>Ga0179593_1724662_pt1 | contig 21671 bp, 24 predicted proteins | sample CZODoug2_1_08_16_FD_185931 | JGI IMG/M metagenome (GOLD analysis project Ga0179593, IMG submission 185931) | Vadose zone soil fungal communities from Angelo Coast Range Reserve, California, USA - CZODoug2_1_08_16fungal (PacBio error correction) | ecosystem: Environmental > Terrestrial > Soil >...
AGAAAAAAAAAGCAGGAAAAAAAGGGAAGCTAAGCAAAAGGCATAGAAGGCGAGAGAACGTGACTCGAAAAAATCGCGTCCTCCTCCTTGCAGCCCTTTAAAGGAGGAGAAAGGATATCAAGGGACCCAACGAGATCCAAGAAAAAAAACGGGGAATTGTCCTCCACTAGAGGAAAATCTCCCGAAGGGGACGCGACGGGAAAATGAAAAGACCCCAAAAAAAAAAGAAGACGTCGAGGGGAAGAAGGCATTCCTTTTATAGGGGGTTGGCGCAGGGTGCTTTGAGGCGGGGGGCAGGGGGGGAGGGGGGGCCTCCTAGAAAACGGGAGTCCAGGAGGGGTCGTGCCCCAGCTAGGTGAAACAGGGCTGTCGTTGGTGGGGGGGGGGGGGGTGCCAGAATTGGGGGGAGTCAGGGGGGGGGTGCCAGTTGGGAAAGGTGGGGCGCGTTGTTCTTAGGGGGAGGTTCTGCCTAGGAAATCGCTTGGGGGAGGCCTGGGAGGAAAGTTCGAAAAAGGGAAGGGGGGGGGAAGGGCTTGCTGAGGGATTCCTCATGGGGAGGGATTTGTTGGCTGTTAAAAGAGCAGCTCGCCGACGGGGGTCAGGGGAAGGCGACATACAGGTGGGTGGGAGGGCCGTTCTATCTAATAACGAGTGCCCGCGGACGAAGCCTTGGGGAAGGGACCTCAGAAGGGCACGCTCAATCAGAATAGGCCCCCTCGTCGCTGTAGAGGGGGGGAATGGAAACGAGTGAATCGAAGGGGGAACCGGAAGAGTGCTCTTGAGACGGCGCCGGGTAGTGTTAAGAAACAACCCAGGGGGAAGGGATGGGAAGGGAAGCCGAAAAGCCGGGAGTTTGTGATCGCAGTTTCGCAGGCGGCCACAGAGAACAGACCGGAAAAAAAACCCCGGCAGAAACCGGGAGAAAAAAGATCCAAAATCAAAAAGAAATGACCGAACAAAAGTAACGAAATTCGGGGGGTCGACCAGGGCCCAAAGGAGGATCAGGCGAACAGACATTGTGTTTCAAACGCAAAGGGACGGCCAGAAGGGAGAATTCTACTGAAAAAAAGATTGAAGCATTCCTCGACTGCCTCAGCGGCCCAAAAAGGAAGGGAGAAAACGCCAGTGCTCACAAAACAAAACCAAAAGAAAAGAAAAAAAAAAAAATCCGTCGGAACGAAAATTGAAAGAATAGTGGAACAATTCTACTTAAGCCGCCGACTTCGAACACGTCAGAGTAAGCGACCCATCCCGGACAAATCAATCTGCCGGGGAGAGTCGGAAATCTGCGTGAGGGGGTGGGAGACATTCCTCAAGAATCCCTTTATTAAGGGACACCCACAGATCTTTCAAGGAAAAAGGGTGGGACCCTCCAACGGGAAAAAACGGAAAAACTTATGAAAAAAAAAAAGGGGGCTCTTGCCCATCTGTAAAAAAGAACTTCCAAGAAAAAAGAGAAACAAAAAAAAAACATCAGAGAGATAAAAGAGGCGTCCAACAAACTTAGCGGGGAATCGCTCTCCCGAAAGCTACGGCAAGAAGAATAATTTCGGGAGAAAAAGAATACGCTGCCGAAATGGGGTTGGGAAACCAAAAAGGAGATGTCCGTGAGAAGTGCGTAGGAAAAAGAAAACTCCGTTGTGGTCCGGGAGTAGAGGAGAAAGAAGGAAGGAGTAGGGGCCGGAAGATCCCGGACTCAACGTGGGAGGGGGGCCAAGCCAAAAAGGAGAAAGGGGATCCGAACCTGGTAAGAAAAAAGGTCGAGACCGCAGGAAGGGAGTCAGAGGAGGGAAACTGCAAAGGGGGGAAGGTGAAAAGGTCCAAAGCGGTTCGGACGACGTAAGGGGGGGAAAGGTTAAACAAGAGTTGAAGTGCTCGAGTTTAGCCCTGATTTGGGGGTGTGAGGTAGAAAAGTGTTGGAAGAGAAAAATGGGGTCGTGCTGGTCCACCAGGGAGCGGAAAAAAAGCCCGGGGGGGAGCGATGGGGGGCGTTCAGCCATTAAAACGCGGGCCAGAAGAAGCGGTCATTCACGAGCTTGTAGTGATCTAGAGGAAAACCTTCCCCTCCTTCGAAACGAGTTAGGAAAACAGCTGGAAGGGACCTAAAGAAAGAGGGCGGCGCCGCTGGGATCAAGTCTTAACTTCCCAAGCTTATCTTCAAACAAAGAAAGAATGGAAATGCGAGGGGGTACCTCGCTGGACCAAGGAATCAGCATATGAGTCTTCTCATTAAGGGGGATCCGGGGTGGGGAGTTTATGGGGGGTTTGAGAAACCCTGTGCAGGGAAAAATGGGGGAACCGCCTTTTGGGAAAAAAGGCCTCTGGGGGGGGGGGGAAATGGGTTACGTACTGGGAAAAGAAATTGACTAGGAAAAGAACCCTCGGAATTGAGCAGGGGACCCCCTTTCCTTTGAGAGGACGCGAAAAGAAAAGAAGAAAATCGGATGGTGCCACGAAAAAAGCGCCAAAAGGCCCTGCGGGAGAAACCCCGGTGAGAAGAAAAAGAAAAAGACGCGGGAAAGAGGGACCGTTCTCAAAGCAGCCTCGAGGGAGAAAAAAAAGCTGTTACAAGGGGAAAACTGACTCCTTCGAACATGTCTTTGAACGGTAAACAGGGACGTCCGGAGGGACCAATATGAAGGGGGGAAATTTAGGCTAAAGAGCATACTATCTGAGGGAGGACCGTTGGGGGGACCAAAGAGGGTTTGTAGTGAGAAGGAGCTCATTCGGAATGGGCAGTTCCCGAACTCTAGACAGGGTCTTAGGTCGGGAAAAAAAGGGCTATAATCTCAGAATTCCAAGGAAAGGGGAGGTAGCAGGAAAAGGACTACTCTGCAGGCGTGTGCTATTTACTGGAGGGAGTGAAATGGGCAAAGGGCTAAAGGTGTTTGTCAAGTTAATTGGGGGGGGCTCCCTAGGTGCTGGTGCTAGCTCCTATAGTGCAGGGGGGAGGACTGTAGAAAGGAAATTGAAGAACCAACAACGAAGGCAAAGCCAGACAGCCAACAACAATAAGAAGGACAGAGCCAGCATAAATAGCCGCTACTAAGAAACAAAAGAAACCGCTGAACCAAAAACATCATGAACATACGGGGTTAGACCGTACCACGAGTGGGTGGCAGCAGTTGAAGACCGTCCTAGGTGTCGCGGACCGGAGACGCCAAAAGGAACCTGAAAAAGTCGTTGCCCTTGGGATCGGGCTGCGAAGATAGGGGCGAAAGATCAGTACTCGACTGCCTAGGGCCAATCAATCCCAGAGCTCAAGTCCAATCACCGTTCTTGAGACTAGACCAGAAGTTGGAAAGGGAGCCTGAGCTTCCTCGGCATGGCAACGGAACGGGGCGCCGGAAACAGTGAAATTCCCCAGGCCCAGGGGGGACTCAGAACAATTGAAAGAGACCTATCAAGGCAGGACCTGGGGCAAAATCTTTCTACCGTACTGGGGGATCCGGGAAACGAGGAAAGAGATAGAAGGGGCATGTCACCATTGAACTGGGAAAAATCTTCGAGCGGCCAAGGAGAAAGTTAAGGCTGACTCATCCTCTTTCCCACCGAAGGTTCCCTCTCAAAAGCTGAGAATCAGAATAAGTGGAGTCCTCAAGGGGAACAACCCAAAAAAAAATTGCATGCAGGTCTAGTCAGACATGCAGAATTACCGAGGACAAGTCCTTCCCTCCAGAGTCCTTAGAGTTAATCGTGGGGAAGGAGGAGGGTACTGATTATCGGGGGTCTTCACGAGGCGTGAGAGGCTTCGAATAAGATAGTTGGGTGGGGAGCTGCGGGGGCGCTTTTGGAGGGACTGCTTGGGGGGGGCTGTTTGATGGGGGGCTCGCAGAAAAGGGGCCAGAGAAAATATGCCTAGAGACCCCGACCAACAGACGACAAGGTAGAAAGAAACAACTTGTGACGATGTGGAAGAACAGAAACCGGGACGCAAAGGGTTAGCACGGGGCGTCCATGGATCCGATAAACCCTAGGATCTGGACGACCCGGGTGGGAGCAATGAGCGTGCGCGCTTAGCCGTACCCGAGATAGACCTGAAAAAGAGGTCTTGAGCAAAACGCAGTGGAGGATCTGACGTAGGAGCGTCCGAAGCAACTGGGAGGAACTTGGGAGGACAGGAACCCGAAAAAGGCTCCTAACGCCAAGTCGTAAACCCTGATCCAGACACGTGATCAAAGAAAAACTCAGAGGAGGGAAGGTTACAGAACGCCGGCAGTCCTCCGAGGGAGTGGGAGCGAAAAGGTGTCCTGAGGGAAGAAGGAAAGACTGCAAACAAAGAAGTGAAGGAAGTAGGGCTTCAGGAAAGAACCGGGGCCGAAGGGTAGGACAGTAAGATGGCCGAAGACACGTCACCGAAGCCTACGAATGCAGAAAAAAGTCTTCCCGAAAAGGGGGCGTAAAAAGAAGATGGGGTCACCCCACCAGAAAAAAAACAAGGAGCGGAAAGGTCCTCTAAAGGGAAGTCTGGACCGGAACACCGATACTTCCTGGACAAGAAATTCAAGGAAGAAATAAAGGGGGAATGGACATTAAAGAGTTAGGGAGAAAGGACTCAGCAGAAGGGTCCTGTGAAAACCCTCCCTGGACCAGAAAGATTAAAGACGGAAAAGAAGGACCGACGGTACCTTAGAAAATAGACTACGGAAAATACGATTCAAGGATCAAGCTCCTAAAAAGATCCTCCGAGGGGGGGGAGGGGGAAAATGCTGACCGATATGAACAAAACTACAAAGAAAGACGACCTCCGAGCAATTTCAAAAAACGAGGGAAAGGAACCGGTAAAAGGCTGGCCAGAAGTACGGCACCAAAGTGTCCCAATCAAAAGCCTAAAAAATTGAAAATGGGGACGCCCAAGCGGCCCGGGTGGCACTGGGGGCCACGCTTGAAGAGACGGCGACAGGGGGCACGAAGGTACGGAAAACACGAAGTGAAAAGACACAGGATTTCCAGGCGTCCACGCAGGTGAAAGGAAGCTGAGGGCCCGCAAAAATTAACGGCAGAAAGGGGGCAGGGGATGATCTTAAAAAGGTTTCGTTTACGCGTCAGGAAAAGTCGGAAAGCGGAGAGGCCGTGGTGGGGAAGGAAATCTCGGAAAGCAGGGGCTGCTGGCTTCCGGAATGCGGTGGCAAAAAAAAAGGTGAAAAAATCCCAAAAACAGGGATGTTGAGAAGTGGTTATTTAAGGTGTCCTTTCCTGGAAAGAGGGGGGTGTCAAAAGAGTTTCCGAAAAAGGGGGATCCCGGAGGAGGGAAACAGAGTCTTCACCAAGAGAAGGCCGCGAAAGGGGGCAGGAGAAAACTAGGAAGCACTTGTGGGTAGGCGGCACGCGGCAAAAAAAACCGTACTAAAAAAAAAAAAAAAAAAGACTGTCCATGGGGGGGGGGAGTGGGAGGTAAGGTTAAAAAAAAAGGGTTGCGTGGGGGGGTCTGATCGCAGAAAAGAAAAGAAAAAACGCAGCCGAGGAGAAAGAAAGGTGAAGGGGGAGGAGATAGGGAGAAGAAGGCGACGGCGCAACTGTTTATGGTGAACTAAAAAAAAAAGCGTTCCTCAGTAAAACCAGAATTTTAAGCGGGATTGGGAAACTTCACTGGACAAGAGAATGGCAGCTTCCGCGGAAAAGGAGTAAACGCGACTGTTTGACCTTCGAACATAGACAACAACTAAGCAAAACTCTTCTTCCGTAAAAAAAGCGGTCACCGGGGAAAAAATTAACAGCAAAAAGTCCTTCGAGAATAACGAGAAGTCGTTGAACACGAAAATTCCGCCTAACGAAAAAAAGGGCGACAGAAAAAAAAAAAAAAAAAAACGGCATTCGGCTGGGAAAAAAGGGGCGCTATCAACCGCCAAATGAACAGGCAAGGCCTGATGTCTGGGGAAGGGGAGAACTACCAAAAAAGAGCAACTGCGAAAGAAACTCCCAAAAAAACATCCACCGAGTCCGCAAGGGGCCCAGAAAAACAAGACTGTTTCGAGCGCTAAAAAAAAAGAGAGAAAAAATCAAAAAGGAAAGAAGACCAGAAAAAAGACCTCGAGAAAAAAGGGACAACTTACAAAACGAAACACAAAAACTCAGCAAGAAGAAAAAAACCACCAAAAAAGAAAAAAAATTCAGGAAAAAGTTCACTAAAAACCAAGAAAGCCCGAATCACCAGAAAAGGATCAACGCAAAAAAAAACTCTTCCAACGAAGAACACAAAGAAATCCAAAAAAAAAGTTCAAGAGAGCTGAAGAAAGAAGGCTCCCTTTCCCAGCGGATGGACGAAAAATAAGTAGCGCGCAAAGAGAAGAGGCAGGATCGCGTTAGGAGAAAAGGGTCCAAGACTCGGAAGATCGAAAAAGAAAAAAAAGTTCAGAGCAAAAAAAAAACCGTCGCGAAGCAAAATGAACAGTGCGCAAAAAAAAAAGAAACCTCAGGGAAGGCGAGAAAGGAAAAGGGGGACTGCTACCAAAAAAAAAACGATGCCCGGAAAGGGAAGAGAGGTCAGGCGGGGAGAAAGATCAACAACAACACAAAAGGGGAGATGTAGCAGACAAGGGCTCAAGAAAAGAAAAAAGGCTACGGGGGACAAAGCCCCCCGAGGGGAAAAAAAAAGAGCAAGAGGTTCGACTCCCGAGAAAAAAATCCGGGGGGTCGTCAACGGCCGCCTGAATCTAGAAAAAAAAGGGGGGAGAAGCTGGCGGCCAGGTCCAAGAAAGAAAAAGGGGCGGAGCTCTATCCGAAAGTCGAGGGGGGAAAAAGAGTTCGATCCGAAAGAAAAGACTCTGGAGGGGAGTGTTAGAGAAAAATCAGTCTATGCGGGGTTTGTCGCAATGAGGTTGCTTTTGAATAAGAGGGAAGAAAAAGGGGGGGGGAGGGGGGCTCCGAGAGGCTTCAAGAGGAAAGGGTTTTCGTCAGAGAAACTAAGGGGGTTCCGAAACGCCGGGGTTGCCGATGGAATGGAGGAGGTAAAAAAAGGGGGGTGAAAAAAAACCGTGGTGATGCTTGGGCAGGGAGGGTGGGGTCGGAGAGTAAATGGCCGAGTCCCCAAGAGTTGTTGAAAAGGGAAACGAGGAAGGCCTGAGTGGGACTTGGCCGGGGGAGGGGAGCTGTCCAGCAGGAGCCGTGCGATGAAGAGCAAAAAAAAAAAAAAAAAGAGAGTTTGGAGGTATACCAAAAGGGGGGAAGCCAAAAGAAAAAGGGTGAAGGATTAAAAAACGTGCTAAGAAAAGTGGCCCTATCCGAATAATAGAACGAGGGACGCCCCCCTAAAGAGTACTCAGTTTTGTATTTCCCGCTGTCTCACATGGTGGAGTCTTAAGGGGGGGGATCTAAGAAACCCTCAAGAGCTTCTAAAAAGAGAGTTGAAAAAAGGCCCCTAGAAGAAAGGCAGGCGAAATCAAAAGCCTTTCATGGGGATCCGAAATAAAGGGTGGAAGGATCTTGGGTACTTTCCCGGTGCATCGGGGAAAGGTGGTGTCAGGTTGACAGCATAAAGGGACAGATCTTCGAAAAGAAAAAAAAACCCGAAGACGCAAAGAAACCTTCGGCACAACATTCGAAAGACGAAAAACGGGGTCGCCTCCAAAAAAAGAAGGGGGAGAACGTTGTGGAAACGAAAAAAATAAGGGGGGAAGCGGACAAAAGAATTAGAGTGGACCAGAAGCCCAGCCAAAGAGTGCTCTGCCAAGAATGATCAAAGAAAAATCTGGTCAGAATATAGAGGTCAACTTTGCCGTCTGGGACTAAAAAAAAACCGCGCGCCAAAAAACCAAACCAAAAAAAAAAGAGGTCCACTGAAAACTAGGAGGAAGGGTCCGAAAAGAGAAATCAAAAGAAAAGAAATCATAAAAATACTTCCATCCGAAAATCTGGCCTATCTTTTTGTGGGAGCGTTAGGTTCAAGGAAATGGAAAAAGAACCTAAAGTTACAAATGGAAAAAACAAAGGTCCCGGAAAAAGAAAACCAAACAAAGCAAATAACCTGGGGCAAAACGGAATCGGGAAAGAGTCCGAGGACCTCAAAGAGGAAAAAACCAGCACAAGGAGGAAAAAAAGGAGCCAGCAGCCAGCAGAAGGGGCATCGCGGAGACCAAACCACAGGGAAAAAGGCCGCGGCCAGGAAAGCCTCAAATTACGAAGAAAAGGGACACGAAAATGCGAGAAGTCTCCATACCAGAATGCCGAAGTGGTTGAAGAAGGGGCCGGGAAAACAATAACTCAAGTTGGGGTCAGTAGTGAAGAATGACAACGCCCGTTCTAAAGAAACGTCCAGAAAAAGCGTGGGAAAAAAAAAAACCACGGAAAGCTCTAAAAAACGCCCAAGAACGCAGGGCGAAAAGAAGAGAAAAATAAAGATTTCCCGGGGAAGAGAAACCCGTGTTCCTTTACCGACTGCCGTACCAGTACAGGGGCAACCCGTTTGATTGAAAAAGGACGGGCCCAGGGGGGAAAGGGTGACGTCAAGAGAAAAAAATCCTGGTCCAAAAGAAAACCACTTCAAGGCCTTCGAAGGGTGTGGACGTGGAAAGATTGTCGCCAAGGGTATCCTTAAAGGAAAAAAAAAGATCGGCCGCGGTGAAGTTGGAAGGTCAAGAGGGGCGAACTGGTCCAGGGGGTATCAAGAGGGAAAAGGGTTGCCCAAAAAAGTGCTTGGAAAAAAACCCTCGGAGAACAGGGGGGGGAAAACGAAGGTTATGAGTGAAGATGGCCAAAGAAGGTATCCTTCATGAACAGCTGTCCCAGAAGGAGGGGTCCAAGAGGGCAAAACTGCCAGGAAAGAGATACTAGGGGGGCTCATGAGGGGAACCTTGTGGGGGGTTGATGGTGCATGGGGCGATACGAACTAAAACCGAAATCAAAGGGGGGGCCCCGTCTTGGGTCGCTAAGGCTTGGAGGGGGGGAAATAGGGAAGGAACAGAAGGTCCCTTTCTCTGTGCAAAAAAACCGCAGAAGGTCGTAAAAAAATCAAGGGAAAAAAAAGCCGAGTGAGTGGAATCGCCAGGAAAAAGGGGACTTCAAATAAACCCATGCGACCGGAAAACGAGCCGAAAGAGGTCTTGAGTCCTGAGAAAAAAGATTTAACTTATCAGGAAAGAGCCGTCGGAGACCACGTAGGAAAGGGGGAGGGGAAAAACGCCCGAACTGGGCAGGTTTTTGCAGGGGGGAGTGCGCGAGGAGGGGCGACTCCAAACCAAGGGATAAGAAGGCTTAAAACACATTAGGTCGCATTCCCTGGGAGTAATCCAGGAACAGGGGCTGAAAAGAACCCCAGAAAAGCTATCAGGAAAAGAAAATTTCTCTTAAACTATCAAAATCGGAAATCCTGGGGGACTGAAGGAGGAAGAGGGGGTCGGGGTATTTACGGGTAAAAAACATCTCACCTACCATTTTTTTCAGGGGGAATTTTTGTTAATGTCAGGGGGGAGGTAGGGGAGGGGGACTTAGAGAAGTCTGAAGGAAAGGGCTTCTGGGGGCTGACTGGGGTTCAGGGGAAGGAAGGGAAAAACAAAAAAAGAGCTCAAGAACCAAAAAAACATCAGGCATAAGAGAAAAACATCAGCAAGAACGAGAAGCAAGAAAAAGAACGAGCTCCTAAGAATACGACGGGGGGTCGATACTAGCCGGCGGGGATTGAAGGGGGAAAAAACCATGCGGAAGAGTCTCAAACAACTCAAAAGGAAAGCGGGAGAGGAGCCAGGGGGGGAATAGGAAAAAAAAAAAAAAAAAAAAAAGAGCGCATAAAAAAGAAAGCCCGCTACGGGAGGAAGGTCCATAAAAATAAACTGCCTAGGGCAAAAGGCGTCCACCGCGAAAAGAAAGAGTCGAAGGGATCATGAAACCTCAAGAGAATAGGGTGTACTTGGGGGGGGACCAAAGAAGAAGCTGAAGAGCGTCACAGGGGTCCCGCACCAGCGATTCTAGACACAAAAATGGGGGGTAGGAAAATATATGAAGAAAATAGGAGGGAGAAGTTCCGAAGAAATCAAAGGAGCCGGAAAAAGACCTGTGAGCCGCCAAGGAGGATAGGGCATCCATCTCAAGGGTGACCAAACAGAAACTGCTAGTCGCGTGCCATCCCAAGCCGAGAGAAACCGGTAGATTGTTCCAATCGGAAGCCGGAAGGAAGCAGATGGGGAAGGGGCACACGGAAGACACAAAAGGCCACGCACTGGAGGGTCAAGAGTCGATCTGATCAAAGGACCAGGGAGAGATAACAGCCTTAGATTCGTATGGTAACCAACCAGTCTCGGTGTTCAGACCGCGGGGGCGGGGATTTCTTTAGATTTGTCAGAAGAGGGGCAATTTTGTTGAGGAGGGCCAGCCCAGCCTAGGGGGAGGCTGGCGGAGTTCTGGAGGGGGGCTGAGAAGCGGCTGTTGTGGGCTTGTGTGCGGGGGGCTAGAGCAAAACAAAAAAAAGGGGGGGGGGAAAAGGAAAAGAAAAAATTATAAGCACATTAACCCCGCACCCCAGAAAACCAAACTTGACAAAAATGCAGGGGGCATACGCATACCCCAGGAAAGAAAAAGTCAGTCTAACGACCAGGAGAAGGGGGAAGGGAAAAAAACCTAATCCAAGAGAAAAAAAGCAATTTGGTTGAAAGAAACGACCAGCCGGCAGGGAATGTTTCGAAAAAGCTGGCACACTCCTGGGCGGGGAAACCCCTAGGTGCTTTTGAAAGAAACTAGTGTTGAGAAAAAAAAAAAGGCCTTAGAAAGCCGAAGTGCCAACGGGCACCTAGGTATCCATTCGGAAGCCCGTGACCTACAGTTTACTGACAGAACAGAATGCAGGTGAAGGCTCGGAGGGGGGAAACACTTTTCCAGGAAACCTAGGCGGCACCAATTCTTCTTAGGGGGGGATTGGAGTTACCAAAGGGGGATGCTTATATAATCAACCTCTAGGAAAAGATCAGGAAAGGTAGTCAGAGTCGGAAAAGAGGATTTCACTTCACATACTGTTAGGAGGAAGAAGCCCACCGTTGTTGCGGACAGGAGAGCTGGAAAATCGAAAAAGCCGCGCGGGAAGAGCACTACGCCGCCACTTAGGGGGGGGAGTCCAAAAAAAAATGGCTTAAGGGAAATCGCTTCCCCGAAAACCCACAAAAGAGAAGCAAAGATGGAGCCTCTAGTATAATCAACATCCGCTATGCCCTCGACAGCCCCGTACTTAATTCCCTTACAAAGAAACTTCCAGGGAAGAAAGGGAAAGAAAAGGAAAATTTAGATTCAACCCCTAGGCTCCGAAAGATCTTTTTTGGCCTTGCACCGGGATCCCCGCCTGGAGAGAGGTTAAAAAGCCCTACCAGGGTTCAAAACAAACGAAATACTCGGGACGGATTAACAGAGAGGGAATGAGGAAACCGGAGAATATGCTCAAAAAAACTGGGGAGAAGGGGGTATAAAAAGGGGGGGGAAACTCCCACATTCTAGCCCGGGCTTATAAACGAGAAACCAACATTACCTCTGAGCAATTCAACCGGGGGGCACCGAAAAACTAAAAAAAAGGAGGGGAAAACGGGAAGGACCGGAGGGGGTCCTGAAAGTTCCAGGCAGACCAGGGGGGGTCCAGAATCAAACAAAAAACGGAAAAAAGATTTCAAAAAAAGGGGAAAATCGGGAAGAGGAGGGGAAAGGTCCAAACGAAGGAACGGTCAAGTCAAAGAAAGAAAAGGGCCAGGCTTCCCATCTCCTTAAAGACACGCGGGAAGGGTTCCTCGTGAGAACTACGACCCTGGCGGGAAGGGGGGGGGAGAATTGAAAAGCGCGCAAACCTAATTCGTCAAGAAACGGGTCAACTTGTTAAGGTTGAATTCTTCTCTCGGAGGAGAAGCAGCGGGGGGGGGTTGTTACTTAAGACCGGTATTGAAGGGAATCTGGGAGGATTTAGGAACTAAGGCAAGAACCGAAGTCACTGGTACGAGCCATGGAGCGACTGGGGGCCACCTAAAAGGGGGGAGTTATGTCCTGACATCCAATACAGGGGTGTTCAAAGCAAGGAAAGCAGGAGAAGCCAGCAAAAGGGAAGGGATTGGAAAACGGGGTAAGGGACGAAAAAAAAAAAAATAGACAAAAGGCGTGCCCGGAGGTATCTGGTTTGGGAGAGTTCGACGAGGGAGCGGGGGGGGAGAGGGGTCGAATTCACGAAAGTTCTGGTGGGTGGTGTCGGGGATCGACGTGGGGAAAAATTCTTAAGGTTTCGTGTTTTTGGGATCAGTCCTTAAGGGAAGGGAGCCGGGAGTTCGCATGAAAGCTGAAGAACATCTGTATTGAATTAGGTCGTACAGGGCCCTCAAGGGAGGTTCCTATACTTGAACAGGTCAGGAGTCTACCAACTCTTCTACGCTTAACATTGGGTTGCGAAAGGTGCGGCATGGGAACGGACCAAACCCCCACCCCCCCCCCCCCCCCACCCCGGGCCCCTACGACTAGCCAGGGGAAAGAATATGTAGGGAATGGTCTGGGAGGGGAACTCTACTGAGGGGGGCCTTCCCGTCACCGCTGGAGGAACAAAGGAGAGGAACCACGAGGGAGAAGGGATTTAGACCTCTGGGAAAATTTTCTCGACATCCCGTCCCAAAAGGGGGAAGCCAGTCCATGACCAAGGGGTCGTTACAAAGCTCCGAACGAGGAGAGTAAGACTAAGTCAAAAAAGAGAGCCCCCAAAAACCTCTACGAGGTACGGGAGAGATTTGGTCGGGGAGATTTTACTCGGATGTCAGCTTCATTCTGCTAAAAAAGGGAGGGACAGGGAAACATTCAAGAAATCTTACGCTGTTTTTGCGGAACCCCGTCCCTTTGGGGGAGCCTTTTTCCACACGGAAAGTCTAGGGGGGCTTCCTGGACGAAAAAAAAGAACGTAAAACACCAGCACCAAGAAATAGAATCCGAGGGAAATACCAAAAGGAATTGTGTCTAAAGCTATAACAAGTCACAAAAGTAAGGTTTCACCTTCCAGACCTACTCCCTTAAGAGAAGAGCCAAAAAAAAAAAAGGGGAACCCAACACTTTTCACTGCAGAAAACACTAACAAAAAAACCGACGCATAACAAGAGAAGAAACACCTCTCGGGGGGGGGGGGGGGGGGGGGGGGGGGGGGGGGGGGGGGGGGTGGGGGGGGGGGGGGGGGGGGGGGGTTCGGAGAACTGGAAAAACACTAGAAGCCCCTTAACCAGACGAAGCCAGCACTAGGGGGGGGGGAAAAACTAGCGGAACCTGGCCAGAAGGAAAAAGCCACCGGATCAAAGGAGCATGCTACACGATGCATTAAGCCTACTTCTGACCGTGAATGTAACGACCGTCTCTGTAACAGAGTCTGAAACACTTACCCAGGGGAAAAGACCTACTCGACTAAGCTCGGTCTCAGAACGAAAAAAGAGTGCGGGATTCCAAGTGGGGAAAAGAGAACAAGTTCCGCGCGGAAACCAGTCGGGGGGAGGGCCTCTCGTTGCGACGAAAGGAGCCTCTACTAGGGGGAAAAAGTAAGTCAGGGGGAAAAGTCCGGAAAGAAAGGAATGACGAGTTCCTTCTGTGCCCGGCGCCATCTCTCAACAAGCACAAGGAGATGCTCGCCAGGAGCTCCACTGAGGCCAGTATTTGAGAAGGAAGCAGGTAATAGGAGAGAAACCAAGTCTCAGAAGGAGAACAAGGAGGGGTAATCTCAATGGAAAGACCTAAAGAACGTGAAGCTACTGAGAGGGAATAATAGAATCCTGAAAAAGACTACCGTGTAGAAAGAAGGGAACTCGATCGACAATAGCTGGGGGGGGCTGGAAGAAAAAAGGGGGAAAGTCCGATAAGGAAAAGAAAGGGGGTAAAAAGAAGGGGATATTCAGAATTGGGGACGGTTGTCTCATGACTGGAGGGAGAAAAGAACGGGTCTGAAATAGGGTGAAAAAAGCCTATGTGAGGGTCAAATTTCTAGGGGTTGAAATGGCAGAATAGGGACTAGTCGTTGGGTGGGGGTCCGAAGGGCTGATTGGGTGGGGCGGTGTGTGGGGTGGGAGAATAAGGGGGGGAAAGTTAAAGTGTTCAGGAAGTAGGGGGTTCTGCCTAGTTCCCGAAATTTGGGTTTCTCGTTTGAAGTTCTGGCTGCTGCAAAAGAACCGTGGGGGCCTGGGGGGGGGGGGGAAAGAATGGGGAGACCGCGGGAAAATGGGGGGGGGGGAGTGTTGCGTTCAGGGTCCTCCGCGCAGAACAAACTGGAAGTTAGGGAAAAGAAAAAAAAAACCAGGCGTTGTCAAAACCGAAAAAAAACCGGGAAATTGATTGAACGGAGACGAACGGAAGGGTCCGGTCTACGAAAAGCCTAAGTAAAGGAGCTCATAAAACCGGAACGATCTTCGGTTCTCTGGTCCGGGAGATCTCTAACTCGGTTTAGGATGAAACTTAGATACGGAGGGAGTTAACAATCAGTAAAAATCGAGTGGGGAAAACCCAGCTCATGTGGTTCGCCTCCACTGGCCCTTTTACCGGGTTTGGGAGAGTCAACGAAGGGGTAAGCGGTGGGGGGGGGGGGAATGTGTCAGCAGTCCCGACACAGGAAAAAAGTAAAACAGTAGCGGAAAAAAAGGAGCCGGACCAGAGAAGAATTCTTCACAACCTAAGGGAGAGAGACCCGGGCCCTTAGTGCAGAAGTCCTGGAAAATTAGAAGATCTTGTTTCAGCTCAGATCTAGGGGGGTCGGGAAAGCCCCGACGGAGGCACAGTGAAAAACTGGCGAACAGCAGAGATCCGTACTTATCTAAAGGTCTAGGGGGAAAAGGAATCCGCCGGGCAGCCTCTGCAAAGAAAAAGAAGGATCATCAAGACAAGCCAACGTTCGGCTGCCTCTACACACGCTGGATGTCCGACCTCCGGGCACCACCCAACATTGTAAAGGAAAGATACAAGGAGCACGTGTTAGAAAGGTGGGAATCCGTCACTCAAAGCGACCGAAAAAGATCTGCTCCTGAAGTGTCAGTATCGCGGTGGGAAAGAAAAAAAACGGCAGAAGAAGGAAAATTGAAAGGACAAAAGCCTCTCGAAAGTAAAAAAGGGCAAGGAAAAAAAAAGCGTTTCGGAAAGAAAGCACGAAAAAGTCCGGGGGGAAAAGGTCAAAAAAAAAAACACGGCCCAGCACAACCACCGCAGAAGAAAGGCATCCACAGCAGGGAAAAAAAAAAGAGGGTAGAGGAAAAAACAACTCGGCCGGCTCCGAAAGAAAAAGGCGCCGTCCACGAAACAGGTGACTGCCCGAAACCGACAAGGAAAACAAGTGCCAGGGGGGGACTTCCAGAAGTATAAGGGGAAGGAGTCATTGGAGGGGAGCCTATAACTACTGTTCGAAAAAAGAGGGAAAACTCAAGTCCAGGGGGGAGGGGAAAAAACCGGCTATGCGAGAAAAGAAAAATCGGAAACTTCCGATGGAAACGAAAAAATGTGGGCTGGGAAAGAATAAAAAAAAAAAAAACAAGGTTCCAAGTGACGGAAGAGTGCCAGTTGCGTACGAAACGTCCTTTGAGCTAGGGAAGGGGAAGTGTGGGAAGAAAGCTGGTTTGGAAGGGGGGAGGAGACGTTTTTCCTGGAGAGGGCGGAAGACACCAGCCCACTCATAAAAGAAAAGAAGAAAAGTCGTGGAATATCCGCAGTTTCCCGGAGGTTCCCGCCTAAAGACGATAAAAGAGTTTGGGACGAGGGGAAAGGGCCAATATCCATACTGGGATTAGGAAGGCCAGGGTCCCGTCGGGGAAGAAAAAAACGGCCCCCAAAAAGAAAAGGGCTGAACTCCTGGATCGAGGAGCCTGAAGGGGAACTGTCCATTCATAAGGGAAAGGTGGGGGGAGGGGTAAAACCGTGGGGCGGGAGGTTCTACCGTCTGAGTGTTACAAAAGCTGAGGAGGGAATAGTTGGGGGGCCTTTCGTGGAGGGGTTTTCATCCGAATAAAGAAAAGGTGAACCATCAACTAAATTGTGTCGTGGAACACGGTCTGGGGGCTTTGAATTTTTCTCGGGGGCTTCAGGTATAAAAAGGATCTACTTCGTCTAAGAACCACTGTCCCCATTAAAGGGACGGGGAAAAGAAAGACACGACTGGGAGCCCCGGGTCAAGAGATATCCGGCTCAAACGGTTTTTGGAGACAGGACAGAAGTACGGTACCAAAGTCATCCAGCAAGATCGTAGGGAAGTCCTCTTCAACGTTGTCGGGAAGAGGACAGGAGAAACCAGGTCCGAGAAGGATAGAGGCACGTCGGGACAGAAAAGGGGATCACGCCTCTCTTAAAGACATGGGGGGGGATTGAGAAAGAAAACTCGAAATCCACAAGGCTCCCCAGCGGGGGAGTTTCGCCTTCTGGGGAGGAATCCCAGGAGCAGAAGAATTTCCTTTCTCAGGGAAGGGACGAGGGGGAGTCATCCCCGGCACTAGGTATAAAATCAGAAAGAATGCCTCGAAGGAGGAGCTTGTGTCGATTGACTCAGGGCAAGAGGGGTATTCAACATAGCAAACGAACAGGGGGTTGGGGGGGGAAAAAGGAGATTTGTCGTGGGGGGGCGTGGGGAAGGGGATAAAGAAAAAAAAAGATATAACTTTACCTTGGAAAAGGAAGCCCCCTCGAGCCCAACAAACAGAGCAAAAAAGAAACAATCATCCAACATGAAAAGACCAGAAGGCTCACGAAAGAAAGCAAACGCAAAGACTTAAGCCCACGCTAAAACAGCCGAAGGGGGGGGGATCAGGTGACGAAGAAAAGAAGTGCTGCGGGAGAAGTTTCAGTACAGCGAATGATCGATCATGAAATCCTCCTCTCGGAAAAAACCGGCTCCTTAGAGGTTGGGGGATATTGGGTGTGGTCACTCGTTGCGAATCAGCCCCTTCACTCGGGAGGCCTCGCTAACTAGGGGGTTCAAAGCAACTCGGAAAGAACTTGGGAAAATAGCCGGAGGGGGGGGAACTTGATCAAGACTGAAAAGAAACGAAAAGGGCCTCGGGAGAAAAGCCCAAGAATGCAAAAAAAAGGCTTGAGCCGGGATCCATTAGGGAGTATCTCAACAACAAACTAGAGGAGGAATAAATATGTCGAAGGCCGCCGGAAAAAGGCCAAAAATCCTCCCAAAAGAGACGATAGAGGGGAAAAAACAAGCTCATTCCAACGCGGGAGAAAGAAATGAAGAAGAGGGGCCAGCACGGGGGACAAAAAGGAATTGTCCCGGAAATCTCAGAAGAGAATCTTATGGGAACTCCGATTTCCACACGGCGGAAAACAAAAAAATAAGAGTCGAGGATCTCACATTGCCTGGGCCTACACTTCCTCCTAAAAGATCAAGAGGAAAAAAAGACCGGGAGGGAGAGAGTTGAGGAGAGAGTGACTCTTTTATTGGGGGGTGAGCTCTTCTTAGCTTCCCTAGGTGGCAGAAAGAAAAAAAACTTTATGGAAGTCCAGGGACGGGGCTTTGGGGGAGGGGAGTCTGGCTGGGTGGGTATTCCCAGGAGGAAAGACCCGTGTGAAAAACGGGGGGGGGAAATAAATCCATAATGCCTTCCGTATCTAGGAAGAGAAAGAGAGAAACCAAAAAGAAAAAAGGAAAAAAAATTCTCCGGGAAAAAAACTGTCATGTTTTGGGTGAAAAAATTCAAGACGTTCCACTACGACCCCGTCGCCAATCGCTTGTATCCGGGAAAACCACACCCTCGCAAGGTTCCCCAGGAAGGAGGCCCATCCCCACCCACCAAAAAACCATCATAGAGAGGAAAGGACTTCAAAAGAGAACTAGGCCGGGAGAAGAGCCTCCAAAAGTCAGAGTGATGAGGACATGATAGAGAGAATGGGAGGGAAGAATATCAAGGGGAAAATCAAAGGCGGTCCCTCTTCAAAGGAAGGAGAAAAGTAAAAAAAAAAACGAATCCAAAAAAAAGAACCCTCACTTATCCTTGCAAGGGCCTTGAACCAGACGGCCATCCGACATGGGCTGAAAGACGCGTTCGCCGGATGTCACTCAGGTGCGGTTGTAAGTTAGGGGGTAAAAGAAACAGGAGCAATCGTAGAGGACTACTTTAATTAATGACTTGAAGGGGACCAGAAAGGGCTTTTCAGAGGGAGGAGAATCTAAGGAGTGTCCGAGGTCCCTTCTAGGCTGTACCTAGACTAAAGATCAGAGGAGGAACCTCCGGAAGATCTTTCTGCAAGTCGGCCTGGAGAGTACCGCTGAAGCAAAAAAAAACAAGGAGATCATCTGAAAGGTATAGGGAGTGTCCCCTCTATTTCTACAGATTTCGGAAAACCGGGTTTTTGGCCTTGAGAAATAAAGGGGGGTAATAATTCAGGGAAAGAACAGAGATAGGTAGAGGAGAAAACTCTTCAGGGTGCATTTTCCAACAAGAAGGGGGGGGGGGAGGAAGAAAGCAGGGCCGAAAAAAAGTTTACGGGAGAAAGATTTGGAAAAGGGGGGGGGGGCCGCACCGCCCTAAAAAAAATGATGCCCGACGAAGAATTGACAAAGACTACGCAAGATAGTGGGAAAGCGAATTCGGGAGAACCAAAAACATCAAAGAAAGGAATCAAAAATATTCAGTGGGGGACCATACTAAGAAACATCTACTGAAAAACAATCAGACCAAAAAAGAAGTTAAAAAAAATTTTCAGGGGTCGCAAAGGAATGGGCGTACGAAAGAGAAAGGGCAGAGGGAAAGAGAGTAAAAAAAGAGAAAAAGACTCCAGGAATCTCTGGAGAATCCCCTGGGGCGTTTGGAAAAATAAGGAGGGCCCGTTTGGGAGGTCAAAAGGAAAAAAAAAATGGGAGAACTCGAGGTGAGACCGAATACTCAAAAGAATCGGCGTAAAGAACTTCGGGAGAAAGACAAACTAATTCACAATTGTGGCTGTTCTTCAAGGACCACGTAGGGAAAGTCTGGTGAAGAAAAGCAACAGGGGGGTCAAGGAAAGGGATCTCTGAGTTCTATGCTAAAATTAAGGGAAAGTGCTGGACGGGCGGGGAGTGCAGGCTGATGGGAATGCCTTTATTCTGGGGGGACTGCCAGAATGGGCAATAGGGGGGGGGAAAGACCGAAAGAACCTTGACCTTTTTGACAAGGGATTTTTAGTGGGTATTGGAGAACAAGAGAAGCGGGGGGTCAAAGAATAAGCACTCAAGAAGAGGGGCATCACCCTAACAAGTGGGGGACCTCAAAAGAATAGGGCGGAAGGGAAAAGGAATGTTAAAAAATTCTCAAGATGGTAATTTCCAGAAGTAGGCAAGGCGACAAGGGGGAAAGTGGGAGGACCGGGTTTGGGAAAAAAAGGTTGGAGATCTAAACCTTGGAAATGCAAGCCCGTACAGGTGTGATTGAGGCTAGGGTATTCTTCAAGACTATTCCAGAAAAAAGATTCCGACCTTCCCAGGGGGAAAAAAGCAGGCGCGTCGAAGGGTCAGAAAAGGCATGGGTCCTCAAGGAAGGATCCTTTCTAGTGAGGAAGCCGCAGTCCGAGAAGGGGTGGCGCGGAGTGGGGCTCAGTCTCGGTGAAGGAGGATGGGGACCAGGAGGCATCGTTCCAAAAGTACAGAAAAAAAAAGGTCCATCTGCCACACCCAAGGAGTGTCAAACGCTTGGGGGAGAAGTTCCAGAGAAAACAAAGGAATGGGTAAGAAAACATTACCCTTCTTGCGATGCTAGGGGACGGCCGCCTCAACGAAGGGAGTTCTAAGGTTAGAAAGGGGTCTAACAGAACAAGTCGCCATCTGACTCGTCCAGGTATACTAAAGGAGAACTTCTGGAGGACAGGGAGTCCTTGAAAAAATTTCAAGGTTTTCTAGTTCCGCTAGAACAATCAACGCAGGCTGGAACAAAACTGGGAGGACTCGCACAAAAAGCGCGTCTGAAAGAGACGAGCATTCTCGAAGCAAAGAGGAACATGGAAAAGGAGGTATCCCTCACCTTCCGCCCAGACCAAAGGGGAGACAAAGACAAAAACTAAAGGGGGGGGGAAAAAATTCTTGGACGCTCCAAAAGAGAACCCAAGAACGGGCTGGCTGAAAAGAAAGTTTACAACTAGCAACCTACGCCAACGACAGATAAGAACAAAAGGATCAGCACTCTGAAAAAGGGGAAAAATAGTCGGCCTTAAAAAGAAAAAAATAGTGTACCTAAAGAATCATGCCTTCAACGAAAGGAAGAAAAAGAAAAAAGGGGGAAGGTGACAGGAATCTAAGCGGAGTCGACTGAACTCGAGAGGAAAGTAAGAGTATTCGACTACCCACTAAAAGGAACCGAAAAACAGCGTGAGAGAACATGAAAAAACGTTAGAAAAAAAAAAACTTTCAAGAGAGGATCTCTACGAGGGGAGAGTTTCCAGACTCGCAAGTTGACCGGAAAGAAAAAGGAAAGGACGGCGGACTCAAAAAGAAAAAAACGCGCCTGGGCGAGACTTCTCACGAAAAAAGAAAACATCGGGAAAGAGGAAGGGACCCGAGCGAGTCGGAGGGAAAGCCCCCATCTCTCAAAAGAAAAGGCGGTAAAAAAAAAGAGAAAAAGAAAGAGGGAGGACATAACCCCGCCTACCTCGCTTCGTCTGAAGAAAGAAACTAGAAAAGGGCAGGGAAAAGGCAGCTAAAAAAGGTTGGAGAGAAAAAACAAGAGAAGAAGAAGGTGGTCCTCGCAAAGGAACGGAACTTAAATCCTACTGTAAATAACGAACGGAAAAGGCAAACAAGAAGACCTTGAGAGAGCCACTACCGTGGGGGGAAAGGAGAGCTAACTATAGAGCCCTAGAGGGTGAATAACTTGAATCGAGAACTGGGGTGAAAGTCAGAGAAGAGGAAGACTCGAAAATCGATAGAGGAAAATAAAAACGGGGGAGAAAGCAGTTTCTAGTGAGAGGGTGGAAAAAAGGGAGGAGCTGGGGAAGGCTTTCGGAGGAACTTGCCAGGCCTGAAACTCTTGAGAATACGGGGGGGAAGAATTGCCTGGGGGAGGAGGGTTGAAGGGAAACAATCCGGTGAAGGGATTTCTTCCGATTAATTACAGGGACCGGTTCACCCCATGTAAGTTTGAGGTCAAAGATAACCTTTCCGTTGGTGTTTCCGAGTCTCTATCCTCGGGGTGGGGAAAGCAAATCTTTCAAAAGAAGGGGGGGGACCCAAAAGGTCCTAAAAGTGCCGTGGGGGAAACTATCGAAGAAAATCGTGACCGCTAGCGGGGGGTAGGGGACCGCTCGCAACCCCACGGGTAAGGATTGTGGGGGGGGGAAGCTTTCGGAAGGAAAAGAAACGAGGGGGACGATCAAAAGGGACTTCGTGCACGAGAAGACTTCCGAAAGAGGAGAGTCCATTTCCTCTCAAAAATCCGACGGGAAACCTTGTCAAGCTGTCCCGGGAATGATGTAAAGCGCTGGGACGAGAAGGCTGCCCCCGTCCACGGCGGCAAAATCCTCCCGCCGCCCACACGAGCAGGCCCGACAACGTTAAAAAAACCGGTTGGTCCCGAAAGCAAAGCGATCAGTTTCGCGTAATCCCAGGAGAGGATTGAGGGGAAAGTCTCCCAGACTCCGAGGGGGGAGGAGCCTCGCCTTATCTAAACGGTCGAACAGGAAACGACAGCGATAGGGGAAAAAAAAAAGTTCACAATGGTGGGAGAGCCGCAGACCTAAAAAAAACCATGAAGGAGAGGGGCTCAAAAAGAAGGAATCTATCTGTGTCCTCCAAGAGAAACCTTTAATCA
>Ga0179593_1400869_pt1 | contig 21670 bp, 16 predicted proteins | sample CZODoug2_1_08_16_FD_185931 | JGI IMG/M metagenome (GOLD analysis project Ga0179593, IMG submission 185931) | Vadose zone soil fungal communities from Angelo Coast Range Reserve, California, USA - CZODoug2_1_08_16fungal (PacBio error correction) | ecosystem: Environmental > Terrestrial > Soil >...
GCCTTAAAGCTGAAAGCATACGAGCGGAACCAACATCATCAGGGCTCGGGGACCGAACACAGGGGGCTGGCGCGGGTTGCCATCAGAAAAGCACGTCAGGTCTTGACCCGGGTCAATCAAGACATTGAAAACAGGCCTATCCCTTGAAAAAGGAGTAAGGGTGGAACATCTTAGACGCAAGGGCTGTTGGAAGGCTCACAGATAGGTGGTGGAGAAAGCGGGTGGACCAGGAACCACTGTGACCGCGACGGAAGCCGTCCAACCGGCTAAAGGGGGGCACATGAGGGGGTGCTGGTGACTTTAATGTACTTGGGAAGTGACGCCGACACCACGGGTGATCACCGGTTCCAGGGCGGAAAAGGGTACTCAGAGAAAGGCTAGACCCAGGAAGCCGGGGGGGCTTAAGACCCTCGGGAAAAGCCAGGTATACCGTCAAAGAAGAAAGGGACACCACAGGAAATATGAAAAAGCTGAGTATAAGACAATGCGTTAAGAGCAAACACAGGAGGATCTTCCGGTCCCACCCCGATTTCCGCAACGAAAACCACCCAAATTGGAGCTTCATTTAGTGCGCTTCTTATCTTGGAAGGTAACAGGGTCTAAGCTGTTCAAGGTGTCAGTGGTTTATGATTCTCTTCTATGGTTGGGATTCAAGCCGCGTGGATGGTTGGGTTAAAATTGAGAATGGGGGTCGAGGGCTAGGGGTGGTTTTTTCATTGGCTTTAGAGAGATTCTAACGTAACCGTAAGCAGAAGAACACCGATTGGATTACAATACAGTGGTCAAATGAAGTCTCGTATTAACGCCGGGAAGACGGAAAGAATTCAAAAGGACTGCATGAGGGTCCGTAACCCGCACGCCACGTAAAAGGAAGGGGTAGGGACAAGGGGAGTCAAAGGGCCTTTCCCCACGCAAAAGGGTATCTGCAAGAGATAGAAGACCGTCGCGGGAGACACGAGTTAAAGAGAGAAGCCTCTTTGTTTTCTTTGGGGAGTGAGGGGGGATAAACGAAAAGTCCCGTGAGTATAGTCAGACTAGGGGGGTGTGATCTTTAACTAAGGGGGTTGCTAAAACATACACCTTTATAAAGTTAATATTGGGAGCGGTTCTTCGTCGAGTATAAAAACGTCTCTTTGGAGGGGAACAGGGAGGCTTTGTACTATGTCAAGTAGGCGCGGAAAAAGATGCGAGGGACAAAAAAAAATAGCCCCTCGCCACACGTAAACGGGGTCGTACACCAAAACCACCCCGAGCCCCACCCCCCAACCCCGAAGCCCCACCCCACCCCCAACCCCAACCACCCCAACCCCCGCCCACCCCCCCAGCCCCCGAAAAAAACCTCCACCCTTTTTTGGTTTGTTTTGAATGTTTTTTTTTTTTTATTGTAGATTATTGGTTTTTGTTTTTTGTATTTGGGGAAGGTTTTTTTTTTTATTTTGTGTTTTTTGTTTTCTTGGTAGAGGTGGCGTGCATTTTGTGGGATTGGTTTGGGTTTATTTGGTTTGGGTAGGTTGGTTGGTGGAGGTGGAATAGTTTGTTTTTGGTTTTTTAGGATATTTTTTTTATTTGTTGCAGAGAGGTTATGGGAATTATTTTGTTGTTTTGTTCCTACCCCCGCAGCTGATCCCCTGAGGACCAACCCCACACCCCCCTGGTCGAAACGACGCCCCGACCGCACCCCCCCCACGAAACCCGGCACGGCCCTACCCCCCCCGCCTGGCACAGATAAGACGGCCCCCAACCGTCCAGGCCGAGCTCACCCCCGAGCCGGAAGGGCCGAACCCCCGCCCGCAGGGCACCACCAAACCCGCCCACCTGCGGGCCCACCGCCGACACGCCGGAGAAAAGTAGACCCCCCGTAAGTCCCCCCCGCCCGATGCCTGTATTGCCCTGACCAGGCGACCTTCCCCCAGCCCCCCCCGCCCCCCCCCACCGGACCCCACCGAGCGCCGATAGCGGGAAGAAACCACGCCCGAGCGATGCACTGGGCCAGGCCCGCCCCGTCGCCCCCTAGATATTCCATGGTTTTAGGTGTCACGTCGGAGGAGTAAAAGGGTCCGTTTACGCGTACTAGGAATCCATGGGCACAGCCACGAGGGCAGGGCCTCTTTCTCCCTGCGGGAGACTACTCATTTCTAAGTAAGAAGGGGAACAAAGCCTCGAAAGGGGGGTCAAATACTTTAACACAGGAGCGAAGAAAAAAGAATGAGGCGGCTCGGTGGATCTCGAAGCCAACACACTGTGATCCTTTAAATGAGAAGAGGAAAAAAAAATGGATCAGAGAAGAGGGCATTTTCTATAAAAGGCCACAGGACACCGGTGGGGAGTGGGGGTGGAAATCCCTTTCCATGGGAATCGGCGTGAAATCGGCACCTACGGGTCGGGGAGGGCACGGCGCGTCACGACCCATGGGTCGATTCCCGGAAGCGTAACCTCGAACTAAGAGCCGTAAGACAGGGAGGGGCTGGGGGGGGGAGAGACTTCCCTAATCGCAAGACTCTGACCGTCATGAGTAAAGAAGTGTCAAATATACCAAAAATCCTTTCATCGATCTTGCCGGGGGAAAGCTAAGAAAAAAGGGACAGGGCCTTTAAACAACGTAATGGCCCCTGTGAAGGGGGGAGCCCCCCTTGTCTTTCCCTCACAAATACTCCGTTCCTAACCTACTAGCACTAAACAGGAGTTTATATCAGTAAAGTAAGCAGACCAAATCAAAGTTTCTTTCTCTCGACGCGGTCAGTCTTTGGGTCCCTTATCCAGGTGCTTAGGCAAATATATTACTCGAATGCGGGGTCTGGGGCTGAAGGGACTCTCATCCTCACTATTGAACTCAAGGACTGTTCAGGGGAACTACACGGAAGAAGAGATCGGATCTTTCTAGACGAGACGTCTGCATCCTGCCGGTTCATAGGTGCCGGTGCGATTCCTTACAGGTCGGCAATACTTTGTTGTATGAGGAACTGGGACGGGAAAGAAGGGAGGGGCGCTGTTCACCGCCCACAGTGATATTACCACATTCAACTAAAAGGGGGGGTTCGGAGGGATTAAAACATCTAAAGAAATAAAGCACGAATAGGCCACCACGTCCTGATTCTCTGCCCCTACACATTGCCTACTAGGTAAGCAAGATAAAGGAACTCCAGCGTTAAGAAAGGCTTTTTTACATGTCGTGGGTGTGTCGTGCGTCCCGACTGGTGGGCGATGAGAGCAAAAGCCATCAAGCTTCTGTGGGGGGTGGGGGAGAGGGGGGGGTCGAATGCTTATCCTGGGGGGGGGGGGTTTGAAGGAATGGTGTTAAAGTAATGGGGAGTTACCGGAGGGGGGAGGGCCAAAGGAATTTCTCCTTTCAATGCTAAACCGGAGGAAGTGACGATCGTTAGAGGGGAAACCGGGAAAGAAGGACCTGGAAGAAAAAGGGGCATATCACCTGCATGAAACCACATATAAGAATCGAATACGCAGGTCAAGTATTAAGGGATTAAGGAAGGGGCGATTTGACAATTGTTTTAAAAGCGCACCTCTATACTGGAGAAAAACCGAAACGGATTACCTTTCTTCCACACCGAATAGAAAAGCGGGAGGGAGAGATAGCGTGTTGTCGCTTGTTTACGATGATTGACTTGCCCTCGAAGGGATCGGCTGGGGAAGTGGGTGGGGGGTGGAGGGAGGGGGAGTTCCCTCCGTGGTTTTGGTTGGGGGGGTGTGGGGGGGGGGGGGGGTTGGGGTGTTTGGGTGGTTTTGTGTGGGGGGGGGGGGGGGGGGGGGGGTGAGTGAGGGGGCAAGATTTTGCATCGATTCGGACACATAAGGGCCCCCCCCTTCCAAGAAAAAACCGGAGGCGCGGGAGAGATAAAAAATCTGTCCGGGAACCTACGGTGCACGTTTCCTGTCTGTCGAGAGAAGTAGTGGAGGGAACGAATCCTTCCCACGGGAACCTAAAGGCCCTGGGATGTCTGGGGTAAGGGCCACAGAAGAAAAAAATGCCACGGGAAGACTGGGAGACTGGATGTGCCTACTCGTGATGTGGGACGAGATCTTCTCGGGTCGGAGAACTAAAGCCAATTCGGAAGTAAACTCTTCTAGGGGGATCACGGCGAAGCCGTGTGCGGGGACGAGGGGGGGGGGAAGAGAAATTCCTATAGAAAAACAATTTAGGTTGCAACCTGTCAGAGCAAATATGAATGACCATTAAATGAGGAAGGGGGCGCTGGGAAATCCACTCTTTTGAATGGAAAATATGGGGGTGTTATTTAACCCTCTGATAGGAAGATAGAGAGGAGGGGCGGGGGAAGAAAAAAACCGTTTTCTAACCTATTAGGGGAAAAGACCCAAGCCTGGGGGGGGGGACCTTTAGGGGGGAGAGCTTCTTGAGGGAAAAATGGCGGGAAAAACGCGGTTCAAACACTTTCAAGCCATTGTAGTCATAGGGTGGTGACAATTGCGCTACTACAACACCTTACAAAGGAGGCCCTCATCCGGGGTAGTGACGCACAACAAGGGTGATTCCGGCACAGACTTCGCGTGCTTCCTATAGCCAGAAGAGGTCGAGTCACTGGGGCCGACTTAAAAGCCACGCGTGGAAAAGACCCAAAAGCGGGGGGCACCTGGGGGACTCTGTGGCATTTGGAGTCACTCGTCCTTTGTGGTATAGGAAAAAAAAAAAGAAAAAGAAGGGAAGAGGCCGCCCTGATTCTGACCAAAAAACTGGAAACGGGGCTCAAGCTTGGACGACGAAAGCCGGGGGAGGAGGGGGGAAAAGAACACCTGTTAATGTTCCGGGTGCCATCTTGAACGGGTCCCCCACCCGGAGGGAGGGACGGGGAGGCACCGAAGGAAGGAAAGGCCAAGGACTATAAAAGTCCTTTTCGGATCTGCAACGCCCAGGTCCTGCAGCGCAGCCGCGGACAGGCATAAGAAAGTGGGAAGGAAAGATAGCAGTTACAATTGATCTTACCGGGGCCCATGAACAGGGTCGTCCTAGAAAAAACGTCATGCGCCACTGACAAAAGGTGTGGAGGGTAAAACGATGGGGGGGGGAGATCTACAACCAAACGTACTTAGAAAAATATATATATCACCATCTTGTAACGACAATAACCGGAGTGGAAATGGAACGAGGGTGAGCGGAAAGACGTCTTGCCATTTACGAGAAAAACTGGGATCAAGGAAGATGCACTTGGGACGGGGGGGAACAAAATTCCTTTTCCTGTATTTCTGGGATGACCTTGGCTGGCCGCCGACCACGACGTGATAAGTCTTTTCCGTTCCGGGAGGAGCAGGATTGGGGAGTCAGCAAACCTTGGGTCTTGCCCTAACTTTGCTTCCCGGATCTGCAAGTCTGAAAAGACTTCTGACCACGGCGAACGGTCAAAACAGGGAGTTCTAAAGCAAAAGTGCGAGCAGTTTGAACGAGGGGACCCGGAGGAAACCCAAATTGGGTCTTAGCGTCGAGCCACAATGGGGACCGGTTAATCACCATGCCCACCAAGATGGATCAGAGGGAGACGAGCCTTGTTAAACTAGCGGGAGGGGAAGTCTGCCAGGAAAAGACTAAAATAGGAAAAGGGCCGGGGGGAATGGTCAGAAGTGCAAGCGGCACAAAGGTGTTGCCGTTTCATAACATTGGGGGGGGGGGTCACGGGAAAAAAAAAGGATGTTCCGCTGTGGGCGTCGATGGACCGGTAGCGGACCAAAAAGGCCGCTGAGATTTCTCCTCCAGGGTGGGGGGAACACGCCATTGTGGTAGCAATCTAATCATTCTCTACCACCGAAATTTACTCAAAACCACTGAAGTGTTCCTTTCCGTCTAAGTGAGGGTATCAAGTGGAGGCCAACGTTTACAAACGCCTAGCTATCTTCTCTACGAGGGTGGGCAAGAAAACAAGGGATTCGCGAACTTGGGACCCGACGCCAGGGAAAAAGTTGCTCCCGAAGTTCTACTTTCATACGCTTTGCGGGGAGGAAGGGGGGGGGGGGGCTGGGTTAGGACATTGTTAGCGAGCGGGTTACAGAGGGAACACAAGGGGGAGACACGAATAAGCCGGGTAAGTGTCGCGACCATTTCACATTCCCTTTTCTGTGAACAGGAGCACGCGGGAAGGAAGCGCACAGAGGAAATTGCAGCGCAGTGACCAAAATCTACTCCCAAGATACCAGGCACGGGGGGGGGGCTAAAGCTGCATAACGCCCCTGACGCGCAGGTGGTTCAACGAGTGTGGAAGGGGGTGAAGGGAAAGACAAAAGAAAGCGAGACAAAGTTCCGACTAACGCGATTCCGATGAGGGCGAAGGTGGGCAGGGGAGGGGAGGGAACAGTGCTGGTGGCGCGACGCGCACCAAAAGCCAAGAAGTCTAAAAAAAAAAACGGAGCCCAGGAAAGAAGAAAACCACAATCAGGGACGACAGCTTGACTATTACGTAAATGATGAACGGAACCCGGGGGAACCAATGCTTCGTTCGCCATTTCCTCCTTTCAAAGTAGAGTTTACCGTCTACTTGCTAGTATTGTTCGTGTCCGAATATCCCCTCAATGGTGTTCTCTAACCAGGACATTGGGAACGAGGGGGGCTGAAAGGACCTCTTTACCGGGTCAAAGTCTGGTCCCTTTCGCTGGGAGTTTTTGTTGTGCCGGCTGGAAGACAAAGACAAAAGGGGGGGGGGCACCGGTCCCTGTTCGGAGAGGTTTAGCTCATCTCCATCAGAACGTTCTTCTAGACTTGCAACCAGTGGGAGGGAAAGGAAAAAAATGCTGCCTACGGTAATCCCGCCTTACCAAACATAGATATAAAAATCTCAGAAAAGAGAGAAAGGGAGGGGACAGGAGCATTCATCCCCACACCCCACAGTCAGGTATTGGAGAAATCAGCTCCCATCGTACGTTCAACTAAACAAGGAAACATGAAGATGGGGGTCGTCATGCTCGTCTTTCAAGGGGCTTACCTGGACTTTCAATCCTTTTTCCGGGGTGGGCCGGTTGGGTGGGAGGAGTCCTGCTGTCTTTGTGGCTGTAGCCTGCGGTTAGGTGGAGGGAGGGGGGGGGTATGGTTACTCTTTTTGAAAGCGGTCTGTTCATTTAGCTCTGGTTTAATATAGAAAAGAGTACGAAGGACCCAGAATCACCGGTATTAGTCCCATTCCCAAACTCAATTTACTTTGATGCATGGGGAATAGGAAAACTGGCTGGACTTCGCCTGTCTTACTTCAAACCACTCATCTAGACTCCTCGTGCCGTGGTCAGGAAAGTCAAAAGGCCAAGGAAGGGACATTCCTTGCGAAAGGTTCCTTTTCCATGTCCGAAAAAAGGAACGCAAGGTCCTCTACCGGTCGATCCTGCAAAGGCATAAACATCTGGTAAAAAGCTGTAGAAGTCCCCCAAGCATTTCTTTGGAAGGGGATTATGGGTTCTAACAATCCCTTGTCTGAGAATGAAAGTCAGGAAAGATTTCTTTTTAATCTTTTAACTGTAATGTTACATCCTTCCAAACAGGGGGGGTCACGTTAGGGTAAAAAAAGTCATGTCCATTCGCGTCCGCTCTGACATGAAGAAGGGGGGACACCTTAGTATTGGTTTAGGGGGGGTCAGGGGGAGGAGAAGGACGGCGATTAGCACCCGATAACTCGCCCAATTTCTGCACTTTCGCGTCTATTTGGTTCTTTGAGCACTCTGCGGAGGGGGTCCAGGGATTCGTCCAAGGTACATGAAGCATAAAACGCGTGGAGGGAGAAGTCTCATGAAAATCTCCATTTCTGAATCCTAGGGGTACATACATCCAAAGGGGGTAAAGGAGGGCTTGGAATCTCAGTAATACAGGATGAGTCTCGGGCGGTTTCACTGGGACAACAAAAAAGAGGAGGGGGAGGGGAAGGAAGAACACAGATCTCCCGGACTCATCTCGTTTTCATGATTGGGAGGCCATGGACCCAGGGGGGTTGGGTACCTTCGTCTGCCATGAGGAGAACGAGAATCGGAAAAAGAGGGCTGGGGGAGGGAGGACACGGAGCAACACCATATCTCAAGCCCATAAGAGTTGAAGAGTAGAAAAGGGGGATACTTTACTGGAGGAAGATGTTTCGGGGGGATCACTTGGTGTTCCTCAGAAATCTGAGTCATCGCCTGTTACCAGAGAGATCTAAGTCTTGCATGTAGAAGACAGTGGAACAAAAAATACTCCAAAGATTGCATTCCTGCAACCTGCGTGGAGACCTTTGGGTTATTCTCAAATTGTGTTCCCTTGCAAAAGACGCTTAGCATTCCTTCAAAGTATCCTACCTTGATTTTTCTCTCGCGAACTACCTTTAGCCCCCGAGACCCTCCCAGATCTTCTTAACTCATGGATGGTTTCCTTCCTTCCAGTTATTCGAGGTCAGGGATCGAGAAATAGGGGGAGGGCTGTCTGCCCCTGTAACAGGGATCACGCCTTTAATAAACTTCATGGGAGAGTTAAGGAAAGTTACACATGACTTTGCCTGGACATATGACGGAAGTCGATACTAATTGCAGGTGAAATTGGTCAGATAGGGAAAGGCCGGGGACATGCCTAACCTAGGAGGGATACGGTAGTAAGCAGAGAATTCCTGAAGCCTCACCTCCGCCCCATATGAAGGGGGGGGACCACCAAGTACCTAAAAACCTGTCACTCTGAACAGTCAGAAAAGGCCAGGCCGGGCCCACCGGGACTAACCGATTACGTGCCGAAGTCAACAGGCAGCGCGACTAAAAGAAGACCTAGACAGAGAAAGCGGTCAACTGGGAGTTGTTGAAGGGGGGTGCCGTCCACCTGGGTCCTCGAAAAGTAGCAAAAGACCTAGCTGGTGGTGGGGGGGGACTTGGACTGCACGACTGAGTCTCAAATTCGCTAATGGGGAATGGAGGGGAGGGACGGGCAGGCTTAAAATTTATCTTCACACGGGGTCTGTAAAATTTTAGTTACTCCTTGTGCTCGGAGGGGCGATCGAGGAAAAAGGGCATCACCGGGGATCACCTTGTGGGTGAAACTATAAACTCAGGGAAAAAAACAATGTAAGAGACAAGAAGGCGACCACGATTCGCCGTACTTCGCGGATTTATCTCTTTTGCCGGGGGTAAACTCCCCTCTCTGGGCACTTCTACCCCTAAAAAATCAGCAAAAAGGTTCTCAAAGGACCTCGACCGAGGATGGCTTGCGATGAGGGGACTACGGTTTCAAGGGGATCGGAGGCGGTAAGCTGCGCCCATACTGCTGACGTGTGGTGTCCTTTAAGGCGAGGTGCTATTCTTCTGGCTCACTTGACCGGGCAGTCGCTAGGCTAAAAGGGTAAAAGGTCATAAAAAAAAAAAACAATCAAGGCCAAGGCGGAGCGAGGAGGGAAAGTTCCTTGCAAGGCAGAAGTGTGCACGGGGAGGGAGGATACGTTCTGCTAAGGCACAACCTAACTCGGAAGAACCCTTGCACTGTCCTTAAATTCCAGCTATACAAAAAGTGGCCAGGTCTAGTGGGGAGGCTTAGAAGCCTGTCGGGGAACTACTAATGCTGCAGCTATTAGTCATTCACTTCCTAAAATTCTCCACTTCGCAGAGTCGCGATTAAGGAGCGGCAGGACGGGGGGGTGAGGGGGGGGGAAAGAGGTTTAACGAACTTAGCCGGAGAGGATTACCACTTTGTCAACCGCAGATAAGAAAAGAAAGATTTACGGGTTTATTAAGCAGGAGAAAATGATGGGAGTAAGGGGGGGGAAATCCGGGGCCTGTCCGATCGGGTGCTATTGCCAGCTATATATGAGATCTAACGCGGAGGGAGCAAGTTTTTGCCTGAACTTCATTCCGGATGAAGGCATCTACGCCGGGGGGGGGTTAAAACCGTGGCCTGGTGGATCCTAGGTTTATTGAGAAACACCCTCTGTTCTTGACCAACCCCGGGAAGTGCGAGGACGCGGCGTTGGGGGCACTGGTGTCTGGGTGCTTAGCTAAGAAAAAAACCGACGGGTTTCCCTCATAGGGGGCGGGGACTCACCAGTTCTTCATCCATTATCAGTGAGAGGCGTAGAAACGAAAATAGCAACCGGAGAGTACAATTGCCGACTGAGATCGTTTCCCTAACCCCAGCGCCCCGCTGGGGAAAAAAGAGCGGGGGGGCATTTTAGCTTTGGTAAAGGTGGTGTCTCTATCGCGAAAGGGTCAAAATTTGGGAAGGTCGCGGCCAACCTGAGCGAACTGCCTAAACGGCCATCCAGCTGATCTGCAACGAGGATTTATGAAAAATCCCGTGGTCCTCCGGGGCAAGATCAGTTTGAAGAAATCGGACGGGCACCAGTCGTTTGCTGAAGGGCATCTCTCCACCATGACCTCCTATCATGCCTGGCGAGGCTAAGGGAAATGTGGGTGGTGTGGGGGGGTGTCCCCCCGGGAAGATCTCCGGGGAGCATTCAGGTGTCCTTCCAATCATATCACATCCTTTGAAATAGAGACCGTAACAAAAGACAGACGGGCGGAAGGGGAAAGGGATCCAGGAAGCCACTCCAGGTGTTAAGGGGGGCAGGTCAAAAGATGTTCCCTTAAACACAAACTTATTTATGAACAAAAATATATCTCCCCCGTGAAAAAAATCACATGGTGTGGCAATGGGATCCGGCACAGGGACTAAAAGGCTGTCCGGGGGAAACCGGCTGACACGCGTATCAAGGGTTATCTGTAGGTTCCTTATACACCCTCGCAATGTTAATATGAGGCGCTGAGGGGGACCGGGCCATGAGAAAGGCAGACAAAGGACATTGAATCGGAGGTTGGTTAGCTTGCTCTCCTATCCGCATTCCTTGTGGGGGCGGGCAAACGCCACGCAGAGAATTCTCAATGAAGGCCCCTGATTAAAAAACCCCGGAAGGAATGTAAAGCCATCCGTCCAAGGCCGTTTCAGGTCAGGGATCTCAATTCATCAAAGGGATATCAGTTTGACCGAGGAAAAAATCTTCATTCTGGGCTACGGTCGAAAGAACTTCCCGGGGAATCAAACAGCTTTGGGACGCGTTCTGTTGGTTTTCGTGCCCGCGAGGCGAGGGAAGTAGGCCAGGGGAATTTTTCGTACAGGGAAGGCGAGGGGACTCCAGCGGTCTTATTTTGTTGCCAGAACTTTGGCGTCGAATGAAAAACGGGGGGGGAAGACACGTAGGGGGTTGGGTATCAGGGGGTAACTTCCGAACCTCAGTCGAGAACTTCCTCATGTGGTGGGAAGCCAGAGGGGGGGGCTCAATGAAGTCCAAAACCAGGAGATCCAACTCGACCCAAACGATTGGTCATTCCTTGAAGCCGAAGTGGCTCTTACCAACCGGGGGGCTGGAGGGGGACCCCGCTGAAGCTTCGTCAGTAGTGTTACAATCTAACCCAGCTCAGGTAACAGGGGCTTGCGACACAGGAACTAAAAAACAGAAGGTGCTCTCCGTTGAAGTAACTCATCCAGCGGTCGTCCTTATGACCCTTTTATAATCACGGGTTCAGATCGCGATGAACGAAGGGAACACCGCTAAAAAAGAACCCGCAAGGGTCGCTTTAATCGATCCGAGTTTCAATCAATCCTATCAGTGGCGGGCCACCTGAGCGAATCGCTCAACCTCAGTCAAAGGAAAGAGAACGTCTGTGAACCAGCTTCGCCAACCCAGATTACCCGGGCACTGGGTCGAGCTGACCTCAAAAGCCAACGTGCAGGGGGGGGGAAACCACAAAGAAGGGGGGTCGACTGGGTGAAGGTTGTTTGGAGGAGCCGAACGAACTTGTGCAGCCAGGACGTTGAAAGTCACGGGGTCAAAAAAATCACGGGGACTCCTCTGCCGCAGTTTCATATGATTTTAGGCCAATTTAGGGCAGCGCGCGAAGAGAAAAGATGACCAAAGGAAGGCTGTACCGAGACTCTCCTATAACAAACTGCTCGTAGAAGCTTGACAGCAGTCAAAAGACCTGAGAAGAAGTAAGGGGCTGGATCGTCGGTTATTAGCCTTTCTCACATGTGAGGGGAGATCTCTGCCTGTCTGGCGGCTGGTCAAAACCCAATGGCGCGGGGAAACAAGAATTGGAAAACAGCCTTCAAAGTCCCCTCTAAGGAGGCCAGGGGCTGCTTTCGCTGACTTGGGAGGGGGATGGACTTGTGGCGGTTGTCCTAACAAGTAACCGGTACCGGAAGGGGCAACAAGGGTGAAAGGCTAGCAAAAGGAGCGGACCCCCGGCATAAGAAAGCGCCGGAGAAGCGGGTGTAGGGGAAAAAGGAGGGGAGATCTTGGGCAGAATGGAAAAACAGAACAAACGTTCAATTTAAAGTGGGTACTCCTACTGGGAGCCCATCCTCCACCGGGAAGGACAGATGCTAGAGAGAAGAGTGCCAAACAATCCCAAACCCAGAATCAGTTGATGGTTCTCTATGACAGCGACAAGTCTTTACGTTAAAAAAAAAAAAAAAAGGGGACCATTAACTATTGGGAGAGTAGGCTCGAAAAAGGCTAATTTATGACGGGGGGGCTAATGGAAACTGTTCTCTTTGTACCCTGGGGGAGTCGGCTCGGGCTTCTAGAGTTGTTTCGGTCAGAAATCGTGTTGGGGTAGGGGCTGGGGTTCCATAGTGAACCTCTTTTTCTGGAGTTTCTATCTGAGTTATTACGCTATACGTAAGAGCCTACTACAGTGGGGTTAGGAAGGGGGCCAAAAGGAAGGGGAATTGAGGAAATGAAGAGGAATTCGAATCCGCCACTACTTCGTCGAACGAAAGACGCCGATTCCAGTTTTCGTCCACCGTCAAGAACCGTCACATGCCATTTAGTCATCACGCGGACGGGCAAAATTTTTTCCCATCAACTCCTTATTCCTGAAAATGAAGAGTCAAAAGAAGGGAGAAAGGGCATGCAAGAAAAAGGGAAGACCCTCCTCGGGTTCTTTAATGGGGTTGGATAAAGACATCCGGGTATTAGCAGGACGAAGGTCTGGGGGAATAGTGAAGAAAGGGTTATCTTCACCAAATGAGCAAGGTTACAGAGGTTAAATCCTTTCAGGGCTCACCAGGGAACAAGGGGGACCGGGAAAGAACAAGACGGAGTCGGTTGTTCACTGGTCGCCGGAGTGCGATTCTATTCACAACGTAAGAATCATCAACGTTCTTTGGAGGGCCGGCTTCTTGGGGGGGAATTACGTTGAGCGCGAGGGACTAAGGTGCCTGGGGCTTATGGAACAGAGCAGAACAGCTGGGCCGATTGCTCGTCGGCAGAACTCAAGGGATGCACTAAAGGGAAAAGGAACCATGAAGAACGGGGGTCCCACTCTAGGGTCTCATTAAAAAGACAATTAAAAATTGTTTCGTTTCAGGAACGCGGAAAAACAACCAAACGAGGAAGGGGGGGGGGAAGGAAGAGAGGAAAATGGGGGGAAAAAAGAAAACAAGGGGGGGGGGCCGTAATCTATGAAATCCTGAGAGGCATAGGCCAAGGGGGGGGAAACCGGAGGATGGGAAAAGCCTTTCCATGCTAGAGAAAATCGTTCCAGCGTTTTTGCTGGGAGGTCAGGGACCGTAACTGACAATGAAGGAATCCCGAGGTGAATACCTCATTAAATGAAAGGTATAAATGCTTTTTGCTCTTCTCACGGGGGGCCGCGTCGCCGTCGGCGCCGCAGGGAGCTCCAAAAGAGAAGGCGGAAAAAGAGAATGGGACGAAGCTAAAAAAAAGAAGTGCATGAACCCTCAACCTCCAGTGAAGGATAGGAACTTGAAGATAAAAAAGAAAAAAGTCGTCAGACCTGAAACTCAAAGGAAAAAGGGATTGTGAAAAGAATCTGTACCCACCTCCCAGAGGCGAATCATAATGCTCTGGGTGAAGGGCGCTGATTAGGCATTCTGGCGATCATGTTTTCTTCTTGTACTATAACAGGGGGCGAAGCCGGAGACTAAAGGATGGGAAGAAGGGACGGAAGGGAAACACGATCTTAATCGAATTGAGACGTCAGATAAGGCGGTACTCATTTCAATAGGCAGTTGGCAGAAGCAACTTGAAGGGGGAAGGGGGACTAAAAACGGGAGTGGACGGGTGTTTAATCTATAAGCTACTTCCCGCACGCCGCAAAAAGGAGCAACGAGGGGGAAAAAAACAGTCGGACAAATTCAACGCGGATGGGTAAACCCAAAGATGCAAAGGGACCACCACGGCACCGGAACGTCATGCGCAAACGAAAGGGCGAAGGAGAAAAGGAACGAACGACCTAAGAAGCCAGCAACTTTTTCAAAGTCTTTTTCTTTTCAGTCCCTCGTTGGCTGATCGCAGAAATCCCGAGGCGGGGGGGGTGGGGTGGGGGGGGGGGCAGGGCAGAAGGGGAGGGGGAAAAATCGGGCGAGTGGGCAGGAGAAAAGGTCCGCTGTGTGGACGTCTGCCTGCACACAGGTATGCACCAAGGCGGGTCAAAAGGAGAAATTAGTAAAGGGGGACGGGGATCTTTTCACACTTTCAGAGGGGAACCTGATCACCGGGGGGGGGAAGGAGCAAAAAGGGCCACCATGACACTAAGAATGAGAAACGCCATTCGACATGGCGGTAATGATAGGGGAAGGGATGCTAGGGAAAAAGGGGGGAAGGTTTAAAAGCAAGACATCCCAGCTGATCATTCTCCCGCACAAAACTCGCAGAGGAGTTGAAGAAAAAAAAGAATCAGGAAAGTCAAGGCAAAAGCTCTTTGGCACCTTAAGGGCTCCGGGGTTGGCGGAGTGGGGGGGAAACATCTGCGGCAATTTGGGGGGCCTTTCAGGGCTTGTTACCGATTATTCTGGTCATCCAACTGTTGCGAGTCAAGGGCAGGACTGGGGGATGCCCAAAAAGGTCAAGGGAAGCAAATAAAGCCACAATCGCCGCTATTAATAGTTCAGGGAATCCGTTAACGGGGAAGGGCTGTGAGAGTACGAGGTGTGTAGGCCAATGGGACAACCAGAAAACACCACTCTCCCAAAACTGAGCACTTGGAGAAGACATATAGAAGTTCCAGGAATCTGTGAGCGAGAAAACTGGGGCAGGGACTCTAAGGGTAGGAGGGCAAAAGACGAAAAACGGCTCGATTCATAATCTCCCTCCACTGAAAAGACTCTTCTATTAGGCGCGAACCGTCGGGATGGCGCGTGGGGTCCTAGGAGGGAAGAGTGATGAGTATTTAAACTACCGCATACGGACTATAGTACCTTTATGGAACGTCTTTTCGTCTTGTCCCTTTGGGCGCGATGGTCGGCGGTTGGGACAGAGGGAAACAAAGGAATCCCTAACAAGTAGTTTCCAAAGGAAGGGGTAAAGAGAAAGTAGGTCGGATAATGCCAAACTACCCTTTTGGTCGGTACTATTTATTTTTCACTCTTATGGCTATGCGACCCAGACGGTGCTGTGACACAAAAACTGGGGATCTAGTCACGTCTCTACCGTCTTCCTACAAGACACACCGAATATTTGAAGAAGAAGGGGCAAGGGGGGGGAAAAAAAAACCTTGTGTGCACTTGGGGGGGGCTTCCTACTTCTGGCTTATCGGGCGCGCACTGACACGTAGGAAAGAATGGCCGGGGAAGAATATGGAAGAGGGACACACAAGCACGATAACAGCTGAAAACACACAAAAACACATATTCGTTGGGGGTCATTTCTCTTTCACCGGGCAGGGGGGTTGGGGGAGTTCGACAGCGGCGCAGCCCAGATTGAAAAGAGGTGCGGAAAAAAATTAATAAGCAGTGTGGGAACTGTCATCTCCAGACTACTAAAGGGCTTCCTTGAGATAAGTTGCAAGTAGGTATTGGGGAAGGGGGGAAGGATGGCAAGGGGGAGAAAGCGGGAATTGGGAAAAGCACCAAGTTCTTTGAATGCCCTCTCTGCATCACTTAACCTCTAATACGTCCGTGCTAGGAGCAGGAAAAGTCCTTAGAGCAATGAAAAGAGGAAGGTCTCGAGTCCTTAATCATATCCAAAAGAGGTCCTTTATCTATTCTGCCCATGAAAAAGTTGGTCCGAGCATGAAAGCAAATGGGGGCGCAACTCCATGTGCGTTAAAGAATGGTGGGACGAGAGAAAAAACAAAAAGGGGGTATGGATGAAAATATATCTCCACATCTTTTAACATACACCGGTAGGGGGAAACGCGGGGGAAGGATCGGGTGAAGAAACCTTCTGGGTCCTGGGGGGTACGATCACCATGTCACTTTCTTACGTGTACTTAACCTTAGCCTTCCTATCGCTGCAGGACAGGGCATGGGCCACGGAGGTTAGGAGGGCGGGGTGAAAGTGCCTCTCTCCCTGTGGAAAAGGGGTACCCACCAAAACCGTCTCATCCTTGTGGTGGAGTGGGACCCCAAAAGGCTTGAGGAAACGCGGGAAACGGCCTTACAGGAAGGCTATTCACAAAATCTCCTTTTCCGTCATCTATATTGAAGTCACAGGCATGCAAGAATTTGGGCCTCCTAGAGGAAAAGAGGGGGACTGTAGGGAGAGGGTCGAAAACCACTTGCTTTAGGGGCTACCAATTCAAAAATCATCGTCTTACAGGGGCGCGAAGAGGGGGGGGGGTTAGTGGAAAAAATCTATGGGGGAGGAAGGGGGGATGGTCTACACATTGACTTCTATTTCTCTCATGCATGCCGGGTATTTGAAGTGGAAGAAAAGGGGTTGTTGAGTAAATGACAGGGAATGGCGAGTGTGTTCGTCGTTGGAAATAGCCTTGCCAGCCAGAGGCTCGTAAGAAGTCTCCAATTGTGGGGAAATAAAAGGGGGTGGGCCCATCGACACAAGTATAGCCACCAATTCTGGGAACCACTTTACTTAGGAAATGGAAGGACTGAAGGAAGGGAAAGTGCGAGTAAAACCAGGGAGGGAAAAAAACCGAGGACGCGCGAGAAGACATTCAGGTTGTACTCCCCTCTCTGAGGAACTCGGCGGAAGAGCCCACATTTTTTGCTACAACGCCTTACAGGAAGGGGGGAATAAACTCTGGAGAGGGCAATGCGGTGGTGGATCCCCAAGGTTACAAAGCTACACCTGGCGGTGACACAACCCACCCGTCTGAGAACCAGTAATAGGGGCGGGGGCCCAGCGTCGCCTTAGGCGATTGATGAAGAGGGGGGAGGGCTCGTAAGGAATAGGCGTAGGCCATAATCTCCTCCTACCCATAGGACCCTTTATTGAGGCCCTCAGAGGCTCCACGTTACTGGTCTCAGTGGGGGTGGACAGAGGGGTGACATTTGTGAAAGGAAAGTAAAGAACGAGAGGGGGGCCATAAGAACTTCCAATTTGTAATGACTCGAAGTCACTCGCTAGGGGGGAAAGGGGGGGGAAGGGGGAGGGGGATGAGACATTTGCTCCCGGGGGTACAGAACCACAGGCCCCATAATAGTCTTACACCGAGCCATGACATACAAAGAAGGGAAGATAAAGAGGAGTGAGAGCTTAAAATCTACTATTCCCCTTGCAGGCGGCTTCAGTATCCGGGGAAGCCTCAGGGACGGGGCGATACAGGTCTGGAGAAAAAAACGTACTGAAAGTAGGGGTCGGGTCGTCGAAGAGACCTCGTATGTTCTCTAAAACCAGTCCCTGGTGGGGACGCGAAGGAAGCCTCGAAGGAAAGCGGGGGCGAATTCTTTTGCCCTTCCCTTTTCAAAATGGACTTGGGGGGGGGGGCGTTTTCGAAACCGGGGGGCAAATTAAAGGGGAGTTGGGAAAGTGCCCGCTCCATCCGAGACCTAATCCTGGGCTTGGAAGGGAACAGAAAAAAAACGTGCTGAAGGAAAGGTGGGAAGCCGAAAGGAAAGACCAAACAACCCTTAGAAAAAACGGCTGAGCCGAGGAAAGGAACTTCTCACATCAAATCCCACACCACAGAGAGGGATGGAGGGACTATCATAGAAAGGCGTTTACGGCCACAAACAAAACAACAGCCTACAAATGAAACCTGGGGCAGTCTGAAATCGTGAGAGAGTCGGGGAAGATGGGAAAGGGGGAAAGGGGGATGTTACCGTTTACCATTTGGGGATATCTGCCGTCTTTTATTGTGCTGGCTTCAATGAAGCGTTGGAAAACAGGGGGAGGGGAAGGGGGGGGGGGGTCAGCGATCAGGTAGTTTATGGAAGCGGATAATCTTACGTAGCCTACTACCCCGTTAGGCAAGGAGAGTGAGACTGCAAACAAATGGGAAAAGGGAAGCGGAAGGAAGAAGTACTGACGTCTCATGGCGGGTAGCGCCTGAACGCCTTGTTCGCAAAGGTATTCCCGTCGACAAACGTGACGGCTCAGGGGAGTCACCAGCAGGGGGAATCCCGCCAATAAACTAAGTTATTCGGGGCTAAGATCTCACCAGGAATTTCACAGGCCAAGAGAGGACAGAATCTGGGAGGGGGGAGGGGAAAGGGAAAAAGGCCCACCGGGTCGGTATAGTTTGGTCCAAACACAGGAGAGGGGGGGAGGGGGGGGAAAAGAGGGGAACGAAAGGGGGGGGGGTTTTTGTGGTTGGGGTGGGTTCTTTGGGTTTGATGTTTGGTGGGGGGGGGGGGTTGTGGGGGTTGTGTTTTTAGGGGGGGTTTGGTTGTGTGGCGAATCCTTCCCCGGGCGCACAGGAAGAAAAAAAAAAAAGAAAACAATTCCATGAAGAAACCTCCGTCAAGACTTCGGAAAAGGTAGACTTCGGAATGGGCCAAAAATAGGGGGGGAGAGTGTGGGAAGAGGAGGCTCGAAATGCAACAGAAGAGTAGAGGACCCTTGATACCCGAGCCCACGGTTCGGGGTAGGGGAAAAGGTCAGGACGGGGTACGTGTGGCGTGTGCTGCGGAAGGTCTGGTTACTCTTTCATGAAACCCCAGCCAGAAACGAGGGAAGGAAGGATACGTGAGCTCTCATGGGATTCACCTAATTTAACAATCAACTGGGTCCGATGACACTAGGAGGAACAGTGGGGGGAAGGGAGCGGTGGGTGAGAGACTAAACAACAAAACTTATTATGGGGAAAGCTTTAACACGTCAAGGACTCACCGTTAACTTCCTGAGATTCATCGAAGGGGAACCCACGTGGGGGAAGGGGGAAGGTTACCGGACGGATGAACATAGAAGCAATACGTATAAAAGGGAAACAGCTTTTCGTTGCTTGAGGGTCAATGACGCGTACAACAGACAAGTTACGAAGAAATAACTAAGGAAGACTAAGTAAGATGACTAAAGAAAGGTGTGCTTTTATAGCCCTTTTAAACGACGCGCAAATTCAGGCGGAAAAAAACAGGAAGGGAAGAGAAACACAAGAGCTAGGGAGGGGAGAGTCAATGGACCTAATCTGAGGCCATAAGGGGCCTCCGTTACACAGAGGAAAGGCTCAAGGGGGGGTAGAACGGAGGGAAAAGAGAAAAAGTCAGCCTGTCAGGACCTAAACCGCTACGGGGATTGGTAGGGAAAAGCTGTGAAAAAAAGAAAAAAGACAGAGGGGATGGCGCTGTTCAGGACCTTGTAGCACTGATTACTTCATCAGAGAGCGCAATACGTGCGTTCGGGGCTGGAAAAGTTGGAGAAACAGGAGAAAAGATGTAACGGGACAGATTACGGGAAAAAAAACGTTAATGTCTTACGAGAAAAAAAGTGGACGGAAGAGATGGGGGCTGCAAAAAATACGAATTGTGAATAGGGGAATGCAAATTCACTTGACAGGGCTTGTCCTATACGGGTAGTTGGGGGATTTTTAGTAAATATAGGAGTCTGCCCGTCACTCCGCAAAGAGGAGCAAAGAACAAAAAGAGAAGAACACCATCAAAAGCGAAAGACCCAGCTCAAACCACCAGGCCGTCCCCAAGCCACGGAACCCGTGCTTCTCCTGCGGAAAGAACTGACGAAAGAAGAAAAAGCTAAGCTCGTTTTCCGGGTCGTTTGGTTTCAGGGTTGACTTCCCTTTACTTCTCAAAGCATCCCGGTGGCAGGTTGTGGGGGGGGCCGTGGGGGCAGGGGGGGGGAAACGACTGGTTGCGCGGGGGGTCTCTACTTGGGTATGGGGGCCATAACGGGGAGCTTTCCACATGACAAGGTGAGTGCAGCGAATACCTTCGCGGTCAAAAGATGGGAGATCGAGGGGAACAGGGTAAAGAGGGCGGGGGACAAATTGGATTCACCGCAGGGCACGAAAGTACATCCCAGAGGAGAAAGATTCAACGAAAGTGAGGGGGTGAAAAGGGGGGGGGGAGGACTTGGAAGAGCGGCATTGCCTGTTGTCGCGAACGATCTTTCTCTGGCTAGAACCGAACTCTCATGGGAAGTTTCGAAACCACCGGATAGCCGAACGGGAAACGGAAGGGAGGACTCATGGGGTTACCCTTAGGGGTGAGACTTTATCGTCTTGCCCGCTCGGGGTGGGCGTCAATGGGGGGGGGGGGGTAATGGGGCCATTTCGCGGGTGAATCTCTGGTTTCAACTGGTGCAGGCGTCTCTTCTTTCACTCACCTGGTAAAAAAATCAAAGAAATCTGGTCAAAAAAGAGGCAACGAGGAAGGAGGACGTAAGTCGCGGAACGTGGCTTGCTTGGAATATCTGACGGGCCATTCCTAAAAGAGTCACCTGGAACGCGCGGGGACGCCCACCCGAAGGGCAAACGGGGGCAGAAAAGGGAACAATATGAAAAAGGGAAGGTCGACTGGGGGAGGCCAAGCGGTGGAATCAAGACGACGTCTCAGGGAGGACGAGGAGCGGTCAGGTATACTAGTCCTCCAATCCTGAAAGGGGGGGGGGAAAGATTCAGGGGAAACGGCTCCAGAGGAGGTGAAGTTTGGGGCTTGGGTAAACTGGAGGACCGCGATTATTAACAAAACAAAAAATTTAGTAGAACTCGGCAGTACGCACAGAAGGGGACGGTATTATCTGATCAAACGTTGCATTCGGGTTCTCTGGAAGGGTTGCGCCTAGAGGGTTTCGGATTTATCTTCTATTGAAGGGCGGGAGAGAAGGTGGGAGAAACCGGTGGTTGAAGAGCACTTTGGATCAATAAGCCTATAACGGAAAGTTGGGTTCTACCGGTATGTGAGAAGCTGATTTGCGATGGGGAGGAAAAACAAAAAGGGGGGGGGGGACGGGGAATGAAGTTAGGACGCGGCCGTTGGGGGTTCTCCCCGGTAGCTCGGGACACACCGGCTAATAACTGGGGAAAGGAAGAACAACCACGGTCTGAAAAAACCGTTCAAGAAGTCAGCTCGGGAGACATAGCCGTCCCTATTACATACTTGGCTGTGGCAATCGGACGTGGACAAGAAAAAAGCTCGAGAAGGGGAGGTGGACAAGTGCTGGGGTGGGCATGTGTCGAGGCGCACATTTGTAAGACTCGACGATGCTGGAAGATGGGAGTCTTCCCAACCTTCACTAATCGGGAATTGTAAGGAAGATAACACTTACTGCCGAGTGACGGGGAACTGTATTGTTGATAGGCCCGGCTTTAGGCCTTCCGAGCTTTCTAATTACTTTTCACCCAAAAGGATGCCGGGGAGGGGGCAGGGCAATAAGAAAAATGGCACTTACTCTGAAAAGTACTTGCGCGTTATGTTCCAAACTTTCCTTTCATCAGCCGTTCCCGAGCTATTTGGGTCCTCCAGAAGAGAAGGGATCAGGTGGAAGGAGTACTGTAACCAGGAAACACCCATCTGACTATCACGGAGAAAGGCGCCACTGCCAAAGTTATTTCTGACTGTTGTTGTAAG
>Ga0179593_1395219_pt1 | contig 21669 bp, 28 predicted proteins | sample CZODoug2_1_08_16_FD_185931 | JGI IMG/M metagenome (GOLD analysis project Ga0179593, IMG submission 185931) | Vadose zone soil fungal communities from Angelo Coast Range Reserve, California, USA - CZODoug2_1_08_16fungal (PacBio error correction) | ecosystem: Environmental > Terrestrial > Soil >...
TCACGCTCCACTTAATTCGAAAAAGAAAGTTGGGGGGTGAAAGGGAAAAAAGGAACGAAAAGGAGGAGCTTTGGCTGTGTGATGTGGAAAAGGAGCATTTCGGCCTAAAACCCAAGTTGGCAATACAAAACTGTTGGGAAGGACGAAGAAAAAAAGGAAAACCTCGAAAAATAATGAAGAAAATTGACTGGTAAAAGAAATAAGGGAATTTACCCTGTCCAAAAAAATTCGTAACGGGATGTGCCAGTCCGCATGGGCAAGAACCGGTAAGTTGAGGGATCGAGGAAAAAGGAATTAAAAAACCTAAAGGGGGTTGCGGTGAAAAAACACAAGAAAAGTGAAGACGCGGCATCACGCAGCAAAAGAAGGGCAGAGGAATGGGGGTTGCTTATTTTGAGGAAAGGACCGGAACTCGCCTGCAGTTCGGACGAGGAAAAGGGGGGTGATTCCACACATCGGGGAGAAAAAACCCCATGTGAACGGGCCTTTACCCGCAAATGGCCGTTGCCCGGACGGAGAAAAAAGGAACGGTACCAATCTGTGTAAATCGGGGGGGGGTGGGACAGCCCAAACAAGACGATGAAAGCCCCCATAACTCTAAGGGCGGTGGGACCACGCAAAAGGAAAGAAACGGCGAAAATCAGGTTTCGTTGAAAAAAAAAATCGCCAAGACAACGGAAACGCGCCTCCCCCGAACCAGACGCGAAACAACAACAAAGGAGAGAAGAGTATGTTGCAGGTGAGGGGTGAGCTGCCTTCGGTGAATTGGTAACGGCAACAATGGATCGCTTCGACTGCTGTGGAGGGGTTCCAACAAAGGGAAGGGAGGGGGGGGACAGGTCTTTGGCAGGACTGAAAAAAAAGTAGTGCCTAAGAAACGGATGACCACGGATGTCCGGGGCCTTGGGGGGAAGACGCGGGGGGGGGGGACAACGCATGCGGTGGGGGACCGGGGAGGAATGATTTCGCGTACGAAAAAAAGGACGGGGGGAGGGCAGGAGGTCGAAATACGAAAACTTGGGGTAAGCGAGATGTTGCTGGAAACCGCCAAACGGCAGGAATACGCCAACATAGTGGGGGTCCAAAAAAGGGAGAAGGGGCCGAAAGGGGGTCCAAGGCAGGGGAAAAAAGATCATGGCACCACACCGTGCGACTACGGGTCACACAGAGCTTACTCCTCAAATGTATCATAGGTTGCGAGGACGAAAGTGGGGGGGAAAAAAAGGAATCGGCCATCAAAGGTGATGACCGGGTGTCCCCGCTGGCGAAGCCACAACAACAAGGGAAAAAAAAGTCTTAGCCAGCAACGTCTGGGGGGAGTGACCAAACTAAGAGAATGTCAAGATCGAGGAGAAGGGGGATGGTGCCCGCGAAACCAACTTGTTCCGCATATCTTTGGGCTATGCATCTGACGCGGGGACGGCACCAACAAAGGGGAAAAAAAGGACGCCAAGAAGAAAAGAGGGAGGGGTCGCAACAAAACCAGCAATTGGCCTTCCTTGCGAACGATAACTGACGTCCCCCACGCTGGGACTGAGTGGTAAAACGCGTTCGTCTCCGCAAACCGGGAAGGAGCCCCTGGAGGAAAGATCAAGCAACAAAACAAGAAACCAGAAATGTGGAAAGGAAAATCAAAAAAATAAACGGGCGGCAAAACCGAAACCGGGGAACACGTGCCACACAAGAATCCGTGGCCGCAGACCAAGGGAAAAACGCCAGTATGTGAAAAAAGGGTGGGGGGGGTAAGGCGTGGGGGGGGGATTGGGTAACGCGGCCAAAAAAAAGGGTCCCTCTTTGGTTTGCGGGTTGGTAACAAATTCCGGAAAAAAATTGGGAAAACAGGGGGGACATCCGCAACGCCGGCCAAAGATCGAGGACCGTCAGAGAAACTCCCCGTTGGCTGGAACGTAAAACATAAAGGGTTGACGACGATTGTGGTAAACCGGGGGAAGACACCTGGTTTAGGGGAAAAAAAGGAACGAACGGTCCTATTGAATAACACGCCCAGAGGCGCAGGAGCCGGAGGAGTTACACGTTGCAAAAAAAGACCAGCACAAAAAAAAAAACGGAATAGGAAGAAGAAAACGACAGGTAAGTGTATGACACATCAGGGGAGGGGCTAATTTGTCAAAGGAGGCAGGCTAACGCGACCACAAACCTTATTTGGGGAGGTCTTGGGAGCAAAACAATTTTGGCACAAGGACCGGGGGTGAAAACAATTGGCCAGAAAAACGGCGGGACACCGGCGGGCGGACCTAAAGGGCGGACAAAAGACGGAAACAGGGAAAAGAATTGCAGGGAAATTTGTGTTTAAAGAAAACGGCGTGGGCGGGCGCCCACGCACGACAAATTTCGAAAGGAGGAAACAAAAGGACGGGGAGAATGGGAAAGGGAACGATCCAGGAGCGGCGCACGGATGCGGCGGTAAAGGGGGGGTGAAGAGTAAAAGGGTGGGGGAACACAAAAATGGGGGTGAACAAAAAAGTTAACAAAAACAAGCCTTTTGACTCGGGGCTATTGTTGGGGGGGAGGCTGCCAGTAGGAGGCTGACAAAATGAAGAATGGAAAAGATGATGGAGGAAAAGAAAAGGAATTCTGAGGGGAAACTCAAAGTCCGGACCGTTGACCTGGCCTAACCTGACTACAAAAAGAAAAAAAAAAGGACAACCATAAATTCCCGACAAGAAGGGAGGTCAACCCTGAAAGGATCGATGCCTGGACTAGCGGGAGGCCCGCTGAAAACGGACGAAGGACAGAGGGTGGCATGAGTTAGGAAAAGTTGTTGAGCAAACAGTGACAAATGACTTGGGACAGGAGAAACACAGTAATCTGCTTCCGCGGGGACTAACAACTCGCCGCCCCGGCCGGGAACTGAAAAGGGGCCACTAAGGGTAAATAGAGAGAAAAGAAAAGAAAAGCTTAAGTAAAAGCGTAAAACTGAGAAAATGGTGTGGGTTTTTTCCTTCGAGGGTCCAAACGCCCGCGGGGCGTCAGGGGGGAGAAAAGAATGCGAACCTAGAGGAAGGGACAAAGTTCGCTGACTCAGTCAGGTCCGGAAAAAGGTTTAACACAAAAACACTTTTTTGGGGTACCCGCAGCTATCAGACTCATTGTCCCAGCCGGGGGGAAAAGGTTAGCCTATGGAAAAAGGGAATCAGGTGGATGAAAACAAGGGGGGATAGCAAGGGGACGTAAGAGAGAATACAAAAAAAAGGAAGAGAGAGATAACCGCAGGAAGGGCGCCATTGTTGAGGTAACACGTTTCACAGAGGATAAGAAACTAAAAAAGGGGGTGAAATAAAGAAAAAGGGAGGGTTTTTGTGCAATATATCCAACGACACAAAAGGGGGAGTTGAGCATCGGAGCGATTAGAGCAAAAAGCGAATGGGGGGGTAAAGGAAAATATCAAAGAATGGGATTCACCTGACGCAAGTAAGGAAGAAAACGCCAAATCCGAAGAAGCAACGGGTTGTGCGACCCAATCAAAAACTTTTCAAAAGGAGTGGAAATAAAAAATGCTCCGGGGCCAAGATGGGGGTACCAAAAAAAAAGGACGAAAGCATAACAGAAAAAAGTTTCTCCCAACCGGCGACGGCTTAAAAGTCAGCCAGAAAAAAGATGAGGGCAGGGGAAGAATCAACAGAACAAAAAGCCGACCAGCCCTCCAGAACCCTCACCGGCAAGTGAAAAAAAAAAAAAAACTCAGCCCAAGGAGTTCCGGAGTGGGAAGGCATAAGCCACCGCCGTCAAAGAAAGAAAAATCCTGGTCGTGAACAGCCGCCGTCCCCTCTGTTGTTAGCGAAAAAACAGCGCCGCCAGGAAGTTGAAAATAAGGGTCCGGAAAAAACAAGAAAACCCGAAGCCGACCGGCCGAGGGGAAACCGGGAGCGCGTCCAAAATTGGAAAAAAAACTGGAAAAAAAAGAGTAACTCAAAAATCAAAGGTAAAAAAATCCGAAGACGCGCGCATTGTTCCAGGCCAGGGAGCCAATGGAGTTTCCACCCCAAAAAAAAAAAAAAACGACGGAAAAGAAAAAGTAAAAAAAAAACCACCCTCCCAGGGGAACCAGAGGGAAAAAAGAACGCGAGCTTTTGGGGGCGGGGGTTCCCTCGCCCGGTAGTTGAAAACCCGAAAAATTTTGCAAGGGAAAAAACAATCAACAAACAAAAGGGTAGAACCTGGCACAAGTTGCTGGATTGACGCATCCGTCCTATAGGGGGGGGGGGGTTACGAGGGGAAACCACCTCGAAACACTATCTGGAAAAAAACTCATATCGCAAACCAGCCTTCCTTGAAAAAACCAGGAAAAAAAGTCAGCGACAAAGCTAAGGGGGGGACGTCAGGACACCAAACGCTGGACTTTTAAACCGTAAACTCATAAGGAAATCGAAGGAAATGAGCCTCTTGACGGGGGGTTGGGGGGTAATTGGATTTCACTCAGCATCCGCGAACACAAGCAGAAAAAAAAGTCAAAAGGGGGCAAACCAGCAAGAACGTTCCCACAGAGGGGTTTCATCAAAAAAACAAAAGGCCCATCTTGGGGGGAAGGAGAGTGGGCCGAACCGGAGAGGAGAAGAAAGGCGTGCGGTCGGGTTGAACCAAAACCCAAAAAAAAAAGGGACCCGGGGGCGGGAGAGTAAATGCCCATCAAAAAAAACCCACGCGTACCCCGGTCCCTCATGGCGCCATGGAGGAGAGAAAAAAAAATGAAAGGAGGGGGGGGAAAACAAAAAAAAAAGGTTTGAGTTCACAGGAAAGTCTGGAGAAAAACTCGGCCGGTGTCGTTGTGCCCTGGTGAAGGTGCATGGATCCTCCAGGAGGAATCCCTCAAAAACACGGACGCAAAAGACTCCAGCAACAAAAACGTGACGCGTACGCAAGCATTATCCGAAGACAAGGGAAAGGAACGAGGGTTTTGGTTCGAAAAAAAAATCGGGGAGGGGGAGAAAAGGATAAAGGTTTTCCACCAAAGGTTGCCGATCAAAAACAAAGAAAAATCCCAACTAAAAGAGGCCGCGTAAAGGGGGACAGAAAAAGAATGGGGGAAAGAGTGGAAAAAAAGAAATGTAAAATCATCAGGCTCTAAAATTCAGAGTTTTGGCTCAACCCAATTCAAAAGGCCAGAGTGTGAAGGAAGGGGAAGGTCGGGCATTTCATTTTAAAAACAGGGAAGGAAAACGGTTGGGAGGAAGTGGGCCAATGAAGGCCCCCTCATGACATGAGGATGTAAGACTAGGAGGAGGGGAAAAAGACTCCAGGGTCGGAAACGTAGGGCCACTGGGAGGGCAGACTTGTTGGAAAAAGAATTAAGTGAAAATTTGTCTGGAAGGGGGAACTTCGTCATCAAGAAAAAAACACAAGAGTGAGAGTACAAAGGGGCATTGCCGGACTCACGCCTCCTTTTTTCTTACAGAAAGAAAAAGCTCAGTGGAAAAGAGGGAAGAAACAAGAAGAAAGGCCCCCGTGGGGAACGCATGTCCCGCACTTCGGAGCATAAGGACATCTGGGGGGAAGAGGGGGGAGCTGTAAAAGGGGGTCCAGCCCCAGAAAAAACAAGCGGTGGACCCAGACAAAGCCAGAACAATCGTTGCCTTGAAAAAAGGGAAAGAAGAAAGAGGGATGCCAGCGACAATACCACTCAATAACAAAGTGAGGAATAATATATATTTGTCGAGTTCGGGGAGGAAGGGGGGAGGGGGAAGGGAAGCCTTGTACGCAAAAATGTCGCACGTGTTGCTTTGGGCAAAGAGAGGAAAGCCGGGGGAGGGAGGACTTCCTGATGTCCGAGGGACACCAGAGGACCAAGATGGTCAAACAACGATGACGCCGCGGGCCAAATGCTAAGTCAAATGGGGGAGAAGGGAAGAAAAAGGGTCGCTTAAAGAACGCGGATCCCGGCCTTTCGAAGCAACCTTGTAAAGAATGCGGGGGGGGAAAAACCTGACGGGGAAAACCTTCAAGCAAGAGGGGGGTGGTTCAAAAAAAGTAGACACAGCAAAGGGAATGAGTCCACTTGTGGGGAATTCGAAGTGGGCAAAAACCCTGAGAATTCGGAAAGGGGGGAAATTAAAAAAGATCGCACATCCTCATTGAATACAGGAAGTGGTTTCGGGGCCACAATGCCTGAAAAAAATGTGTGGAAAGGGGGAGGGGGTCCCAAAGAAGGGAGAAAGCCACAATTAAGGGAAAAGCTCAGCATGAGACTGTTTTGAAGGTGACAAAAAAAATAATGGAGAACGGAGGGGGGCTATATTGTGGAGGGAGAGACACAAAAGGGGGGGGCCGCCATCCATTCGCTGATGAAGTGACGTTGATTGGTTTGATTCGGCAAAAACAGAAAACGAAGGGAAACTAGAGGACTACGAGAAAGAGGGGTCTCAAACCTTACCTCCCATTATTGGAGGCCTTCTTGTGTCTTCCAGTTATCCGCTCGGGGTGCGGAGGAAGAGGGATGAGATGGGACGTAAGCGGGGAGCTTCGGCAGGAGGCGTAGTCAGGAACGGAAAAACCAAAAACAGGCCGTTGAGGGAAAAAAAGAAAGGGGTCGGGAAAAGAAAAAAAAGTGCCCTTGGCCCCCGACCCCGTCCGCCAGCCTCCCAGGGAGGGGCCCACCCTTGTTTTGGGGGACTCGGGTGAAAGGGACACGGAGAGGGGAAACTCAAGGGGGGAAAGAGTTTGGAGGGGTTGTTAACCCTATAAACGCCGCCGGGTCAAAATGACCTAAAGCAGCAAACCTTCCCAGAAAGAAAAAGGGTTCAAAGAAGGGGGGGGGAGGGGACAAAATCCACTTTGGTGGTCTTTTTAAAATTTGCGACGCAGGAGGGGGGCAAAAAAAGGGGGCATTACTTAGGGGAAGGGCGCCGGCCCACGTTCTCATTGTCATAATACACCACAATTGGGGAAAAAAAGGTAGGAAAAGGGTTTGGGAAGCACCCGACGCAGCGGAGGGCGGGAAAGAGGAGGGGAACCGAACCGACATGGGTTCAGAAACGCGTAGGGGGAGTTGAGGGGAGGGAAAATAAAGGGAGGGAGCGGATTACCGCGAAAACAGACACCAGAGAGCTGGGGGGGGGTTTGGCAGTGAAAAGGGGGGGGGAAAACACAACACTCTACTTTTTAAAAGAAAATGGGGGGGGGGGGGAGGCCGGGAAAATGAAAACGTTACACCTTCCTGAAGAAAAGGGGACAGGGAGGCCTAAAAAAGGGAGGGGCAAGGAGCCTTTTCCAAAACACTGCGGGGGTTTAGACCTATTGTGAAAGCAGGGGGGGAAGGGCGGAAATTCAAAGAAAAAAAGTCTATGTGAAAAAAGAAGGACGGTGGGAGAGCCTCCCCTCGGGTCACGGCCGTGCCTGGGAAAGGTGGTTGAAAAGAAGATAAGGGGGTCCACCTAAAAGAAGGGGGAAAGGTCAAGAGGAAAGGGGTGGAAAACTGCTTGTGAAAAAAAAATGGTATCCGGGGCGTCGGGTTTGGCCTGGGACGCATTGAGAAGGGTCACTGGCAAAAAATGGAAAACGTGCGGCGCCACGACGGGAAGAGCAACAAAGGAACAAGGAGGGAAGGAAAGGCTAAAAAAGAAAGGAAATGCCGAAGCGTTGAATTGCCAGGGGGGGGGACGGGGGGGGAGTGTACCGGATCGCAAGAACCTGCCGGCAAGCCCCTTATTCACTGGGAAAGACCAGAAAAGGAAAAGTAATTCGGGGAAGGGAACTTTTTAAGGAAAAATTTGGCATGGGAGCGTACAATTTTCCACTCCGAATGGCCAAGGGGGAAAAAAGAAGGGGCAACTGCGTGGGGGGGGAAAAAAAAAAAAGAAAAAGACGATCGCTGTCACTCCCGAGACTGCTCTATCGCCGCAACCGGCGCCGTGTCTCCAACCGTCCTGTGAAGTGCCACGACAAAACGATCAATGAGCAGGAGGAAGAGGGCGGGGGATGGGGGGGGTGTTTCTTCAATCCGGTCCACGCCGACGGTGCGTCAGGGAAGCCAGGCCAGGGCAAAGTAAAAACACGGGAAGGAGGAGTTGAAAAGAAAGACGTTTAATCCGAACTTTGCGCAAAATCCTTGTGTCGTACCCCCAGCAATCAGACTTGGTCCAGGGACCAAAATCAAAAAGAAAACGGGGGGAGGGTAAGGGGGGAAAGGGGGAATCCAAGAGGGGGAAAAAACGGGAAGTTGCTTACGCAACCACCGGGGGGGGCGCGCAGAAACTTAAAGAAGGGCGGGTTCAAGAGCAAAAAAAAAAGAGGGGGAGGAAGAGAAAAGAAAGAAAGAAGTGAAAATTGCACGCACCGCGGTGGGTTCAATTCCCCAACGTTTTTCAGAGTCAATAGACCTGTAAAAGTCACAATGAAGGGGGGTGGGGTGGAAAGGAAATGCCCTGAAAGAGGATGGGGGACCAGGGAAGGAGAGCAAATTTCGGATTAACGATTGAGACATGGGAAAAAGGGAGGCTCCAGGGGGGAAAGGGACGGGCACAAGGGGATGGGGGAAAACCGAGAAAACACACAGTCAAACAGGCACGAAACGAAGCGAGCTGGGGGAGCACCAACAGAATGGTGAAAATTATGGGGGGGGAGAAAAGAGGAAGGGGACAAAAAACGAAAAAGTGGAGGGGTGAGACAGAACTAAAACAGAGATCGTGTGTCTTCACCCAGCGTCTACCATCAAATTCCAAATTAAGAAAGGAAAAGAGGGGGGAAGGAAAGGACAAGCGGGATCCCGCTTAAAACAAAGAGTACCAAGGCCCCGGTTGGAAGTACACGCAAGCCCCGGCATTGTGGAAGGGAAGGGGGGGGGCCTTTGGAACAGCAAAAACTTCCGGCCAACGATCGTAGGTTATGCGTTTGCTAAAAAAATCAAAACTAGGGGGGACCACGATGAAAATCTATCACGCGTTGCAGAAATCAGCCTTGACGCTCCAAACCAGAAGAAACGAATGGCAATTGGAAAAGGGGACCAAACATGTGACAAGAGAAAGGTCCAAAAAAAGGGGGGGGTTGGCAGTACAAAGTCAAAAAAAGGTCCACTCCCGCCCGCCGCCCTCTCAGCCGCAAGGAATAAAAAAAAAAAACAAGAAGCCTCGAATTTGGGAGGGCAAGGGAAAAAACGAAGGTTCCCAGAAAAGGAAATAAAAAAACCACCCAAAAAAAACCCGAACTGTTGCCCAGGCCAAACCCAAACGTGAAGCGAAAAAAGGAGTGAAGAAAAAGAGGGAAATTTCAAAACAAAAAAAAAGGCAAAGGGCCAGGCCCAAAGGAACACGGTACGGCACAAGTGCTGGTTCTTCCTCCCGCAGCTACGGGGGGGGGGGGGGTCGGGGGCGGGCGCCTCCACAATGGAGAAAAAAGGTTTCGATCCAGACATCCAAACACCGCCTCCGAGTTCTGCCCTGAAAACCTGGGACAAGGGAAGGGGAAACTGGTCAAAAAGAGAAAACAAGCACCCCCAGGAGTTCGTCGATCAGACGCTCCGCCCGGCAAAGGGGCGACTCTGGAGGGGAGAAGAAGGGGGGGACGAAAGGAAAAGAAAGGTGCAAAAAAAACACTCCGCAAAATCATGTCGAGCGAACACTTCTAGTTTGAAAAAGACACACCGGCAAAAGAGACCCCTTCGTGAAGGGGAAGGGGGGGGCCGGGAACCAAAAAAAGAGGTCACTTTTGTACACCGGGCCGGATCGGGACCAAAAAGGGGAAAAAAAAAGGGAAAAAAAACATTCTTTGGGAACGACTAAAAAAGCACACCCCAAACCACCCACCCTGGGGTGCAATAACTTGTAAAAAATCAGTGGGAGGCACCGTGGGGCGGGGGCAACCACAAACTTCAGGAGTACCCGACCACTGGATTGCGTCAAATAGGCAAAGGTGTGGAGGTGGGTCAGGGTTTTACATGAAAAGGGAAAGCATTAGATTAACGTCATCAGAAGTAAAGAAAAACTTAAAGGGGGGGACGCAAAACATATACTAATAAGAAGGAAACCTAATTTTTCGCCACCCGAATAGGGTGGAGGGGGGAGTTCGGGAGAGGCAAATTGGTTCCCAAGATACTGGGGGCGTCCACCACCAAACTGGGGGTAAAAAGAAGAGGCATTAAAGGATCTGTGGGGAACGAAAGATTTTTGACAGAAAGGACTTGAAAAGAAAGAGCTCAGGGAAGAAAAGTGTTGGGTCCCCCCAAGTCAAAACCAGTACAATATAGAAAAGGTGCTGGTTTGGAATGAGGGGGGCGGAAAAACATGAAGGTTCATAACCAAAGGGATAAAACTGTGAGGAATAGGCCAGCACGCCAAAAAACAAAGGAAGGGAGTGAGATTGTAAAGAATTGAAAAACCTCAACCGTTCAATCCCAGTGGGGTAGTGGGAAAATTGACGATCAGTGAGTGAACAATGCTGACCGCGGAATTAAGTGGGGCAAAAGGGAAATGTGGAGGACCAAAACTGGGTAACGGAGCACGCAACACATCGGGAACTTAAAAAAGGGGGGGGGGGGGGGGGGACGAACCGGACTCGCAAAATTAGTTCGTAGCGGAAGAGAAACTGAAGAGGGGAGAAAACAGGAAATAGAGACCTTTTAAACCCACAGAAAATAGTGCCCGCGGAAAAAGGGACAAGGGAAGCGGGAAGACCCAGGGTGGGGGTAAACAGGAACAAAGGGAGAATGAAACAAAATAAAAGTAGGGGAAAGGTGGAAAACGACAAGCCAGCAGAAGTGAAAGTGCAAATCATTGTGCCGGGAAAAAAAAAGTAAATGAAAAATCAAACCAGAGCAAGAAGCACATAAAAAAATATAATATAAAAAAAAAACAAATAACGGAGGAGGGATGGAGAAATAAATAGTGGTAAAAAAGGGGAGGGTTGCCCCGGGTTCGATAGTGGGGAAAAACGGTACAAGATCAGGAAAGTTTCCGAAAGAAATTTATTGGGAAAAGAGGTTCGATAAGGGAAGAAACCCCAAAAAAAAAGGGACTCAAAAATTAGGGGAACAAAAGCGGAAAACAACAAACGAAATGGAGGTAAGGGAACGCAGAACTGGACCGCATAGGAAGCGTGACCTGGGGGAATCGAGTAAACTATTTCAGAGGGTCAGAAAAAGGGGGAGATTAAGGGTAATTGAAATAAAAAGAAGTAATCAAGGGGGAGGGCTGATGAACCCAGGCGTCAAAAAAAACGGGAGCAAAAAGCAGGGTGCAAGGAGTACTCCAGCATGACGGCTGGGGAACAAGCTACCTTTTCAAAAGAAAAAAAGGGGTGAAGAAGAAGGGTCAGGCAAAGGAAAGTACAAAAGTCCGGAAGAAGCCAAATTCTCATGAAGGTGTTTTGGAAGGGCCATTGGCCATTCCTCTTCACCTCAATGGGGGAGGAAGGGGGGGGAGTCCAAGGAAAGGGAAAAAAAAGGAAAAAGAAATGAAACAAGCCCGGCAACGAGGGACTGGTTGAAGTGAAGAAAAAAGAAGGAGCAAAGAAGGGGAGGGAAAAAGTCTTGGGAAAAGGGGAGGGAAAACCCAATTGTTCTCCGCAATCAATGGACTCGAGAAAGCGTGAAAGGGAGGGGGGGGGAGGGGTTAGGAACCGGCACTCCGAGGAAGCAGCCCGAACGAGGCGGGGGGCAAACCTGACAGGAAAGAAGGGGTCTGGGGAGGAAGGAAAGGAAAGGGGGGGGGAGTTAGAAAAGAGAGTGAGGGTAGCGGCTCATATCGGCCGCGGGAGCTCGCATGAGGCTTCTGAAAAGGAGAAAAAGGACAAAAAAAATACGGTGCCAGGCCTATGTTTCTCACAAGCAAAGGAAGGGGGTCAAAAAGAAAAAAAGGGGAAGTGGTGTGGCCCAAGAATCCGGGCCGTCTCACCCTTCTAAAGTCCACACAAAAAGGGTGGGGGGGGGGGGTACGCAAGGGTTGGTGGCATGGAACAAGACACACCCGCCCGGTTTCAAGAACGGGGTGAAAGGTGGGTGGTAACACTCACGGGTGAAACACCGTTTTGGGGAAAACTACCTAAAAAAAAAAAGGGGAAGGGGCACCAAAATAGACAGTGGACATTCAGCTTGGAGTGAAAAAACCCCTCCCCGGTGTATTTTTAACGTTTTAGAAAGGTGGATAAAAAAGGATGGTTATAACCGGGGGAGGCTACGGGGCTACATTTCTAGAACTTGAAAAACACCGGAAAGAAAGAAAAAAGAAGGAACAGTGACGCGGAAATATATGGTGACAAGGTTGTCCTAAACAAATCAGAGTGCCCTGGTAAAAGAACTAAAATAAACCTAAAATTTTCAAAAGGAGGTGAGAAAAGATTGAGAGGAAGGGCACGACAGCCTACCACCCCCTAAAGGGGGGGTGGGGGACGGAAAAACAAAGCCTTTGAAATGGGTTTTGCGGGCCTGGCAATTGGCCACAGGATACCGCACTGTGTCTAGCAACGAGATTAGGGAACGGGGGAAAGGAAGGGGGAAAAAAAAAACAGGGGGTTTGGGTTAGCGGCACGGCGTGGGAAGCGCCACTACATTCGCAACCCGCAGTGAGGAAAGGCACTTCGAGGAGGCGTTAAAGAGGGGGGGGACTTTGACTGGGGGAGAAGGAACTTTTGTTTGTGGAAAAAAAAGGGGGGGAAAAGAGTGCCAAAAAAAAGTTGACCCGGCAAAAGGGGGGGGGTGTGAAAGAGGAAAAAAAGAGGGGTTGGGGCGCGAAGGCGGCCAAACGGGGGCGCTTGAGAAAGAAAACAAAAAGCCTGACGGCGGACATAAAACAAGCCTAGGAGGAATCTAGGGGTGTGAATGACCGGAAACTTCCCGGGGGGGACTAAAAAGGGGGAAAAAAAACAGACATACTGGCCCGGGCGAGCCAGGCTGGATAACGAGTCGGAAGGAAATGGGGGGCCAGGACTATTTCTTCATCGGTGCAAATCGGTTGGGCGGTGCTGCGGGAAAGTTGAATGGCTCACGCACCGGCCTTGGTAACTATAAAAAAGGTGAGACAGGAAGGGAGATTCTAAATGTAGATAAACCCAAAATGCCGGCCCGCTCCCATGAACAACACCCTTTGGGGGGGAGGAAAAAAAAGTCCTGTACCAAAATACATCTTGGAGTCCGGTTCTGAAAGGCGATGCCGTGGGAGAAGGGGGGGTGGGGGAAGGAAAAAGACGTTAGACGGGCGGACAAAAAAATACCAGAACGAAATAAGCTTAAAATTAAGGACGTTGAGAAAAAAAAGAGTTGAAAAGAAGAAAGGAGAAATAAACGTGAAAAAATTGTGTAGGGGGGACCAACACCGCGAGATAAGGGGAAAGGGAAAAAATCACCAAGTGGGATTGGAAACAGGGTATTGGAATAGGAAAAAAAAGGGGAAGGTTGGTGTATGTACTTCAAACAAAAGAGTGGCGTCTCAATTGGTAAAGGTAATCCTAACCGTAGGAGTTATTAAAAGGATATATACATGCAAGAAGAGGGTAGCGAACAAAAGAGGGGGGGATTAAACGCATTCCCAAAACCGGGTCAAGATGGGAAAATAGACTGGCCAATCCCACGGCCTGATTTTTTTTGGAATAACCGAAGTCGAATTGCATGAAGACCAAAGGACGGAATGAAGACAAGTTGGAAAGGGACGTCATGGGTAAAGTGAGGAGAAAAATCCTTATAACCTGACGCACGTCTAAGGAAAAAGGGAAAAAAAACACTCAGAATAGGGAGAATGCTTGAACCCAAGCACTTCACGGAGGAAAAAAGGGGCGGCGGGGACGGCCCGAGGGTAAGGAAAATCCAGAAATAAAAGAAAAATCCGACGGTCGAGGGGTCTACCCAATGGGATGAAAAGGGAAAATTCAGCCAAGCGGAAAAATGACAAACAACTCACAGCACATAAAAACAAGACAAACCCCCCCCCCCTCCACGAACATAACACCCGCAGTTATACCGCCCCGGGGGGGCACTCAGATAGACCACGGCCATTTTCCTCTTTGGAATTGGAAAAAACACCCACGCCGAACAGCAAACGAGTTAAAAAAAAAGGGACCAGCAAGTTGAGCAGACAAAAAACAGTGAAAAAGATCTTGTTTGCGCAGGGAAAAAAAGCCGAGGCAGCCCGTACTATAACAGGAAAAGAGGCAAAACCACCCGCCAAGAAAAAACCGCAAAGAAAAAAGAATTCAACCGCAACAAAAGAAAGAAACAAGGTTTCAGCCTGCAGTCCAAGTTGGGAGGGACCACGTCCTAAAACAAGGTACTCGTCCAGGAGGGGACACTAACGAGCGAATGACTTCCTCAAAGCAAAGGAAGACTAAATGGTGGCACCGCCTCAACAACAGGAAGGGAACCTAGGGAGGGGAGAAAACCCAAACCCCGGAACCAGCGGGCAGGGCCGCAAAGATTTGCCGGGCGCAAAGAAGGAGCAGAAAGGGGAAAAGGAAGACAAGGGGGGGAAAGTTCAAAGAAAAACGCCAAACCCGGGTAACGGGGAAAAAGGGTTATTTGACACAAAAAGAAGGTGGTCGCGGCGATCAACAAATCTAGAAAGGGGGGAGCAAAAGGCAATCCCGCAACGCCTGGCCGATTGGAAACAAGGTAAGGGAACCCGGAGAGGAGCTAAAAAAAACCGCTTGCTGTGTGGGTCCAAGGAACCTTTGAAGAACAAGAAAGGACACTCCGGGACCAGGAGGAAAGCTGAGGGGGGGTAAAAAGGATTGAAAGGGGGCAGAAGAAACACTGAAGAGCCGGAAAGACAACTAAAAAAAAATAAAAAAATAGCAAAAAAAAGACAACAACCCTGACGGGTTCCCCCAGCATCAGGGACACCCAAGACAAGGTTACAGAAATTTTAAAACAGCACCCTGGAGGGTGAATCCACAAAATCCTGAAAGAAATGCTATCAGGTGGGTTGGAAAGTAACAGAGGCAGGTCAAAGTGGGCGAAGGCGGCCGGATGAGGGGGTGGTGGAAAGAACAAAAACCGTAACCAAGAGGACCCGGGCGAGCGTCAACCTTCAAAAAAAGCGTAACAAAAAACAGGGGGGAAAGAGTGAAGTGCCGGGCGACGGACGGGAAAGGACTGTGGCCGCGCCAACTAGAAAAGGGGTTTGAGGTACTTAAACAGCCCATGGAATTGTTGGCAGCAACGGAGAATTTTTGGCAACACGGGGTTGACTGAATAGTAGACGAAAACGAAAGGATAAGCTCCCCTAGAGACCCGCAAAACTCCTCCAAGCAGTCAGGAGGAATACCAGAATGAAGATAAAAAAAAAGAGGAAAAAATTAAGTTTGGGGTTTTCAAAAAAAAAACGAATCGGTGTTAAAAAGTCGCACATTTGCAAAACAAGGTAAGTCAAAGGGGGGAATAACCCCCAAGACCCGGGTCAAAAAATTGGTACATCAAGGACGTGAAAAAGGAGAGGGCTTAAAAAAAAACAAGACTGGGTGGGTGACCGGCAAGCTAGAAACAGTCAAGAATCAAATGGTGGGACCACCGTCCAAAACGACCTTAAGCTGAGCTTGGGTGGGGGGGTTATGCATTGATGGGGGGAAGGAACAACCCGTTCATGCACAACTTGGAAGGTGGGGCCAGGATGCCCTACAAAAACAATCAGGAAAAGGAGAGGTAGCAGAGAGTTGAAGGAACCGGACAGACATAGCACACCAAAGGGGGGGGGATTTGTAAAAGGCCGATCAATCAAAACGTCATTGATTGGAAGAGACATAACTAGTGTGAAGATCAAACGGGAAGACCGCCGGAACATCACGTCAGGCAAATCCAGGGGGGAAGTGGGCGGGGGATTGTTTAACGAATCGGACCTTCCGAAAGAGGTAATTTCCGGCAGAGCCTGAAAAAGGGAAAAAAATTCAGAGATGACCAGAACACAAAAGGGAAAAGAGGGCACCTTAAAAAGTGACCAAAGAGGGGGGAGGAAAAAGGGCCTGAAATAGGGGGAAATATGGGGGTGGGGGGGGGAAATAGGGAATGGATAAATGACCCCCCAAGAGCGATAGAGGGGGGGGGTCCAAGAAAAATCATCTCTTTGCCCGCAGGGTTGGAAGGTAACTAAAGAATCAATGAAAAAAAGGGAACCGGGACGCCTCAACACACACACATCTCTGCAAAAAAAAAAAACGGGTACAGGAGGAGATGGGGACGGTCTGCACTCCTGGCACGGGGCGTGACGAGGGTGAACGGCAACGATCGACGTTCGATGGTGGGATGGGACCCAAAAAACAAAGCTTCTGGGGAGAAAGGGGCACTGGGGGAAAAGACTCAAAAACAAAGTCCACCAATGACCACGAAGAAGTCGAAAGTTTGCGGTACCGGAGGGGGCCAACGGCAGTAGGGTAAAGGCTCGGGGTGGGAAAATGGGGGTAATCTAGGGGCAACGGAAAGTGAGGGGCAGGGGGTAAGAAAAAGAAGGACAGCCGCGTAAAGAACGCACCAAAAAGTAAAACAAAGTGTGACCCATGCGTGGGAAAAAGGACAGACAGTGCTTCAAAAAAGGAAAAAAAAGCGGTGTGGGAAAGGGAGGACGCGTACAAGCATGAAGACTGCCATGAGCAGAATAAAAAAAAAAACCAGAAAAAGACTACGTGGGGGGAAGGGGACAAGGGGGGGAAGCTTTCATCTCGCTTACATCCCACTTTGCTCATGAGGGTAAAAAAGTCAGAAAAGGAAAATACCCGGTTACAGCAAAGGGGGACTGGGGGGGCAAAAACCCAAGGACGAATCACACACTTCAAAAAAGCAGAAAGAAAAATAGGAGGGAACTGGGGGAGGGGAAAAAAAACAACTCAATCAGAATCATGAGCGGCATCAGGTAGGTTGCCGCATAAAAGAAAGGGGGGGGACCTGCAAAAGAAAAAATTGACTTTACTAAGAGGGAGGGAAACAGATGTTTACCAGGAGGGGTGGAGGTATCGGCACATTCATGGGGGGGGACGTACTAATAGAAAAAAGAAGTAAAAAGAATCGAGGGGTGAGAAAAAAAAAGAACCGGTAATGCCTTCTTGGGGGGGACGTCGTCAGAAGAGGGGATTGAAGACTACCCGCGTTGGGCGAGAGCTGGCTCTAGAGAGACGGAGGGGAATGCGAAAGAGAGGAGGCGGCGGTTCCGCCGAAATGAACGTTGACCGAGGGTGGCCCACCTTCTGGTCTTGTTCAGACCGTCACCCTGGCCAAGTGGGCAAACGATCCTGCAACCTTCCCTCCCCGTCCGGCCCAGGACGAAACAAATTTTTACGACAGTGGGGGGGAAAGGGGGGGGCCGGGCGCGTGCAAGCACCTCCGGTTACTCTTGGGCTTGGGGGGGGGGTGAAAAAAGAACCGGAAATAAAATAGTGGAATGTCCAACTGCCAGCCGGCCAGCCAAAGGCGGGAAGATTGGAAAAGTCACGACTGGGAGAAGTGAAAAAGCAACACACGTGGGGAAGTTCACGAGGTGTCAACACGCCGCAAAGTCCAGAAGGGGAGGGGAGGAGGGGGGGGTACTTTGGGGGGGGGGGGGGTAAGAAATGAGAGGCCACCCGGGCTGAGCATAAATCACACTACCCAGGCGCAGGAATTCGGTGGAAGACAAGGGTGGGGTAAAAGTTGAAAAGATACCAGCAGGGGCCGGGGTCGGGAGAACCTATCTTAATAAAACAGGTTCAGGAGCAATCTGTAGTGATTCGTTGGGGGAAGTGTAGAACAACTGGAAGAGGGAGAGGTGGCTGGCCGCGACCAAAACTAGCACTTTTGCCGGGACATTAAAGAACCACCACTTTCCGTTCCGGGGGTTTCCGTGGGAAAGCCAGGACCAGTCTAGTAACCCTTGAATCGGAAGGAAAGAAATGTTTTAGTCAAGAAACCTAAATCGCACTTCCTGCACGCTGGGGGGGCAATTGAGGTTTTTGGGGAGAAGAGAATGGGCACCTGGGCTGCGGGTAAAACAAAAAAAAACTAAAAAGTAATATGCAAATGAAAACTGGGGGGTAGTATTAACTTAAAAACGGAAAAAAAAACGAGAGTTCTCGGCGGTAAAAGGTGGGGTATGAATGTGGTGAACTCAACAAAAAATGGGGGGGGAAGGCCATCTGACCCGGTTGACCACCCTGGGCTGTGGGCACGGTTGGGTCGGGTCTCGGGGTTGGGGAAAATGGCCAGGCTATGATTAAACTTCCTACTTCAAAGACTCAAGGAGGGGAAGCGGCAGATGGCGGCGGCTTGTAAAACGACATACGGCAGGAGACCGTGGGTAAAGGGGAAGAAAAAATGGGAGGGGGGGTACACTGGGAACACCGAAGGAAACGGGGAAGTGGAGAACGACAGGTGCCCTTGGCACCTGCTGGATGCCGGGGGCAGAAAGATGAGCAAAACTCAAGAGGTTCGCGTCAGGGGTAGATTCATTTATGACACGGGAGAACGGCCAGTTTGAGAAACGAGACCTCGATCCTTCGTTGAAAAAAAAAGCTAGGCTGGGGGGGGACTACAGGCAAACACAGATGGAAAGGGGCCACAGGGAGAAAGATTAGGACCCAACTCGTTGAGCTGACCGCCCACAACAACCAACTGACTTCTTAGGAACGAGCGAAAAAAGGGGAAAGGGGGGGGTCGGCCAGACTGTAACTAAAATGCCAGGGCACCAGGATCGGCCAGGCTCCATGCAAAAAAGGGGGTCCCGATGTGGGCTAAAAAATCAAAAGAATAAAAAAGTTTGACACCTATCCCGTTACTTTGGGTGGGCGTAACAGCAGAGAATCAGACTTCACTGGCAAAAATAACCAGCAAGGGGTAAAAAAGTGGTACATTGCACAGAAGGGAGGAGAAAAGAACATGAAAAAAAAAAATGGATTTCGTTACTACAACAGGTGGAACTAAGAATTTAAAGGTGACGGGTATAGAACTCTCAAAACAAAACTTATTATTATGGAGGGAGAAGAAAAGAAGCCCAAAAGGGGAGGAGACAACGCTTGGAGTAAAGCAAGTCCACGTTTTTCAAAATAAAAGAAGAAAGGGTCCAAAGAAAAAATGATGGGGTGGGGTTGAAATACAATTCTTCGTAGAAAAGAGGGGTGAAAGAAACACAAGGGAAAAACGGGAAGTTCGGATTAAGATGGTAGCAAGAAGGGGGAAAATGTAAAAAAATGAAAAAGTAAAGACGGGTAAAAGGTCCAAACAGGGAGCAAAAGGTTAGGACACCGGACCGAGAAAAACACACTCACAGCCGCCTCGAAGAAGACTGAAGCTTAAAAAAGCTGGTCGGCAAAGCCACTTCAAAAACTGGAGATAAAGAATACCTTGAAGGCCTAAGGGGCTGGGAAAAAGAGACGAATCATAATCGGGTTCCCGTGTCTCAAGCGTTCGACAGGGAATTCAAGGATTCAGCAGAGAAAAGAAGGAATCCAGAGAAAAAAGGACCACAACAAGCAATCCCACATCCTCAAGCCAGCCGGTTACAGTACGGCCGGGGGAAACAACCCTTCTGGGGGTCCATTCATTTGGGTTTTCCCGTGTCACAACCGCCAAAAGAAAAAAAGGGCTAAAGGGGAAAACTATTGGGTAAGCCGGAAGGACGGTTCGGCGACCGGCAAAGAAGGAAGTGTGTGAAGCGTCAAAACTACTCCTATCCGCACGGGAAAACCCCAGCACACGCAAAAAGCTCGCCCAAGCCCAACAAAAAGCCAAAAATAACAAAGTGAAAAAACAAGCCCAAGACCAGGGTCAACCGGGGGACCATGTGATAACACGGTTGTGGGGGGGCACAAAGTCGAAAAAAAAAAAGTCCAGGACACATCAACACTCGAACAAGCCCGCGCCCGGGTCCATCAGGAACGGTTGAAAAAGTCATAAACCCGGGTTCCTTCAAGAGTTGTGTTTAACCAAAGACAAAACTAGGCCGGGGGGACCCTACGCTAAAAAGAAATGAAAGCCCAGAGCAAAAAACCAAAATGACGAAACCCTCAGCGGGGGCCAAAATCCACAGTGGGGGGGTTTTGGAACACAGGGAACAGAGATCCCGAAAATTTTCGGGGGGTGAGGGGACCTGCAGAAACATAAAACCGCCCCAGGCCGGGGTAAAAACGCACACGGAAATGGGCACAATCAACCTCAAAAAAAAATTAAAATGAAAATGGCCAAAGTTGCGTGCTTGACAACAAAATCACAGAGAAAAACTGGGGTGGTCGGGGGCAAGCAACGCCTCCTCCCCGGGTTCGAAACCCAAAGGACAAAATCACAAAGGAAAAGTCAAAAATCCCCGACGAGGGGATAATGAACAGGTTAGGGCAGACCTAGTGTCGTGCAATGAAAGGACTCAGGGGATGGGGGAAATGGGGAATAACCTTTAACGAAGATCACCCTTCCCGCCGCCACCTTCCGCAAGGAGGATTTATGAACGAAAGGGCAGACGCAAATGTCAGAAAACACAAGAAACACTGGAAGAAGACCACCCAAAAAAGTGGGGGGTGAAACCAGAAGGCGGACGACACCGACACGTTACCAGCAACCGGGAGGGGGAAGAAAAAAAAATTAACTACCAGAGAGATCAAGGTGTGCCCTGGAAAGGAGGTCTGTCCAGGGGAAAACCAGAGGGAGGATCGGGTCCAACCAAGTCACAAAAAGTAGGGAAAGTTGGGGGGGGGTCTCTCCAGACCAAAAAGGAACACCCCGCGGTACCCCGTGGCCCTACCTGCCCACAGGAGGAATGGAGAAAAACGAAGAAAATGACCCCAATACAAGGGTGACCATGTTAAACACAATAAATGGATTTGCGCACAGTCGGAAAGGTAAAAAGGGGGGGGTGGGGGGGCAAGGTTTCAACGAAGGCCCGCTCCATTGACGAAACCGGACGAAGAAGTAAGAAGTAAACTCCCCCCCAAATCCTAAAGCATTAAGAGGACTCCCCCGAACGAAAGGGACCCAATGGAATGCGAAAGAAGAATTTGTCTTGTATAGCAGGTTTCCCAGGGAGCCTGCCGATAACAACCTCAAAAATAACCGGAACAATAGGGCATCAGGAAAAAGGATCTCGAACCTGGTACGCGAAGAAAAGGAAGAGAAAGAGAACTGTAAGAAGAAGTTTGGGGGGGGGTCCAAACAACAGTCAAAAAGGCCTTCTTTTGCTTGTGAAGGATAAGGGGCTGAGGGCAAGTTGCACAATGGGGGCCAAAAAAAAAAACCAGGTAAAGACACTTTTGAGAAACAAAAATGACAAGAAAAAACGGAGAAAAAAGAAAACATTACGGAAGGGTCTGGAAGAGATGAAGTTGGAACCCGGCCAAGCGTCCAACCAGGGGAATGCAAAAAATTGGAAAAAAAATAACATTGTGGGGGCAAAGACGAAATTGGACGAGGAGGAGAAAGGGAAAACGCAGGGGGGGATGGGCAAGTGGGGGGGTGATCCCTGCTGCAGTAAGAACCTTCAATCACATCTCGACGAATGATGCGTAAAGTCGACGGGTTGCCAAAGTCGACGAGAGAGGGCCAGAGAAACAACAGTTGTAAAAAAAAGGAGTTCAAAAAGGTTTGGGACCCGCCATCACGCGGCTCACTGACAGAGGGTAAAAAAAAAGATACGTTTTTTGACTAAGTAAAGGGAGGAATACCCAGAACGCACGAAAGGGGGGGGAAACAAAGGGGACCCCAAAAAATGCATAAAAGAGAACCGTGCCGATCAAATTGTGAAGGTAAAAAGGTCAGGGGGGCACATTAAACGACTCCCTGAAAGGGAGACC
>Ga0179593_1719214_pt1 | contig 21669 bp, 28 predicted proteins | sample CZODoug2_1_08_16_FD_185931 | JGI IMG/M metagenome (GOLD analysis project Ga0179593, IMG submission 185931) | Vadose zone soil fungal communities from Angelo Coast Range Reserve, California, USA - CZODoug2_1_08_16fungal (PacBio error correction) | ecosystem: Environmental > Terrestrial > Soil >...
AGGACAAGACAAGAATGACTGAAACTGACATCGATTTTGAGGGACTGCAAAGAGACCCGCAGAAACGTATCCCTGGCAGAAGAAAAAAGCGAAAAGCTTCGGACAGAGGGGCCCAAGACCAAAAAAGTCCCTGAGCGTGGAGTACGGCGACCGACCATCCTGTATACACATAGGGGGACCGGCAACGAAACAGATGAAACGTCTGCTAGCGCAATGCCAACTGCTGCACATCACACCCAGAGAGGGGGTTAAGAATCTCCTTTTTGGGAACCTTCTTAAGGAAAGCCAAGGAGAAACGGTTCACAACGCATTCAGGAACCCGTAGCCGGTGTAGGTCGGCAGACCGGAGAGGAACGGCCAGTCAGGAAGCGACCCTATTTTACGAGTGCGTTTGAGGGGTGATCGTAGAGGACGAGCACAGTGAACATGTCCGTCATCAAAAACAAGACAACCGCATTGGGGGCAGAAGCTTCTTAGGGTGCTGGAAGGAAAAAAAAAAAAAGAGCAGGGCTCCGCCTTTCCTTTTAATGCCTAAAGGGAGCGACAGGGGATGAAGGAGTAACGCTCAACTGTGAGGCAGTAGGAGGGAATAAGAAAAGGCCCCACCCAAAACAAAAGAAAAATCGTAATTGGGAAAGGGCGCATTCTCAATCCTCAGCTAAATCATCATGTCTAAACCTGGAAAAAGTGGATAGAACCGTCAAAAGAAGGTAGGGCTTCGCAGAGTCAGCGGCAGCCAAGGGTGGACAGATGGGGGGGAGAAGTCGTCATCAAGAAGAAGTGGTTGACGGCAGGAAAAGGAGAAGGGGAAACACCGCATCCTGGACGGTGCAGAAAAAAGGTAAAGGAAAGCGCCATACAGCGCGGCGAGGTTAACAACTCCAGGGGCCAAGAGCCGTTAGGTGCCCCGTGGAAAGAAGGTCGCGTGAGAATCAATGGAGAAAGGGGAAAATCTCATATCGTCCGAGAAGGGGAGTGGGAGCGCAAAGAAGAGAGGAAATAAATTCGAGACGGTTTCTAATGTGTGACCCGCCTCATCCTAGACATTGGCGATTGGGGAGTCGGGAAAAAGAAACAAGCTTCAGTGGGGGAAGAGAAAAATTGGTTTCCATCCTTAAGGACGAGGAGGCAAAGCCAATGGGAAGGGAGAAACAGGAGCTGGGTTGTCCATCTCGACGAAAAGAGGAGTAAAGTAGAGACATTTTATGTAGAAAAGAAGACGCTACCGGCGACAAAAAAAAAAAAGGAAAGAGCTGATATCCTTTTCCTGGTACCCAGGAAAGAACAGTTACTTTAGCGCGATCTTGGGCCTTGGCAATTTTGCGTAGATCAGAAGAATGGAGGTTGAGCTAAAGCGGGGAACGATTTAAATGGGAAGAAAGTGAGATAGAAAAAAACAACGAGGAAAATATATATATTCGCGACCCGGGGGAAGGCGGATGAAGAGTTCCGAGAGGTCAAAAATCCATTCGCGAAGAAAAAGTCTGGGCCCATCCAAGATAGAGAGGGCTGTATATGCAAGGGGGGGAACAAGACTCTCTCTACACAGGTTGGTGGGCGCGAAAGACGCAGGAAGGCATTGAGAGTTGCTAATGGATCCATCAGGAAGACGTATGGACGACGACTCAGGGAGTAGAGTTGGTAAAAAAAAACTACCTAAGGGGAGAAAAATAGGGGACTCTCCGTCCGTCAAAGGCCAGGAAGAAGGCAAGCAGGTGCTTAAAAACGATGCCGCGAAGAGAACTCAAAGGGGAGACGTCTGAAGGTAGTTAAACAGCGAGGTGATTCCCTGGTGAAGAAGTAAGAGAACTTTGACTATCGGAGAAAACCAAAAAAAAAACTAAAAAAGAAATCGAAAGCACCGGTGGCAGAGCGTGCATTCGAATTGGATACGGAAGCGCAAAAAGACCGAGCGGTTCAGGCTGAGAAAGGGGTTGGACCGGAGAGTGTGGTCGATCTCTTCGGATCAAACCCTGAGCGGAAGGGTCCAGAATGTATTGAAGAAGGCAAATCTTTTCGCCCTGTGGCTGAGTGAAAGCCTTCTAAGGACTGAGGAAGGGAGGAAAAGCGAAATGAGAAAAAATTATAACATTATGTAGAAGGATTTGGGGCGAGGCGTCCCGCGGTCACCGTTATGGAAAGGAAAACGACTTATCCTTTCGGTAGAAACACGTGAGGGTTCTGAAAGAAAATCATGAAAGAACCGGGAGGGGGGGGGAGAAAGCTTGGGGTCCTTTAAAGATCAAGGATGAGAGATCTTAACGAAGGTCAGGCGGGCCTATAGAGTCAAGACTCAACAATGAGGCCCAATTACCGGGGAGAAGGTCACCAGTAAGGGGAAAGGCTGACTTACAGTTCATAAAGGCGACCACCCAGTATCTTCCAGAGTTGAGTCAATCAGCAATATATGGGTTTGGGTTCTTCACACGCCTGGGAGAGCTTGGCCTTAAATGGAAATAGCCGGCTCCTTGGGTCCTTGGTGGATCTGCAAAGTTGGGGCTCTTCTCGAGGGGAGGTCCTAAAGATAGAAATCGTGCCAAAAACTATATTGGAGATGGGAGAGAGGGGGGGAAAAGGGGGCATCCCTTTTCACGCTTGGCGCAGGGGTCTCCGGCCGGTGCGGTTGACTTTTCCAGTGTCCCGGAGACGAAGTGGGAAGGGAGTGTATTTAAGGAAGTATCGACTCTATTAGCGAAGGGGGGTCTATACAGGAAAGGCCTTTTTCACCTGGAAACAATCACTTTGCTGAAGTGGTTCGGTAAGGAAAAGGGGCTTTCTGGGCGGATGGTTCTTGCGGGAAACGCAACATCGCTGCAGAGGCTGTTACAGTTAAGAGGGGGAATAAGGTCCTCGATCGAAGAGAAGGAGGAAGGTGAAATTTACAGGTAAAAGAGGGGTTAACCCTCGCATCCTAGAGGTGTCGCAAAACGGAAGGGGGAATGAGATCTGACTATGAAAAAATGAGGTTTTGGAATCTGGTAGAAAGACTTTCTGAAAAACATTTCATCTGAAAGGAAGAGGGACGTGAAAGAAAAAAATGGGGAAAAGATCGGGGGGCTCTTCCGGAAAAGCCCAAAGCCCAAAAAAAGGAGTGGCCTTCAACTCCGAATGGAAAAATAGCTATTCACCTTTCTTTCTATTTAGAGGTACATGAGAGTGGGGGAGGAAAAGTCAAAAGTCTTCTCCCAAAAATGAGCTAGTGTGTATTCAGTGAAGACTCTACAAGATTGAGAACTGTTTCGAGACTCGGTGTGCAGGCCTTTTGGTCGGGAGGAGTTCTCGTGAACGTTTTGGGGAAGAAAACCGCGGCTTTTCTCTTGGGTTGAAAGGGCTCAGAAAGGGTTGGCAGAAAGAGCCTTCCTACGCTTGAGGGCACGACCTCGCCTTCTAAGCAGTGGAAGTGGGGGACTTTAAAAAGAGAAAAGGAAGGGCACATGAACTTTATTAAGCCGAAAAGGGTCAAATGAAGACCTGGCACCGGGAAAAAAGAGTTCGCCACCCCGAGGGGGAAAGGAAGAGTCGAAGGGAAAAGAGGGGGCCGGGGTACTACGACAATTCGCTACACATGGCGCTTTCGGAAGGGGGGCCCAGGGGGAAGGGAGGAATTTCTATGGACATTCATTCCGTTAACAAGAATGCGCCATACACGGAGTTCAAGAGAAAAAAGCACACGAGTGGCCATTTATATATCATCTACCAGGAAGAGGATCAACAATGGGGCGTGTGTGTTCCTCTTTGCAGCTAAAAGAAGTGCACAAGATATAACGCGTTGCGGGGGAGAAAGAAATCGCATTTCATGCTGTCGACCATTCCGGGGGCTTCAGAGGGAGGGAGTCACGGAACTGCCGCGTATTGGGAGCGAGTGACGGAGAATCCGGGGAGAGCAAATCTTCATCGGGGTCAAAGGAGGGGAAGGAGGAAAGAAGGCAATCGGGGGTCTGCCCTAAAAGTTATTCGCACAGGGGGCCTGGTGTTATGCGGGTTGTCGAAAACAAATCCCTGAAGCATTGCACAGGGACCGAACAGTCTGCCGAACATTTCGAAGAGGATAAGGCTGCTAAAGGAACTCATTCCTGAAGGGCGCAGGAGGAAAAAAAGAAGCCCTTTGGGAAACGCTGAATCCACCAAAACTTAGTTCATTGCGGAGGATGAGTGAAAAGATGCCAGCTCCCAATTGATTGGAAAAGACCGGGCAAGCGTGAAACTAGCTAATCCCTAAAGCCAAGCGAAGCCTCTTCAGAGCAAAGGAATGGGATCAGCCACGAAGCCCACCGCCAGAATGCGGCCGCCGCTCCCGTTGAAAAAAGGGAACCCTTTTTGCTCCAGTCCGACCGACGAAATCAGGACCGGGGGTCAAGTACGTCAAGGAGTTAAAAAAGAAGAGGGGAAAATTGTCCTGACCCTCTGGCGGATTCGCAAAGGGGGGTTCCTGATCAACGGGGGGCTTCCAATCGCAATGCGAGGGAGTCGTCTGTCTGACGTCGGAAGAAGGATGCTAAGGAAACAAAAGATGAGTCGGAGAACGGGGGTTAGGGAGGGACGGAATGTCACAAAAGGGTCAGAATCTTCATCCATGAGGCTTTGCACTAATGGTGTTCACGACGGGCGATTTCATTGGAAAAAATGGGTACAGTATCTACTACTACTTGGGGGGCCGGAGAGAGGCAGGTGGGGGGGATACGGCCCTGGATAAGGTCATCATAGGTAGGGGGGACGATAGCCCTTACTTAATATAGTGGGAAGGGAGTGGGCTAAAAAAAAGAAAGAAACACTCCTTTTTTCTGGTGACACGAATCAGTCGGGCGCCGAGTGGAAGGAGGGGTAACTACGGCCGCAAACTACTTTGGGGCCGCTTTTGGAAAAGGAGGTATCAAGAGAGAAAAAAGGTGTCTTCTTAGTGGAACAATAGCTTGAAAGCCCCGCATTACTTTTCTATGAAAGGTGCTCGATAAAAGCCTAAAGATGCTGAGGAAAGGCCCAGGAGAGAAAGGAGAAAAAACATCAAGACCGTCCTCCACTCAGGTGGGGATAAATCTGAACGATTGGAGACGAACCTTCATTCTATGCGGGGAGAGGACCGTCCGGCAATGAGGCTGGCTCAGCAGGGGGAACTTGTTGGGGGCCATGAAAGTTCATCTCGAAACGGACCCCAGGGCCAGGGAAAACCGACAAAAAATGGTTTGGGCGAAGGTGTACAACAAGAAGCCCAGGTCTCGGGCCAACGAAGAGGAGGTTGCCACAGGAGACACTGGGAAAGCTTCCAACGGGAAATCTCTCCCTGAGTGAGAAAGAGGGGCACGCAAATGAAAGGGAGGATTTGAATCCTGCACCGAAAAGCTTAGAAGGATCACAAGGAAGAACGCAGAAGGCCCATAGCTGAACCAAAAAAAGCACTTATCAAGGACAAGAAACCACAGAAAAAGGAAAAAAAAGACATCGGGGCTCCGAGACTCCTAACTGTAGGAAAAAGTCCGGGCAACCCTTCGATGGGTATATTCAGAAACCGGGGCGCAGTGGGTATGACCATCAGTCTCAAAATTGGGAATGATCTTGAAAACGTAATGTTTTGCTCATCAGAAGCCGACCACCACCAAAAATATAAGGGATTAACTTGTTGGCTAAGCACCGCCGAAAGAACAGAAGCGGGGCCTTAATCTCTCATTGGGGGTCATCTCTTAGCGAGAAAATCAGACTTAGGGCTACGAACAAGAGAGGATCATATATCCGTTAGACTAATCGGTCAAATGCACGTACAGCCATATGGACAAAGAAAAAACCAGGACAGGTTGCTCGTCTCTATGCCCAGGGGAAGAAAATAGGAGAACACCGTCTGCTGCAGAGGGCGGAGCTAATATAACCTCCGGGACGGGAGCACAGAGTCAAATCGAGGAAAGTCATCACAGAAGAACATGTAACAAGAAGATAACGGGGAAAGGATAAAACGTTAAAATTTCCAGCAATTCCAATCACTCGAATCCCGTCAGCAAAAAAACAGGCCTCGGAAAAAAAGCCCAGGGAACCATCCATTCTTCAGGCACGCAAAAAATCCGAATCGGGAATCAACGATAAATAAGGCGAAAAAAAGGGACCAGCTGGCACGATCGGTCTGTAGAAACGGACCGGCAAAACCAGACGAAGGAGATTAGTCGCAAAAAAGAAGGGAATGGGATGCCATCACCCACTATAATCCTAAGTGTTCATGAAGCCGTTTTGGCAAGTCAGAGGAAAGAAGACCTGGAAAAGGAGAAATGCTGGACAGGGGGGGCAGCGAAATATTGTTTCAACCATTCAGAACCCGGAAGGGGAGAGTTCAGGAAAAAAAGGTTGCCCATTAGTGTCCTCGGACAACGTTAGGGGAGGTGCAGCTTGCAGTAGTCAGAGGCTTGTTCTCATTCACGGAAGAAGGCATAGAACTACAACGTCATGTATCTCAAGAGTTGTAACCACCAGAAAGGCGTCCTTTACGTTACAATCTATCTTTCTAAGAACGCACCTTGTCCTGTTATCGATGAAGCAAGGAAGCCAGTATTATCGGAAAAGAAGGATGGGGAAGGAGAAAGGGAAAGGGGGGGTGGGTTAATACAGGCTCAGGAAAGTAAGAAAAGTCAAAAGGCGCCGGCAGAACTCCGCTAAAATCCGCGGTCTCACGGACTTGGGGCGAATGGACCGGAAGAAGGTCAAAGAATCAGCTAAGCAATGGCGCCATATGGGAGGAAATCAAAAATTCTCCGCAGAGAGAACACAACGCTCTCCGGTCCACCCCAAACATCAAAATGTAAGCGAATGGGCGCTTAAGGAGGGAAAGAAATCTCTTCCACGGCGTGGAAAAGGGGGGGCGTGAGCAGGTCAATATGAGCTTGGATTGAATGAAAGAAGGTATTGCATCTCCTAGAAAAGTAGATACGGTTAGTGGCGCGTAGCCATCAAAAATTGTAGTCAGGGTAGAGTCTAAAAGAATTCCCTTCCAGGAAACCGAGAGGCGATTGTTGACGCCCTCGTAACAGACTTCTTGCAATCTCCCCAGATTAAAAAGCCCTGAATAAGAAAGCATACATCCTAATGAAGAAATATGCATTTCAGGGAAGGCAAATCCAAAAGTAGCTGGGGAAAAAAAAAATCCTCTGACGCCAGGGAGGTCTTCCCTTACTTTCGGGTGATCCCAAATCAAGAACACACCACCGCACACCGCACAGCAACCAGAAGTCACCCAGTTACCGAAAAAACGGCAGCAGCCCTCGGACCACGTACACGTCGCAGAAGAAGCGCGTGGTGGCCCCCCAAAATGCATGATAGGGGCAGAAGGGACGACAAGGAGAACCCAGGGGGCTACCGCGTCCATGGGCAGGGAACAGTGGGAGACCGATGAGAGCCGGAAGCTCTCCGACAAAGACAAAAAACCCCGGACGGGCAACTCCGCCACGGATCACCCCCGAGAGAAGGAAGGCCGTTTCGACAGCGGGGCATACTGGGCGAAAAAGGCGGGGGGCCACGGGGGGGCACGAGAGAAAATGGGAGGGACCCGGAGAGTGCGAGGGATGGACGCTAGACGGTGGAGAAGAGACGAAGATCAAGACGCCGGAGCAATAGAGCGAAGGGGTGTGGGGAAGGGAGCGGGAAATACAGGACATCCATAGCGCCCCTGGGGAGAAAGAAGAGGGAGCGAACCAAGGAGCAAAGGAAGGAGCCATAGACGCACGCCGCCCAAAATCCCAGGCCGCCACCACTCCCACGCGAGAGGAAAAAGGGGGGGGGAAGGGGGGCGGGAAGCAGGGAGAATGGTCGGTGGGCAACGGGACGGAAGAACGCGCAGATGGCGAAAGACAGCGAAGGTAACCCCACCCGAAAGGCGAAGGCAAGAGGCTCCGATGGCATGAAAAGGCTATCCTTCTCAAACAGGGAATTGCCGCTAACCGAATCTCCATCAAAAATGAAGTGACGGTAAAAGGAGAGATAATTTTCCTTGGAAGAGTGGAATTATTTGGTTCTCCTCTCCTTTGAGGTTTGAGCGCGAGAGGGACAAAGGGGGGCAGACCCTCGCACTCGGGGGGAAGATCATCTCCAAAAAACAAACGGGAAAAGAGAGATGCTCTCCCATACAACAGTCTATTGATTCAAAACACTGGGGTCAATAGAAGGTCGCGAGAAGACCAACAGAAAAAATGCTTTCTCTCGAAATGCCAGAAAAAAGGCCAAGCACCCAAGATAAGTGGACGAGTAACTTCATGGTGAGATAAGGGGACCGTCCCTATGCGACTCCACTTTGTGTTTGGGGGGCGCCTTATCTTCAATGCAGGGAGAGGTGGCAGACATTGGATCATGATGGGGTGACTAACTATTCAAAAGTACTCGTGACGGAGTACCTGCAGTAATCGACCATACGCGAAGGAATGTTGAGGACGAGGCTCCTCGTTCTGTCCACAACCCTGTTTCAGATTGCGTACCAGCAAAAAAGCTCCCACAGGAGAGGAGGGAAGGAAACCATTCTGACCCGGACGATTTTTAAAGACGTAGCGTCGCAGGCAAACGAACGGGGAAGACTTACGATAGAGCACCATGAGCACTCATTAATATCTATCACCAGGTGGGGGGAAAGGGGGAAAGGCTGTCTGCAGCGTGGGGGGGGGGGGGGGCGTTACTCTCGGCCAAAAGGCCGTAAGAGAAATACCAGGGGGAAATTGGTGCCGGCCAAAGGGAAGGATTCTTTGTGGTGAGAGGGGCGACATACACACCTGATCTGGTCAAGCCGAAGGGATTGAAAGCCTACGAAAAGGCCCTGGCTGAGTGGCAGAAGAGGACAGGGGGGAAGTCTGAAAAAAAGTCCTTCATTCTAAACAAGGAAGATTAGCGGCGGAGGCGCCTGCGCGGGAAGAGAAGCGTACCATGATCCTGGAGGATCCCGTCCATTGAGGGCAGCACAAGGCCGACAACAGCGGCGGGGTCACTGATCAAAAAGAGAGTTTAAGAAGGGCCAGCGTAAATAACTCACCTTAAATGGATGGAACAGGGGGGCCTTCGCATGCGAAGCAACGTTCTCAGCACCGCAATTGCTGAAGGGAGGTATCGGGGCCTTAACTTTTCTGAGGCCGACAAAATTTACCGACCACAACGGCTACTCATCCCAAAAAGAGACTCGCTTAGACAATCCGTCCCTATGGGCCGCGGACAAACCGGGAGGAGGATTGCCGAAATTCGACAAGCCGGCTCGGTGTCCTGAGGCTTAAAAAATATGCTGCCCCTGAGGACTGGGGGCGCTTCAAGCGTCTGGAAGGGGGGAAAGAGGTTTGTGGGATCGCGGGGGATGATGGGCAGGGAACTCCAGGCGTAGTCGCCGCAAGGTTGAGGGGGGAGTTTCCCGGATTGCAAAAAATCTTGCCACATAAAGGGGGTTTTCGGTCCGAGAGCGAACCCGACTGTTCGAGGGAGGAGGCAGCATTTACGGAGGACAGCTGGGGCCGAGGCCGGTTTTGCTCGGGAGCGAGGTTAGGACCCAAACCTGGGGGCTGTATCAATTCCAAAACCGCAGGCTGCCTCTTCAAACATCCTCCTTAACAAAATGGGACAAAGGCATCTCCTCTATTTGAAAGTCGCCGGTTAGGGCGCGGGGGGTCACCGTGCTTTTAGGATAAATCCAGTCGAAAAAAAGGAGAGAGGGTCTTCCGGCAGAGCTAAGCAGGCGTTTCCTGTCTTGTCGTCCAGGAGTCGAAAAGGGAAGTGGCTTCACTGAGCGTCGAAAAAAAAAGGGTTATCAAATCGGAGGGGACGCAGGTCTCAGAAGCCAGCTCTCATATTGCCCCGGAAAAGCTGATATGAGAAAAAAAAAAAAAAATAGATGATTCAGCCGACAGTGGTCTTGGGCTGTGCGAGACCACAAATCAGGGAAAGTATTTCATGACTTGGGCTGAGGTCTTCTCTCCAAAGGAAGGGCCGAAAATAGGACTTGTTATGAGTTCATTCCCTCGTGTCAGCGGGTCGATCCTAAGGGGGCGCCTTTTCGGTGCCGGAGGTTCTCGACCGCCTTTGGCTCACGCGTAGGTCTGGTCAGGCGTTTGGAGCGCCAACCGCAGAGGCGAAGGAAAGGGCTCCTTATAAGGTAAAACATAGCTTTCAAAAAAAGTCAAGGCCAGAAAAAAAAATGCCGATACTGAGGGTCGAGAAATTTCCCTTTTAAAAAAAGAAGGGGGAAAGTCGGCACCAGGTGGCCGGAAAAGGGAAAGGGCACATCGACTGCGGTTTGATCACGACAGAGGAATCGAAAGGGGGGGCGAGAATGTGAGGGGGGGAATGGGCAAAAATGCGCTTTCCTTAGAGGCGAGACTGAAGGGGAACACGCACAAGAAAAGAATGATAAAAAGCAACGCCAGTTCCAGACAAAGGGAGAATGACCATGTAGGGGAGATCAGCCAGTCAGGGCACACAATGCGTGGAGTCAGTCCGTGTTTTCGCGTGTTGAGAAGGAGTTGGGGACACCCATAAAAAAAAGCATTCCTTTCGGGACCTGTTAGAATCCCTGGAGAGGAAAAGTGCAGAGGTAGAAAAGACAAAAACCGAGCAGATATTGAAAAGACTGCGCCAGCCAACCCGGATTTGCGTAAGGGGACAGGCTCAAGACGGGCATAAAGATGCAGGAGAAAAGATGGAACGAGACTCCTGCCACTATGGGGTCGGCCTCTCTGAAGCAGTGCTGAAAAAAAAACGCTTTGGGGATAGTGCAGTCTTGTCAAAAAACACAACCCTTCAAGAGGACCGTAAAAAAGTGCCCGCTCTAAACCGGGACAGATTGCACGACGTGAGGCACCCTTGAAGGACGGCTCTCGCAAAGGAGAGGGAGGGAATGGTTGACCCGCAGGGAAAAACACCACCGACGCCTTCATCGTGGATTGTAAACACCATTCTGGCAACGCAGTCAGCCCAAAAAAAAATTGTAAGGATTCTGACCGGGCCGGACGTAAAGCGAAGGCGCGAAGTGGGTGGGGAGAAGGATTAGTCCATCGTGGACAAAAAAAATCCGAAGTGGCAAGTGGCCACTACCGTTGCCAAATACACAGGAGCAAACGTCGTAAGTTGACTCTCCAAATGGAAGCCGTTGTCCAGCGAGCTCAGCACCAACACGGAGGGTAAAATATAGGATGTACAAAAAAACTGTCCCTTCAGAACAGGCGAAGGGACACCAAACGGGGGAAAAGGCTGGCCAACGTTCGTCGGCGGAAGAGAAAGGAGTCTGGCTGCGCTGCTTAAAAAGAGCCTGTATCCAAAACCCCAAAAAAAAACCCAAAAAACAAAAAAAAAAAAAACCCAAAAGAAAACCACCCAAGGGAGGGAATAGTTCGGGTCTTAAGGAGCAGACTGTTTTAGAGGTAGACGGGGACAAAAAAGGGTTACCGGAATAAGGGGGGGAGGGGGGAGGGACGTGGCATGGCCCATGGGTTCCGGCGTCGCAAGAGGTCTGTCTGCAGGGAAAAGGATAGACTACGACTTTGCCGGGGGAGAGGGGGGATCTCGCTTTCCTCGGGCGCATATGTCGGTAACCAGGAAAGGACTGAGATGAGTGAAGGGTGGGATGTCGAAAAACCCGCCCTACACCGGCGGGGGGGCATCACCAGGGGGCCGCCGATCGAGATGGCAGGACGTGGGACAAATTGTTTCACGCGAGGGGGAAGGGCGGGGGGATTCTCGCAAAGGAGGAATCTCACTAACAGGTTGGGGGGGGGACAGTGGCGGCAGAGGGAGTCCTAGGCTGAAGAAGTACCTGTTTCTACAGCATTCAGGGAGGGGGGGGGGGAGCCCAAAAGCTGATCAACTTGTCGATCAGGGGAAAGCTTCTCTGGGGGAAAATATCCACATAGCCGGCTGCGAAACAAGGGGGGGAACTAACCTGAATGGGGGGAGAGATCAAGAATGCGCTACCACGCCGGCCTGGCAAGGAAATTTCAATGCTTAAGGGAGAGCGATAAATGAAAGAATAAATGGAAACGACCTAGACAGGCTTGCGAAGGTCGTAGAGGCAAAGGGAAAAAGGGGCCCAAGATCCATTCCGAGGCTCGCATAATCTTCCCTCTCTATAGTCGGAAAGGAGATGGAGGGGAAATCTGGAGGATCGCTTCATGATTTGGAGGGGTGCATGAGATGAAGCCGAACACAGAGCGGGTCATAATTGCCGGTTACTGCTTATTGAGCGCGCCAAGAAAGAGGCCACGCGACAGCAAGAACATTTGAGTCCACTCTTTCGAAAAAGGACCGATACGAAAGAAAAAAAAAATTGAGTCTGCTCGTCTGAAACGGTGGCCAGTGCCGGGGGCAAAGGGGGGGGAGAAGGCGGGGCTTTATTCGAGGGCGGGGGTGGTGGCGGGAGGTGGGCGAGGTGGAGCGCTGGCGGGAAAGGGGTGTCATGATGAGTGGGGGGCGGCTTGATGGGGTGTGGAGTGAAATACATAATAAAGGTGGGAATGGGTCTCAATGTAGATTGAGACGGGGGGAAAAGGTCGGGCTGCGGCGGAACAAAGTCGCCGAGGTGAATTCCGTGTGAGGGGAAGCATGGGGCTGTGCGCTTCGGTAAGTGGGGTCAGGGGGGGGAAAGTAAATGGCGTGGGGCGTCGGAAAAGACGCGGGAAGCGCTAGGAGGGGGGGGGGGCATGATAGCCGTTCGACGGCGGCGGGGTAAGGGGGTAGTCGGGAGGGGGGTGGGTAGCGGGGTGCGGCGCGGGGGGGGGGGGGGGGGGGGGAAGCGTGCACGGGGGGAGGTGTAGGGGTTGGGCGGGTTCTGTCTGCGGAGCGCGAATGTGTGCCAATGTGTGGGCGCGTGGAGGGGGGGCAGTCTGTGGTCTAGGGCGTCTGGGTGGTGCGCTTCGGGGGGGGGAATGGGGGGGGGGGGGGTGGGGGGGGGCGCCAAGGCGGGGGAGGGGGGAAAAAACGGGGGGGGCAAAAAACCCCCACCCGAACAAAACAAACGGAGACAAACCCCCCCCAACCCCACCCCTCCGCGACACCCACAAAAGACGAACCCCCCCCCCCCTAAAGACACCCCATCCGCAAACACAACACACCCCCCCAATACACTGGGGGTTCCACAGTCCTTTACGTTCAAAAGGAAAATAATCTCTGCGGACGCCAAAATTACACCTAATGAAGCAACCATGAAAGGCTAGCAATCTAACCACGCGGACTTTCTCATCAAAGGATTGGGGAGCCCATAAACCAGTCTGATCCCGTCAGCAAACCACCACAGGCGGGGACAACATAGGTCTTACCTCAATCAAATTCTTCAGCCGTCCGAACCGTATAAGAGCGTCAGACTCAAAAAAACGAGGGAGAAAATACCCCTTTTCCAAGAACTCGCTTCAAAACATTACCTGACGAGGGGAACCGCGTCAGGACACCAAAACCGTCTCACAAAAAGAAAAGAAAAGGGTTTCTACAACCTCCTCCGTTGTTTGGCTGCGGCTTCAAAGTACTGAAGAATACGCCGGCGAAAGGGGTAAATGTTTTCAAACATGCACATCGACCCGGGGGGCGATCTTTTCTATTTCGGAAAGAGGGAGAACTTCGGCGTGGAATCCGCGCATTTGGTCTGGAGCTAAATCAGGAGGGAGAAACTGGTCGAAAAATGCACGGAACAGGGAATGGGATCTCCAACTTGTGGGGAAATGAGACCAACCCATCGGGTTGGTCGCAAGGGGATGTCTTGACGGGAGTGCTATCGTTCTACTACGTCGCAGCGTGATGCCTGTGAGCTTGGAAAGAACGGGGCGGGAACATGAAGCGGGAGAAGTTACCATTGCATCCCGTGATTGCATAAAGAAGTTCATTGTTGGACAATCAAGTTTTGAGGACCTCGCCAAGAACCCGAAGCTAGCTCAATGAAAGGTCGTCGAAGCCGGGCAACCGTCCTCTCGGCCCGCGGCACATCTTTCAAAAAAGGGGAAAATAATCAGGCGCGCAAAAAATATCGGACCATCGCAGACTCCCGGTGCGAAACAACGGGACGAAGGCTCAAGACCCACACATGGAAAAAGGGCCAAACAAATCTAATTAGATGATCTAGTCCAAAACAAAGCCTTTCGTAGCCAAAGAAAAAAAAGACAGGGAAGGAGCTAGTAGGTAAGAGCAATTTCGGGCACCAATCTCCACGATCGCCAGCGGAAGAGGGCAAAGTCGAGACATCGCCATTCAGAAGAAAAATTCGGAAGTGCGAACGTAAATGGAACGGACTATCAGCCTAAGCAAGTGTTGCATAGTGAAAGAGACCCGTGCAAAAAGGATTCTGGGGGAAATCTCCCATGTTGCACAGAAAAGATTATAGTCGCCATCTCAACCTTCACAACAACATGGAATTTACGAGACCGGCCAGAAAAATTTGTCCCTCAGATCATAAACTGGGGCTCGGTCAAGCAGACTAGAACTCGAATGCGGTTGTGCAAGCGTACCAAAAGTCGAGCTCATGGAGGAGAAAAAACCTAGTGCTGGAAAACTACGTAGAGCCACCCCGCCTAACTTGAATCCAAAATAAAAGGCACATTCTCCGCCCTAAGGGCCGCCTGTGCCTCAAATACCGCGGCACCGGGGGCCACACCGACCTTCGGCCGCATCGCCCCATAAAAAGGGGACTGCAGGAGTCAAAAAATCCAGAGAAGCGCTGGTGGGTCCCCCTAGCAAGACGCAAGGGGCAAGAAGAGAGAGAGGGGAAAGGAACAACAGCAAGACAAAAGGAGGACCAGGAGGGAGCTACAGTTCAAGTGAGACTCCAGTCATCGAAATGGTGGGGGGCGTAGTGAGGTCGCAACAACAAGAAACTTCGATAAAAGGGGATGGTTGTGACAGCTCGCCGGATGTAAAAAGGTGAGCCCTCGCCTCTGGTCTGAGGTCAATATCTCAACAACAACAGAAAATAGAAGATTCCACGCCCTGAAAAAGGGAGGGAGGGTAAGGAAGGGTGATCGCATTCCGGAATCGTCACACATCCAGTCTCATTCACCTACTCCACCTCGGAAAGGGAAATAAAAATAAAAGAGCGCTGGGGGGGGGGGTGCCGGAGGAATGGGCGGGCGATGGAAAAAAGACCGGCCCGTACGAGCGAAAAATACAGTTGGTGGGTTTGGCAACGTACGATTATTTAAAAGAGTTGTCATATTGTGGGGAAGGAGGGTCGGGGGGGGGGGAGACGTAAGGTACAGAAAGAAGGTCGATGCGAGGAAAATCTACAAAGAGATCTGGCCTGACAAGATTGGCGGCATGCTAGAGGATCACCACAGGGGAAAGATGCACAAACAAGGGGGGGAAGGCAAGATTTACGGAACTTTAAAACCAAAGGAAGCCCGAATCTCCCAGGGGGGGGAACTGGCTGACCATGCGTGGGCATGAAAAACAAACCATGAACCGCCCTATAAACAGAAAAGGATTTGAGTCATATGTGTATTTGAGAAGACACAACGGGGAAGAAATTGAATAGCTTATACACCGAGAGAGAAAAAGAACTCATACAGAAGAAATAGACTTGGGGGACCAGCACTAACTGCTCGGGGGTCAGAGTTTGGCATGAAAAATCTCTGCCTCTCAAGTCGCTTTCAAATGAAGAGGGATGCATGACGGGACACACTTTTGGCCGGAAAGTCAGGGGGGGGGGGGGGGGGAATCGGGGGGCGGCAAAACATCCCTATTAATGTCCATTTATATGGGCAGTCTTCCTGGGGAAGAGGCCTGATTGCCTCTCAAAAGCGAAGCCGCGGCTGGAGGGGCATGAGAAAGCTCTAAACCACTGAATTGGGAACATTAGCGTCTTAAGAGGCAACCAGCGCCTTCTGGGGAGGATCAATTAGGGGGAAAAGGGGGGGGTATCATTTCTTCGGAACCACAAGTCCTACTTCCAGAAAACAGGAGGGGTGACTGTTCATCGGATACCTGGGGGCATCCGTTACTACGGAAAAAGGAAAGAGGGACACGGAACGTCGCAGAGGCGGGAAAGCACAGCAATTCTGCAACAAGCAGTGTTCTCCTTGTCCGAGGGGGAGAAATTCCAGCTGTTACTTGTGCATGCGCAGAAAAGGGAGAAGACCCGCCCTCTTGAAAGTGAGTCAAAATGGGGGGGGGGTCAAAAAGAGTACACTAACATAGCTCGAAAGTGGGCGCGAAGATCCGTCCTGCTCCTGGTCCCTAGAAAAAGTTATGGCCTGTCGGCCTTTGGCGCTGAAGGTCAGAGGGGAGAGAAGGTGCCAAAACGGAGTTTGGATGGAACAAGAATCGTAGGGGGGGGGTGCAATGTGGCCAGGGATGTCTTCGCTCCTGAAAGGGGGGGGGCGTTTTCTCAAGGACTGTTGCAGAGGACGTCGGATACCGGCTTGTTCCCCCACACCACCCCCCCAAGGCGCCATTGGGGGTTTTTTTTTGCAGGGTTGAAGGGGGGTTGGGGGCATGGGCGACCCCCCCAAACAAAACAACCCGCCCCACCAAGGGCCAAAACCCCCCACCGGGGCCCCTGCCAAAGAAAAACCCCCCAATACCCCCCCAACAACCCACCCCACCGGGCACAATGGGGGTTGGAGGTCATCTTTGGGGGTGTTTTTTTTTTGTGGGAACAGGGGGGCTGGGGTTCCTGCCGGGGGTTGGGTTGGGGGGTGGGGGGGTTTTTTTTACCGGTCACGGGGGGTAAGAGGTGGTTGGTTGGGGGAGTGGAGCCGGTTGGGGGCATTGGGGGAATGGGTTGGTCGGGGCGGGGGGGGGGGGTTGGGGGGGGGGGTGTGGTGAGTGGAGGGGGGGGGTTTTGGAGGGGGGGTGAAAGTGGTGGCCGAGGGAGTTGGGGGGGAATGGAGAGTCGGTTTATGGGGGGGGGGATTGGGGGGGTTTAGGGGGGTGGGGGGGGGGGATAGAGGGGGAATTTGGGAGGGTTAGGGGGGTGGGGGGCCCGGCCGGTTGGGTAGCGTGAGGCGATCTGGGGTTGTGGAGTAGGGGGAAGGGGGGAACGGGGTAGGGGGGGGGGTGGAGAGAATCACAAGGGATTTGTGGGATTTTAGGAGTTTAGCCACCGGTAGGAGATGAGTGGGGAGGGAGAGTTTCCGTAGGGGGGGGGGAGGGCGGTTGGGGGGCGGTGTTTTTGGGGTGAGTGGGGGGGAGGGGGAGGGGGGGGGGGGAACAGGTAAGGAGGGCGGTGCGGCGGGGGTTGGTTTGAGGAGACAGGGGGGGGGGGAGTGGGGGAGTAGGGTCACAGTTTAGAGGGATTTAAAAGGGCTGTGTTTGAGTTGGTCTATAGCGGTAGGGGGAAGGAGGAAGGGTATACAGCGAAAGGTAAGGATGAGAGAGAAGGGGGAAACGCGTGAAAGGGGATGGGGGATTGGGAGGAAGGAGTATTTTTTAGAGAAAGAGAAGAGGGAGTTAGGGTCGGGGAACTCGTCGGGGTTAAAAGAAAGATGAGGAAGGGGAGGGGGGCCTAGGCACACGAGGCTCAGAGCCTAGAAAGGAAGAGAGATCTAGAGGGGGGAAATAGAGAGGAGAAGTGAGGAGAAAAGAGGGCGTTAGGGACCCGGTGGTGCGAAGGAGAGGGTTGAGGGAGATAGAGAGAGAGAAAAGGGGGAGTGGATTTGAAGAGAGGGGGTGGGGTTGAGAGGCCAGGAAGGAGGGGAGACGGGCGAAAGAAAAAGGGTTCGGAAGGGCGGAGAGGTGGGGTGGAGGAGAAGGAGGGGAAGGGAGGGGAGGTGGGGAGACGAGAGGAGGGATGGCGGGCAGGGGCGATACGAGGAGCGGGGGGGGGAGGAGAGAAAAGAAGTTAAGTGTGGGGGAGGGGACCGGAGAGGGCCTTGGGTTTAAGGAGGAGGGAATGAGAAAAAGAGAAGAGAGGGGATAGGGAACGTTAAGTTGTTGGGTTGGGAGGGGAGGTTTGAGGACGGTCCATGTGGAGAAGAAGAGGAGGTGGGTAGTAAGAAGAAGAGAGGCGGGGCTATAGGGGAGAGGGGGAGAAAGGTTTAGGGAGGAGGAGGGGCAGGGGGGTTTAGGGGGGAGGGTTACGGGGATAGGGGTAAGGTTTGGAGGAGTGGGGAGGGATTCATTTAGGAGGGGATTTGGGTACGGGGGAGAAAATCGGGGGGGGGAGGAAGTTTGGGTAAAGAGTAGCGGGGGGGGGGTGTAGAGAGGATTGTAGAGTTTTGGGGGGTTTCTAGGGGTTATAGGAAGAGAGTAATGGTGGGGATTTGGGACTGGGGTTGGGGTGGGGGTGGGGGGGGGGTGTTGGGGAGGAGGGGAAGATAAGAGGGAAAGGTTAGGGGATCTCCCACCGCGCCCCCCCCCCCCCCACTAGCCCCCGGGGCACCCCAAAGCCCCCCCCCCACAGTACCCCCACGACCACAGCGACAGAGGAGCGAGCCCGCCCCCCCCCCCCCAACGCGCCCGGGGCCCCCGTACCCCCTGTTTTGTAGGTGGGAACTGGTGGGATTTAGATTTTCAGAGTTTTAATTAGTTTTTTTTTGATAGTTTATGGGTGGGTTTTGTGTTTGGCGCCTTTGGTTTTTAAGAGATACTGAAGGGAAGGTTTTTTTAGCAAATAAGGGAGAAAGGTTTTGGGCTTTTTCCAGTCCTTTTTTTTGGTGTTTTATTTTTTTTACGTGGGTTTATGTATTTGTTTGTTTTCGGATGGTGCTATGAATTTGAATGGTGTGGGCTTTTAGTAGAGGGGCTTTAATGTTGAGATGTGCTTGTCAAGTGGGTTTTTCCTGGTGAGTCTTCTCTCCCATTGTTGGAAGCCGTTTAAAAAAGGAGCGACGCGTGGTCGTTCTAGGCGCTTTTATTTTGCGCTTGCTTTTCGTTTTTCTCGGGTGGGATCGCCTGTTTGGTTATGGTTTCTGGGTGGTTTTTTTTTTTTTTTTTTTTGTTCGCGTGAGTTCGCATTTTGTTATTGGGTTGTGGTTGGGTACGTGTGGCGGTTTATTTTTTTTTTGGGGTCTCGTTTTTTTTTAGCATTATGGTTGAGGGAGTTAAGGGCGAAACCAAGGGTTAGGATATTATTTTGTTAAGGTGACGCATGATTACTGCAATTGGGATGGGAGAATCCAGTTGGTAAATCGAGGGCGACCCCCCTGACAAAGCACAAAGTGGTTTATTCTGATCAGTTTTGGAGCGCTGATTATTTGATTTTCCGTAGTAAAACTTGACATATATTTCCCCCACGCCGTTTTATGAGAAGGGACGTATTGTTTGCAGGCCTCTTTTTGAGGGCCTCCATTGTTGAGTTGTCTGGTTGGTTTTTTTTGTTCACCGCTGAGGCAACCGGAATAGGCATAGTGAGGGGGGGGGGTTAGTGGTTGAAGGTTGGGTGGGAATTATCGCCGAGGTGGCCGTAAGAGGTGGTCGGCCCAGTACGGAGGGGTATTTCCTGAGCCTTCGAAGTGGGGGGTTGGGGGGGGGGCGAAGGATGGTTGTGCGTAGTGTGGAGGGGGGGCGGTGGGGGGAGGGGGGGTGGTTGGGTTTTGTGGCGCCCTCGGGGGGGGCGGGGGGCCTGGGCTCCAGGGAAGGGAAGAGGTGGGGTGGGGGGGCATATTCACGAAGTGGGGTGGGGTGAGGTCGGGCGGAGGGTCGAAGAAAGGGTTTATTAGAGCCGCGGGCTGGATTGGTGTCGAACCGAATCCGCACCGCTATATTTGGGGGTGTTGGTATAGCCATATATTTGGGGGAGTTTGTTGCAAGGCGGGGGGGACCCGTGGCACTGGTTGATCTCTCTAGGGCGTACTGTGCTTAGGGTGGAACTTGAATCGGTTTTTCGCCGTGTTTGTTGGGTGAGGGAGGGTTTGTCCGTCAATGGAAAAAAAGCGGCCAACAACCAGAAATAGCCCCGGATGCGTAGAGGTCTCCTCTTCTCGGGGACAGAAGAGAGGGTTCAACCCGACTCGTCTGGAAGTGTTCCTGTCTTTGGAGACAGAAGTCCTTTTTCCTCGTGAACACAAAAAGAGGTAGCCCTCTCTTTTGATGAGGGGATCGGCAACATCTTGTCTTTTTCTGTCAAGTCACTTAAAAAGAGGGCTCTGGGTATCAAGTTGAGGGGGGGGACCTTCTTGCGGTAAGGACCTCGTCCTGAGGGGGAAAAGGGATGGGAGGCCGGCTTGTCGAAAGCTACTAGAGGTTTCTCTGGTTTCTGGGGGGGGCAGGGGTACTATCGCCTGAAACAAAGGGAAACGTTTGTGTCTCATCCCATGAATAGAGGGAAAAGGAACAAGGCAGCAGATAAAGTGGGTCGAACTGAGCAGCGAGATTCAAAAAGGAACGATAGCGCTGCTCGTCCATCAAAGGAGTAGATCTTGAATAAAAGCCAAACATAACACTCAAAAATACTATATGAGGGGAAAAAGAGAAGGAACGCATAATAAGAGCGGGCGAAGGATGCATCCTTCTAAAGGGAGGACCAAAGGATTATCAAAGTCCCACCAACCCATTCAGGGGCCTATGAGGGGGGGGGGGGGGCGGGCTTGCTCAGCATCCCGTCAGAAATCGGTTCGTATCTACAGATCGAGGGGGAAGGGGAAGGGGAAAAGATAGTCGCGTGCTCATTGAGAGGGAACTCCTGGGGCCTTCAGAACGCGGGATGTGGCTGGAACCCAAAAGGGTTCGCGCTGCCCGGGAGTACGGCTCCACTGCGGAGCCGTGGGGAGGGGGGGAAAAAAGAAGAATCTAACCCCCATGCCCACCACTATGCGAGAGCGCGCGATAAGAAGTCCCTTGAAGAGCATTGCACCGGGGGAGGGGGTCGCAAAGGCGATGCCTTTATCCTAGGCATGGTAACGACGGGGAAAAAGAAAACTTGTGATTCTACACGACATCCAAGGAAAGAAAGGCAAAAAAAAAAAAAAAAAAAAAACACCCCCCAGGGAAAAAAAAGCACTCTATCAAGTTCAAGTGGCTAGGGAGCGGTCAGTGGACCTCACGCCGGTAAAATCAGAAAAACCATCAGAAGGTGTCCGGCGGGCGGGAAACAAAGTGGAGAGTGATAGAGGGTCTTAATCACCAACAGGAGGGGGAGAATGTCTTTTTGGGCTTCAGAAGCCGAGGTGCACCAAGAAGAGGGATTACGCCAGCGCGGAAAAAGGCAAAGGAGGGGGGAAGATCAGGTCTCCAGATGTGCGGGGCCAAAAAAAAAATTCATCGTTTTGATTTTTGGGGGTGAGTTTGCCTGGAAGAAGGAAGAACTCTACAGAGGCCTCATGAAGTGCGATTGCCTTAAGCACAAAAGTATGCGCGAGAAAGCAACGGGAACAAGCGGGGGGGGTGTCGGTCTTTTACAAAAGGGGGAAATCGTAAGATCAGACGGAGGTCCAACCACTCGCATTACAAGAGGAAAAACAAAGGGGAGGGAAAAAGAGGGGGGGTTTCAGAAAAAAGGAAGCCCCACAGCACGCTGTCTCTGAAAGATTGCGCCCGAGGAGCCAGGAAAGGAAAGGGAAAAAATGCCGGCTTACTGCGGAAGTCGATAGTGTTGTCCCGCATGCCGTCAACGAAAAGACGCAGACTATTGAGCACAAACACTTCAAAGCCGACGCCCCAAGGGAGTTTAACGAAAAGCAGGCCGCTACGGAAAAAAAATAAGGAAAAGGTCCCTGCGAATCGAGAAGCCAACATAGTGCAGCAATTGCGATGCCTGGAAAAAAGGGTCTGGCCATCAGGAAACACTTTCGGGGGAAAAACCTCCAGGAGGAGGAAGGGTCC
>Ga0179593_1381337_pt1 | contig 21667 bp, 26 predicted proteins | sample CZODoug2_1_08_16_FD_185931 | JGI IMG/M metagenome (GOLD analysis project Ga0179593, IMG submission 185931) | Vadose zone soil fungal communities from Angelo Coast Range Reserve, California, USA - CZODoug2_1_08_16fungal (PacBio error correction) | ecosystem: Environmental > Terrestrial > Soil >...
GACCAAGCTCAGGGTCTAATGAAAGGGAGGGGGACAGGGCTTCAAGTCCTCCTAAGAACTAAAAAAACAAAACGAACGTGCACCGGAGGAAAATCACGTCGAGAAAGAGGGAAAGTGATGGGGGCAAACTGCAAAGAAAAAGTATCCCAAAATGGACTGAAACAACTCATCACCTCTCCTAAGCCTAAAAAAAGGGGGTCGGGGAAAAGACAAACATAGCATAAAGGGGGGACCATGGGCTGTGGCACCGTCGGGGGAAAAAGAACCAGAGGGGAAAGGCTAGAGCACGTGACGTCCTTCTCTGTCACAGTGAACGGCGTCGGGAACAGCGGGGAGGGAACCGATGAAGGAAAAAGAAACGAAATCTCCTTCCACCGCTCCGGAAAAAAACAGTGACCTCCGCCGCGCAAAGAAAACTGTGGGGGAACACAGTCGTAAAAAAAACAGGTAGGGTGGAAATAGAAAAATGCCTTCGTTTCCTACTAAAAACAAGCTCAAAGACAACAGTTGGAAAAAAGAAACTTATGAGATCGACGTAACGAAACGTCCATCAATGGCCGTGGGGGGCCTCCATTCGTCTTACCTGGCCCAATGACAGTGCCCAGCTTCAGGGCACTGTCAAGAGGGAAAGAAGAAAGGAAGGGGAACCAAATTCTTTGCGCGGGAAAAAAAGCGGGGGTGGAAAGAGTGACCGAGATCGTTGGAAGAAAAATAGCGAATGGAGGTTGGGGTTGAAGTGGAAGTTCCAAAACTAACCCAGTGGGTTGATCGGGAATAGTCCAGAAGGAAAGAGCGCTTCGAAAAGCAGTCGAAGCGGAAAAGGGGAAACTATCTTGGGGGGAGGTACCGAAAAGTAGGTGGGGAAAAGACTAGCCAAAGTCAGGGAAAAAGGGGAAATTGCCCTCGGGAAAGTAATGAGTCGCCGGGGGGGGTGCAAAAACAAAAGGGTTAGGTCCTCGCATCGTATGGCCACCACGACTGGGGGAAATGTGGCGAACTGCTCCAAAAAAAAAAAAAAAGGTAGGTCAAAAACAACTGTGAAAAAAAAGGGATGAAAAAGGCGACGGGCAAATTCCTCTTTGCTTGGCGAGAGGAGCCAAGGAAGTCTACAAGGGAGAAAGACTGAGGGAGATGCACTTCACTATGGGCAAAGTCAGAGCCAGTCAAGGGTCGTTGCCGGCGGGGGAGTCCCAAAAGAAAAAAACCGGTACGCTACTACTCATTTGGGAGTAAATTGTTTGCAACATCTAACAGGGGTTGCAAACTGCAGGGGTGTGTATAAAAGGAATCCCACCAATTTCCCGGCCAACGTGGAACGGAACACGTTTAGTTTCTTTTAAAAAGAGTTGGACTTAGCGGATCCAACGCACCCTGGGGAAGGGGGTGGGAGAAAACTCTCAACATCGGCAACGCCGCCAGCCACGAATGGAAGGGGGAAAAAACGCAGTCCCTCCTCTTGAGAAAGTGGAACTGGTTCACCTCAAAAAAGGGGGGTAGAAGGGGGGACCATGTTTACGCCTTTGGCAATTCGAGCAAAGTAATAAGCCAAAGTCTGAACGGGGCATGGGGGGGGGTGATTCAAGAGGAAAAGGAAGGAACGCCCCTACTTGACAGTTCAAGGGAACGCTAGTGTGGGGAAAAACACGTGGATGGAAAAAAACTGGTAAGTCATGTTACCCAGGTCGGCAAAGGGAAGAAACGATAAACATTAGGCTGACAAGGGGTGGGCGAGTCCAGTAAAAAAGGAAAAGGGAAGGAATACGAGCAAACTACGATCAGTTCTGAAAAATACCTACACGTGAGTCGGGGGCGGTAAAAAAGGACTGTGAAAAAAGGAAAGAAAAAAGAAAACCTTACGGAGTAAGGAAGCTAACCAAACTTCAACTATCACGGCGAAGGGAAAGGCTTCATGCAGAAAAAAGGAACTCGGAGCCAAGGAAAAGGAACTTGAATGGGGAAAGGGGTATGAAATCTCAACCGGAGAGAGAAGGTATCATCCTGATATCGAGACGCGTAGGTTCCGTTGTGGCCCAAAAAAAAGGGAACAGGGCAGTATCCTTATCTGGGGGGGGGGACACCGAAGTGGCGGAATCCCAGTGTGGCGGGAGAGCAGGGGGAAAAAAAGATGTGAAAACTCCCCGCCGACCTTGGGGGAGAAGGGAACGCTGCGGACGGATCGGGAAAAGAAGGGAGAGAAAGGGAATAATTTTTTCGGGCAGACAAAAAAATTGGTCAGCCGAGAAAGGTGATCGACGTGGGTCCAAATTGACATTACTTCGCGAACAATTAAACAGAAAAGAGTAAGGGTCCTGAAGGTCACCACAAAACTGGTGATTCCATGAGGGGGAAAAAAAAGGAGGTCCGGGCGCCAAAAAGAAGTGGACGGGGAGAACCTCCCCCTAGGCCAGATGTGGGCTGGGGAACTGAAGGGGGAAGAATGGGGGCTTCCATGGAAAGACATGAAAGAGACTGCCGCAGGTCATGAAAACGTAGGGAGGTACAACGGGGAGGGTTTTACGTTTGCGCCGTTGGCCTATCTTGAAGGGGGGGTAAGACGGCAATACATTTTGGTTGGGAAAGGAGAAGCGCTGGGTGCTGTAGCCCGCACAAAAAAATTGGGGGAACCCTCTGCCATTTTAAACTATTTTAAAAGGAGGGGGCAGAACCCCCGGGGAAAGTGTATCACAAGTAAAAGAGGGAGTTTGGAAAAACAGAGGGAAGGGGGGAAGCGCGTATGAGAGGGCCGACACGGAGGAAAAATAGGGGGAATTTTGCCGTAGCAAAAACCGCCTGAGAGGCACAGGTCCGCGGTGGAAAAAAGGGACGTTTCCGATTGGGGAAAAGAAGGCCATAAAAAAGGGGTGTAGGGTGAAGGAAGGGGTAGCCATACTGCTCCATGCCAAGTCCAGGAAAGGAAAAATTGGAGGGTACCGTTGAAGGGGGCAAACTCATGGGATCCGTTACCAAGTGAGCCAACCTGAGGGAAAAAAGTTGAAAAAATCACTATCTATTACCAACATTTTGGGGAGTAAAAAGGCGCAGGGGGGTGCGGACACCGACCTCCTGCTAATGCAGGGAGAAACAAGGCCGAGGGGAGACCATTAAGATTAGTGAAGGGTTGGTCAACATCCCCAAAAAGGGAAAAGGGAGGATAGGAAACTCTTCGTGACTGGCCTGGGAGTACATACGGGGAAGGAAAGAGGAAGATGGTGGACCGAGTCATGGCCCGATCACCAACCGATTGGGGGTGGAAGAGGGGTAACTGAAACTTCCACCCTCAGAAACTTCGGGAAATCGCCGACACCTGCCCGCGGAGAATTTTACCAAAACCCCTCCTGTAAGCGAAAAGCCAGATGAGAGTTTGGCCCGTGCCTATCTGGAAGGGGGAGGGAAAGAAAAGTCAAAAAGTACCTCAGGGAAAAAGATGACTGGCCACCGGTCAATCGGAGATTCGTGTACTCTAGTCTACAGAAAAGCTGAATTAAAGCACGTGTGTAGGTGAACTGGGGGAAGGGGGGAAAAATGGAGGAACTGAGGCATTTAGGTGAGAAAAAAGAAACCGAAGGGTGGACCCGCACGGTGCTCAGAGGGGAAAGTAAATGTTTCCTGGGGAGGAGGGGTTCCAGTTCTGAAAGGTGCAGGAATTCCTCAGGGAGGGGGGAGGGAAGGGGAGGAAAGGAGAAAACCGTTTCACTTTTAATATAGAGGAAGGAGAAGCTAAACCGCAGAAGGGGACCGACAAAAGGTTTGTCAAAGCAAGAAGGGCCCGAACAAACTGTTTGGAAAAAAAAGGAGCAAGGGATCATGTCCCGCAGTCGGGGACCGTATGGAAAAGAATTTTCCTTATGGAGGACATAAAGGGGTTTATAGGAAGTCTTGAAGGAAAAACCAAACTAGTTAGGGGGATGAAGAAGGGAATGCCGAGGCGTCGAAGTTCGTAGGGCCGATCAGGGTCCTCTGGCGAAACAAGGCACGGAGCTTGGGGAGGAGAAAGAAAAACAGACGGAGAGGAGGGAAATATATATAGACCGAAAGGGCACGCCTGTCCAGCGGAAGAAAAAAAAAAAGTCTACTCCTCGGCTCGGGAAGTGAAAGGAGGAAAAAAAGACCAAGCCTACTCGGAGGAGGAGGGTGATGGGAAAAAAAGGGGGAAAGCGTAACAAACGACACACTTGTATGAAATAAGAAATGAGCTGGTGAAAGAAAGAGGACTCGGGGGAGTGGGAAAGCGACTACGAGGAAGGTCAGAACCTGTCATCACAACGGGGAACTCAGGAAAAGAGTAGGGAACCCGCCTTTAGCTCGACGCCGGTTCCGAGGACTGGGCAAACTCCGACTCTATTGGAAGGCAAAACCCTGGCCGAATAAAATCCGACCGACGCAAGGCACAGTCTTCGAACCGAAAAAACAGCACCCTGTGCGGTAAAAAATGCCGGCCAAGGATTTAAGAGGAGACAGCCTGCAGGTCAACTACGAAAAAAAGGCCAAACAAGTTTCTTGGCATCTAAAAACGAAGCGACGACGAACAAGCGGGTCGATCTGGTTGGCAGGGGAAAAAAGGTTGGATCCTTCCACCACGGGCGGTAGTTCGAGGGGAGGACAATTACAGCCCAGCTCGTCACGGTCTCGGGCAAAGAGGGGGGGGGGGGGAAAGAGATGGGGGAACTTCGCTTCTGAAAGAAGTTAGAGTCAAAGGGGGGGGGAGTTGGGAATAATGAGGCTATGACTTGGGAAGGGGGGTGGAAGAGGTACAAAAAATAAATAAGGTGGGTTGATCGGAAGGAAGCGCCCATAGAAAAAGGAGGGGGGGACGTATCAGACAGAAAAAAGAAACTCGGATAGACAAAAGACTAACTGGGGTTTGCACCGAAGGGGGGGACAAAGTCCAAAGGTCGGAAAGTTATCAGGAGAGGAAGTCATTGCCTGGCGGGTGGTCGCGGCCATGAAAGGAAAAAGGTGCTTGGACTAAGTCTGTGGCAACATCTAGCCGGGCTGTTGGAAAGTAACGGCTCCACAACAACGGAAACACTTCAGGGTGGGGGGGGGGGTGTAACCAACTCCCGACTGTATCACCGATACGGAAGGGAAAGGAGGAAAGGATGTCGACGAAAGACGAAACGTTCGAACAGTGCGTCCGGCGAACTCGGCAAGGCACGAGGGGCCAAGAGGGGGCCTCAGTCAAGGCCTAGGGAAGAAAGGAAACCCGAGGGGACCTCTTGCTTAAAAACTCTAAGGGTTCAAACGGCGCTGTTGCCAGGGGAAAATAGACATCGGGGTTTAACCTGGTTCAAAATGAAGGGGGGAAAAGGCAGTGACCCTCCGTTTGCACATGGGGAAGGGGAACACCAGGCTGTTATTGATGGGGGGGTTACTCTACAGACCGCGGGAACGGATACAGAAACTTTATGCAGGGGGGAAAAAACAAGAGACAACGCCACAACGCAAATGCGAATTTTCCAAAAGGGAGGAGTAGTTTCCATCCGGGGTTAAGAAGAAATAGAGATCGGACTAGTTCAGGGAGAGGCCATGTAGGAAGCTAAAAAAAGACTCTTCCTCCAGTTCCAGAGCAAGGGGATTCTTAACCGTCAGCAAGAGGGCCCCTACTTCTACTGGAAAAAAGTACTACCCAGTGGTGGTGACTCAGAAGGGGTCTTCTTTCCTTCGGGAATCCCAAGGAGGAACCTGAGGACGTACCCGATACAGAGACGGATGGGGTTGGGTGGAAGGAAGCACAGAGGGACCTGCCGTGACGAGGACAACATCAAGGATCGTCCTCGACTACCAAAAACTGTCAGGAAACCGGTGAACACCACCGTGAGATACCGCCAAAGGAGGAGGGAAAAAACAAGAAAAGGTGAATTCCTCTGGACTTAGAAGGGAAATGGAGCTAGGCGGCGGCACAAATAGGGGAACGCGTTCTGATGGGGGTATAAAGGGACTCTCCAAAAAAACCTAGGGGAAAGAGAGAGAGAAGAATCCGATCCCTAACGGAGGAGGAAGGATTGCCCGCGAGAGGATGGACAGAAGAAGGGGAACCAAGAGAAAGAAGTTAGCTCTTGAAGGTCCAAGGTTGGAACTTGTGGCGTTTTGGAGACGGTGTTGGGGGGAAAGAAAGGGGGGCAACCGCCACGGGCCCGTGGATTAAAAAGGACGTGATAGTCACCTAGTCGAACGGCAAGCTAAGGACTGGCGGAAAAAAAAAACAATGGGTCAAACCTGAGATGTTTATCTTTTAAGGGGGAAGACCTGGGACGGCTGGGCAATGAAGCCGAAAAAGATGAGAGATGGGGAAACCAAGGAGAGGAGGGAATGCAACGTAGACGTAGGGAGATACGATGGAGGAATAATAACCCTCACCCGATTAAGGAGTCGAAAAGGGAAGGACGATAGTGATCTCCATTCCGCCGTAAAAGGGGGGGAAAGAACTTTAAGCTATAATCTCTAACCGGAAGCGAAAAAAACGTCGGGAGGGACACTTCGGTGGGCAAATTCGCAGAGGGGAGGAGATTTCACGAAGGGGTTCCGTTTCGAGGGGGGGTTGGGAGCCCGGCGGTGATACGATACACACGCGGAGGAGAGACGCAACCAGCCGGGCTGTCAACACACTAAAAAGACGGAAAGGGGGGAACAAAAAAACTGTGGAGAAAAGAAAAAACAAAACGGCAGGTTGCAAAGTAAGATTTCCGTAGAGGGGTTACGGCATACAGCGTGCCACGTTGGAACAGCAGAAGAGAGAGGGAAAGGGGGAAAAGCTGACTGAGGGGGCCTTCACCACAAAAGGAAAGATGAAGGGCCTTCGAGGCCGCGGTGCCAGCAGAGTTCCGTTTCCGGGGGCCTATCCCCGGGGGAGTTTCCAGGAGGGAACTGAATACTTCTCCACGGCAAGCAGAGGAGAAGGGGGTGTACCGTCGGGCGGGGGACTTGGACAATTTGTTTCTCCTGGGTGTGGAAGGGAACAGTTCGCCAACCTTTGTCAAAACAGGCGTAGTGGACTCCACGAGAGGGAAAAGAAAATGTTTTGGAGGGAAACCGGAGGGGGATTGCAAAAGGACGTCCATTCAGGGAATTACGATTTTAAAGAGAGAATGTCGCCGTTGCTAGTAAGGAAAGAAGGTGTCTTTTCAACCTACCCAAGCAGGGGTGACGGACTATGAAGACGAGTATGGAAGGGCTTTGGCGAAGGACGTCGCGGGGCACGGTAAGAACAGAGGTATCGAGTCAAAAAGCCACAGAAAACAGGTAGGTCCGTAGAGGGGGCCGTTCCACAAACTGCCCAAATAGATATTCCTGTCGGTGGAGGAAAAGACACACCCCCTGCCCTCGGCCCCCTCGAACCCGAGGGAAGAAAAAAAGCTCTGTACCAGAGGAAAAAAAGGGAAAAAACTTGCCAATAAGTTTCCCTTTAAGTTGCTAAAACAATTACAAAAGTTCCCGACCGTGGGGCGGAAAGGACCTCGGCCACAGGGGAATATGAAAGGGATCTACGTCGAGTGAGCACAATATCATTCAAAAAAAAAAGGGGGGGGGAAAATTTGAGGCACTTGATTCGGGGAAAAGTTCTAGTGAGAAACGCCAGAAGAATGGGGGGGGGGTTTCCACGACAAGGTTGCGGGCCGGCGGCGAAGGGTGGTCAAGGAAGGGGAATCGGGTCTTCAACTGAGAGGAAAAAAAGTGAGAAATGCCAAATCCTTCGTAAAAAAAAAAAAGGTCACCGTGAAATGAGGAACTTCGGCTGTCCGAGCTAAAAGCGGGTTACCAGCAAAAAAAAAAGGGCCCCCGTTTCTGGGGTCGACGGGGGGGGTAACGTCTTGGTATAGGGAAAAGCCGAGGTCGGCTTCGGTAAAAGGGGGAGGAGGTTCCTGGAAGAGAAGGTGTCCTTGGGGGGATAGGAAAGGGGGCAAGTTTTTGCACATAACATACTAAAAGGGGAAAAGTTCCGGGACGGGCACGTCGATGCCGGAGAGATAAACTGACCGGATCCTCGTCGGAGAAGTAGGAGACGTAGCGGGTCATCGACTACTCAACAACAACCATTGAGGAGAAATCTGGATAACAAGCGAAAGGGGCTCCGGACAGAGGGCATCGGAGATCGGCAGCAGACCAAAGAGGCGAAGCCGAGAAGACCGGACCAGAACCATCAATTGACTATCGTGATCTTCAGGGGTGGGGAACGGCACGACACGCTAGCCACATGGGAAGGATAGACGTCAAAGAAAAGCTGCGCGAAGCCGACTCGGCTGTACAGGAAAATCAAGAAGTACAGTCCGCAAACAACGGTGGCCCTTCGGGGAAAGGGTAGTCAAAAAAAAAAAAAATCGAGAGAGACGAGTCCGTCTCTATCACCGTGAAAAACGTCAACGAACCGTTTAAACGGAAACACTGGCAGGGAGAATTCCGACCTGACAAAAAGAGGAAAAAGGAGCGCCTGCTCCAGCCCAGAGGGGGGGAAAAAACGTCATTCCAAAGGAAGAATAACGAAGCCTGCCTCTCGTTACTACTCCAAAGGGCAACGGGACCCAAAACTTGTCGGGCAGCAGCGATTTCGAAAGGAAGAATCAACTGCCGGTGGCCGCGTATCAAGGGAAAAAAAACGAGGGACGTTGGCGGGTCTTGTGAAGGCGGGGACAAGAAGGCAACTCGTGCATAAGCCTGAGTTTAACAGCAAGGGACGATTCCCTTCTTGGACTGTGCAAAGGGGACGCGCGTTACAAGGTTTTCAGGGCGTTGGCCCTCAGAAAAAGGAAAGTCGCGTGGTCATTTTGGAAGGAAGAGAGGAAAAAAATCATATCGGTGGGGGATAGGGGGAACGGGGGGTGTAGGGGGGGGGGGAGGAGGGGGGGGGGGGGGGGGGGGGGGGGGACCAAGAGGGGGGGGGGGTGGTGGGGGGGGGGGGGATACTCTATAAAAAGGAAGGACTTGCAGGGGGGAGAGCTGGACAGGCATGCAATTCACGAACTTTCGGAGGAAAAGAAAGATATCTTTTTTAGGGAAAAAAAGGAGGGGATTGGACGAAAACCGCGGAAAAAAGGAAGGATTAAGAACTTTCCTTGCTTAGTGGCGACCCTTGGGGGGGAAGGGGGACCAAACGGTGATGGGGAGAGATCGGGGGGAAAAGAGGAAGGGGGGGGGTGAATAGTTGTCTGCTTTTAAAAGACTCCAAAAAAAAAGGGAAATAAAAATCCCGCTGGGATCACCGACGTCCGGGAACAGTTGGGCTTCAAGAAGGAAAAGTAGAACACCGATGGATAGAGAACTCGCACGGCACTATGTTCGCGGGCCTGAAAGAAAAGAAGACGTCGGGGTGGGACTGCCACCTCTGGTCCGAGGTAAAAAGAGTGAAAGCGCTGGGTTCAAACACAACCTCTTTTCCCGTGGGAGATAAACAAAGGGGGACTGAAAAGGAAATGGTCGACAGGGGAGGCCCACACTGAAAAGGGGGGAAAAGACGCTGTGAGGGCGGTCTCCGCAAGCGGACAACCTCAACCCATTTAGGGGGAAACTAACTCGAAAGGGAAAGAGGCAAAGGACAAAGAGTTCGAGGGGGGAAAAAGCAGGGGGGAAAGAACCGGGTGAGCGGCGGGGGGGGGGGTGCGGCTGCGTTCACTAGTTGATGTGATCGAAAGAAGAATAAAAAGCTTCTCAAAAGCGCACAAGGAAGCCCAAGGGGATTCTCACCTTCAGCAAGGCGCCCATCAAGAACCGTCGTCCGGCGTCTACCCATGGGGGAAAAAGATCAAGATGTGTACGGCTTTCCTGTCGGGCACGAAGAGGGGGAAAACGGAAAAAAGTACACCGAAAATCTCGGTGCGGGGGGAAAGGGGGAGGAGGGGAAGGGCCACAAAAACATCCTTTACGCTTGGCTGGACGAGGAGAAAGGACGTCAAAAAAAAGAGCCTACACGTCGTGGCGGGGAACTTCACGGGAAACCACCAGGGGAAAAAAACGCCACAATGAATAGTACGGAAACCACCGGGGTGCTTCAGGACACGCCAGAAATCAAAAGGAGAGACAAGTCGTCGGCACCATCGGAGAAGCCGTGGGAGAGGAGGGGGGAGGAGAAAGGTATCTCGCTCAACAACAGGAGGAGGGCAGAAAACCTCTTAGCAAGCGGAAGCGGGGGTTAGAAAAGGGGGGCCTCAGAAGAAAAGGTACATGGACTTCCGGGGAAAAGAAGGAGCAGGAAAGGTCACCCCGTGGGGAGGCGGGCCAAGCAGGGTATGGCGGGGGTTCTATCTTTGTGAAAGGGAAGGGGGGCAAAAGCCCCAGAGTGTAGGGAAGGAATCGGAGTTCTCTTCTACGGCATAGGAGGAGGGGGGGGGGGGGGAAGCGCCCAACCATTGGGAAAGAAAAAAGGGGGGAGTACGTTCAGACCTTGAGAGGGGGGGCAAACATTGGTGGGAAGACCGGAAAGCTAAGTTCCACCAACACTGGGAAAAGGACTTCAACGGGGGGAAAAAGAGCTCACGACGGCGGCGGTTAAAACTCAACGAACAGGGGAGAAAATGGGGGCTGAGGACGCCAATGTATCCTTCACCTCATGGGCGCATCACATAAAGGGCGAAAAGAGGATTGGAACGGCCAGGCCACCGGCTGGCACCTTCGGGGAGGGGAAAAGCAGGGGTGGGCAAAGAGAATTCGTGTTGGAAGGGCAAGAGACTGGATGATTTAACCAATGAGAACAGGTGGAGGGACCGAGGCGGCGGTGCGTAGCTCACGAAGTGGGAGAAAAAGATCAAGAAACCTGATGGTCACGGGAAGAACCCGAAGGTTGACCAGGAAAAAATTTCCGAGGGTGACCTGCATACCGGCGTGACAGGGTGGAAAAAAAAACAACGCGTGCCGCCGGCGGCACGAGGTGGGGGGAGAAAACCCACATCACCATCCTTTACGGGGAGGCCCGAAGTGTGGCCGAGTTGCCGGAGAAGTGGGGGGATTCCTTCTTCTCCGATCGCCCACTACGGGATAGGGCAGGCCGCCGTCGCGGGACAATCGGAGGGGAAATGAAGTGGCTCCGGTTGTGGGGGGACAAAAGGGCAACCCTGCTTGTCAACCAGGGAGGGCCGAACCCTGCGAGGACGCAAAAACTGTGGTGAGGGCAAGGGGCGGCAATTGCCAACGAAAGAAAAAAAGAACTATTTTCAACTGCAGAGAAAAAGGGCCAAAAGGCCGTTGGCGAAGGAACACGATATTAATAGGTGGTCACCATACCCGCCGTAGAGGGGGGGGGGGGAAAGGGCAGAAGAGGTGTACTTTTTTGGGAGGAAAGGGAGCCGCATCAGGAAGATCAAACAAATATGGGGTGAGTTGAATATCAGGGGGTAAGGGGGGAAACTACACGAAATAAGATTTCCGTCGGTGGAGGAAAAAAAAAGTTGAATCTGGACAAAATGGAAAAGCAAATCCGTGAAAGAGGACAGGCGGACTTCCCTAGTTTACCCGGGAAGCCTGTGGCAGCAAAAGGAAAATAACGGGGAAAAAAACCGGGTTGGTTCTTCGTAAGGGGCGGAAACGTACCAGATAGAAGCTGTTCAAGTACTGAGTCCGCCATAGCTGATGAACGCACAGGGGGGGAAAGAGGGACATTGTGTGGGAGTTGCAGGGAAGGGGGAAGGGAGAGTCGGGACATCCTGTGTCATGTTCCAAAGTGCAGGAGAGTCGGAAACAGTTCACTGTTCCGGGAGGTTGGAGGGGGAGGGGGGAAAGGGACGTTGATCGGTCAAAGGTTTGCAGGAATCCACGAAGGAGAAAGGAGGGAAACGAAAAGGGGCCCTTTTAAGTATAAGGGGGAAGGAAGACTAAAAAGGCGATTGTGGACCGACTATTTGGAAAAACGAGAAGGAACCCGGGGTTGGGAACAGAGGGGGAAGGTAAGTTCTTGTGGGGAGGGAGGAAAATCCAAGTTCGGCTTCGACGAAGTTCCGGATTTCAGAATAACAGTTTCCGTGGGGGGCGGGCGTGGCCGTTGACAAAAGAAATATTGTACGGATTTTTCAAGGGCAAGGGAGAGGCGAGGAGGGAGGGGGGGAGGAGAGGGGGGCGATCAATCGTCGTCAAAAGAAAGAGGGAGACCGGCTTGGTCATCCGGAGAAAAAAAAAAACCAGGAGGAAAAGAGAGAGATTAAAGCTAGGCAACACCTGTCGGTTAACAAAAGAGGGAGAAAGCTTTCCGACCTAGTGAAGGAAGACACACTCCTAGACTTGGGGGGAGGGGAAAATGCAGAACGATACAACCAAAAGGGAGAATACGAAGTCATCACCTCTTTTACGTAACAAGAAGGGATCGGCGACAAGAAGAAGACCTTTCAAAAGAAACAAGGAAATAATGCGGTGCAACCAGGAAGTAAGTCCCGGAAATCTCCCCGACGTCCTTCAACTATCAAAAGGTGGAGGGAGTAACACTCTTCTAACTCCTAGGGGGAAGTAAGGAAAAGACGGGCATTCAGGAAGGAAAAGAGGCGTCTCCGTCCCTGCTCCGCACGGGGGAGGAACTGAACACCGGTGTGTCGACGACTAAGAGACCGACACCGTTAATGGACAAGTCACCTACAAGGGACTAGTGGCGACAGACTCCTTGCTAAAGGGAGTTTAAGGAAGCCTGGCCTCCGGAACCCGGGGTCCTTGAACCAATGAAAGTGCACAGCAAGAAAAGCTGTCAGCCGGTGTTACACTGCGCTGGAGAGGAAGCGGTTAGTTTCAAATTAAGTTTAAAGGGAGGAAAGGGGTCTGCGTTGTCCCTAGCAACCGACGGGGCTTGTTGCAGTTGTGAACAGTACACTCTCGTAACTCACCCTCCGGTTGTGGGGAGGGAGACCCTCATGAGGGGCCGTGACCAGCGAAATACCACCCAACAGGAGAAAAAGTCACGCCTGGAGAAAAATTATCAGCGGAACAAAAAGGATGGGGGGGGGGGGGAATGGCCACGACCTAAGTAGTGTAATTGGAACTACCGGAAAACGATCAGTTGCACCATCGGGGTCAAAGGAGAAAAAGTGTCGGCCGTTTCCGCCGCCGGGGAAAAAAGAAGTCGAATGAGGGGGCCTACGCCTGGTTGGGAAAAAGGGGGAGGGAGGGGGTAGTCTCCACAACCAGGGACACCGGGAAACCTCCCTACTTGCACAAACGAACGGCCTTTCCTCTGTGAAGGGGAAGGGGAGTAGGGAGAAAGGAAAAGGGAACCATGGGATATTTAAGAAGCGAAGAGATAGTGCCAGTACTCTCCATTAAAGGGAAGGAGGGGGGGTAAAGCCACCCTATGAACGCCGGGGAATAAAAGAGTGAACGTTCACGCTGTAAGGGCCTGGAAAAGAAAAAAGTCTACTTACCTCTTGGTAGGAACTGCAAGGTTGGTCGGTAGAAACGGGAGGGTATCAACTCCGGTGAAACATTGCCGGGGCCGAAACGGATGTGATTTGCGTCAGAAAAGTGTTAGATCGATCCACACCGCAGCCTGTGAGGGGGAGGGGAGGCCACCAGTCGTCAAGGAGACCACCATAGATTCGCAAATTTGCCCACCGCAAGTTAACCGATAATCCGGAAACTCTTCACGGGAAGAGAGACTCGAGAAATGGACTACAAGTGGTAAGAGGAAATGCGATCAAATGAAAGAGGACGAACTGGGGGAATCGGGGATCTGGAAATGGGGGGGGAGCACCTATACTACAGTGACGGAGTCAAGAAAAAACACAGAGGAAGGTATCTTGTGTCGGCTTTAGGGGTCGGGTGTAAAGAAGGAGGAACTAAGTACCCGCTCACCAGCTCGGAGAGGGGGGGGGGAGCTCCACCAAAAGGAAAAAAACGACTTGCAAGTGAGAAAGGCCCCTAGGGCCCTCGAATAAAAATACACGGTCGCGGGGAAGGTCAACTTAGGGGACTCTCCCAGCAAAACGGGGGGGGGAAGGAATAGCCCGCTAAAAAAAAAAAAGGGGACCCACGATGCAAGTCTAGAAACTTCTAACCTGGAAGAAGAGGAGGGGAAAAAAAATCAGAAGTCGGTCCGCTGTCTAAATGATAAAAGACAATAGTATGAGGAAAAGAGATAGATAACAAAGGGGAGACGATAAGACCCGAAAAAGGTCCTGTGCAACTCCTCAGTAGGAAAAGAGCGTCAAGTCTAAGTGATGAGGCACTTTTTTTCGGTCCGGACTCCGGCGGGGGGAGGGGGGAAGGCTTTGGTTTTCAACGCGGGGACCGAAGGGAGGTCTCTTAGAGACTTACAGAGGCAGAAGGAAGAGGGTAATGGGTGGCTGAAAAACCCCCATGGGGATGTGGGGAATTCCGAGAAAATTTCAGGCAACGAAAGGAAAGCACGAACCAGCTCCGTGAGAGGGGGGAAAAAGGGGGGGGAAAAAAGATGCGGACCTATCTTTCACAGGGGAGGGGGAAAGAGGGACTGAGTGAGAAAAACCCCTCTGACCCGGCAGGATAAATATTTGATAGCCGGCACTCCCCAAAAAAACATAACGTGACTAGTATCCTATGAAAGAGGAAAAGGTGCACCTTCTTAATTAACTGGCGGACTTCTCATGCTTTTGGGGGGAAAAGCGTTGAAGAGGTCCGTAAACGATTTTAAGAAGAGGGGGGAGGTGGTTGGAGATAGAAGCGTGCGGTAGAAAAACCGCACTGGCGGTCAACCGCGCCATTGAACCGGGGGAAGAAGGACCGTGCGACAAGGAGGGGGGAAAAGACATCTGACCGGAAGGTGGCCAGTACAGCGGGAAAAGGAGAGTAGAGGGGGGCCGCACCGAGGGCAATCTGGGGGGGGAGCCTCAAAGAGGCCTTGACTGGAGAGTCCGAGGGAATTGAATTCGGGACTTAATAAATAGACGTTCCGGTCAGGAAGATCGCAAATAAGTCTAAAAGGACAGCTAAACGGTCGCGATCAAGTCGGGAGTTGAAAAATTGACGGGGGGGGGGGGAGACCTTGTGGAGACGTTAACCGGAAGAAAAGAGGGGCACACCAGGAGGGGGGGGGAAGAATGCGAGTAAAAAAATGTTTTGAGGAAATTCTGCAATGGCACAGGTCTCAAAGAGAAGGAGACGATGTGCACTTTCGAAGGATTGTAAAATTACAGACTTAAAAAGGGAGGGGCAAAAAAGTAGAGGTGGCCGTCTGAAGCCGATGGAGAAGATACACCTGTCTACAGACTTCGCGGGGAAAGTCCCTGAAAGGGAAAGTCGAGCCCGAATAAAAAACACACCTGTAGGGGGGGGTGAAAGGGGGGGCGTTCAACCCCACTAATGAATTGAAAACACCGACCCTTGCCCGGGGGCACCGACCATCCGGGAAGATACCGGCAGGGAGGGGGAAAAAGGGCACACCCTAGTTTTCCCAGTAAGAGGAAAGGGGGCCTCCCAGGAAAAACTTATTCCGGGCGTCCCGTCTTCCGCGGAAAAAACCGTAAGAAGGGGGAGGGCGACGTCGATTCAGAAAAAAGAGGAAGAAGGATTGAAGCTGGCAGGTCACTGGGTGTAGGGGGAAAAGGGGGGAAAGGAAGAAGTTCGAGGGGGGAAAAAAAAAACGCCGGGAAGGTTTCTCACATTGGGTCTTTCGGAAGGCGGAGGGGGGGGGAAAAGGTTGCAACTGTGGGTCGTTCTGAAGTCCTGAGGGGGCAGAAAAAATCCTGGAAGGGGGGAGGGTCTGCCGTTCCGGGGGATAGAGAAAGTCGGGCCGGCGATGGGAAATACGAAGGAAAAATCAGAGGGAAAAAAGGGGTGCTACCTGGAGGTGGGCTCTTGGTCGTCGCTGGGAAACAATCCGGAGGAGAGGGGGAAAGGGGGGAGGTCTGAAGTTTCCGATGTCAGACCGTGGGGGAAGAGAGTTCTGGGGGAAAAGAGCCGAGTAGGAAAGGGATTGGAACGGGGGGGGTGCAGAGTCGTCTAATTCGTCAAAAGGAAGGGGGAAAGTCTGCCGGGAGACAAGACAGTGCGGACCGGAGTGAGCGACACAACGGAGGTGATGAGCGTAGGGGAGGGGGCCTAATGGAAGTTGCGCCAGCAAGGCGAGAAATTCCGCAAACCTTCAGCATCGAAAAACCGTGAAAGGAGGAAAAGGAAAGTAACATAAGTGGGAGCTTCGTTTAGAAACGGCAAGGAAAAGAAAAAGTTAAGAAATCCTTAAATCAAGCAGTGGGGAAAAAAGGCTCGAGACATCGACGAAAAAGAAGTACACCGGAATCAACTTGGGCCCTTCTGGCTTTGGAAAGGAGGAGTATAGAAGTTATCTAGGACGAAGATGAAAGAAGAAGAAAGGGGGTGCTTGGGGGAGACATCTTCCTAAGGGCATTACAGGGGAACCTTTCCGAATCCGGCCTAAGACAGAATTAAAGCTCCTCGCCCAGCACACTTGGAAGGGGGGACCGAGTCCCCTGTGTGAAAAACTCCCTCATGGCATTAATACTCAAAAGGGGGGAAAAGGAACAGGGTGCGGGCAGTAAGATGAGCGACCGACGGAACTGACGGGGTCCGTCGGAAAAAAAGGTCCGGGAAGAAAAAACGCGTTACGTCTTGTCCTGGGGAGCCAAGGAAAAGTGAACAAAAAATGGAACTCCTATTGTGACCCCGGAGGAGGGGCGTCTGGGTCAGGGTGCAAGCAAGTTAGGAAAGGTGTCTGTTGTCCTCGGCACCGACAGAAAAGGGCTATTAGGGGTACGAAACGCTAGGAACTACCAAGGTGGGGGGGGGGGCAGAGAGGAAAGCTTCCTATGAGGGGAAAAGACGTCTGTCGAAATCCACGACTCGGCGCCACTGAAAAAATGGGGTATGTACCAACGATGTTGGAACAGAAGAGGATATCCATTGTTCAAGGACAAGAGTGCCTGGAGGAGTTTCCCGTGGATCACGAAACATTGTGCTTTTCAGACGCATCAGGGTAGGAAAAGAGAGACTGGGACAATCAGTTTGGCGAACTGGGGAAAAAAAAAAAAGCAAAACACGGTCAGTTCAAAAAATCAAAAAAGGGACAAAGACGGCACTGGAATGGGATGGGAAGGGAAGAGACGCGTCCACTGGGGATATGGCTTCAGGCGTCGAGAAGAAAAGGGGGGGGCAATGGGCACCAGGATCCCTCCAGTAAGGAATAGTTGCAGCGGGGGGTGAAGGCCAAAAAAGACTTCAAGAGAATACGCTTTGGTTCAAACAGAGAGTTCAAAAACTTCCTACTTACAGCTGTGGGAAACTGGAAAGGAAAAGGGGGTGCTGTCTACACTTCTTTGCAACACAGCTTCAAACGGCAAAGCCTGGGGGTTGACCTAATGCGGGGGAAAGGGGTTTGGATATCTGATCCAACCAAACCCTGTGGGGGCACGAACGAACTTCCCTCTCAAAAACTGAGAAAAAAGGACTTTTTGGCCCACCTCCTGTCAAACAGAAGGTTAACCCTTTTAACAAAACGCTCTAAGTTCAACTCAGTTTGTGAGCGAAGGTGGAATCTTCCTCGCCACATTCCGTCCTGTCAGAGGGGGGAGGGTCATCAGAGCACGTCTGTCTCCCCGACTTCTACGTGGAAAACAGGAAGGAGGAAACAGTGGGGGTGGACAATAGCTATCACGTGTAGGATGGGAAAATGATTTTGAACCCGCCTTCGGCAAAGAGGAACCGTAAACTAAGGAAGATGGGGTTTCGCTGGCCGCACCCCATTCCAAGGGTGCTCGGAGGACGAAGGGAAAAAGGAATTCACTAGGACCTCGCCTACCTACACTGTAGGCGGGAGGAAAAGGAAGGTAAAAAACACCTCACTCCACGAAAACGGCCCGCTACCCACCGGGGTCCAGGACTGGACCGTCGTCTTCCGATCGGGAGGGGGAAAAAAATCAAAAATCTCTTTCGTCACGTTGGGGGCTAAACCACCACTGGTATGAAGGACTTTAAGACTCCTATAAAAAATAGCGGTCCCGAATCCGGGAGAAACCGTAAAGGTCAGATTTATCTCTTGTTCAATGGATAAATCCCTTCAGGGTTGAGGGGTGGGTTCACCGGGTGAGTGGACCGAGATGGGCAAACGCTGACTCTTACTTTATCGGGGGAGTTTCGGGGAGAGCAATCGTAAGAAGGGGGCGTCCGTCTCCACCCATGGTAGCCGAGAAGGGGAGTTACGGTTCTTTTCCAACGCGGGGAAAAGAAGGGGAATCTAGTGAGAAAAGAAGGTCAACGCCCATCGTCAAGTAGACAGAAGGGGTGCAAAAAGGAGGAAAGAAATCAACCTATTCCGGCGCGAAAGGGGGAAGGATCTCGGGGTCAGGGGAAGAGGGGAAAACAAATGGCAGGATCACATAAACTGTGAACGTGATAGAATTTCCACCTGAAGGGGGAACACGTAGGGAAAAGGTGGTCTAATTTCTTTGGGCTCGTTTTGTCCCCAGGGGAAACGGAACCGTTCTAGTTTACCGTCAAGTTGGAACCTGATATCAACTCTTGTGGGAAAGCACCTCACGACGTGGACGAGGAGGAAAAAGGTAGTTTTCATTGGATGGAAGGTTGAAGGGGACACCAGGACAAATTAAAGTTGTTGCCCCCCCCAGGCCTAAGCGGGGGAAAAACGGGGGGATACTGGAAAAAAGGACATCGATGGTTTAAGGGCACCCCCTCCGGACAAGAGGAGGGACGCAATTTCCGTTTGCCGGGGTATTTGCAGAAGGAGGGAAAAAAGGAACCGTAGACCGTTTCCCGTCAGATCCGATCGGAACCCTGCTCAAAAGGGTAAATTCCTTCTGTACCTTCTGAAGGTTGGAATGCGAATGTTAGGAACGTTAGCCAGTCTCCAAAAAAGAAAGGTTTGTCACCCCAGGCTAGGATGGGAAGAGAGAGAAACGACCGGGTTGGGGAGAAAAGGGGACGCATGGACCCAAGGGAAAGCCAAGGATGACGATGGGAACACTGGAAGAGAGGGGGGAACCGGGGCTAGTCCCATTACACTACATTAATGAGGGAAAGAAAACATGATGTTGCCGGCGTGATAGCTACGCTCCTTTACTGGAAAGTTGCACAGGAAGGGGGGGAAACCTCAGGCAGCTGGCGATTCCCGAAAATGTGGTGGACCGAGCTTTTGGGTGATTGAAGGAAAAAGATAGATATTTGTCCGGTTTGCCGAGGGCAACGAGGACCTGAAAGGAAAGTAGTGGGAAACGGACCCCTTGAAGCTGAAAACGAATCGAGGCGGACTATTTCCCGGGGGGGAGGGGGAAAGGCATTGGCTCCCCAGGAAAAAAAGTATCCGAGGGGCAGGCTACCGCTCCGCGGAAACACCGGAAGAAGGGAAAGGGGTTAGTCTACTTCTATTGCCATAGCAGGGAACCTCACCGTTGTAGGGACCTGGGCATCAAGGCGGGGGGACCTGCAGTGCAGGTGAGGTAAAAAAGAGTGGAAGGAAGGGTGTCCACGCAATGCAGTTTTGTGAAGGACGAGGCCACTGTGCCTTTGGCGTAAGGTCGGAACCGGTGCCATGGTTCAGGGACCAAGAAAGGCTGGAAGCCTGATGGGGTAGAAGAAAAAGTTACGATATAAGGACGTCTCCGTGAGCAAAAGTGAAAGACTCGTTTCCCGCAGACGAAACAGTTGGGATGTACCGGGATTTCATGATTGGAGAAAAAGAAAAAGACCGATTCTGCTTTAGGGGGGGCAACCGGGTCGCATACAGTGTGTCATTGGTGAAAGAGGGCTTGCCGTGTTTACCATCACGAAGAGCCACCGAGTAGTAAAGGGATTGGGGGGGGAAGGACTTGCGGAGAGATCGAACGGGTGCAAGCTGGACGATAGAAGCTGGGGAAAAAGGGAGCGAAAGCTTGGTCATCTCCTCAAAAACAAAAAAAAAATATATAGGAGGGAAACAATATAAGGTCTCCCCCTGTCGCGGGCGATAAGAAAACGCCGACTCTGGGGGAAGCGGAATCGACCTGGGGCCAGCGGAACATCACGGGACGCGTGCCAACGCACGACCGCTATACCACCAAGACACACTTGTTGGAAAAGAAGGAACCTAAGAACCTCGTTGACCGAAGCCGCTGGGAATACAAAGAGAACAGACAAAGGGGGGAAACTTCGGGAGGGACCGCGGGCGTCCCCTCGCCGTAGATTCAAGTAGAGTCTTACGGTTCGTAAAAATTCGAAAGATTTTGTGCATGAACCAGTTCCTATCATGCTGCAGAAAGGGAGAAAGCAGACTCCGTCGCCGACACCCTGTAAAAAAGGAAGCAAAAAAGGCCTGTGCTACCACGAACTCAAGGTCCCTACGAAAACTTTGGTATGCCATCTGAAACTACAACGGTGAGGGGGGATCTATGAGAAAAGAAGTCTAAGAAAAAGAGGTAAGGGGGGGGAAAGCGGAAGATGGAGGGAAAAGGCGGGTATTTTCCATGGGGGGCATAAGGCACGGGCATCTGGACAGATGGAAAAAGGTGGGGGTGTGGGCAGGAAAGAACGAGTATGTGTCAAAAAGAAGTTGACCGTGGATCGGCACAGACGTCAAATCTCCCTCTTTTTAGGGGTACCTATTAAGAAGAAAGACCCTCTGGGTTTGATCTTTCCTACTCCCATCTGCCCGGCGGGCTGAAAGCGCTTGTCAAGGGAATTCAAGAAGAGTAGAAAGAGGAAAGAAAGAGAACTGGGGGGGTATTGGACCACGACCTAATTATGTAATGGAAGCACCTTCTAGCCAGTTTCCAAATCGTCAGGAAGGAAAAAAGGCGTAGGGAGACCCTGTTGCCATTTCGGCCGGTGAACGGAAAAAAAAGTGCTGGCATTTGGAGAGCTCTTATGTCATCTAACGAGGAAGGGGGGGGCGAAGGGGGAACTTCGCACAACCCAGGGATCAACAAAACAAGAAAAACCGACGGATCACCGCGACTTCACTGCCTCGGGGAAGAATCGGAGAAAAGAACGGAAACTTCCTCCACCTGGGGGATGGGGGGCGGGCCTAATCTTCATTCAAGGGGGGAGAGAAAATCAATAGTGGCACGGAAACGGGGTGAAGGCACCTCTATTGGGGGGAGAAGGCGAACTATGTTTCTCAAAAAAAAAAGGGGCCTGGTGCAACAACTTACTTACAGAAATGTTGGGGGGTTGTTCCTCCACGTGGAAGGGAAACATTGCCTCCGGGAGACACGTGAGCTACCGCACCTGTCGGGTGAGGGAAAAAAGGTCACAGGATGCCTTTTTCTGACAACTCGAACGGATCGGCAAAGGAACACCACTAATTCTAGTCCAAAGCCGTGGACCCTAGGGGGTGGATCCCGGGTCCCTTCCGGGCAGCGCTACTAGAAAAGGAATTTGGGGCCCAGTTGACTCGGCACGGCGATCAACAGCAAAACAGATAGGGGTCATCTGGTTATGAAAAAAAAGGACAAGGAGCACGGCTGGGAGCCCGAAAGGAATTCAACCGCTACCGTGGGGTGACCTTCACGACTGGAAGGAGTTGACGGGGATCCCCGCCTTCGTCAGCGAACGGACAAGGAGCAATGGGGGGTGGTAGCGGCCGCCAGTCATGAAAAGGCCTGTCTACCCTGCTATCACGTAAGGAGGAAGCGAATCCTAAACGTGCACAACTTCACGGTGAACACCCAAAGCTAAAAGAGAACCCTAAGATCCTGGCCCTCCACACCGGGGTAACCTAAGAGAAGAGGGGAAAGGGCTTCCCGACGGAGGGAAAGAAAAAGAGGAAGCGTTCGCGGGAAGGAGG
>Ga0179593_1669141_pt1 | contig 21665 bp, 29 predicted proteins | sample CZODoug2_1_08_16_FD_185931 | JGI IMG/M metagenome (GOLD analysis project Ga0179593, IMG submission 185931) | Vadose zone soil fungal communities from Angelo Coast Range Reserve, California, USA - CZODoug2_1_08_16fungal (PacBio error correction) | ecosystem: Environmental > Terrestrial > Soil >...
CGACGAGAGGCTTCTTTTCAAAAAGCGGGGAGGAGAACCTCGGGGCAGTGGGACCTCAAGGGAATGGGGACACTTTCCCAGGAAAAAAAGAAGGAAGGCGGTAGGAAGAGGGGGCAAGACCTCCTACACCTCATTCCGTAAAGGAATCCTATCACATGGATAATTCTTATCTAATTGAATTAGGCGTACAAGACGCCCTCACGAAAATCTTAAATAACAGCTTTGCAATTGAAAAGGGCTTCCGAGGGTGGTGTGAAATTACGTTAATCGAAATGACTTCTCAAGGAAAAGACGATATCATTCCTTAGCAGGGGCCATTCTAGAGAGGTTTCCTGTAGAGAAGTCTCCCTTAAGGAAAAGGAGGGTGAAGTATCTGCAAGGGGGAGTCGTTGACCGATACTGAAGGTACAGCCTTCAGAGAGAGATGTCCAGCACGTCAATTTCTAAGGGAGGGAGTCGAAAATTTGAGAAAGGGACACATAGCATTCTTGACGATCATAGAAAGCCGCCGGACGCTTTGGGGAGTGAAATGAAGTCACCCGTCATCGTTTGAGTGGGGAGGGTGCCTTCCTCTTATTACCTAAAGAAATAGAAAAATTGAGGAAATGGGGGGGAGATCCGTAAATGGAGTTAGAAAAAAGTCATACAATCTGACATACTCACATTGAGAACAAGCGAAGATCTTAGGAGGCCGGCAAGTGTCGCTGAAAGTGGATAGCGTCCTCAGGGAAACCGATGAGAATCAATGTTGAAGGGCACTTAAGTCGGGGACCGATGAGTGGAAAATGATTAGTCAAAGAGGGCAACTCTTGGGAAAGAACTGAAGAAGGCTAAAAAATTCAAGGTGGTCGGCCCATTGTAATGGGGGGAAAAAATTTTGGCAGAATGCCCAAGGAGTCAAATTAAAGAGAAAAAAAAGACTAGCCAGGGGAGAGATAATGTAAATGCTCTGGTTGCTTTTCATAAAAGAGGGGGAGGAGCTTCATCCGCGTCTCCCATGTGGGGGACATCTATCGAAGATATTCTAAAGGGAATAGAAGGGACACTTCCGGATGGCGTATCCCGCTCGCCTCAGAAGCCCCAAAGCAGATCTTTGGACTCGACGAAAGAGGCATAATCACAGCTTTTCTTAAAACCAGGTACCTGGCTCGAAGACCAGCTGAAGCTTCTTCAAAGATCCGGGGGAAAATGCGAGGGACGCGCTCCCGACCGCGAAGGGGGGAGACATGGTGGCAGATCATGAGGAGGATCTGGAGAAGTAGGGAGGAAATTCACTCATTAAATCCTGAGGGCTCTATGACTATATGACTGAGAAGATAGAAGGTATTGCTTGTGATTGCTTTTCAGGGGAGGGGAAATGGAGTCATGAAAAGCGGCTTTTTTTGGGCGAGATTTAAGGTCCAGTAGATGAAACTCCAGGGGGTTCCGGGAGAGGGAAACCATGCGGGAAACGCCTTCAACCCATAAGTTGGAGCCATATTCATCAGGGGAAATCATCTCTTTCGTTAAAGGGAATTGAGGGGGCTAGAAAGTGGGAAACTCTAAACGACGATTCTAGAAGCCTTCCAACAGGAGGTATATCAGAAGAAAGGAGGAGCTCGTAAAGACTCCATCTATTCGAAGGCTTGAAACTAAATGGGGAAAAAAAGGGACCCCAATTGGAATCGGAGTGACGCAGGGAAAAGCCCTCCTGGGAGGGGTGGTACCTAATCGGAGAACGGGCTAAAGAAGTCGCACCTTGTAGATCAGGGATCTAATCCGATGAAGTCTTTGAAAAGAAGGATCCTAATTCGAAAGAAAGGTTGCGAAGAGGGAAGTACAAGGCAACAAGGCGAAGAGAGGTTTCATCGTAAGCTCCACATGAAGAAGGGATGGATCGACAGAGGATTCTGAAAGAAGAGAAGAAAAAAAGGCCATCTTCAATTTTACGAGAATAGGGAGGCCTCAAGAAATTCTAAAACTGGGGGGAAACCTCCTCGCCACGAGTCCGGGAGAGAAGAAATTTTCAACACTTCCTCTATTCTATAAAAGGGGGGAGAAAAACAGGATCGGAGAAGACGGAGCGGAGGGGGAAAAGAAGCCATCGAAAGGGCTTTTTGTCATTTCCACAAAAAGAGTTAGCGGGGGGGGGTGTGGAGAGGGGGGACATTTCGTTCTTACGTAATCTATAGGAAAGGTGAACGAATACTATCCTTAATCTTTGAAAGAAGGGAGGCCGTTGGCGGGGGGGGCCTCGTCGGAAAAGTCATCGTTCCGGCACCGGTTGGTAGTCAGACCACTTCTTCTGGACAAGAAAAGGGAGTCGGGGAAAAGGAAGCTGTCGACGCGCAAAGTGACCAGCTTTTTTGGGGGAAGGGGTGGGGGGAAAGACTGAAAAAAAAGGGGGAGTTCTGGAGAGATACGGTAACACCCATTTTAAACTGAGAAAAACAGTCTATGGAGGAAGTAAAACAGACCAAGAACGAGATGCCAGTCGGGCATACTTCAGGAGAGAGGGAACAGGGGGGGCCCTGTCGGGAGGGACGCATAGTAATCTTGCAAAAAAGTAAGGCATGCGGGAAGATCTTCCAACCAGGGGGGAAAAAGGAAACGAGAATAAATGAGAAGCGTGCGAAATCGTAGGGATGGAGCGCTTTGACCGTATGAGTTCTAGAGGGAGTAAAGCTGAGGCTTCGGCAAGGGTAGGGAATACACGCGGGTCCCTTCTTACTTTGGGAGATCAGGTCGCCGCGAAGGGCTTTTTGTTCTTTGCAAACCGGATTAATCGGGGGTTGTTTTCAAAGCAGGAGGCTATTTAAAGGGAACAGAGAGGTCTTCTCAACATGGGCTCAGCGAAAAATATCGCACAAAAAGGAACTCTTCGATGCAGCGCAGAAACTCACGAAAAAAAAAAGGCCCTATTTGATGAGAAACGAGTTCCTGACATTTGGGGCAAAGTGGCATGGGGCATCCCAGCAGCATGTTGCCCTTAAACGGTGCGAAAGGAGGAAAATCATTGGGCAAGAGAACTTCCCTTATCTCTCCGATTTCATGATCCACATAGTTTGCGAAAACCGACTTAATCATCGACGGAAAGAGGACACCACTCTCAATAACAGGGGATGCGCAAAACCTCGTGTGGAAGGGAGAGGGATCCCCTCGAGGGGGGAGCCATCTTGCCCCGGAGGGGTCCTCTATATTAGAGGAGAGGGTCCGCAGGGAAGGATATGGAGGTCTGACTCTGAATCCTATATAAAAGAACGGATGGAAAAAATTTTCGCAGGCGAGTTGATGGAAGGCAAAGGGAGCAGGTTGCAAAGATGCGGAAGGGAGAAGGAAAAGTCGGGGCGACAAAACATCTAAGGCGGCTGAAGGCGTTGCAAAGAATGCTCTGTGTCGCTGCGGTAAGAAAAAAAACGTCCGCGAAAAGGAGATTTGACTATTATTGAAATATTTAACGGGAAGAGGCATGTGTAAAGGCCGGAGTTAAAGACTTCAAGAGAAAGACCAATTAAAAGGAGCATTAAATAAGAGGAGAACATTAATTACCTTGGGCATGAGGCTACGCATGGCGACGGAGATCTCTCGGAGGGAGGAGGGCAGCTGGAAGGGGGGGATACCCGATTGTCACACACTTCCAGGGAAGAATTTGGAACGGACAAATCTTTTAGGGGAGAGTTGAGAAAGGCCGAGGGAGATCGGGTTACTAATACGAAGGAAAAATTACGACCGGTGATCTGGACAAGAGAAGGCCTGATAAGGGAGGAGGGCCTTGAAGAAGAGAAGGGGCATTCTCTGTTGCATCTCTGGGGAAGTTATATTCCAGGGGTAAGGATCAGGGGGGAAATCGCGGTTTGAAGCAAGGACTGCTCTGAGGAAGTCTCCTCAAAAAACAAAAGGGTATTAGTAAAAAGGAAATAGGAATCGGGGTCGGAGGGTCCCAATACGGATTTGTGGGGAAATTCTCGAGGTACCTGATGGAGGGCATGGGGGATCCATCGACACAATCTACGAGAAATTCTCTTGGGTCACTGTGCAGGAAAGATGCAATAAGGGAAAGAGACTTCCAGTTGGAAAGAACTGGTAGGGGGCTCCGGGAGAAAGTCATTACATCGCTCGCTATCTTCGGGGGGGGAAAATAAATCTTTGTACCAGTTTTCAAAAGAAGGGGGGAGCGTGGGGATTTGAAGAAGGAGCGGGGGCTGGCTCAGAATAATTAAAGAGAACTCCGGACGAGGCAAGGATGCTATCCGGGGGAAAAAAAGTTGCATGGGTCTCCCGGTAAAGAGGAGTTACTTTTTAGTTGCAAAGGGGATGCGCAAGGGGGGATGAAAGATAGGATGTACATCCTGGAACGGTCAGGACGCGGGATCAAGGAGGGGGAAGAGGGGGGGAGTTTCGCGGGCCTTATTGTCCTTTGAAGAGAAGCATTCATTTCAAAAACGAGTCAAGACGCATCCTCCTTCTTGGAAGGGGGGAGAAAGGATTCCCGAAGAAGGGGGGCTTCTCCATAACTATCGATGAGGAGATGGGAATGGTCAACCTCCTTCTGTGAAGGAGGGAGCTAGGAAGGGACGACAGAGGGGGGAAAAGTTGAATAAGGGAAATCTCCTAGGAAAGGAGGTCCTGCATTATTAGCGGCTTAACGGGAGAAATAAGAAGGTGTTTCTCAGAAGGGGGAGGGCCCTTAATCGTCTTTGCCGACTTGCCGACGGGGGGAGTATGCAACTCTGTGGGTAACTCAATTAGGGAGGAAGCGTCCGCCTGAAAAAAAAAAGTTGTAAGATGGGCGACCTTCTTGGTTTCATAACTGAAATAGGGGAAAAATGGCAGGAGAGTCCGGAATCACTATTCTGAAACGTTCTTGGGGCAATCGACGAAGTGAGGAAACGATGTCTTCAGGGAGGTTCGCAGAGAAAAGGGGAAACGCAACTCATCGGACTAGTGCTTCTACATAAGCGGATGTGCAAAAAAAAAGCTGAGCCCCGAGGATCATTTCACCTCCCCCAAAAGAGAGACACAGGCTCGAAGAAGAGTGGAATCAGCAAGCGTTTCTGGAACGCTCTCCGGAGAAAGTACAAAGAAAGGAGGTCGCAAAAAAAGGAGCGACACTAAATCGAGTTTCTCGGCCGAAAGATTTGTCGGCGGGGTTTTCAAAGGGTTTTTGGGTGGGTTTTTTGGGTTTTTGGGTTTTTTTTTTTTTTTTGGGGGGGTTTTTTTTAATTCAATCTATCTTGCACAGATACGAGGCTGCGAAAAAGCCTGCGCCGGAACGCTATTCCTAGAGAGAATCGAAAAAATCTCGGAGCTGCCTTGGGGGTAATGGGGGAATGGACAGGGTCTCAATCGCCGGTGTTTTTCAGAGAAGGGTCCAGGAAAAAAACCGGCCGTTCAAATCCGCCAAAAAAAAGAAAAAAACGCCTGCAACCCATAACGGTTTGAGAGACCAGAAGCCCCTAAGAACAGGTCGGGGAGCCGGTTACTGGGGGAAGACCAACGCTTTCGCGAGGAAGAGAAGAGGCGCAAAAAAAAGCGGCCAACGAACTTTATAGCTTCACACAGAAGACGCTCAAAAACGCCATCTATTCTAGGGGGGAAGGAAGGGAAGGACAAGAAACCCCAAAAAGGAACAGCTGACGCATGGGGTTCAGCACAAAGCCCTCTGAGAAGGTCCCTTGATCGGAATCCGATGACTTCTCCCTTGTCGAAGGGGGGGGAGGAAAAAAAATCCGAGAAGGAAGGGGGGGAAAGGGCATGATCCCGAAGGGGGGGCCCGCCCTTTTCGAAATTTCACAGCGGTAGCCAAGAGCAGGCTTTCTAAATATTTTCAGGAAGAAAAGGAAGAGGGCAGGAAGGAAACAACAAAAGGGGGGGAAGGATCCATCACTTCACGGGGGAATGGATTCGAGAACCGAAAAACAGGCCTTTTGGAATTGCTACTCTTCATTACGCAAAAACGGGCGGGCAGAAGGAGCCTCCTCAACAGACTAGCTCGTATTTCTAGAAAAGGGTTCCTCTAGCAAAGGGGCGTAAAGACGCGTAGAATTCCCTACTCCGGCGTGCGTCAAAGGGAAGGAATCGGTCTCGCTCGACAGGCGACCTGCAGGGGAGGGGGAGAGTTAGGGGTTGGGTGTGCTCTCTCTCTGTTCCATGTCTTTGGGTTGGTTCCTGAGAGGTCGCTGCTGTGCGCCAATAGGAAAGGAAAAGAGGGCTCTCGTGTGCTCTACTAGGGGGGAGACACGTAGGGAAAAAACTCTCAAATTTTGCCTTCTCCCTATCCCTTTTGTGAGAGGGGAGTGACCTAACCTCTTTAGCTTGTGGTACTCGAGTACTCGCAGTGGGAGGGAAGGAAAGAAGGGGGCAACTTGGAGCGCAAGGGGGGGGGGGGGAGAAGCCGCTTGGCCGCTGCTGGTCTCCCGTCAGGACGGAGTTCTCGAAAGCTTTTTGTTATGAAGAACCCAGAGGAGGACCGCCAGCGTACCTCTGGCTGAATCGACAGGCAAGGGGAGGGGGTTGAAAGGAAGAATTGGAGGGGGGGGGGGGGCAACGGAACCCGGTTGGGAGTAACGTTGCGACGGAAAGTACCTGTCGACAAAAAAAAAGGGGAGAGGGAGCCGACGAAAGGAAGGGGAAAGGGGAGCACCCGCCGCGATTGGCCAGGGATTCAGGGGGAGTTATTCTCGGGCAGGGAAGGGGGAAGAGGACATGAGAATCATGCCGCATCGTGAATATTCAAGAATAAGAAGAGGCCCAAACAATGGGCGGTTAAACAGCGAAGGGGGGTGAAGGAGAAAGGGGTATTTCCTCGCGGGAGGTTTGGAAAAAAGGCGAGCAGACGTGAGATTTTACTTATAGGAGAGAAGAACCGGAATAGGACACGCGGGGGGGGCCACTTAAGGCCCTCCATGGGAGCCTCACGTTAGGGCAAAGACGCTGGGGACGCCATCCTGTCCTGGGTTCCAAGGAAGGTCGAGGGGCGAAATCGAGGAATCGATTATTTGTCGCACATGTGGAAGAATCTCAGGCCGAGATTTGTGAAAGAAAAGAACGATGCAAAAAACCATCAGACTCCCGTTCAAAAAAGTATTGTATGCAGATCGAGTGATACATTGGACTAATGAAGTTCTTTAAGCGGGCCCCGCAGCCTGACCCTTCCCAAGGGGGTGCGGTCATGGGGGGCGAATTCAGTCAACTGATTGGTAGGAGGCACTACTCATCCGAAACTCAGCGGGAGGACAGGACTCTTAAGTACGACCGAATTTCTGGAAGTGGCCTGAGGACGATCTGTTCTGGCAAGAAGGGGGGGGGAAGAAAGTGCCGGGGGCCTGGGGGGGGAATCTTCTAGGCAAGTGCACTGTGGGAAGGTTTCTGAAACTCTTGGGAAAAGAGAGAATCATTTATCAAAGAGGAGAAACGAATTTGAGGAAGCATCCTCCACTATAATCACTTTATCAAAGATGCGCCGGGGAAAAGCGAAGCGGAATACAGGACCAAGGGGGGGAGTCGTCTGTGGTGAGCTCGCCTAGCTGACTCTCGAGTTTTGTCTTATGGCCGGCCACGAAATGAACGAATCTGTTGAATCCATGAATCGCGTATACCTCTCTCTCATCATTAGAAGGAGAAATTTAAAGGATGACGAAAGGCATCTAACCATCGGCTGTTCTGGCTAGAGATGTCTGAAAGTACCTGGACCTACCCTTCTAAAGAGTCATTTAAAAAACCTGCCGCAGTAGGGTGATTCCTCTTGACTGTCCCTATTGAAAGTGGTTGCTCATCGGAAAACGACAGCACCCAGAGACTTTCACACTCACTTAAACATAGGAAGGGCTCCCTTGGAAAGCTTTTCTTTGACGGCGGTCCTCTCTAATTTCGTGGGGGAAAAAAGGCTGCTATGCAAACCCTGAGAAAACGAAACCATTTTATATTTACCGTATATCGGAAGGAAGGTATCGTCTGTGCCCGTGCAAGCTAAATTTTCTCTGGGGGGGTGGGATGGTTGAATCAAGTTGGAAAAGTTCTCGTAAAGAGGGGGGAAAAGTTACTGCTGGCTCGCGGGATAGCAAAGACGAGGAAGTTGGAAAACGGAATGGCATCTTAGACTCTCCATCTCTCTCAACAACGGAGGGGATGAAGGGAAGTTTAGCCTGGAAAGACGATGCGGCAAATCCTTCTGTCTTTGTCTTAGTTGGAAAGGAATCCTCAGGAATTCTCATGCGTCCTCGGGGAAAGATAGCAAAGGAGTGAGAGGCTTTCCTCTCTTTCTGCTTCTGAGCATGCTAATCAGATCGACAGCCTATCTCCAAATAAATCTCCGAGCCGTTAGTAAAGTGGGCAAGGGGGCCAGAGTGCCGGAGGAAGGAAGGAATATCACCTGGTCGTATGAACGATCTCCCCTTCTGTAGGAAGGAGTCCTCACTCAAGTAGAAAAAGCGTAAATAACATCGGGGAAGGCGTGGGGCCCAAGGGGATTGGTGGGGGGGGAAAGGAGGGAGAGCGGCTCCAGAGGGACCGCAAATTAACTCTGGGGGAGGAATCTCCGGAGAGCCGTTTAGATAAAGGGGAGGCCAACAAAGGGGGGAGAGGGAAAGCGGATCAGCGCAGTTTATGGCTCTTCTTCCAGGTCGATTTCACGGAAAAGCCGATGCGCGAGGAAGGGAATACGCGATGTACTCCGTCCATGGTCTACAGAGGAGAGGTCCGTGAATTATCCTTTGAAAAAAGACAGTGAAGAATCCGATCAAAAGAGATCAGCCTCCGGAGATGTTTTCTTTGAAGAAATTCTTCACGGATTCAAGAAAAAAAAAGAAAGAAAGGGCATCGAGGAGGGGGGGGGGGGAAAATTGACAACTAGTGGAACCACTTTTGTACAAGAAAAGATGATCTCGGATCGAAAGGGTGACATCTGACATCGCCGGAGAGAAAGCGACCTCGAAAGAGAGACAGAAGATGATATATACATAGGGTGGTCTACGAAGGACAGGATTTTTCTCATCATGGGGAGAAAAAAGGCAGTCGTGGAAAAGGTTCCTACTATTATATTCGTGCGTAATGTCTTCAGAATCAATGAGACTACAGGGGGGGGGCGGACCAATGAAAGAAGTTTCGAAGAAAGTAAATTGGAACCTTCTTAGGGACCCTGGGGTGCCAAGGGAGAAATGTCCTAAAGGGATCCAGTGCTCAAAGAGGGTGTAACTGTGACTTCTTTGGGGGGCGTTCTTCTCTTAAGGGAAATAGAGGGGATTTCGCGATGGAGAGTTGATACGCACCTCATCGAGGATACGAGGTCGTCTGACAGGAAGCAGTTTCACCCACTGCCGAAGGGGGCTTATCCCCCTCAGAAGGGGGAAAGGAAGGAGTCACAGAAAGGAATAGGAAGCCTCTTCCCTTCCCTCTAGGGGGCCATCAGCAAATTTTCCTGAAAAAAAGTCAGGCTCGCAAAGTTACACAGGAAAGTCTTCCAGATAGCCTTTTAACCGCTCGAAGAAAAATCTTTCTAAGAAGAAAGAAGTAGAGGGAGTACCCGCCATTGGTGGGAGATAAGCTTATCTGATTCGAAAACGATTAGGGAGCAATGAAGAGAAATGAAGGGAAAAAGCGGCGCTATGCCTGATAAAGGGACAGTCGAGAAGGCTTCGGGTGCTGCCGTTTTCCGTCTGGGAAAGAGTCCAAAAAAAGACCTGTGGGGGGACGCGGTAACAGGTTTCCAGGAGAAAAACAACCTGTTTCAGTTCCCATACCTCAAACATCAGGGGGAAGAGAACGAAGACGGGGAAAGCGTCATACCAAAAGAGCAGATTCCCTCCAAAGAGGATCAGGAGGAAGGGAACTCAAACGATGGCGACAGTATTCTCTAACTCCCGAGACTCCGCCGCCAACGGCTCAAATCAACTCTTCCGAGGAGAAACGCGAAAAGAAATGCAGCCGGAAGAGGACACATCGTCCAACCATGGGGGACCGGAGGCATTTTGTGCCCTGAAAAGACACTCTTAATTCTAAAGAATGGACCTGATGCGCACGGGAAACTTGTCGAGAAGGGGACGGTCATGCTCGGAGCCCATTCTTTTTACAAGGGAAGCGAACAGTTTCTAGTATTTTAAAAAGGGAAGAAAAGGCAAACTGAAAAAGGGGTCATCGAGAGAAAGGAATGCTTGATGGATCTCAACTCAAAAAAAAAACAAAAGCTGAGAAAAAGACGTCAGTGGGAAGGAGGGGGATCTTCTCCGCGGGAAGAACTTTTTTCCTTTCTAAAATCTGGCAATACCCAAAGAACGGGACGGAGAAGGGGTGGAAAAGACTGCCCTCGGATTACGTCCTGAAATTAAACAATTTGGGCGCAGAGCGCGGAGCGATTCAGGAAAAAGGAGCCATCTGTGAAGGGGAAAAAAGGCGTCAGCTTCATTGGTTCTATGTGGGGTCGTTCTGCAGGGATCTCATCTGAGAGGAGGGCCTGGGAACTATCCGAAGAGGGGAAGTCTAAGGATAAGTTGGCCTTACAAAAAAGACTCCTCGTAGGTCGTCTTTCATCTTTCAAACTCCCATCTTTTGGTTTTAATGTCAAACCTTAGTTGACGCGAAAGGGGGAGGGAGGTGGAGTTCTGTAGTCGACTCCAAAGAAGTCTTGGTTGCAGTCTTTTTATAGGGAAAGGTTGAGGTTGATGGGGAAACTTACAGGTTGGGAGTTGCAAAAGGCCCCCCATGGAAAGAGGACAAACCACCATGGGGAAAGGCCCAGACGAGGGAGGCCCCTCAAGAGGCTCTCGGGGGAGAATCCGAAGCGGTCGTAAGAGTGCCGAAGGCCTTGACGTGAGGGGGGGGGCCTCAATTTAAGCGGAATCATTCATGCAGATATCTGGGAAGAAACAAAGTTGAGGGGCCGAACCAGGTGGGGGGTTTAGGCGCTGGAAGGGTCAGAGTCGGGACTTTTTACCGAGGCTTGGGGGAGATCACGAGGGCATCTTTACTGGTAAAAAGGCTAGCCCGTAATACGCTGTGCTGAACCCTCTCTGAAAAAAAAGAAGAATGGGGGCGCGAGATTTGGGTGTTCGGTTAAAAAATTATTAAGCAGGGCTTCCGGGGGGGGAAGGGGGGAATTTAATGGGGGAAATCGTCGCTCAGATGGTGCTTCTCAAAGGGGGGCTGAAATATTGACCCCCTCTTTCCTGAAGGGGGAAGGGAGCGCAAAAACTCCCAGGGAGGAAGTTTGAGATTATAAAGAGGGCGAGGGGGAAAGGACATTTTAACCATTGTTCCAGGGAGTTCCAGGAAAAGGAAGGTGCCCATTCCCGAAGGGTTCTCGAACCTGCATTGGAAAAGAGAAACCCTGGAAGAACTCCTTGAGTTAATTAAGGTTTGCAAATACCAAGAGCGTCCCCGGCACGCGAGGGGGGGACCCCGCCGGGAAAGAGACAGAAAATGCGCACCTCTGTTCATATTCGTAGGACCTATTTTCGCTCTGGAATGCTTGCAGACTCAGGAGGAAATCGTCCTAGGTCGCTGAACGGTCTCCTTGAAGGGACCCCCCGGAGAGGGGGGAATCATGGGATGGGAAAAACCATTGTTTCCCTCTTGGACAATGTCAGATAAGCAACGGGGGGGGGCCGAGAAAAAAAGGCAGGGCGGGAAGGCGTTACAAGGACAGGTCTTCGGGGGGAGGACTCGGATAGGGGAAAAAAACGGCGATGTGGTCCTAAGTCTGTGAAGAATTCACGGCCCGCGAAGGACTGGTCGCCGGTGGACAGAAATTCCTCAAAGAGGGGAACAGGAACTAAGGTTCAAGGGGGCGAAGGCATCTACCAATGAAAAAGATTATCCGGGGAACCGATTACGGAATGTTTTCCGACCTGCTCTAGCACTTCACCAGAAGGTGTCCCCTTCCTCGTGAATTAGAGATTTATGCACTACGCTTAAAGAATGTGCCCCACCACTGGACCGGGGAGGGTTAACACGGAAAGGGGTATTTTTACGACTGAAGGTTCCTCCGAGAGTGGGGGTATTGTACTAGGGGATTTCTATGGGGTTGATATGGGAAAAACTTTAAGTCAAACTTATTCATTATGAAGAAGGGCCCTTGGCCTACCTGAGGGGGATAGTCGTGCAGGAGTTTACAAATTATTCACACATGAAGGTCCCTTGCTAGTGAATCGAAAAAAAACAGATTGTGAAAAAACTGCTTCAGTATTCCTAGGGAAGCTCAAAAGGGAGAGAAGATAGGAAACGGCAGTGATTTTCCCAATAGCGATGAGGGAAACCTCCCCAAGAATACTTCAAAGTCGACAGGGGCCACAAGCGCATTTGGCAGGTAAGACGTTCAAAGCAAATCCTTAATCGGGGAAAAAGAATTGTCACAAACAGGGGGGTCGTAATTCATGAAAAAGGTAAGGGATAAAAACACGAGAAAAAGAAACGCGTAAATAACAGATGTCCACTTTGGAAAGGAGTCCGCTTCGTGGAGGTTCAAAGGGGGGGACCGGGCTCAGAATTAACGAGGGAGAGAAAAAAGGATCCGCTCTTCTGCATGCGTATCTTCGAAAAAAAGGTATCCTGGTAAATAGGCTCCTCTGAAGAGAGAAGGGGGGTGAGTCTGAGCAGGGGGGGGGGGGGGGGGTGGGGGGGTTGGGGGGGGTGTTGCAAAGGGAGACTATACGGGAATTTACAAAGAAGAAGACTGTAAAGAGTCTACGGGAAAGGAGGCTGATTTAACGTCGGGATTTCTCCCGGGAGCTCTACAAGCAGGAAAGGTAATTTCCCGAAAAGAAGGATCAGAAGGGATTTCTTGTCTCCAGATTCCCAAATCTTTTAGAGTAATTAAGGCAGATAGCCGTTATCAATCCCCATGGAACTTCTGGGGGGGATCTAGGGTCGCAATAAAAGCTTACATCGCACGTGGGAGTCGACAGAAGGGCAGACCGGAGAGTGAACTCTCTTGAGCATGGGATCTGAGGAAAGCCTGCCACCTAGTTTGATAAAGGGTTTCGTATTGTCCCGATGCCAGAAGGAAAGGATATTCGTCTTCGTAGACTTATCATTAACTAAATGAAGAAGAGGGGAAATTCCAATGCCATGGCGAAAAGCACCATGGTAAAAAGGAGGTGTGGGAGAAAATGTGTCGTTCACAGTCAAAGAAAAAAAATCGTCTCCGTCGATAATGTAACTGGCGTCGGTGGGGCGTTCTTGGAGAGAGAAAGTTCGGAAAAAGCTATATAAGGGAAAAGATCCAGGTTTAGCACCTAAGGGCCTATTCGGAAAGGGGAAGATTTGAAACGTCCATTATTCTTAGAAAAATTAAAAAGTGGCAACGGGGAAAAGAGGCCAAGGGATCTTCCCGTCGACGAGGATATCCCAGCGTCCCGAAAGGGGCTCGTCGGAACGGGTCGGAGAGGAGGGAGAGTTCCGTTCAAAAGTGCGGCTCTACAAGATAAGAAGGGGGGGACTCTAAGACGACCCACTATTGGGAAGGGGGGAACGCCAAAGTGGTGTGCAGAGGGGCACCTTTCGGGTCTTTGCACAGAATTTCTGCAATGAAGGGCAATCCTTCTAAGAAAGAGCATAAGGTGCGGGAAAGCTCATCTAAGCAGGCGTCTTCCGTTTGATGTCCGCTGGTAAGGGACGTCCGGCTCAGAAGACTTTGTTATTAACATGGGGGGGGAGATCTTCTAAACTCCAAATGGTTCCTTTAAGACAAACATGACAGAGTAAAACTCCGCAACCAGGGTGGGATCCCAGATAGAAGAGGGGGGGGCCCTCCAACTGCGGGTCCACTCAGCCGGGGGAGAATTCCCCAAACTCTTGGGGAGGAACTATGACTAAGGGGGAGGAGGAAGCAAACTGCTGATGGGAGAAGGGGCTTAATGCTCTTACTTCAGATCACGCCTCAAGCGGGGAAAAGGAAGAGAGAAAATTGTCCCCCATCGGATAAAAAAAAAAAGAAAGAAGAAAAAAAGGAAAAAAAGTGGGGTAATCTGACGCAAAGGGGGGGGCAAATCCCTCGGGTCTACATTTATTTAGGGAGAAAGCCTCTCATCTATACAATTGGAAAGGAAAAGCTTTTCATTGACGGGGATTCATGCTTGGGGGGGTTCATTGATACGAAGTTTCCCTCTTAGGGGGACATCTTTATAAAGAAAAGGAAGGCTTCTAAATATTTTTAAATTAACCCTTACTATTCGGGGAGAAAATCAACAACAACAACGGTATTATTAGGAAATATATAATCCATCAAGGGGGGGGGAGATGAAACGAGGGAGAAAATGCCGGTTTCCTTTGATACCTGGGGGGGGATTCAATACCAAACATCCTAGGGGGAGGGTCAGCAGTCCTGAAATTAACATAACTTCCTTTATAAGAGTCCATGACCGCTAAAAAAAAAGTTATCTACAATTGACGAAGAAAGGGTATCTATTCAGGGGGGGGAATCTCCGGGGAGAGTAAAAAAAACTGCTTCAGCGGGTCCGTTGGGGGCCGGAGGGGGGGGGGAAACATTTCTGGAGGAGTTCTTAAAGCATCGAGGGCGGGTGCTGAGATCATCAGAAACTTACTCGGGGGGGCGATCCGTTGGCCGGCAGGGCTGCTCCTCGGAACCGAGTTAAGAAGAAAATCCATCGTGGGGGAAAAAAAGTACCACCAGGATTCGGGGAATCACAGCGCGGGGGGGGTGGCAACGAATGAATCTGGTCTACGAAAAAAAGGGGTATTGGTTGGAAAAGGAAGTCGTTTTAACGGAGGGGGGGGAAAAAAAAAGGGGGGGTTTTCTCAGCGCAATTGAACACAAAAAGGGACCTACGAACAACCAGGAGAGTGAAAAAAAGCATTCAAGCTTGCAAAGTCTAAAAAAACCGCGATGGGGGTCTCGATGCGAAGAGTTCGTCGGAATATCGCTTGCCTAAAGCGTTTCCCCGTCGGGAATCGAGGGAAAATCGTGGAAAAGAGAAGCGGGGGAACAATGGCGGGAAAAAAGCGGAAACCCATATTTTGGTGCCTGCTCAAGGGTGTTTATTTTCGAAGAGACTTTTACCGGGGATGAGATCCAAAGTTACTGTAAACTATCCCTTCATAGTGACACTCTTTGAGGGAGCTTACGTGGCCTACAGGGCTCAAACTTTCTTTGGGGGGAGTTTCCTTATTAAGCGGCCTCATACTGGCAGGGTGCAAACCTGAAGGAGAAACTAGGAGATAGGGGGGTGTTCGTCTCACCTGGGTGAGAGACATTCTGAGAGAATCCGTCAGATTGCCTTACTCTTCGAAAAGAAGAAGGTACGCCAGGTAGGATGCTAGCACGGGCCGCTATTTGAGGCCAGGGGGGGATTTCTTCCAAGGAAAGCAGCATGTGCCCATGAGGAGCTGGGGAGCTACCTTCATTGGGAGGGGAAGAGGAGGAAGTCCCGGGAAGGGATTTTAACGGAGCAGGATGGCTGGAGGTCATTTCCGGATCAAGCTTCGGAACTTTACAAGGGACGCTTCAAAACTTGTCGGAGGGTTGCCTGATTCACAAGACCCCGGGTTCAGCGCTTAAATCTTTCCTCCGAGGAAGATTCAGGTAGGGGATGAGAAGGGGTGCGATGTCAAGATTGTCTAACCTTCTGAGGAGAGGGATCAGGGGTACCCCAGGGGGAAAAATCTTGTCCATTTAAGATATTAATTCACTGAAGCCTAATTAAGGTTCAGAGGCCCCCGTTCTTACCACGAAAACTTCTGCGAATGGAGCTTAGCGGGGGTGCAATTAACGACTATGGTCGCGGCTGGAAAAGAGGAAATTCCCGCGAAATGTAGTCCAGAGGGGATGGGCAGTATTGACCTTAATAAAATAGCATGGTACATTCCTGTAGGGGGGGGGAAATGACGCAATCTCTACCAAAAGAAGGGTGCCGGGAAAGAACCCATGACTGAATTTTGCCTACAGGGGTCACGTTGACTCTGAGTCTAGAGGGGGACCTTTCGAAAGCCGGAAACGCGCGGACGCGAGGACACTTCCAATGTGGGGGGGGACGAATCTGCCGGGGGAAGATGTTATGGGGAGTGGAGGTTTTCACACCGGCTAGATGGAGAGTGATTTAGGGGAGGGTTGGTCATTAAAGAGACCATGTTATAACACTGTAGTAAGAAGGCCTGATGCAGGATGATATTTCCCTTGAAGAAGAAGAGCAGGGTAAGTGCATATTCCAGTGAGGACTGAAGGGGGGAAGTGAATTCGAAACGCTATTGGTACAAAAAGGAAGCGTAGGAATCGAAAAAAAAAAAGGGATAAAAGATAGAGATATTCGCGGGAAGGAAGCAGTTATGCGGTTAAAAGTGCGACTTCACGGCCCGAATCACTCAATGGAGAGGGGAAACCAGGAAGGGCAGGACCCTTTATCATGTGGACGCATACGCTCAGAAAAAGAACCGGCCATTCAGGAACGATCCAATGGTAAAAGGAGCGGAGTAATGCCGAAAGAAAGCCGCACTCTCAACGCAACTCTTAAATAAACGAGGGGGAAAAGTTTTCCCAAGGGAGAAAGACTGGGCTTGTAATTGGAATTGAATCGCTGGATAGTTCTCTAAGTCGCTGACAAGAATCCGGGGGGAGGTCGTCCTTGGGCACAGGGAAGTGAAATGTTAGATCTAGACCCGATCAGCAGAGTGGTGTGAGGAAACCTTAGAGTGTCGGGAGAGACCTTTAAAGAAGGAGAGGACGTTCAATACTCGTTACAGGCGTCAGTTCCTACGAAGGGCCCGTTAATTGAGGCCGGGAGAGCCGCGACACAGAGCGGAGATCATATAAGGAGACGGCCTAGGTTGGAGTTATTGAAGAAACGTCCCTGCAGAGGATGGGGGACAGGTGGTGGTAGAGAGGACCTGAATCAACTCGTTCCGAACTGTGGGAAGTTGATAAGGATCTCGCTCAGATTCACTACAGAAGAGGGGGCACAGTGGGAAATAGAAGGTGCATCTTAGCTCGCCCAAGATGAATGGGGGGGGGGGGGGGGGGGGGGGGGGGGGGGGGGGGGGGGGGGGGGGGGGGGGGGGGGGGGGGGGGGGGGGGGGGGGGGGGGGGGGGGGGGGGGGGGGGGGGGGGGGGGGGGGGGGGGGGGGGGGGGGGGGGGGGGGGGGGGGGGGGGGGGGGGGGGGGGGGGGGGGGGGGGGGGGGGGGGGGGGGGGGGGGGGGGGAGGGGGCGGGGGGCTCTCTTCCCAAAGAGGGAAGGAGCCAGGGCCCAGGAAAATCAGGGTTTAGGGGGAAAGGGGGAGGCGGTTTCCCTCAGAGACTATGATTAGTCGAGAGTACTCTTTGCTCCGAACTCAATGATGAACAAGGGGACCGTCAAGGAAAAGAAAAAAAATGCCCAGGTCTCTAAACCGTGTTAATGGGGGGAACCTGTGTGAAGAAATGCAAGGACGTCAAATGTCAAGAGAGCCGGGGAACTATGGAACTGGGGGGGGGCGGTTCTTCGCTGGAACGGGGAATAGTCCAATGCACAGGGAGAGATATCTTTCGCCGCTGAGAGAAAATGTTGAGACGCACCTAAGAGAGGAGTCCGGGAAAAGTTTGCAAAAAGGAAGGGGTCTGATCCCACTTCCTCATGGAAAAATGGCACGTAGCGGATACCTCTTCCAAGAAGCTAGGAAACATCGGGCAAGAGGTTCCTTTCTCGCCAGTGCATTAAGATCTGAAGTGAGTTCAATCACCTTTCAAACTAAAAGGAATCGGTGCAGCAAGGAAACTATGTTTCGGGTTTTCCAAAAATTGTTGGAAAGCAAATTCCTGGAAAGGCGTTAAAGTTCACTAAGTTCAAGGAACATCTCTCTATGAAGGAAAACTTTCTTCACACGGGGATAGAAGTGTGCTTCCTGGGCCTAGGGATTGCTTCGCCCGGACTGTTTGTGGGGAAAAGGGTTTTTCAAGGAGAAGAAAATCCCCAACCGTGTAAAAAGGAGGAGTAAAACGAGAGACGTTTGGGAGAGCTACTCATATTCAGATTCCAAAGCTTCTTTCGGGGAAAAAGAGGAGGAACTTCCCAAACTCTAGAACGATTAACGGGGGAAGAGGAGAAGCCAAGGAAGCTTATATCAAACAGGCCGCTCGTCTTCTCAGAAACTAAGATATGCGAGACAAAAGAGCCCCCCAATTGGGACCGGAATTTGGGGAAGGAAAAAACAAAGCCCTCTATATGTGCGATTTATGTCCCGGAGGTCTCTCGGCGCACCTTTGATCAGTGGCCGGTGGAAAAGAAGGGGGAGTCTGTTGAGGACCCTAATTCGGAAGAAAGTGAGGGGGGTATTTGCCATGCAAAAACGTCAATTCGGCGGGGGAAAAAAAGGGGATCTCCCTGACGATTCGTGAAAAAGCGAACAACAACAAGGCATTAGGGGGGATCCATCACGACATCGTAGGGAGAAACCTCATTTCGCAGACAGGAAAGTGCATTGCTACCTCTGAAATCCCCTCCCGCCCCGGGACGGGAAAAGGAAATCCTTCCCTTGTCTCAAAAGAAATTAGAGAAGGGAAGGGGGACACGCCTAGAGGAGACAAGGTCTCATACGAGGTGAATTCAGGTACATCAAGGGGAAAAAAACAAAAGGGGCTTTGTGGCAGGGAAAAGAAGGGACCATTGGTGTCCAGTGAGGATCGCCTGCTCGCTCATGAAAGCTTCTGAGGGGAAAGAAGATCGTTGGAATCCAGAAGAACGTGGCCGGTCGCGAAGAGTAGGGAGGACGTAGTTAAGGGACAGCGTTTTGGGGGAAAAGGAGGAAAAGGGAGGCTTTACTCCCAGCTCTGTAGGGGAAAGCAGGAAGAGGGTCGACGGCGAAAAAAACGTTATGTTTTTGCCTGGAGAAGGAGTGTTTGGAGGGAAAAACCCGGTGGGAAAAGGAAAAGAAATACTTGGAACACCCATTACACCGGAGGCATGAGATTATCCTACTGGGGAACGGCAAAGGCAGCAAGACCTCGAGGAGAGAGGCGATTCCGCATTAATCGTATCGGGACGGGGAAAAAGGTCCTCTACGTGGAAGGACCGCATCTTCAAAAGAAATATCAAAGATTATCTCCACCAATGGGAAAGCACTCAAGACCATGGGGTCTGGACGAAAATCTTATGTATTCGGGAAGGGAGGATAACTTGGGGACGGGAGGGGGTAGGCCTCTAAAAGCCCTTAAAGAGACCCGCTTTTCAGAAACTCTCTTAGAAGAGAAGGATCAGGGGAAATCTTGCTGTGGGAGTTTCCATTAGGAGTGGCTCCTCCAAAATGCCATCCTTCGAGGATATCACTCCTGGAGAGGGGAAAGGGGGAAAGGGGCTCATAGAGGAAAAAAAGAAAATAAGGACACGCTTGCCTAAACTCTTAGATGGAACCTCATCAACGCCCCACAGAAGGAACAGTTTTCCAGGATGCGAGCACGGTAACATTTGGGGGCAGGTGAGAACCATGCCACGCATCAGGGCAAAATTACCCTGGGAAAAACGGTTTTCCGACTCGAGGAGATCCGGGGGACTGATCCAGATGGAAAGAAAGATCAGCCTACTCAGAGGAACAAACCTGGGGAAGGAGAATTTCTGAAAGGGGCCTGAGTCGAGATCAAAGGGGGCAGAGCGGAATCTGACGGCCGGAAAGGGGAATGCGATGTCGCGGAGGACACTGTGTGCGATTGAGGGATGAAGAGGGATAGATCATTGAGAAAAACCGTCTGGGTGAAAATTTTTAGCAAAGGCCCTCATCGAGGGAAAAGAACTGGAGCCAGGTGACAAAGAAAAAGGTGGTTGGGGAATTGACCAAGGGCGTACAAAAGGGCGGCGAATCTGAGAGGGGGAGTGGATCGTTCTGTGTCGGAGGCCACGGAAAGACGGCCCGCGAAAAGGGGGACTCTAGGGGGAAGGGGAAGGGTTAAGAGGCGGAAAGATAGGGCTGGTACAGTCCTTATCGTAAATCGAACATTGAAGAAGGCAGCTAAAATGAAAAAAAACATGGAAGGGAAAAAGAGACAGGAATAGGGCCGGACCGGAATACCAATCACTGACAGAATTAGATGCCGGTTGAAGTGTAAACCAGAGAATCTTTATCCCTCGAGTTTCACACCAAGAAGAACGATCTTTCAGGGGGGGGTACAAAGCGGACTCTTGGAGGGGAAAAAAGCCTATATTTCGTATGTGGGTACTCCCTACTAAGGGAGGACATTAAATTGAATAGGGAAAAGAGGTAAATCTCCTTCCTGAGGGACGGGTAGTCGTCTTGCAAATTTCCCACATGGAAGGGGGACTCGGCGCTTTGGAGGATAAAAGTGCAGAGGGAAAAAGGGAGGTTACTTCTCATAGGACGTGAATCGCAAACGCGGGGTTAAACGGTGAAGGAGAATGATCTCTAGATAAAGCGGATGAGAGGAAAAATAGATGATTGGACATAGACGAGCTAAAGAGGGCCAATCCGAGAGTGCGGAAACAAGGCCTCGATCATAACAGAAAGGGAATACGGGAAGTATCAACGCGGCACGGGAAAGGTTAGCTGTGCAAGTCAAGAGAGAAAATGAAATCATGCCGGAGGAAAGTGTCCCTATCAAGGGAGCGCCAAGGGTACATCCAGGACTCCTACAATCGGCGGGAAGAACAGCTTTGTTCCTGGAAAATGGAAAAGGGAGTTTTGGCAAGTAGGTAAGCGGCTAGATGCGCGCAATTAAAGGAGCATAAGCGCGGCGTTCAGTAGGCAAACATGTATAAAAAAAGATCTCTGGATCAGCGAGGGGGGGGGTAGCTGTCACCTGAGGGCGTCAAGGAGGGGGACGATACACCTGCTGAGGAAAAGGTCAATACGCGATGGAAGAATCGTCAATTGCGAAAATTCGCGGGCAACGTGAATTGACGGCCGGGGAAAGAGACACAATTGCACCGAATAAAAAGAAAATCAGCCTCCTACAATTGTGTGTACCGCCCGAGTCTTCCGGCGGGGTTTCAATTGAAAGACAGTTCCTTCCTACAAAGGAAAAAAGAAACGAGGAATGGTTTCCATCAGGAGGGGGACTTATTCGATCAGAGGATACAAGCTGAGAAGTTTCTAAGGGACCTCGCAGAAAAGCTTAGACATGCAAAAGATTAAAAAGCTCTACTCAGGAAGGGAGTCGCATCAAGGTCGTCCTTGAAGAGAAGGGCCTATTCGTGCCGACGAGTATTCAGGAATAGGGCGAAGAGACATGGAAGCACAGGAGGAAAAGGACGGTCTCGAGCACGGGGTAGTTGCCCTTCAGGAGGGAAAAAGGGGGGTAAGAACTGAAAATGGCGTCAAATGTCCTAAAGAGAGAAAAAAGGAGGTCTGTGGGCGTGAGGAGAGGACAAGGGGAGAGTTCCTTCAGCTAGTGCGGAGTTCGCCGCAAAGGGAGAAAGTCCCCTCATCGAGCGAAGAGGATCGACATAGGGCCTCGAGGGGGGCACCCACTTCCAAGGGATTGGGATCCCCCGCTTAACAAAGACGCCAAATCACGAAGAAGGCAGAATCGGAAAAATCTAGGGAAGAAAAGAAAAGTCTCCCGAGTGTCTCAACTTAGGGAATTACGCTGGAGGAATCCGGTAAAAACCGCAAATACATCGGTTTGACGCTCCCGACCAAGAGGGAAACTTTTCCCGCCATTGGGGAGATCATAGGGGTTCTTGAAAGGAGTCGGCAGAAAAAGCAACCTGCCCAACTCTATTCCGAGAAAGCTCGCATAGGAAGCATCGGGGGGGAGGCCG
>Ga0179593_1279071_pt1 | contig 21663 bp, 20 predicted proteins | sample CZODoug2_1_08_16_FD_185931 | JGI IMG/M metagenome (GOLD analysis project Ga0179593, IMG submission 185931) | Vadose zone soil fungal communities from Angelo Coast Range Reserve, California, USA - CZODoug2_1_08_16fungal (PacBio error correction) | ecosystem: Environmental > Terrestrial > Soil >...
GGACACGCTGTATGGTCAAGTTAAAAAAAAGGTGGTCTGCAAGTTCGCAGTCGAGAACTGGGAGAGGGGGCTACATGGAGAAAGAGAATCTGCTGCAGCTGGGAAGGCTGGATAAAAAGACTTTGCATCGAACGTATCCGGAATATGTAAGAGGGAGCTTCTGAAAAAGGGTTGGACATTGTGGGAAGAGCGAAGGGGGTTGGATGGATAGAACTTAAAAAACGAAAAAATTCGCACACTTATATAGCGGGCGAGGTCAAGAGGCTCAGTGAAGCTAAGCTGCTCCAAATTTCTGGCCGACGACTCGGCGCTGGTACATCAAGGGGGAAGTGGAACAGCGAAAAAGGAGAGCTTTGAAGAGCCTGTCTTGGGCATAGCAGTTATAGGAAAATGATATTAAAAAAAAATTAACTGCAGTCAGAGCCGGGGAAGGGAGATAGAGTCTTGACCGCGCAGGTTTTCCTCTCTATGCAATATAAAACAGTAAAAGGGGGAATTAAGAAAAAAAAAAAGAAAAAGGCGAGGGTAGCTGCGGCACAGCGAAGGGAAAGAAGCTCAAAAAGACGAAAATTTCAGGGGGAGAAAAATCTAAGGGGCAACTTGCTTGCCTGCAAAAGGGACAAGGGAGAGCATATCGAGACGCAAAAAACGTATGAGGACGAGGAATGCAAAAAACTTCAAAAGACGCACAGGAGGACCAAATTCAGATAGAGCACAGGCGGGGGGGAAGAAGTGTTTGACGGACGGTGGCACGCCGATATCGGCAGAGCGCAGCTTAACGATGGGCCATGAAAGCACCTCTGGCGCAAAGGTTTCCGAACCAGGGAATCTGCGAGCGCGAAGTGGAGAGGGAGGTTGGTTTTGGCGCTGAAAGCTGCACGGCGTAAGGTGCTGAACGAGGGGTGCCTGCAGATGAGGCGAAGCAAATCTATTCGAGATTCCGACTGCGAACAAGAAAGGGAACGGGCAGGCAGGACTGCTGGAAGAGGTTCAGGAATGACACCTGTAGGGAAGAGGGAGGACTCGGACGACTCCTCTATAAATTCCCTGGAAGAAGAAGGTTTGAGAAGAAGGTGGTGTCCGCCTTGCAAGAGCTGGGTCTCAGGGTTTTTTGTGGGGGGGGGTGGAGGAAACTCAAGGTAAAAACAAAGTCCAAGGAACAAGACCTGGTAGTCTGTCTCGAAGGTCTGAGAGAGAAGAGTAGTGAGACACTCTTTCGCGTTCACCGGGGGAATGAAAAAGATAGAAGAACGTGCCAAAGTCAAACGCCGACGGGTAAAGGGGTCGCTGAGGGCAAGACGGCGACAATTATTGCGCCATATTCCTTCAGTTTGCTGGGGGGGGGGGGGATATTGGGACGGGTAGGAGTCTGTCTGGATTGCTGTAACAGTGAGGCTGCTTTATGATTAGCAGTGGCGCTATCAGGCGATAAGATGGTTAAAAGGAATAGAGTAAAGACTTGCTCACGAAGTCCTGTGACGAAGCAGAATGTTCGACACCGGTGCTGGAGAGCGGATGGAGCCTCTACATCTGGGACTCACGGGACGGCCAGACAACGATTCGGTGGCAATGGGAGATTGTGTCCCTGCGGGTCGTGAAAAAGAGGTACTGAGCGCGGCATCAAGAGAAATAAGGGAGACGTTTAGTCAACGCAAGCATAACTTTCTGAAAGACTGTGTTCTCCACCTTTGAGTGACCGGAAAAAGGATTTTGGAAAAAAAAAAGAAAACGGGGGAAAAATACGTGCGGCCGGGGGGCATCGCGCTTCAAACAACGAGTAGAGTTCTCGCGGGGCCATGGGAGGTGAAGATGACGCGGATGGGAAACTCTCAAGACGTCTGAGTAAAGGTATCAGGAAGGGGGGGCTGGGAATGCCATATTTCAAACATCTAAAAGACCCTGGAACACGGCTGGGGAACGGAGAAGAATTCCGAACAGTGAGAGGACCGCATGGTCAACAGCTGTGATGTGAAGCTAAAATCTTCGATGAGCACCGGGCCAAAAAACCGATAAGGCAGGACCAAGACTCAGCTTTGTTGCGACTCTTGGAACAAGGGGAGGGGGGGGAGACGAGATATTTTGGTTTCAGGATCGGGGAAAGGAAGACTACCCGGCTCAGCAAGAGTCGAAAGTCAGGGCTACCTTCCTTAAGTGCGGGTCTGCGTTCCGAAAGAATATGGTGGCCATCGCGCAAGCCAGGCGCGAACAACTAAAATCCGGCCTGCAAATAGAGCGAATCGAAAGAACCCCGGCGCCCACAGCGCTTTAGATCCGGAGGTCAAAAGGTTGTGGCAATCTACCGGGGGAGTGTCGCCTGGGGGAATGCCAGTTAAACCGTCCAGCACATTCGTTCGACCAACGCGAGGAAAAACTTGACGCTGGTCCGGGGTAAAATCACGAGGCGGGAGCAGGCGGTACGAAAAGAGGTCGTCTTTGCGTCAAGTCCGGTTTTTCCACAGGGGTCTAGTAAAAAAAGACACGGAGTGGGGGCAAAAAAGGTCCTGACGGAGGCCAACAAAAGCTAGTCTGCATCAGGGGGGGGTCACTACGCCAGACCATGGGGCAACCGAGAGGTACAAGGCTTGAAAAAAGAAAATTAAGCGTGCAGTACGAATCAGGGAAACCATAATTGAAACTGTGGCAGCGTCCTAAGAGCTCCCCGAAACACGCGAATATAAAAGGCTACACGGAAAACAAACACTCCGGACAGAAACGGGATATGAGGAAACCTGCTCCGTGGCTCGTATAATAGAGGTGGGGGAGACACAACGGCGAAGAGGAAGGCGCGGTGTGTCTACACAATAGGCATCGCGACACCGTAGTGGACAATCGTAAAAACGGGTGGACGAGCGCTCGCAGCACTGGGCAAGGCGGTGGATACCAAAACAGGGGATGGCCGAGGAGCTCACCAACTCGAATATTAGAAGGAGGGGAAGAAGAAGGGGAAACGGCTACCATTCCAAAGAGATCGCGCAACTGGCGAAAACAAAAATCGGACTAAAACTGCAATAGAAGTCGTGGTATCTGCGAAAAATGTCGAGAAACAAGCAGGGAGCCGATCAGCCTCTCAGTTTTTCCGAGAGACATTAGGGAGCATCGAATAAAGTCAGAGATTAAGCGTGAACCGACTCTTCTCTGTCTGAGAGGGACCGGGGGGGGGGAACAACCAGCGGGTCGTCGCAGGAAAGACATCCAACGCAAAGCGCCGCGTCAGAGGAGAAAAAGGAACCTTGAGACTTAGATGGCGGGAACGGGGTCCTGGGATGCAATTTCGCCGGTATTAGCAGGACGACCTGAACCAAAAATCATCTCAACAAGAAAAGCTGTACCGCAACATAAGCAAGCTATATCGTAGGCTCGATCGAAGGGAAAAAGGGGGGGAGGATCGAATAGAGGGGGTCGATCTAAATAAGCAGGCTGCCGAATCAGTAAGAAAGTGGAAGGAGAGGCGAAATAATGTCGGGGGACACAATTCACACAACAATCACATACCAAAACTAAGACGGACGTCGAAGACGGATGGCCGAACCAGAAAATCTCAGGGAAATGACACCATTCAAGGGCAAAAACCTCGATACCACATCTCCTTCGACGAGGAGGGCGGGGGGGGAAGGTTACAGGCTCAGCCAACAAGGAGGAAAGAGATGGGGGCAAACGGGGCCGAAAAGAGAGAGCAGCAAAGGGGGGGATAGGGTGCCAATGGTTATCATGCCAAAGGAACTATCCGATTTTAAAAGAAAGACGGGCTGCTCTATAAGTATCGACGGACCATATGGGGTTATGGGGGGTATTGGGGGATAATTGGTTTTACAGCACTTGGGGGTCCGGAGGGATTCAAGGAAAACTCAATGCCACTGGGAGGAAGGGAAGCCCCTCCTTCTAAAAAGGAAGAGCAAAAACGGGGCGGGAACAATGAGAAGACCTCACATCGAGAAAGAAGAGCTAACGAAATGAGTGAGGGGGACTGGGGAAAAGAGAATTGGTTGCACGGGAAATGCCAGGGAAAAAAACATCGAAAAAAGCGCCTCCAGAAAGGGGAAGGGCACACTCAAGCAAGGTTTAACGGTACCTGAAAAGAATCGGCTATGCGTGCCCTGCGACGAAAAACACTGCTTGCTGAAAAAGGGGTCACGAGAGGCCGAAAAGACTTTATCAGGGGTCACCGGAAAAAAAGCCGCGCCGGAAGACAACCTGCCGACAGGAAAAGTCCAGAGCAACACCGAAACGAAGAAGCACGCGCCAAGGGCGCCTGAGCATGGCTCAAGATACCACGGGGGGGATATTGCCGCGTATGGGAGGTAGGGCGGGGGCGGCGATCAAAATGCGTGTCCTTTTCGAGAAGGCCACGGGGCGGCCTCAAAGGAACGGGGAGTTGGGGGCGAGCAAAGAGAAATCACGGGACCACAGCGGGGACGGATAAAGCGCCTTGACCGGGAGGCTCGAGAAGGTCGGAAAGCACCTGGGTTTAAGTCTGACGTAAGGTGTCAGCGTAATATTGAGAATAGCCAACACACAATAGAAGCAGAGTCGCCGCGGGGAAGGCTACAGTGATGAGAAAGAAAAAACGGGCTAAACATAGACAGGTGATGAAGATCTTTTGTTGGACTTGAGGCATAGTGTTGAGGGAGATCAGAACAAGAGTCAAAGTTTGTGGCAGATTCGGTAACGTCAGCCTGTAAAACTGGTTGAGGAAGCAAGGAGGTGGTCCATGGGAGCAGGGAGCCCAAAGGGCCCTCCTTTGCGTAGGACTCCGAGAAACCTAGACAGATACAGCCTCTCTTTAACTCGACCAATTGTGAAAAGAAAAAGGAAAGCCGACATAAAGGGACTTTCTAGGGAAGCCTTCGGGCCAAGGCACACCGTCGGGTCCACGCGTCCCATTAAAATTCAAAGAAGGACGCGGGGGTTCGAATCAAGAAGTTCGGAATGGGAACAAGCCAACCAGGCCCAGGTCCGTTGGGGAAAAACTTCAAGGGAGAAGGAATAGCCTCAAGATCGGGGGGGAGCCGGGAGGTGCCGGAAAATTTAAGGGCCTGGTTCCAGGGCGGCGATCATGACTCGGGGGGGGGAGTAGAGCCACAGAGAGAGAGCCTCAGAACCTCAACGATGAGATTAGCAGAGCCGTTACGAAGGGAATGCTTATGGGTGAAGCGGCGCAGTTATATCCGGTAAAGCTAAATAGCTGCACGGAGAAAAAGCACACTTACAGAAAGGGAGAACACAAAAAATAGGGGATTGGAGTTCGAGTGATCTGCGCGGGCCAGTTTGCTTTCGAGCCCTCTAGCAAAAGCTAACCGGGTTTGTGCCACTGCCGGAAAAGGAAGGGTGGGACGGGAAGAAAGGAAAAGTTCCAGAGGTGTTCATGGGATGGGCGCGGATGTTGGGAAAACACTGGGAATGGGAATAGTCTTCGGATCCAAGAAAAACGAACTGGATTCTTATGAAAACAGACCTAATCACGAAAAAAACTGTTCCACTCCAAGGCCACAAAAAAGAAACTAACAACCAGTGGAAAAAGTACGGATAACGCCACCTGACCACGGAGGAAAAGCCAGCCTCCATCAGAAAGGAAGGCCTAAAATAGCCAAAACAATTTTAGTCCCAAAGGGAAAGTAAAAAGACGCGTTCTAATTGGGGAACAAAAAAGAGCCCTCAAGTCAGGGAAAGGATGCAAGGAATAGGAAGCTCGAGTGTTGAAAGACACATGGGTCAGGACTAATTCCAACAGAATAGGGGAGGCATAAAGGGAAAGTGGTCTTTCCAGAAGGAACCAGAATCCACTCACATATTTTCAGGGGACCCTCCATTCGCCCCAGGAACCGACAAAGGAAATCCTTAACCTATCTGGGTTATGAAAGGGCGCCGCGAGGATCACGGTGACCAACCAAAAAAGCACACAGTCCCAACAAGATGACTGGATCTCCGGAAATGGCAATCATGCCGGGTCACGGGCCAATCCCTTGGTCGAGGCTTTGCCAGTTTCTCTGAAGTGGAGGGAAAAAAAAATAGGCGTCTACCGAGTGAATTCAGAGTCTCATCACTCAGAGGTGGGCTAGACTACCTCCAGGAAGAAAGAAATTCCTGGGGGGGGGGCCGTGGTTAAATTTCCTTTGAAATCGCGCAATGGGCCAACAACGAAAAACGACACGGAATGAAAAAGGAACTGGGGAAAAAGCGACGGTCAATCTAGGGAAAGGAGAATATCTTCCAAGACCCCGTTGACTGAAGACCTCACCTGTCAAGCAAGGAAGACGAAGACTGATGCGCGCGTCGGAGCAGGGGAAAAAGCAGCCGGGGACAACTCATAGGGAAAATCCCTTCTAAAACAAGCTCAATAGGAACAAAAACACACCCGCGAGGAAAAGACGACGCTAGAGCGGCGGAGGGAGGAAGATTTTCTCATCTTTGAACGGGGAGCGCAATCTGCTATGAAAGCGGACCGTCGGAGTTGAAAAAAGAGTACGTACACTTTTCAAAAAAGGCCTTGACTAAGAAACGATGAAGGGAATAAGAAGAGAGGGGAGTGGAGCCGGGGCCTTGAAGGAAAACGTAAAAAAGACGAGGTAAATATCGTGCACAGTGAAAACAAGACAATGGCAAGCCGTTGAAAGTGGACCGGACCTGCGAGGGGAAAGCCAGAAGTCGTAGAGAGATTGACAGGGGCTCGAAACGGCAAGACAGGTGGATGGCTTCTCAAAACACTCTGGGGGATAGGGCCCGCTAGGAAAAGCAAAAGCAGAAAAAAGGTGCTCGAGGCCAAAGCGAAACCGATCCTCGGGAGCTGGTTTCAAAAGAAATAAGGAAAGCCGTCATCTCCAGCAAGGTCCTAAAGGATCAGGGGGGGGGTCTTTAAGTACAGCAACCATTAGACAAAATCGTCAGGACATTCCAACCCGTAGGTATTCCTAGAGCAATTCAGAAAGGGGTAAAACCGAGGCTGAAGCCGTGGCGAAGGAGGCGTTAATCGAGGCGACAAGCCGAGAGGACAAAGGGGTCAAAATTTCGGCGAAAACATCTCTTCCTGGGAATGGATTAAGACTGGACAACGAGGGGAGTAGCCAGAAGTCAGGACCTGCAGGGAGAGGGACGAAGGGAGAGCGAACCCGCTTCTCGACGTTTCGCGAAGGCAGGAAAAAGGCAAAACTGACCGGGGGAACAGCGTGTAGAAAGACCAAAAGGGAAAGGAAAAAAAGAATGTGAAAAACTGGGTCGGGAAGAAAGCGCGAAATGGGGCAAAAACACAAACCTAACGGAAATGAGAAACATCCGTAGAGGAAAAAAATGAAAGTTCTATCCCAAGCATAAAATCCCTTGATAAAAGGCCTAAAGAATCGTCGATGAGTTGGTCCTCGCAGGGGGGTTAGAGGACTGACCGAAATGAACCCTTCTTAGACTCGGTCTGAGGGGAATGATGCGGGCCCGACGGAGGGACAGCCAACCGGTGGAAAAAGCGAGGGTCACGAGGAATTAAGAAGGGAGGCTAGAGAGGAGTCCTGTGGATCTTCTTTATCGAAGGAAAGCGTAAAAAATTCAATGAAGGGGACAGGACAGAGATTCGTACCGCACAGGAAGAAAAGCGGGAATAGGAGAAGGGGAGGACCTAAAATAAGGAAGAGCCTTCGACAAAAGAAAGAAAGCCCAATAAAAGCATGGGCTCAACTCGGGAAGGCCGGAAAGGAGGGAAACATTGGAAAAGTCGACTTTCCTTCGGGGAATAACGACTCGGGAGCTGAGAGGGGGAAAAGGCACACAAGCCAAGACTGGCACGTCCGAAAGGTTCGGGAGAGCACACTTGAAATCTTTGGGATGACGTTTCAACGATGAAAAGTATGCAAAAAAGAAATGGAAGAAAATGAACAGCTGTCTAAAACCAATGGTCGCTAAAGGGGACAAAATGGGCAGGTAACACACCAAACAACAAGAAAGGACGCAGGCAGGGTGTTTTAGGGGAGGGCGCATGAAACTTTACGGGGAGAACGTGCTATGTAGGACTACGCCAAAAGAAAAGTGAGGGGCGTTCGAGCAGAATTAGAGAAGTCAGAGGGAGAAAGAGTTCAGAGAGAAGGAGGGTGCACGCTAATTGAAATTAAGTGGCCGCTGTCGACCTTATACGGCAAGGTCCGCGAGGGCAACCGAATGTAAGAATCGTGTGAAGGCCTGAAAAAGGGGTTACGCTGGCCAAATGGAATCCTGCCACTGCCTTGGGCAACCGTACCGGCACGGGTAGGGCTGGCTCGCCAAAGGTCTATCTCTAAATAAAGGAAACGATCGCGGTCCCAACGTGAAGTACCAAAAAACAAAAACACAAGAGTCAAGTCAGGGAACTGTGTGGGCGATGCGTCCAGGGAGACTTAGGTGCACGCACGAGGAAGAAGTGACTTTTTTGGTTCACGCAATTAGACGGGAGTGCTTGAGGGTAGGGACAAAAACGTGTATAGAAGGGGCGCGGCGAATGGGGGGTGGCCAATATTCAAGACGAGTGAAAAGTAGACGGCTGTCGGGGCTCCAGGTGAAAAAGGGAGAGGACTTGGCGGGTCAGAAGTATAAGGGCAAGGCCCACAGAAGAGAGGGTCCGAAAAGGGGTCCATTCCACTACTGTCGGTTCATGGGGGAGAGGGGCCCTGGAGTGGAGGAACCATCTAACCACGGAAGGAACGAACTTGGCAGTTTGCGATTACCGAAAATCGCGAAGTTCTGGGCAAAAGCAGTAAATTGATTGTGTAAGGAGAAGCATTATATCTGGGGCGAAAAAAGAGAATTGATAAGTGTTGGCAAGGAATTCAACAAAAGGCGGTAGAGGCGGAGAGGCCACTTTGTAGCCAAAGGCGGATGAGAATCACTATGAATGAAAGAAGGTATCTACAACTTCCATGAGGAGGAACACCCCAAGAAAAAGGAAAACGGCTTAAATCATATCACTTGAAAAATGGAAGGGACAGGTAGTGGCACATGTAGGTGGGCGAGTACAAATCTTCAGGTTCAGAGACCTGGCAAAGGGCACGGACAGCAAAAAGAACGAAAGATATTTTTGGATAGAGAGAAGAGAAAGGGGAGGGCGCAAAACGGGGGGGGGGGAGGGGAAGGACATAGGTCAAAGAAAGCGAGTGCACGGACCAGAATCTAGACCTGAAAAGGGGAGACAGACAGTTGCGAGTGCTCAGTCTCTTCTTTTTCACTCGCCCATATCTCGAGGGGAGTGCCAACAAAGGCCCTACAGTACTGGAAAGCGGCGAAAAAATTAGCAGCGTCCATGAATTGTGTCAAAACGGGGACAGGTGCAGAAACGGTCATGTCAAAAGGGGAGCAAGGTCTGGAAACAGACGAGAATGGAACTTTGACGCTTTTCAAGCGCTTCCTTGAGAAACGGCGGAATGATGGGGCTTCCGGGGTCTCTAAGGAACCTTTTGCATAACTATAGAGGGTGCTAAGGGCCCGGAAGGAGGAAGGGAAACAAAGTGATGAACGGCGGAAGGTTGGGGGGCAAGCCGGCAGGAGACAGAAATCCAAATTGAGCTGCATTCGAAGAGACACAAAAGGTAACATGTTCTGGGGGGGCGGGGGAAAAAGGACGAGCCGGATGAAGAAAGAAAAAAAAAAAACCTCGACGTGAACAAACATGTCGGACATGACTCCGGCTGCGATTATCCTCTATAGCGAAAAAAAGGGTATGAAGGTAAATTGGGCCAAATCAGAAAGACACCGAACAGGCAAAAGAGGAAACAAAGGGTGCAAGAACAAGCGAACTCCATTCGTGGACGCCGAAGATCTTTGAGATTGACGGGCGCTCAAACCCACTCGCTTCTGATGAACAGGCCCCGGCTCAAGCAAAAAGATTGAGCGAAAGAAAAGAAACACATGCACTCACCTTCACTCTAAAGTCGTGGGGAAAAAGTGCTCAGACACAAAGCTGGGGGAAAAAAAAGGAAACGGGGAAAAGCAAGATGGTCGAGCGGGCCCGTCGTTACTAAAACTCCGGCAGAGGGGAGTCAATCTTTTGAAAGAGAAATAGGGAATGGGGCAAGATATGAAACAGGGGGGGGAAACAAAATCAAAGGGGGTTTGGGTCTTCTCATTGGAAAACGAAAAAGGCTAATCAGCAGCCAGGAACGAGTAGTGAGGCTCGCTCGGAGGGACGCGGAAAAAAAATGAAAAGCCGAACAAAACCAAGAGAGATAGTAAAAGAAGCGCAAAAGAAGAAGGATGCAGAGATAGGAAATTCTTCCTGCTAAGGTGGATGGCGGAGAATTGAAAAACAGGCAAGGCAGGAGAGGAGTGGCAATCCATTTGGCACTTAGGAGTTCCAAACAAGGTGGGAAAGAAGTACAACACAAAAATCACAATCCAACATCAACCTAGAAGATCCGGGCAAAAACCGTTGACAGTTCATCTTCAGAACAAAAGACGGCACCAAAAGAATAACCAAAAATCACGTCGTAAAGGGAGAGGAAACACCATCAGATCTAAGACACAAAAAACGGAAGGAAGACGAAAATAGCTAGAGGGGTGGGGGGTCCTCCTCCATCGCGAGGCCAACAGGAAAGTGTTGTTATAGAGAGGATGGTGATCAAAACTGGAAGCAGTGGGACCGGAGGATTCTAAGAATATCTCATCTGAGGGTGAAGTTTGTGGGGGGAGGGGGCCAAAAGGAACTTTCCAGATGGGGAAGGCACCGCCCCCCCAGTCAACGGGACTCCACTGATCAAGTGAGGGAACGGCCTGAATGTTGCTAGGACCAAAAAAGAGGGCGATACGGACGAAAAAAGATTAATCTCAGGTGGCGGGAAACAGACTGAAAGGTGGAAGGGGAGGTATCAGCGGGGAGGTTGTGCCGGGTCGAGATGGATCGAAGGAGGAAGCGAAAAACCTTGAAGCCCATCCGAAAAGAAATTGGAGAAGGACTGAGGTGCAGAAACCCTGCAGGGCGTGCCCAACGGCCGCTACCTGGAACACAAAGGAAGAGTAGTAGGGGGGCACCTTAATCAGGGAACGGAGAAGAGAAAGCGAAACAAACGGGAAGAACAGGCAAAAAGAACCAAGGACCGATGCTTCAGTGAGACAGAAGAGCAAAAATTTGTGACGGGGCGATTGGGGGGCTGGGTCGAAAAGTCGATAAGAGCGGGGGAGAACGAACAATGGGAAGGTCCCCGAGAAAACAGGGGGTGGTGACTCTCAGACGGGGGGGGCATAAAAGCAATACGCGCGGCAAGGATCCCTCATTGCATGGGAGGCGCGGCGATGAGTCAAAAGGGTTAGATTGAAAACATGGCTACTCATATTGTAGACGAAAAAAAGGACGAGACGGTTAGGCGAAAAGAGGGGTGACCTAGGCCTCCTAAGGGGGAAAAGCCGCACTAGAGGTGATGCCGAGCGTGGGGGTGGAAGTTTAGAAGGAGATCGGGGGGAGGTGGCGATAATCACAGCACAAGGGGGGGGACAGTTTGGGGCCTATTATTAGACTTCCGACGGGGGACAAAGGGGGGGGGGAAGGAATGGAAAGAGACGGCCAGTTTCAAAAAAAAACCTTCCAGCAACGGAAAATGTGGACGTAGGGAATGCCGGAAAGCAAACCCCATTATAAAAGAGGGGGGGCGGAAAAAGGTGAAAACCCATGGGCACAGAAACCAGCCTTGCCCTAGGGGGGAGACTTAGCGTGAGGGTGCTCGTGAAACAAAACACGGGTCAAAGGGAAAAAAACTCGTGGTCTAGAACTAAGGGGACCTGGAAGGGAAAAGAACGCAAAAGAAATAAAAGTGAAAAGGGAATCAGAGTAATAAAAAGTCTTATACGAACGAGATTCTAAAGAGTGGCCTGGGGTGTGACCGGGGGGGGGGCAGGGGGTGGTTCCGGGGGGATAATCTCTGCAGTCGAATGGGCTCGGACAGAGGGCGGGCGAGCACTAAAGACCCAACGGGATGACGGTAGCCGCGAAACCTGAACGAGAAGGGGTGGGCAAAGAGGGGGATAAATCCATCATTCAATATCCTCACGAGGAGAAAGCATCAGCGACTTCAAGGGGGCATGAGGAGGATATCAACCCATCAATCTGATAACAGCTGGGGTGTGACTATTGGAGGCTCCTATGACATATTTCTAATCGGGGAGTAATCGCACCACAAATAAGAACTGGTTGTGAAGGGGGAAAGTAAGAGGGGGACGAAATTCAGGGAATTAAAGCCGGTGGGGCCGTGGTTGATCAGATGGGAGAAAATACGGAATCATAACGAGGAGGGGGAGGATGGAACTCAAGAAGACTTCATTCTTACAAAAACACGTGGAAAAAACTCGAACTATATCGGAATGAAGATGACACGGAAGACAAGTATTCAAGGAAGAGCCCACAAAAAGCAAGGGAACTCAGGGCCCGCAGATGTGTAGTGCAACCAGAGGGGGGGGAACCAGGCTAAGGACTCACAACGGAAAAGAAAAAAAGCCAGAACGGGAGGGGCCAAGAGTCAGACGGTTTCAAGACAGACAAGGAAAAAGGACAGACAATGAAAAGAGATCGGGTGAGCAAGGGGCCCGCGTAAAGGAAGGGCCCTTCAAAACCGGAAAAAACCACACACGGTCTTACCCGTCCCAGATCGGGGAAGGCAGCCAGGATGCGAAGAGGTGAAAGCCGGTGAAATCCGTAGCAGAGAAAAATTGCTAAAAGCGCCAGATCTCCCGTCCCAGACTAGGGGGGGCCAGAACGTACGTAACTAAAAACTTACAAGCAATAAAACCGGAGAAACCTTCATCCATCGTGTAGTTGAAGGGTCAAGCAAAACTCTTCCTGAAGGCTCGTCATGGCAAAAAGTCGTAGTTCCTGGGTGCTTATTCTGTTTTCCTTAAGCGACCGGTACCTAGGGGGATATTCCGTAGCTAGCTACCTAGACAAAGGTAGCAATGAACTCAGCTGGCTTTTTGGAATAAGGGAAGCTAACCGGTGTAAATCTGAACAGAATAGACCGCAAGGGGGACAGTCAAAAAAGTCTTCTCCTGAGGGGGAAAATAGAGCTGGTGATCAAGGGAGAGCTCAAAAACGGAACGGATTCAAGGGGGGGGGGGCTCTCACCCTGAAGTCCCATAAAAGGGCCTGAAAGCGCAGACTAGATGCTGAAAGAAGGCTAAACTTCCGGAGGGGGGCTGCGTCGCCGTGTTCCTTTTCAAGCAGGTGTACAGAAGGAGCGGTGGAAAACGGCCAGAAAACACAAAAACCGAAGAGAGCCACCTGCAGATCGCTATTCTCGAGTTAAGAAAACCAGGGTCATAGGGTTCCGTGTGGAACATGGCGGAAATCAGGAAACGAACGAGCCAAGGCAAAGGGGAACCGAATGGCAGAAGAACGCTCCCTGCCGTATATAGAGGATCGTATACCGGCAAGGCTTTCGTGCAAGGCGGTTTAGAAAAGTGAGCGAAAACTCGTAGAAGTCTTTAAGGCCATGGAAACGGCGAAAACATTTGCAACCCGAGCTTGGAGAAGAAAAGTACTAAAAGGGGAGAGGTATTTACAACGAAGGCTCTCAGCAAACTCGAGAGTTGAATTGGGTAAACGTCTTCGCCCACGAGAACAGAGGAAAACAGAGCAACTCATCGAAAAAAGATGTACAAAAGGTCGCAGCGGGGAAAAGGACAGGAAGGAAGGACAAAGATGTTAGGCTAGGAAGAAAAGTATAAGTCCACAATGAATCAGCCCAGCCTCCGATTGAAATTAAAGATTGGAAAAAAGAAGCTAAGCGAAGAGGGTTAATTCAGAAACAGGCTTTGCTAAGAGCGCACGAGCAAGTTGAAAGCGGGAACTATAGAACGGAAGAAGGGGAGAAAACTACATGGTCGATCCAAATAAAAACCCACCCAGAAAAGCTTCCCCAGGCAAACAAGGTGCTACAAGCATGGAGGGAGCCATAGGCAGGATACAGTGAGATGCCCAAGCTTACTGGATCGAAGGAGACAAAGGAAAAGCCGCTCAAGGTCGCGGCAAGTGCAAAAGGGAGGGGAAAACAAGGCTCGCAGGGGGGAGTCTCATTTCCGAACAGAAACGGACCAGAAAGCGGGTCAAATCTAGAGAAAAAAAAAACAACTTGGAGAAATGGGGAAAAAACGAAGGAGTCCGTTTTACCAGTTAAAAGGCGAAACTCGGCGAGCAAGCGGGTTTCGAAGAAAACCTTCGGAGGAGAGTCTGGGCGGGGAGATCCAGATCATAACGGCCAGTGCAATAATAGAGCTTAGAAGGGTCGGTTGAAGGCGCGGTATTGTCGTGGAGTAACCGGAACTCTTCGGATCCTTCTTACGGTCGCGGGCGCGGTAAAAAACGCCATTTTGGAAACCTGCTACAAAATCACATCCGGGAAAGAAGGAGAAAATCTCGGTGCAGATTGTAGAACAATCTGGGTGGGAATTAAAACTGCGCAAATCGGCTTTTCAGAGTTGATGATTGAAAAATAGATGTCGTGTTCAAGAACTAAGTAAGTTCTGTTAGATGAAAGTTCAAAAGGGATGCATTTCTAGAAATAAGAGAATGCATGATACCCTGGGCGTCAAGGCTTTCAGGGGCCAAGGAGCGAGCAGAAAAGAAAGGCATGGGGAAGAAAAAAAAGAGAATCCAAACGGGAAGGGGGCGAACGAAGACGGGGAAGCGCAAAAGGACTACGGGTCGGTCCAAAGAGCAGACCGGAAAATACTGGGGGAAAGAAGGGGGGGTGGCGTAATGAAACTGGCATAGCTCTCGGGGGATGAAGAGAACAAAGTGACGTCGGAATTCAGAATCAACTGCCAAAAGGTCGGGAAGGGTGCCAATTCACTATGCAGTCAAATAGTTTGAACAGGAGACTTCGTTTCACAAAAACGCGAGTCTCGAGAATCAAAACTGGTGATGCAAGGAACCGGGACCCTGCATTACCCCTTTCCTGTCCGCAAGGCTCCTGCTCAGGCGCGCGGGGTCTCGTGGGGGTCTGGCATGTTTCGGAATTCCTTAGATAGGTTACTTACATTAAAAAATGGTAAATAGGCGGAAAGGCAAAACGGGGCCACTTCGAAAAAAGGAAAAGATGAAAGGGCCTAAGGGAGAATAACGTTGAAAACGCTGAAGTGGACCAGGGAACGAGCGCTGGAAGTAAATTTCCTGGGTGCAGATGTGCTCTTATCCTCAGGAACGCGAGGGAACGTCGAGGGAAGAAGCCGAAGGCGGGGAGGAAAACAGCAAACTCTTCTCTAAAGGACAGTGTACAACTAAAGGAAGATGGGCAGGGGAAGGTCTTAGGGGAGAGAAGGGGAGAAAAAATCAGAGCGAATTACGAGAAAATTTCACCTTGGGGAAAAGCCGCCTCCCAAAGGCAAGACGACTGGAAATTCTGACGTGAGGAGGGGGAACATGGATGGCCCCAAATCGGGCGGGATCGGGGTTTTTTTTCCTTGTCAAGGGAGTAGGGGAGGGAGTCGCGAACGGTGAGAAGATCGGGGGTCGAAGTTACGCAGTTTCCGATCATGCAGAAGAAAGTGAACTGAGGGAAGGAGGATGATCAGACATGCCTGAAACGGGATCGGTGAAAAGGGTCCGACAATCTTTTGGGGGAAGTTCTGAGGGAAGTGACCGAAAGAAAACTAAGCCTGCCCTAGAAGTATCATTTTCAGGTGAGGATTTGGGTGTACCAAGTGGATACCATCAGGGAGCATTACTAGGTCGTAAAAAAAGGTCTGCTCATCGTCAGGCTTCTTTCTGGGCGATCAGAGCCATTCGGGTGAAGTCGGTACAACTGGTGGCCGTCCAGAGTTAGAAAAATTCCAAAATGCTGGAATGGGGGCTGGCCAGCAGGGGGTATTCGAGAGCACTTCCGGATACAAAAAACAAAAGTCAAAAAGCCGAGACGGGTGGGAACCAGTGGGGAGTGCATCCAGAAGCTGGGTGAATACTCTAAAGAGCAAAATAATTCCGGTATAAATCCTGGGAGCGGAGAGTAAAGATGAAAACTCCTTAAAAGAAGGAAGAGGGGGAGGGGAACTTCAGACGGTGGGCCAGCAAAACTATACGGAAGAAGAAAATCGGGTTAGGGGTGCGATTAAGAGTCGATGTAGGAAAAAAACTACCCCAATGGAAGAACGTCCGAGGAAAAGATACAGCGAAACAGAGATTGTTTGGATAGATTGAGAGGACACGGGGGGTGAGCGAAGAAAGCTTTTTGCTTGGAAGGAGAAAAAAAGAGAGTGGAAGTAATAGTACAGTTGAAAGTCCTATAGTGTGCCGGGAAAGAATCAATAAGGCACGATTTCTTGGGAGGACGGGGGGAAGTAGGTTAACCATAGGACAGACAGCTCGGCCGAAGGAAGTGCACAACAAGGAATAAGGACAAATTCATCACAGTGCTGAGTACAAGAGAGGCTTGGGGACTTTCTCTTAAAATGTTTAACAAAGTGGACCTGACGGGGGGGGGGAAGAAGCGTAAAAAATTTAAAGGACGCACAATCAGTATCGACCACCCGCGGGAAACTGGGACATGGGAAAGACGGGGGAGCGGAAGTAAAAATCGGCCACGTCTTGTCAGTAGAGGACTGTGGGCGGAGTCAAGGGAAAAGGGTTACCAGGGGGCATCTCTAAAAAAGGCGGAGTTTCAAAGGGAACCTTGTCGTGTTAAAAAAGAAAGCTTCTGGTGATACAAACGGGGTCACTCCGCATAAAATGGAAAGACTAGTACCGGCGAAATTGGGAGCAAAAGAGGGGTTTCCCTGCTGCATGAAAAGAATAGCCAAAAAAAATGGTACACGCTGAGTCCGCTTATCCAGGAGAACAAGCTCGAGCTCCTAGCAACGGCCAAAAAAGCTCGTAAATAACCGTATCTTACAAAAATGACCAGATTGCACTTAGGGAGTGAGGGATGGTCGAATCCCCTGCAAAAGAATTACTTCTATTGGGGGACTCAATATGGAGAGATCAAAAATGATGGACTGGAAAATCTTCAAACAGGGGGGGATGGAAAAATCGCTCAAGGAAGCAACTCCAAAAAGTGGAGAGCCGGGAAAAAGCTAGAGTGATGAACGCTCTCACAACTAGCTGATGAGATGTTAAGAAAAAAGACCTTCCTACCGGGAAAGCAGCTGTCTAAGCATCTACAACCAAGCGAAACCCTGCAATATAAAGTCGTGTATCGCTAAGGAAGGGAAGTGACAAAAGCGAAAAAAGGTATGGATACCCAGTATGGGACGATAGACCCGTCTTTCCTTCATTCAGTGAATCCTGAAGACGGAGTAAAGGAAAGATGACCTCGTAAGAGGTGGCAGGACCACTTAAAACATACAAGGAGGGGGTGGGTCGGAACGATCACGAAATGGCAAAGCTTAGATTAAAGGAATAAGGGGAACTGCGTGGGATTTCTGAGAAAGGGAAAGTCGAACTCCGTAGAAAACTACCCTGACAACCAATTCGCATGATAAATATCTTAAAAAAAAAAACCGCTGTAATCCAAACAACAGGCTCATAGGGATAGTATCTGGTTCGGGACTGATAATTGATGAATCAATGGTGGGGTCGAGCTGAAACTTAACACTAAAACGATGGAGGCATCCAGTGGAAATCTGTTCGGTGGTAATTAGCTCCCCAACACAATCAGGAAACAAAAGTAACAAACCACAAGCCCCAAACAGGCAGCAGCCGGATTCGAATCGAGGCGACCATAGACCTATGAAACATCGGGATCGGAAAGGGCAGAGCACAAGCATGAAAAGGCAAACAAATCCACTCTAAACCAACAATAGGACTGCTTCGGAAAGCGCCGGGATTGACCAAAGAGAAGAAAAGACGAAACACGGAGTGTAGTAAAGAAAAGATTTTGTTTTCAACGTATCCCTCTGCGCGGGTCCCTAAAACCATGTTGTTGATTTAGTGTTTCCAGATTGAGAGAGAACACGAACGATTCACAGATGGGGTTCAAGCCGTCTCCGGTTCAAAGGGGGGGGAGAAAGGGCCGACAAACATTGCGAGATTTGTGGGTTTAAGTGGGGATGGGGGGGGTTGGGGGGTGAAAGAAGGGGGGGGGGGACCCATCACACTGGTGGGTGCTCTGGAATTCCAAACCGCCAGCTCACGCATCACGGTGCCAGGATCGTACGCCTTAGGACAATGTTGGACGCCACCAGCGATGGCAGAATCACCTTGGAGGGCCGAAACCATGAGGAACATATGAAATTAGAGAAGGAGGGGGGTTGGCGGACAGCGGTTCGGGGGCACGAGATGAAGCCATTGGTGCTAGCCAAGTGGAGTAATCCCTCTACCGGCTACATAAGACTAGAGGGAGAAAAGCCCAACCCTGTGACAAATAAAGGAAATCAGCCCTCCTGGTATGGGTAGCCGGAAACCTCCGGGATGACTGAAGGGTACCTGCGACTCAAAAAAAAAGGATTTTGCACCCCGGCCCAGCAAAATCAAACAGCTACTAGTTCTAGTTTGGGAAATTAATCCGAAAGAAAGTGAAAACCTTCCTTAAATAATGGTAAAAGAGAAAAAAAGATGCGGCGCAGGCAGCAAAAGAAATCGCGCATTGTCGAAGATAAACACGGGGATCTTGTACCTGATAACATGTTCGGTTCTATTGTAAACGATCACTGCTTGGTAGAAGGAAAACGGACCCGGGGGAGGAAACATAATCTGCGAGTTGGGGTCCGCCTCGGATAAACGCAAAAGGATTTCGTAGAAACTCCTGGAAAAAAGAGGGGGGGAGAAGACGTCGTAAAAGACTGTGAATGGGAGGAAACGGTGTCTGGGGGGACGAGACGCATGTTTAGGCTACAAAAACCAAAAAAGATCACCAACAGGACTTCCTAGTGTCAGGACTTCGAACGCCTCGATGAATCAGAAACAAAGACATCCGGGGTCGCAGGTTATCCAGCCTTCGGTGGAGATTTGGGGTGGAAGAAAAAAGGCCGTATCGTGAGGGCAGATCTAGTGACTCAGCAGGTACCAGTGATTGAAAGATTCCACTAGGGAAAGTTAAAAAGGGGGAAGAAGTACGAGAGGAGGGCTTTTTGCTGGTAAGAGGAGGTAGAAACACCTCCCGAACTGGGCTAGGCCTCCGGAGGAAAAGTAAAGCAACCAACTCAGGGGAAATGGCTCAAAAAAAAGGTGAAACCTCGAAAAAAGTAAATACATCAATTGAACAAACGCCTTCAGAGAGATGACCGCCTTCGATAATAGGAACTAAATGAGCACAGAAGGGTTCGATCAGAGTCAGTTGGTCTCGGGAATTCCTCATCTCTAAAAAAAAGGTCCAAAATCAAGAAAGAGTGGAAAAAAAATTAGACTAGCGGATAGGATCCAAAACTCTAGGGGGGAAACTCGTTTACCATTTTGACCGTTTGGTAGGTGGTCAGGGGGCCGTATCTGAGAAAAGAGTATCGTTGGATCGAAAAAAGCAAGAGGGCACGAAGGACCACAAGAAACTTGCCGGTTAAAAAAAGAGGAAAACTTCAGAACTTTTCCGTGGGAAAGAGGTCTAAAAATACACAATTCAAAAAGCAAAATAGCTTCTGATCGATCAGACGGAATCAAGTCAAAAAGAAACAATCAATGATTCTTGGTCCTTTAAAGGAGGGACGGCTGTCGATCACTCAAGAAGACCGTAAAAAGCAGCCCACCAAAAACCAAAGGGTGACCATGAAGGTACTCAGGTGGGTAAGGAGAGTACTGAAGTTAAGCATCAGCCCGGCGTGGTGGTTACCTGTAATGGGTCAGATCAGAGAGAAAGCATAAAGATGGAGGCTAGTGTCCAAGATCAACCTCAGCTTCAAAACCCAGGGGCACAATCGCACTCTGAACCTTGGTTTGTTGAGAAAGAAAAAAGGGAAGCCCGAAGTGAAGAACCGTATTCCAACTGACAAAGAAAATCCATTGGCAAGAAGGTAAAATAAAGGTGTTCGTTCAAAAAAAGGTAGCACCGTCACTAGGGTTTATGAACACTCAAAAGACTAGCAAGTACAGAGACAGGAGGAAAGGAAGAGGCAATCGATGTGCAAAACCTGATCAAAGGGAACAAAAAAAAGAGAAATGGGGAAAGAACGGGCTGCAAATTTTCAGCGCAGGTCGCGTTCAAAGTCACTAATATCAGAACAAGTGCTTACGAAATCCGATACTTGAAGAGGACGAAAAATCCTAAAACTCACAAAGAGAACTAAATCCGAGTCTCAAACCGGAAAAAAAAAATCAAATTGAGGAAGGGCAACGGCCTGATCAAGAAAGACTCCAAAGTAGACTCCGCAGGGAACCAGTAAAGGAAAACCACGAGAAAAGGTAAGAAATATTTCTCCACAATTAGCGGCCTTCACGACTAAGCGAAATGAACACTAAAGAAGGGGTAAAAAACCTGGGAGGAGGAGGTTAGGACAGAAAGAAGAGAAGGGGGGTCTAACCGCGGGGACATCCGTACTACAGGCTCAGAGAACTTGAAAGAAACAAAGGAGAAGAAGCGCCTGAATAGCTTTACGGTGGTAGGTCATTGCAAGGCTCAGGAAAAGTTGACATAGGACACGCCGAAACGGAATTCACACAGGGGGGAGCGGAAAGAGAAAACGTTAAAAAATGGGAACGAAATATCCGGGCATTCCCGCAGCGGTCCAAGAAGACCTGGTAAAGGAAGACGCAAAGCTACGTAAACAGAAAAAAGGAAAATGCGAAAGGAATGGCGAAGGCGCATCGACGCCTTTAGCGGGGCCAATATTCCGGTAAGAGGGGAAAAATTAAAAAGGGGGGTACGTGCCCGAAACAAAAAACAAACCGTAAACCCTCTAGACGCTCTCGGCTCGAGGTCGTAGAAAAGAAATTGGCGAGAAATGGTTAAGGGGAACATGGAGAATATGACAGCATCAAGAATCTGATTTGTAAGACCTAATCCAGAAACCTCTATCGAAGGAGACTGGTGATCGCAGAGCCTGCGGGAAAGAGCCGAGGAGGGCAGTGTTCCGCTGGGTACAAGCGGGGTCGCGCCGCGTACATCGAAAGAGGCGATTCAAAATTAAAAGAAAAAGGGAAAATTTCAACGTTTCCTTAAATATAGTAGCACCTAAAGTTCTTAGGGGAGGATGGAAGGAGATCAAAGCGCACGCAGGCTAAAAGTGCTTTATCTGCTGCCAAAACACTGGGCGAAGAAAAAGAGGAAAAAAATAGTAGGAAAGAGAGACAAACTGACTGTACCTCATCTATTAAAGAAACCGTCCTCGATGGGGAGACAATACGCGTTCAGTTATAAAAGAAAGATCGCCAAAAGAAAAGGAACAAAAAGCAGGATTTTAAATGAAAAAAAACAGGCTTTGAGGAAAGACGAAGAGATCGTGCAAAATTCAACGGGTGGAAGAAGGATTAGAGATTCAGATTGTGAAGACCTCTAATAGTCGAGTTAGAAGAAGAATAGAGTGGTAATATCACCTAGAACCCCATGGGAGTCCAAAGGAAAAAAAAAGTTGGAAGGTACATAAATCAATCCATAGGCCCTTGAAAAGGAAAAAAGGGTGAACAAATTCTTGACTCCAGCACATGGGGGGTGGGGGTTTTTGGGGTGGGGGGGGGGGGGGGGGTTGGGGGGTTTGGTTTGGGGTCAGTGCCTCAGAAAGGATATATCTCCATTCGATGCAGAAACACGTCAGGGAGATCCAGTGGCGCAGTTCCCAAAAACACGACACGGTCACCCGGTAAAAAAGAGGGTTGGG
>Ga0179593_1501447_pt1 | contig 21660 bp, 37 predicted proteins | sample CZODoug2_1_08_16_FD_185931 | JGI IMG/M metagenome (GOLD analysis project Ga0179593, IMG submission 185931) | Vadose zone soil fungal communities from Angelo Coast Range Reserve, California, USA - CZODoug2_1_08_16fungal (PacBio error correction) | ecosystem: Environmental > Terrestrial > Soil >...
ATTCCACTCGAAAAAAAGATCACGCCCGCCTGAGGACGCGGAGAGCGGTGGCGAGTAGTAGCCCAGGAAATTTTTGGTGCAACCTAAAAATGGGGGAGATCCGGCGCTGACGAAAATGCAGAGCGGTGACATGGGTGCGGTAAGCCTGGAGATGCTCGCGGCCTCAAGGGGGACAAACATAGATGATGGAGATCCTTGGGAAACAGAAAAGAAAGAGGTAGGTCGAAAGGAGTGCAGAATGAGCGCCCCATGCTCTGCCGTGCAGGGGGGAATCGATCAGTCCGATCAGGGGAATTGAAAGGCTGCCCAGTTAGACACAAGGTGGTGTCAGCGTGGTTGGAGAGAAAGAAGCAACATGTCAGCACAGAGTGAAAGGAGCCAAACTTCACACCCGAGAAAGAAAACACACCGCCGTCAATGGGGCGTGAGAGCCGGTGCCCGCCAAACGGTAGGAGGCGACGGGGGCGAAATCGAGAGTCTTTCAGAAGAAACGTCGGGCTTCAAAAAGGAAGTGGAGATAGACAGTAGTTAACATGAGCACCGCGAGCGACAAACTCGGAAGTTCGGGGGGAAGGTGGACAGCCCGCACCTTGAAAAAGAGGAAGAACGATGAGCAATTGCAGCCTAAGAACCATAAAGCTGCCCCGGCCTTCAAGTCAAATGCGGCAGGATTCAGTCATGCCATGCGCCCGGCTTCAGAAAAAAGAAGAAGAGAAGGAGGCGTGAAAAGGTTGACCGTCTGCGACGCGGGACGATCCGCGCAAGGTCTAAAGCATTTGCTGCGAAAACCAGGTAAGGGGGGGGCTGGGGTGCAGTAGGGCGGAGTGGATACGCGGCATTGGAAAACAGAAAAAAAAACTTGCATGCTGCTTGGGTGATCATAATCTCAGCAGTCATGGGAAAAGATCAAAGAGGGCCGCAAGCAACATCGAAGTCAAAGAGACCCAAGAAAACAGGTTGAAAAAAATCTCCGGCAAGCCGACGAAGGGGCTGAAAAAGGGTGCGGGGCTATGCCCTTTGAGGGAAGGGGAAAACTGTCGTCAAAGAAGGGAAGCATACAAGGACAGCGGGGAGAAACCGAAGATCGACACGAAAGGACAGGCCTTGATCACGCCAGAAAGGCAGAAAAGGTCCTTGCAAGACCTGAAAAGGTCTGGGCTCTCAGTGTCAGTGTTTTCCCAAGCAATGCGTGCCGCGTAATTATCAGACGGGGCTCTCGGGGGAAGCCCGATGGTATCCAGCGTACGCCTGGCTACGAAAGGGGAGGCAAACCGGTTTCCGACACATTGAAAAAGTGCAGGGAGGCCTGCTTCAAAAGGAAAACAGAGAAAAATATCGGATGGAATAACTTTCATAGAGAGGCAAGACGCCGGGGCGCGAAAGAAATCGAAAAAAAAAAAAGGGGAGGGGGAGGTTCGAACGGCTTGTGGAAACTTAAGGGAAACCAGGCGGCCCTCTGGAGACGAGAAAAGAGTTCCGTTCCGTCCCCCCAAAGGCAAAAAGAGGAGATTGGTTTTCCTTCGGGAATTAGGGAGAACTCGCCGGAAGGAGAAGAGCCGCCGCATGAGGGCCTCGGCGGCCTGACAAGGATGGCCGGCGCGTCGACAGACGAAAGGAAAGAGATGGTCATAGACGGGTGATGGGTGCCGACCGTCTATTGACAGGAAAAATACAAAAGAAAAATTCAGTAATCCTGGTTTCGTTTGACAGGAGGAAAATTGGGATGGGGGCAAAAAAGGGCATACAGGACCTCCGGAGTTCAAAAGAAAACCTGGTTTTACATCTGTGTGAGAAAAAAGGTATGGTACGGGGAAATTAAGCCAAAGCAAAGCCCAGAAAACGACGGAATCCTCTGGGTTCAGATCAAGAAGGCGCGGAATCTGCTGTCTAAACAGTCCAAAGAGGCAAAAAGTCCCACTATCACAATAGGAAAGCAGTAGGAGGCGGATTCCTGGGGGGGGGGGACATAAATTGAAGGCGGAAGGAGAGGCGATTTCAGCGCGTCGGAGGGAAAAAGCTGGGAAACCATTTTCCATCAGTTAAAAAATATTTGTAGTTCCAGATAGGAAGGTTGCGCCGGTTAGACCGAGTAATTAGAGACCCATGCTGGAAGGGGGTTAAACCATGTATAAAAGTAATCGTTACATGAGGGGAGAAAGCCGGACAGACAGATGCTGTTGGGGTGCAGCGGAATTAAAAGGTGCGGGGTCAACAAGGACCTAAAAAAATGGCTGGGGGAAGTGGAGAGGGGAAACGCGCACGTAAATATTATATGTTCCTGGTCAAGAAGAGAAGGGACCCTAAGTTATGCTCCGTTAGCAAAATGGGAAAAAAAAGCCGGCTCCTCAAACTATCGTCGAAGGGGGCGCAAAAACATGATAGATTCGCTGGCCGGACAGACGAAAGCCATACTTCTTGCTCTCACAGGCTGACTAGGGGGGGGGGGGGAAGGGGGGGGAACGGGGGAACGATCTGGCTAAAATATCGTATAGGAGCCAGGCTAAGGCAAGATATTGTCATGGGAACATGAAAGACAAACTTCTGCATTGGGAAGGGAGACTCCAGCACTCGGGATGATTTAAGAGACATTTGTAAAAGCTTCTGATACTCCGCAGAGGGTCAACGGGGATCAAACGAACTGGAAGATGATATTCTGGGGAGGCTTACGCCTACTAGGGAAAGCGCTTAGACGTCCTTCTTCAAAAGTCCACTAGAAGGGGGGAAAGAACGAGCGGGGTGGCAAAGAGCGTGCCTAGAACCGAGTGGGTGGTTGGGTATTGTGAAAAGACTGCTGGTGGAAACCAAACGCCCTTTCCGCGATGGTGTAGGGTAGTACTACTACAGGCTTTCCGGACTCAACCTTGGAGAAGGGGGAGAGGGAAGTATAGTAGAGGGAAGTCGGTGAGCACTAAAAAACGGTTTCCAGGCTACTCGTCTTGTAGGGGGAACATGTGAAAAAATTTCCATTCCTCCAAAAACAAAAACAAAAAAGAAAGAAAACAATGGAGGTAGGAACATACATGACATTGGGGTCAAGATCCAGAAAGTCATGAGAAGAGTAAACGAACACGGGGGCGGGATCAGGAGATGCAGACGGCCCTGCTACGATGCAACACAGGCGGTCGGAAGGCAACGCTTGTCATCAAGAAGGGATAAAAAAAAATAAGAGGAGCTTCTTGTGGGAATACTAGATTGGGAGGGCACTAGGAATCATAAAAGATAAGGTGCAAACCGCCCGAGCTGCACACCCGTGGGGTGAAGTCTTTATCTCCTGCCCTGGGGGGAAGGCTGCCCGCTATCGAAACCGATCTAAACCCGCGAAGGCGTCCGGAGGACCAAATTTGAAGGAGAAACAAAAAGTTTCATAAGAATGTTCAACAGCGGAAGACATTCCGCCGTGTCAGAAGAACAAAAAATTTCGAGACGATGGGCTGACAGCCCGGGAGTACTCTCTAAAACTAGCAGGAAGCCCACGGAAAAACCCACACAAACGAGAAGAGTGATGTCTCTCAGGAAATGAAAACCTTTAACTAGGGGAAGGCTCTTCATGGCGTACGGGAAAAGAGCAGATCTATAGGTTGTAATCCTTTTGAAGGCGCAGACACTCTGCGGCAATGTGGCGGGAAAAAAGAGGCAGAATGATTTCCAAAAGTCCTAGGGGGAGAATCTAAGGAAAAAGCAACTTTGCAGTGGGCGAATCAAAGGCGGGCAAGCTGGTGCTGGACAGAATCAAGCCTGGTCAATAGAGGAAGCTGCCGCCACGCGGCAAGGCGCTCCTTGCACCAGAGGAGAAGGGGTAGAGGATTAAGTGACAAACTCCGATGGTGTGGAGTCTGGTAAGCAAAAAAAATTCAAGAGGCTACGGGCGGGAAAAAAAAGTTGGCAATATGCTTTCCTAAACTGAAAAAGGTCACAATTCTTTTCTCATTTAAGAAAGAAGTCGGAGAGAAACCTTCTCAGTTTCGCAATTAAAGTCAAATATTGGTCTAATGGCATCGCTCGTAAATCGACGAAGCTTGTTAAGATAGCACTGGTGCATAATTGAGTTGGGACGACTTGCAACGTATATAAAGAGCACTCGGAAGACTGGAAGGGAAAAAAATACGGTGGCGAACGCCGAGAGGGGAACAGGGTCGGCACATGTAAAAAAAAGAGGAATACCACATGAAACCCCGATGTCTCACGGCGAAATAAGAGTGAACATGACGGTCGATATGGCAAAGGTTTCAACGAACGTCGTTGTAGGAAGGAGGGAAGGTATTGGAAAAAGAAGTCGAGGGGCAAACAAGAACTGAAGAGGGGAGAAGAGGGACCATTCTCGCTGAGGAAGAGAAACTGCATTTCCTTGGGCATTGATTGGTCGCGACTCACTATTCCCTGTCGCTCCAGTAAAGAAAAGTCAGAAGAAAAGGAAGTCTATTGCTGGCGAAGGGAAAAGGGCACGGGTCCAATGGGGAACATGAGGACCAGTCCGCTTGTTTACCGAATGAGTAGTGGAATGAGGGGAATGAGGAGAGGGCTAATAAAGGGGTACGTGGACATAAAAGGTAGGGAAAAAAAACATTAAGTTCCTCTCAGAACCAACTGGGTCTCAAAACTTCCGAGCCGCGACGGAGGAAAATCGGCGGCAGCTTATTACTAGGGGGAAAAGGAGAAAGACAAAGGAGGGGGTTAATGGGGGCGTCAGCAGGGGGGGAATACGGGAGTTCTCCAAGGGTACTCGGAGATATAAAGTCGGCACCGCCATTCCACAGGGGAAGACAAGGAGACGTTGTAGGTGTGGGCTCAGGGCAAAAGAACCTTGAAAACGAGTGGTCTACACAATCAAACAGAAAAAATGGCGGCTTTAAGCCGGTCGTATGTGAAGGGGGAAGGCTGCGGTAGAGGCAGTTGAAAAAATGCGTACTCGAGAACAAGGATTGAACTGCACTTTGACCACTTTCGACACAGAAAGCCATCACAAACTTTCTGGGCAGCAAAGGTTCGGCTCGTATGATGGTGGCCAGAAGAGGCCGTGGGAGCGAATTCCTTAAAAGAAGGAACAGAGGGTGCGTCAGGAAACGAATTAAGTTGATGCTTGTCGGGAGCGACAAAAGGGTGGGAGGGTCTTACTGTACTCTCAAGAAAGCAAAGCAGGGGATCTTTAGGTCAGTTGGTCAAATTAAGGGGGGCTCATGCTGAAAAAACCAATTACTCAAAAAGGAACTCTATCCCCTCATCAGCGCAGGTCGAGGGGGAGAGAGCTGAAGTGAAAATGCTGTTGCTTCCTATATGGGGTTCGAGGAGAGAGGGGAGCTGTCAGTAAGGTGCAGTTAAGAGTTTGCCTAAAGGTAACCATATTAGTAAAAGGATTCCAGTCGGCGGGCGTCAGGGGAAAAAAGGCGCGGTAATGGCCATTTTGAAAGTAGGTAGGGAGGGGTCGTGAACTTAATTGGGGCTCCGAGTGAAAGGCGGGGGAAGCCTCTGTCCCAGTGGGCTCAAGGCGAGGCCAAGACTGGGACGACAGATGTCGATGGCGGCGTGAAAAAAGAACAAAAAAAAAGCTAGAGGGGGGTTTAAGACTGTTCCTGGTTCTATCAGGAAAATGGAGCTCAGCAGTTGGTGGGGGGGGCTCAAAGGGGCAGTGTCGTCAGGGGCAATGCGTGCGCATTCATCGGGACTAGAGGAAGGGGGGGTTTAGAGTGTCGATCATTTATGTTAATAATAATTGTTGTTGCGGGGGCTGAGGGGGGGGGTGAAATCCGGGTTTCAATTCAACGGGCGGCTCCTGTGAAAAAAGCAGAGGGGGAAATGGGAACGCTTCTGGTCTTGGTGAAGAGGGAAGTGGGGGGTCAATTATGCATCCAGGGCTGGGAGCGGAAGGTACGCCTTGAAAGGTCATATTGGAAAAGAATATCTGATTGCCCGGTCTAAAAAATAAGCGGGGAAGGTATACGCTCAGGATTCGACGGGGACTCGCGATTCTGGCGGACTGTGAAGAAAAAAAACTGATTGCGCATCTTATCTTTTTTATCCGCGGGGGACAAACCGGAAAGAAAGGGATATTTAGTCAAGCCTTCGTGTCTTCCAATTCAGAGGGGGAGAGAAAATCGCAAAGGTCTCGACATGAGGTCTCATTCAAATCCGGTAGGACTCACAAAAACCGGCCTATATCTAGGTCATCGGGTAGCACGAGAAGGAGTCGCAAACAGCACGGCTCGCTGGTATCTTCCAAGAGGGGATAAGGGGGGGGGGGGGAAGTAAGAGGGGAGAGAGTCCTTCAAAAACAGACTGTAAGGTATATCATTTCAAGGATGCCTGGCATGGAAAGTGCCAAAGAAAGTTCGAAGGACACGGTGCTTCAGTCGCAGACTGCGGGTGGTTTGGCGTGGTTGGACAAACAGGGAAAAGAAGAGTGGAAGCTGGGTCTTGAAACTGAAAGAGAGGTCTTGTCGGCCATTTGGAGGGAAAAAGAGCTGGAAAGGCTGCGTCGAGGAAGGGGAATACAAATGGGGAGAGTACTGGGGGAGGTGAAAGACTGGAGAATGGAAGGAAGAAAGTAGGCGTGTCAATTCGCAAAAACGAAAAGTGTCTTCCGTTATTTTTCCCTCTAAGGAAGGTCTTTTCCTCAAGGGGAGAAGAAAAAAAAAAAAAAAAAAAAAAAAAAAAAAAAAAAATGTCTACCACTGCGGTGTATTGCCAATTCAAAAGTGTGGGGGAAGCGAGGACGAAATTCTGTCGAAAGGCAGGGGGACCTAGAGAAAAGATTTTGAAACGGAGATAACCTTTGGGAAGGAAGAACAAAAACACTCGCCTGAAGAGTAGACGCGCGCAACTCCATTCCTACGTATCTCGAAAGGAAAAAGGGAAGATGGTGAGACTGCTGCTGGTCCCGAAGAAAAAACCGGTGGACATAGTCAGCGTGGGAAAAAGCGGAACACCGGGGGTGCAGTCAGCGCACACATGAGGGGAAAAGTAGTCGTTGCGGAAACGGAAAAAATAGTGAGTTGGGACTTCCCACAGAAAAAAGGGCCTAAGCGAGGCCGTTTGCTGAAGAGTCAAATAAACATACGCCTATCTGCTGCCCCGTCGACCCTTCAGTGGACGGAATCTCATGCCGGAGTGAGCAATCACTCAGGGGAGGGAAAAATTAAGGAAAGGGGGAGGCGGTTTAAAATGTTTGAATGAAGGCCGGTGGCCTTTTTAGGGTAACGTCGTATGGCGCGGTAAATATTCCTGCCTCATCTAGAAAAGGAACGAAAGGTAGAAGGGGAGGGTGGGGTCTTTGGAATGATAAGGGTGGGTGCCTAAAGGGGTGTCTCGATGCGGGTACGCTCAGTGAGAATGTAGGAGGTCTCGAATGTAAAGAGGAAGAAAGAAGGTAGGTTCGAAGCGAGAAAGAAAAAGCAAGCGCGCATGTCCAGGGATGGCCAAGGCTACCAAGGGGCCGTTCTGCGCCATGGGTTAAACCCAAGGTTGAACCACCTATCTCCGGTCGAAAAGAAGGAGTGAGGAAAGGAATTGTGGAGGGAGGGCTATCGGGAAAAAAAAACAGTCTGTTCATGGTTCCGCAAAAATACTTGCAACCGAAAGATGTCCCTACTCATGTCCGTGAAAGTAGGGGCGCCTCTCTTTTCGCCAGAAAGGAAAGAAATTGGAAAAAAGCCAAACGTTCCTGACAAGCTGACAAAAAGAGCAGCAAAAACAAGGCAACGAGAAGGCGTCTGGTTTCTGGCGAGCGGGCTGGTGAAAAGGCTAAGGGGGAAAACTGATCGCTTGGGGGCCTCAGAGCAGGGAAATTCGAAGGGGGAACCGTGAGCTTAGGTTTATCAGGCGCTGTACTAAGGGCTCCCAGGAACCCGCCGGTCCAGAAGAAAAAGGGGGGCTGGGGTATACAATTGCTCTGGGGGGGGTTTGGGAAAAAAAAAAAAGTGATGAAGTGACCTGGCTTCAAATCATTCCTTAGAGGGGAGAAAGAGGGAGACATAGCGATTACTGCCTTTGGGGGGGGATTATCTCAAGACGGAACTCGAATCTCAAGAGTCCATTTAAAAACAGGTGGGGCTGCGGAGGGAAACGGGACCGCCGAGGCACTGCATGATCTGCAGTACGTCGTTCGCGGTATCAATTGAAGAAAGGAAGAAGACGTCAAAGGGGACGCCTTTATCTGCTGCTATGGGGTCTTTTGAAGGGGGGGGTGCCGGAGGGACCGATCTTGCGCGGCGGGATTAGAACCGGGGTACGAAACCTCCGCGTAAGGGCGTCGATGTGCACAGGCGCTAGGAAAAAGTTGAGGGGTCGTACTAATCGTTCTCGGACAGGGAAAGGTACAAAAAAAAAAGCTGATGGAATGAACATATATTTCGGCAGTCCGAAGACAGACGCACGTAAATAAAGGACATAACTGGTCCTATTCGTGACTTGTAGGGGGGCGAAAAGGGGTTATTGCCGTTTTGCATGAAAGCAAAAACCAGAGAACGAGGCTTTATTTTCGCATACACAAGTGTATGAAAGGGGTGATACACGCCGTTGGGCAAGGTGGAAGGAGAGGGATAGTGCCCCTTATTCAAAAAGAGGAATCAACCTTCAAATACTCTGAGAAAAAGTTGAGCCGAAGAGCGACTTGAGGCAAAACTCAAGGGGCCGTCGAAACAACATGAGAGGCACCAAAAGATGCTCGATGAGGAGAGGGGGTCGGTACGGGTTGTGCCGATGGGAATTGGGGGGGGAAAGTTTTGAAAGGGGGAACAAAGAAACCTGGTATGGGGCTCGAGTCCTTTTAGAAGAGAGATTCTGATCAATAGACGCATTAACAGGTGGGTACTGTCAATTCGCGGGAAACTCTGCCGTTTGCTTGAGGGGGCCTCAATGTCAAGGCGTCAACGGTCACTGTGCTGGTTTCCACTATGCACTACTGGGTTAAAGGAAAAGAAGATCGGTGTGCGGGTGCTGCCGACAGCTCAGCGTCGAGTATACGGTCAGGCTGTGGAGTCGCTCGGGGAAAACAAGAGGATTTGGTTACATCAACTCCTAGGAAGACAAAGCAGCAGCACCATTGGAAAAAAAATAAAAAAACGCCTCAGTTCTTAGCCAAAACATCTGCATAACTTCTGGATATTCGGTTCCTACCAGCTGCAAAGACTAAAGGGGAGGTGAATGCCTCATTTTATGTATCATTACCAACGAAGGAAAAAATGAATTGGTGTGTACGGGATTGCAGCGTTTTACGGGTCACTTCCACTGAAAAAAGGGGGGGGAACGGGAGGGAGCAAAGAAGATACGATGTAAATAAGACAGCAAAGACTGGACGATGTGGGCCTTGCAGCTGGGAAAGAAGTTCGCTTTTTACTCCTCTATCGGAGGTCAAAGAAAAAGTCGTCGTCTGCAGTCTGCTATCTTATGGTGTGAGAGGAGCTAATATGGAAAAAATAGCGTCGTATATCCATACCAGAAGAGGTCGAAGAAGCCGAAAAAAAAAAAAAAAAAAGATGGAGGGGTCTAACCATACGATCCGGACCGCGGAGTATTCCGGCCCGAACCTGCGGGAGAGCACGGGAGGTGACTAACCGTCAAATCGAAGCATTCTAGCGCAAAGGTACTCGCGAAAAGAAAAAGCGATCAGTGATGCGATTATCAGGGGTGGAAAAGAATTAGGGGCGATTGAGCCACCCGTTGGGAAGGGGGACTTCAGACACGGTGTCAGCAAAAAAAAAGGGTATTGCAAATCGAGCAAAAATGCTCGAGGGGCGGGAGCGAAACACCTCTCTCTCGGCGAGTATTCCTCATCACGACCAGAGGAAAATGGAGGGAAGGATGAGGGGTTAAGACCAGGAAGGGGAAAAAAGCGGTTTCGCTAGACACGGCGGGCGAAAAATGGGGCCGCCGGCCAATCAGGAGTATAAAGAAATTCCCTTTTAGTTCAATTTCTAGAAGGGGAAAAACGGAAGGGCCATGAAAAAGGAGGCTCAAACAAAACAAAAGGAGGATTGAGCATGGCAATCGGGTAATGAGCGGAGAAGTCAATTTACGACTAACAAAAATGTGAACTGGGTTATCTGCAACGTGGGGGGCGATGAGAAAAGGCCTCTACGCATGGTCTGCCCCTTATTAGAAGGAAACCGGAGTGAGAACTGCAGACATAAAGACATGAAGAAGCGGAAAAGGGGAACTGCTCTCTTAGGAGGGTAAAAAAAAGCTAAGGGAATCCTAATAAAATATGGCTTTGGGGCGGCTCTCGAGGGACTTAAAAAAAGAGTTGAAGAGGGAGAAGAAAAGACTTGCTTCATGAAGAAAAGAAAAGAGCGTGCAAACGGAGAGCTAAAAAAGCGCCTCGCGGCGTCCACGCGAAACTCTGTGCATTAGAGGCAAGGAAAAGGAGAGGGAGAAAGAAAGACCGCGGCGTTAAGACGAATCGCTCGATGTGCGATACAAAGGGGCAAACTGTCTGTCTAAGAAGAAAAATATGTGGGCCAGCAGTTCGCGCCAGGTCAAGAAAAAAAGAGGGAATCGGAGGCGAAAAAAGCAGAGGGGAAAGTAGCGGGACACCTCGGAAAAGCACTGGGACGAGCGAAAACAAAATCGTCATTTATGCGAAGCCCGGGGACTACAAGAAAAAAATGGATTTGGTCTACGAAAGGTAGTAAAGGAAGGGGAGAGATGAGATATACTCAGGTAAGAAGGGAATGCAAGAGAAGCGAGCAGCAAGGGGGGGGCGCATCTAAGGCAGTTAAGGGAACTGTACAGGGTAAATGTCTGGGTGTGGGGGTTGTTATCTGTTGAATGAACGGCCGGAAAAGCGAGCAGAATGCTTCCAATGCGTTATTCTATCGAGGAGGGGGGAAGGAACCGATAAGCCGGACATTGGGTTCGCTAAAGATGAAACAAGTGCAGCCGCAACCAATAAGACAAACCAAAAAAAAAAAAAACACTCACTCGAAAAACACAAAAAAAATGTATCGAAACCAAAGCCTACGATCCACACTCTCTATCGAAATACAGAAATAAACCACATAACCACGACACCTCATATAGCTAAAATACTCAAACCAATATACAAAAACGCGCGCCTAGGATCGCCGGAGGCGACAAAGGGCCTGTCGAAATTGGGAGGGCAAGAGAACGGGAAGAGACGGAGGCTGGAGATCAGGAGAGGGGGGGATGAGTGGTGACAGGGGGGGGGGGGGGGGGGGGATCGGGGACGTCGGGGCAAGCGGCCCGACTTGCTATAGGGGAAAAAATCAAAGTGGGGGAAAGCTGTCGCTGACGCGGAAGGACTTGGCTAAACATTACTGGACAAGGAAATAACTATGTACCGCAAGGAGGGGGGGATAGGACAAGAGGGGATGGGAATGAAAAACAAGGGTCGTGGGAAACCACAAAAACAAAAAAAAGTGGTGCGAAACGGCTCGGTTCCATGAGGAGGGGAAAGTGGAAAAGGCGGCGAGGGGGGGGAAAACAAACGAGTCCGGGAGCCAGTAATCGCGCTTTTCTAGGTCTCGGAGTCAAGACTTAATCTCACGAGGCTTAAGAAAGACCAAAAAGTCCCCTGTGCGGCGGAAAGCACGAAGGGAGATTCCGGAACGCTTCACGGGCAAATATGAAAGGCAAGTTGCTTCCCGGTCCTGGAGGGGGTTGGGGGAAAAAAGCCTATTATAAAGGGATCAAAAAAGGTACTAGGGGAAGAAAAGCTATAGGTTGCGCCGGGGGGGGCAAAAAAAAACAAAAAAGTCAAAAAGGAGTGAGGGAGCGGGGTTAGATAGAAAAAATCTCGGGCATTGAGAATAAAAAGCAGGAAATAATTATTAAAGGAAATGAGGCTGGCGCAGCGTGGATGAATGGGGGGAAGGGAAAAAAGGGGAACGGTGTTTCGGGGGGGGAAATTTGTGTGGGAGGATCCGGGTGTGGGTGCACTGGTGAAAAAAGTCGGATCTCTGCAAGGCTACGCGGATGATCAAAAGACGACGCGGTAGCCATGTCAAGGTCCTGAGGAAAGGAAGACTGAAACGAAGGGGGGGGGGGGGGGGAATAGAAAAAAAAAAACTAGAGTTTCGGCAAGGAGGGGGGAAGTTCTGCCACGGAGAGATGACGTCCTTTAGGATAGACGTGAAGGAGGTGAGAAAGGGGGGAGTTTCTCATTAAAGGGGGAAAAGCTGATTGGGGGAAAACCGAGGGCAGGGGGGTGGAGGGGCGGGGATATGTTTTGCTGAATTCTTAAATGATGAAAAAAATTCACGGCACTCATGCACAAACTTCGGAAAAAAAAAGGGGGCATTAGGGGTGCGGCTTCTATTGTTCACAGCGACAAGGCGTGCGATTAAAGGCATTGGGCTTTTTCTAAAACATTCTTTTGGTTCTTTTTACAAAAAGGAAGGGAAGCGGATGAAAGTTAAGAATCTAGGGAACGGCTAAGCTGTACTTGATAATGTAAAAAAGTTGGCCCTCTTGGGAGCGCGGAATACTGTCAAAAAGGGTAGCAACACTTCTTAGGGTGCGGAGAACGGGGCGCGCTGAGCCGAGAGAAAGGGATATAACAGCGGACAGAAAACAAAAGGTGCCCGGCGAAAAGTTTACTCGAAAACGGGACAAAAGATCGCCGCCTTATGAAGATAGCAGCCTGGCGCAGGGGGAAAGAAGGGAAGGCGCAAACAGGCAGGGAACCTGGAAAAGGGGGGTTGATCGTTCATCGGAATCTGTAAAGCAGCGGCCTCACTGGAATGTCGATTAAAAACAAGATAAGTGACAACTGGGTGGGTCGGGATAAGGTAAAACCGCGCAATGAACTCTAAAATATGGGGGGAGGAGAAGAAAAAAGTGTGAGAGGAATTGAGGGCGCCAGCTGCTAGGGGGGCTCCCGCCGGTCTCGCAGTAACTATTCGCAAGGGCGCAATAGGTCAATCTAAAAAGGACAGAGGGTCAACGGCGATCAATTGGGAGGAGGGTGGGGGGGGTGAGGGAATCAGCGGGGGGTGGGGAAATTTGCAATGGGAAAGGGACAACGCTGGCCTATGTGATTAAGAACAAGCGGCGATCGGCCAAAAGGAACAAAGGCGTTGAGGCCCGAAGAATTTGGCAAGGCAGAATTAGAAAAACGCGGGGCGAGTCAAAAGATAAAACAAAGCACATTCTCCAAAGGCGACGACTTTCGACTCAATGGAAAAGGTGTGGAGAACGCAATTCGAAACCAGAGGTATTGAGTTGAAACTGCTCAAGGAGTGAAAAGTTCGGAAAACCGGGGATGCAGGGGAACGAAGCACTGCAAATTTCTCAGACATTCCAAAAATATAAAAAAAGCAAGGGGGCGTCACGGCTAAAGCCAACGCGAGGAGTAAGAGCGAGGAAAAGGGCAGCTTGGCCAGCAGGCGTGCCAGAAGGAGGAATGCACTGGAGAGGAGAAAGTGGGGGTCTGCCTTCAAAAAAAAAAGAGGTAGGAGTAAAATAGTATGAAAATTCAGAAGGATGCCGGAGATTCAGGTTTCGTCTTCTGGCGGGAAGAAGGGTCAGAGGAGGCTGGCTAAGAAGGGGGGGGGAGAAGGGGAGCCTTGTCGGGAGAAGCTTGGAAGTCTGTGCATTATTTTCATGGAGGACGCTTCGGTTCTAAGGCAGAAAATAAGGTATGGGGGTGTTTTTTTGAGAGTCTAGTTGCAAACGAGAGGTCTTTTCGCACCGTTGAGATAGGAGGGCCTGGTGAGTGAATCAACAGAGAAGGATGTTATTCTAGAGTCTTTCAAGGAAAGTGCAGCACGTAAGATCGAAAAAATGGGGAGGCCGTTTCGGCCACTTCTGAGATGTCTGGACTGGGGGAAATTCCTTCAGGGAGACAACTCAGGGGGGGATCTAAGATTGGGATAGTACGAGCTAGTTAAAGGGGAGCTACAAAAAAAAAAATCCTGGAAAAAAAGACAATCCAACAAACCCCGGGGAACTGAGGGAACATTGTCAAACAATCGAAGAACGGGCAGTTACTCATGACCTCAGGAGAGGAACCTGGGGGTGTGCCTCCCCTCAAGTATTCGCCCAAGGAAATGCTTACTTCTTCATGAGCGGGAGGCAGAAGGGGGGAGAAAAAGGACAGGGGGCTCATAAGAATCTTAGCAGGGGGGGGGGGTCTTATCTCCTCGTTAAAAAAAGATTTTGGGGGGGGTGCCTGAGAATGTTTATCTCGAGCAGACAAAAAAAAGCAGAAGGGGGGGCCGTTCATGAAAGAAAGACTGGGGGGAAGGACCAAAAAGGACCCTTGGAGCTCCTAGGGCTCGAGAGATCGGAAAAAAAAGCTCTGAGAACAGGAAAAGGCAAAGAGATGCTTCGATCTAGGGAACAATTCAACGAGAAGGGTCGCCGCACTGTCAGTGCATTTCAAAAGCGCGGAACGGGGGGGGGAACGACTCGAAAGAAGCGGTGAATGGGTTTTACCTAAAAAAGAGTGAAAATGGGGACAGACGGAGCGGTTGGGGAAATGAACTCTCTAGTATAAAGGGTTAGAGTCGAGCCGCGCGTCCTTTCGAAAGGCGGGTCGGTGGGGAGGGTCATTAGGGGAAAGTGAACCGGGATGAAAAAACGCAGGGGAGCATTCCTATCTTCTCTGGGTGCATAGAAAAAAAAAAAGCGTCGGCTGGGGTTTGGGGAGTCTGGGGGTAACCGCCAGAAGCACTCTGTCAGGGGGAAGAACAAATTCTCAGCTGGGGGGTAGATGCAAAAGGCTTATTCTTCTTCTGAAAACGAAAATGGGGGGGAAAAAAATCTCCTGCAGACGAAATTACTTGCTCTGAGCAAGTTGTATGCAGGGAGGGCCCGTGTGCTGAAGTGGTTTGGCAAAATGGAAAGAAACGAAGGCGCCAGGGAAAAAAGCTCGGTTCGTGAAACAAAGGGGAAGAAATCGTCTCGATAAATTCAGGGCGTGGATCATAAAAGAAAAGGTCTGATAAAAAGTCTGAAAAAACGAATCAAATCTCGAGGGGGGCGCAAAGTCAGGAATGGGTTTCCGCGAGTAGAACAGGCAGGCCCGCGTACCTTGACTAACGAAAAGAAAACTAAGTCAAAAAAAAGATCCGTATGGTTAGCATGATCGCATACGAGGGGCGAAAAAAACACGGAAAATCTTTCCCACACCCTGGTCCTCCTACCAATTTCTAGTCATAGGAAAGGGGGAGGGGGAGGAGAGCAGTCAAAACTAAAGAAATCTTAGCAGAGAGAGAGAAGAAAATATAAGGCTCGGGTATATACAAGGCCGAAAACAGCGGGGGGGTGAAAAAAAGCGACAAAAAAGTCTAACGTATGGGGTCACAAGCTCCTGCAGGAAAATGCAGGGAGAAAAAGGGAGATCGGAAAAAGATTCAAGGTGTGGCATTGGTATCAATTATGCCTTCGGAAAAGCGAAGGACTTCCACCTCTTTATCTTGGAATTTTGTGTGAGTACTAAAATAGGGGGAGACCGGTGGCCAAATATCGTTAAAGAGTTCAAGGAAGGGTCTTTCATTATCGCATGAAAGGGCATGGCGCCGGTCAAAGAACATTGGCAGGAGGACGGAAACTATAAAAATTGCGGAAAAATATCGAGCGGGAAACATCGGGAAGGGTGCAGCGGACGGGAATTATGAAAACGCTGCTAGGCACGTCTTCCGTTGATGACCAAATTGGGAGGGTCCATAGTTCGGTCTATGACTTTCGGCCAGGGACGCGCGCGAAAACAAAAACGGGGGTACCTTTGGGGGTTTTGGGAGAAGAAACGGAAAAAATTGAGGGCTTTGTGCCACGCGGGAGTCCATAGTCGGGGGGGGGGGGGGGGGGGGGGGGGGGGGGGGGGGGGGGGGGGGGGGGGGGGGGGGGGGGGGGGGGGGGGGGGGGGGGGGGGGGGGGGGGGGGGGGGGGGGGGGGGGGGGGGGGGGGGGGGGGGGGGGGGGGGGGGGGGGGGGGGGGGGGGGGGGGGGGGGGGGGGGGGGGGGGGGGGGGGGGGGGGGGGGGTGGGGGGGGGGGGGGGGGGGGGGGGGGGGGGGGGGGGGGGGGGGGGGGGGGGGGGGGGGGGGGGGGGGGGGGGGGGGGGGGGGGGGGGGGGGGGGGAGGGTGGGGAGGGGGGGGGGGGGTGGTGTGGGGGGGGTGGTTGGGGGGGGGGGGGGGGGGGGGGGGGGGGAGGGGTGGTGGGGGTGTGTAAAAGAAGAGGACATATAGAAAAGTCGGAGCATAATATGTATCTGGGGATAGAAACCAGTGCCAATTCTAGAAAAAAAAACATCTGCGAACAATTCTCGCTGAGGAGGGGGAAGGTTCAAAGGAGTTGAAAGTCATTTGGGGTGGAAAGGCTAATCGAGGTAGAAGGGGAGGTCGATATGAGCAACTTTCAATTTTTTATTGCAAAAAGTGTGGCAGCTCAGAGAAACAAAAGGGGCTGGATTCAGGGACAACGGTTCAAATGGCAAGAGAAGGAGGGACTAAGGGGGGGGCCGCGATGGTCAAAGGTTCAAACAGTAATGTTTCAAAGGCAGTGCTCAAAGTCGACGGGCATAGTGCGATGCCCAAGGCGAAAAATGGAACAAAGCAGGGAAAAAAGCAGAACTGTATCGTGAAAGGTTAGGCGAGAAGTGACAATCAGGTGAAAAAAGCAGGCCCGTTCTGCTGATAAAACGCAACTGTTTTCAAATTCGGGAGGGACGGATGTGCAGGGAATTCATTAGGGCATTTGGCTTTAAAGGGGAAGAAAAAAGGCCAACAAGTGGCCCGGCAGATTGGGGAGAGGAAAAAAACCGCCCTCCCACCGAATCAGACGATCTGCTCGCAATGGGGGAGCGCCGATATTGGCGCTCCTGGGAATCTTCTTGATTGCAAGAAAGATGCGAGAGGAAGGAACTTTGGTGGGGGGGGGGTTGGGGAGGTCGTAACTGGGCTTTAGCAAATGATTCCGTAAGAAAGCTTCGCTCACGTGAAATGGTCATCAAAAGAAAAAACTAGATTCTCGGTGAGGCCCGAAGCAAGGATGTCATCTCAGAAAGGCCAGGAAAATGATCATCTTCAAGAACGAGGTGTGCTGAGTACGTCGGGGCTCACAGGGGTCTGCGGAGGGCTATGAGTATGAGGGGGAAGAGGCGAAGACTGGACCAGGCTGAGGGGACGGCGTCTTCAATATATTCTCTCTAAGCGAGATAGGGGGGTGGGGATGAGGGGTGCATCGAGGGCGCCGTAGGATGAGTTCAGACTTGCTTAACAGAGCTCAGACGAAGGACCGCAAAGAACAGCTTCTCTATTATCTTATTGATGGTGAAAAGGGGGAGGGAGCGTGGCCGGACGCAGAAGTTGGAAAACGGGCAGGGAGCACATAGCGTCTCTGAGTCGTAGCCGGAGAAGGAAGGGGGACTACTTAAAAAGGGGGGGAAAGGCGTAGTACTCGTTATTAATGCGTCTTGGGTCGCTATCGGATAAAAAAGAAAAATGGGCCATCTCTCATCCAAAACCAAAGGGGATAATGAGGCATTGAGCCGGGGGACATTGAGGCAGAGTCAGAGGGAATTCACGACGGAACGAGGGAATACTACGCATACAAGGAAAAGGGGAACATGCGTCGGGATCCGTAAGACACGCGAAAAGGAGTGGATGACGATGCGCAACGGACTGCGTCCTAAGAAGCAACAACCATGCGGAAGAGATCGGAGTGACTACGGGGGACGAAAGTGCAGAGATAACGGGATGAGCTGTGCGGGCGGAAGGGGAGGGTGCAACGCCGGGAGCTGCTGAACAGCAAAAAACGGAGAAAGATGATCTGCTTGGGAAACGCTCGGCAAAAGGAAGAATATGAGGAGAAAGGGGGGCAGCCTAGCCAAAAAGCTCAGATCGACCGCTCTGAGGCGGGGGCAGAAACGCCTCGGCGCAGTATTCTTTAGTAAAGAGGCAAAGGGCGACTTGAATAAAAGGGGGGGCCGATTTAAAGACGGACGGGGGCGAAAGCGGCGGCGACGGGGGGGGGGACTGTGGGAACACAGCTGTATAAAACCGCTGAAGAAAGGAGCTCTCTCTACTAGTTTCGGCCATTAGGGGAAAAAAAACCAGTGATTCCATATCTCACCCAAGCATAGGAATCTATAGGGGACTCGATGAGTGCGAATAAAAGCCTAAGGGGCGCACAAACAGAATGAGATATCGGGATTGTAGCGAAAACGGGAGAATGCTGGCAGGGCGGCAAAGGGGAGTCCGGCAAGATATTCATCGATCTGCATAAATTAAAAAAAAGCGGTGCGTTTTCGTGGATGCGATCAAGCAGAACGGCGAATCATTCAAGGGGTTTTCTGGGAGGAGGGGAGTATAAAGGTCAACTTGAGAAGAAGCAGACTGTTCACAATCTCTGACTGGCACGAAAGGCGAATCAGCCTGTCGCAACGCGACGTCGGAGAAAGTGTCACCTCCTTTGGAAACCGTTTGGAAGAGGTAAAGACAAGGCAGTCGAAAGGAAAAGGAAGGGATACGGAAAAACCTGCGGTACCCTTAAAAACTGAGACTTCTGGATGCGACAAGGCTTCAGTATGAAGAAACGCGAGCGTATAGGCGTCCACATCTACCGGGAAAAAGGAGCAAGTTTAAAAAAAATTGAAAGGGACTCGAACAAGCTAAAGAAGGTCGCAGGGTTCTGTGAGAGATCAAAGGGGGGACGGGGTGATTCTGTGTTTTCGACGCTACCAGAATTCAAAAACGGCCACTTCGGGGAGGAGGGAAGAGAGGGGAGAGGAAGTGAAGCCCAAAAGGGAAAAAAAAACTCTTGGTCTATGCGGAGTCCAGTAAAAGCGAATATCTCACGAGTACAACAGGGGCGCGGCGCGTGCAACGGATTAATAAAGGAGAAGAATGGCAGAGGGGTGACCTTCAAAAACAGCGCGGTGTCAGGCATTCAGGAGGGGGGATCACCGGCGGCTGCAAGCCTGAGAGGGAAGTAGGAATCTAGGGAATGCAAGGAAGTTTTAGGACGCAAAAGGGGAATGTTAGGGGGAGATTGTAAGCCGGAATGCAGGCAAAAAGAGCTGAAAGCCCTCGGAGCTCGCTCAAAAAAGGCGCGGAGAATCCGGGGGCTCTAGCCTGGAAAAAAAAGGACAAGAAGGGGGAGTCAAACGGGGGGGGGGGACACCGAATACTTTCAATGGCAGAAGCAATGCGCGCAGGGGAGAAAGCGCGGAAGAGGCACTGAAAAAAAAAGGGAAATAGACGGGGAATTTATACACCTGGGCGGAGGGGCGGAAAAAACAGCGCATCAAGCATTTATAAAAAAGGGCGGGAGGGAATTTTCGATAAAGAAAAGGCAGAAAGGACGGTAAATGAGGTCTGTTGGGGTCACTTGGTCCGAGGGAAAAGGAGTACAGCAACGTGGAAAAATAACTACAGACGAGGGAACTGCTAAAATGAGGGATCAGTACGCGGGCATCAAGGGTTTGCAGAAGGGAAAAGAAAAAGAAAGGCTCTCCAAGGATGTCGGTATATGAGAGAACTGGGGGGGTGGGGGTTGGTGGGCGGAAGACCGGTCTGTATGTGGTCCAAGGCGGGCAGTGGCGACTTCGGTTTAACTCCGATTCAAGGGGGAAGGGGGGGGTCCCATTATGTAAAGTATGAACCAAGGATGAAAAGGATCCAATTGCATATCCAGTCAAAGGCAGCAAAACAAGAAAAATATTTCTCGGAGTGCGGCAAGGGGGGGGGCAAAAAAAGCAGAGTTCGTGGACAAACAATGCCAGGAGGAAGGTGGTGGGCAAGAAAGGGATCGGCAGAGGTCTAGCCGACTTGCCGAGAATCGAGCATAGACATGATTCCGTTTCTGGGGGGCTTGCTAGGAAGGGATTATGGCGAAAAAGTTCAAAAAAGACTATCGTGATCCCCCGCACCAAAAGGGAAAAAGGGAAGCGCATCAGTCTGGCAAAGTTCTGGCGGGCGATAGGGACGCGGAACGTACGCCTAAGTCGCGGCGAAAGGTTTTTCAGTCGAAGGAAAAATTTAAAAGAGACGAAATCGTGGAAGGTAAAGAGGAGGACTAAGGGGGGGGGATAGGCGCGCAGGACGCTGGGAGAAGGGAATGGAAAGGCGGGCCGTCTGATCGTGAAAAAAACTGGGAAGGGAAGAGCGGGAGGCTTCGTTCGTCTTGATGCGGTTGGGGACTGAAAGTCGCGTAGCGCATGACTTACGTTAAGGGGGGGGGGGGGGCAAGTCTTCAAATCAATATCAAACAAAAGAACGATGTGTGTCGTCGCGCTAAAACGTGATCACCGGTTCTGTTATTGCACGGAGGGGGAAGCGTTGAAGACACCAGCAACAGCCGGCGAAGTCAAATAAAAGAAAAAAAGGCGCCGGCGCGCTCCGCCGGTGGAGGGGCTGAAAGGGCGATCAGCATTGCTAGTGATAACTTGGGTGTAGAAATGTTCATGGTTGGCCGTTATGTTCGCTGCTACGGGGAATATGTGGTGATGTTTCTTGCGGAAGAAAAACGTGTGGGGGGGAATTCGCCATTTTTAATGTCCTGGAGGAGGGGGGAATATTTTGACTCGAAAGGAACGATTGTAGAGAATGAGAAAAATCCACGATTTTGGGACTACAAAAAAAAAAAAATGGTAGGTCAGGGGCTCATGGAAGACTCTGCTGCGCGGACAACATATTATCGGAATCAGAAAGTTCATACTCTTGGGAGGAGGGAATGGGAGAAAGTCGCCTCACGAAGGACTGGGCAGACCAATTCCGATGAGCCAGAGGGACCGCGCCCTTCATACTAGCGAGGAAGACATGGGAACTGGAAAAGAATGCTTCCGAGTTTCCAGATAAACTAAAGTAAAAGGGAAAAAAAAGAGGAGGTTCGATAGTGCTAAAAACGCAAAAAATAAGGACGAAGTGAAAGAAGGCGCGGGTCACTAGGCAGGGCGGGGCCCAGACGTCATGGCAATCCCTTTTAGGAGGAGAATGATCTCGAGGAAAAAAAAAAAAAAAGAAAGTAATAGAAAAGAAGGACACTCGGCAAAAGGGGATGCTGAAGGAAAGCGGGCGTTCAGCAGGCTGGGGGGGAGTCTTCAGGAGAGTAGATCTGCAGCGAAGGGTTTTTGAGGAAAAAGAGGGAAGATGACACTTAAGGGAGAGGATCGCATAAGCAGAGATGGAGATAGTACGCGGTTGCGTGCAGGTACGAAAAAAAAAAGGCGCATTTCGCAACAGTAGTACGATGGCGGAAGGGGTTGAAACAATAGCGCCATTTATTGAACTACATAGGAGGTAGGTCAAAGGAGGCACAGTCGCAGGAAAGGCTAGGAAGATGGAAGAGCAATGTTCTTCTGCTAAGAGTTCAAAAAGGAAACTCAAACTTCAGGGGGGGGCTAAGCAGTGTGGAGAATCGGTGGTTGGGTTATCCTAAAAATAAGGGATTTAAAGTGGAGAGCAGTAGAAAAAGCCGTGAAACAAAATTAGCCCGTGGTCGAGCAGGAGCAAAAACCCGCAGGGTCAAATTTCGGGACAATGTATCTGGAACAGACTCGACGAAGGGAGCGGGAGGGAACGTTCAGCCACGATCCTTCATTCGGGGGCAAGAAAAAAAACAAAAACACGCCCACCACCACAAAAAAAAAAAAGAAAAACCAAAAACACTGACAGACGAGTAATGATGAAGGAGCAAAGACGCGCTGCTACAAATCATCTGGGAAAGATCAGTGGGGGTCTTCGCCAGCAATGCGCCTTGCCTGAGAA
>Ga0179593_1405749_pt1 | contig 21658 bp, 20 predicted proteins | sample CZODoug2_1_08_16_FD_185931 | JGI IMG/M metagenome (GOLD analysis project Ga0179593, IMG submission 185931) | Vadose zone soil fungal communities from Angelo Coast Range Reserve, California, USA - CZODoug2_1_08_16fungal (PacBio error correction) | ecosystem: Environmental > Terrestrial > Soil >...
CCCCCACACACCCAAGACCAGTTCCCACCTCATCAAGTCTCAATCGTTCGGGAAAACCTGACGTAAAGAATCCCCGGACGAGACAACCACAGCAACTCCACACCCCGTTTCCTGAGGGGGAAAAACTCTCACAATCCAAAAAACCGGGACACAGAAAACCCCCAGAAACTAACCGCTTCCCAATCCGCCAGGGGGACCTGACAGCCCGCCGCCCTCCCCTAAAGTAGTTGAGTGGGAAAAAAAAAAACTACAAACCTGGAACGGAGGGTCCAAACAAGGACATTTATACCGTCCTTTGTTGACTTGAAAGGCTTTCGGGATACCAGTCCCTTTCAAAATCTAACAAAAAAAATGTCACAGAAAAGGAAAACGTAACCATGTAACCAACTGCGTAGCAACCGACATAGACCCATCCACTGCCTGGGGGAAATCACGGTCTCGGAGATTCTAAAAAACAAGACCACCGTATCTCCTGGGAGCAACGACATCTGTTCACGGAGGTGTGCCAAACCAGGTAGAGGGGGTGTAACTTGACAAATATCCGGAAAGAGACATTCTGTTCCACGCAAAAAACAAAGAGACCAGCCACGAAGTGGACAAAAAAAAATGCGCTGGGGGTGGGGTTAGTCACGTTTTTTAAGAGCCAGAAGGCTCAGGGTCCAAGGGGACTCAACCAGACCGAACTTGGGACCCAGGAGGGGACACTTCGGTGACCCAGGGTTGCCTCGGGGGGCCCAATCGTCCAAAACAGGAAACCAGGGATCGTAAAACGAAAAATTCCCCATAAATGGCATCCCAAGGTGGCACCTCACCAAAAATAGCTCGACACATTCACCAGAACCCAGATGTACGCGAAAACCGGCTCAGGAAATTTTCACCGCAGAGAAAACGAAAGCCTCCAAAAAAAAGGCAAATGGGGACAGCAAGTCGTTGACGGAAAATAAAAAAGAGACAGAACGGGTTCACAATGCCAGAAGCTCGCCGATCAGAAGAGGGTCCGCCCAAAAAACTTGGCCAGGGGGGAAGGGTACGTCAGGGAGGGTTCTGATTGTGAAAGAAATTTAACCGGGAAGGGACCGAGAAAATTTCAAAAATCACCCACTAAGGGGACGGCGACAAAAAACGTCGGAAGGAACGTGAGCAGAACGCCCTCTAAAACGTGGCCACGGAGGCTTCACTCATCACTTGACCGGTAAGGAGACAAAAGCACAGGGTTTTAGGTTACCCTGTACCACAGGGCAAAAAAAACTTGAAGAGGGACCAATAGCTGATGTCCAAAGGACGCCATTCAAAACCCTTTAAAGTACCTGGCCGAAGGTTCGCGCCAGTGTTGGCAAAAAAAAGAAAAGAGTTCCATCCCCAATTGCCCGAAACGGAAGTGGGAAAGGTAAAACAAAACTATCATCCGGGTGCAGCCTGAAAAACATGCCCAACAGGCACAATTCACAAAGAGAGGGACCAAAAGGTTGAGCGTCACGGGGAAAAGGGGGTAATTATGTCAGGTGGAACCAAAAAAAAAAAAACTAACTTCGGTCGCAGGCTATCTCAAAAATTCAAAGAAGGTGGGACATGGTTAGCATGGTTTTCGGTCATATTCGAAAAGGGGTGTGTAGAAAAAGGAGACAAAACTTTGGGTAGGGGGGGTGTGTTGGGGGGCCCAAATTGGGAAGAAACGTTAGTGTGAGGGGGGTGTGGGCATGGCAGACTTACCCCACATTGGGTCTAGAAAAAGACGAACGGGTCCGGGGTGACTCTACCCGTTGGTACGAATTTGACAAAAGTTGGGGGGGGTGGGGAAAGAAAAAAAATTTGGGGTGTCTGTCCCCTTCTCCGGCTCCTTTCAGGGGACGAACCCAAGGGTTTGTTAAAAACAGAAAAAAATCCCAAAAGGCCCGGCGAGAAGTCTTGTTCACGTCCGCAAGTAGAAGCACCACAACAAAGCCGCACCACGAAAAACAAAACGAAATGAGGGCGGGGAACACGGGCCAAATAAATCTCAAACGGAAAGAGGGGGGGTAATACAATATCATAGGAGGGGGGTGTCGAAGTGACTCCGAAGCCTCCAGCGTCTGGGAACCCGCCCTAGGACCTGGTATCAGGGAATAATAAGGGTTCCGGGCAAGATAAGCCCGAGAACGGCGGGCAGGGGGTCAGGCGTCACCTGGTTCAAGGGGGAACGAGCGTCCAGGAACTGGCGAAAAATAAAGGCCCAGGACAACGGGGTCAGAATCCGCAAATAAATTGGGGTCTCGTCTGAGGGGGTAACCAAAGGGGAAAGGACTATCAAAAAGGGATCCTAGCCGGGAAATAGTGTGCCAACCGAAAGCGGCGACAAACAGGTAGACCACAACCCGTGCCCGTGGATCACTGGAACGCAGGACCGACAAGGGGTCCCCTAGGGAAAACGTCACCAAAAGAAAAAAAAGGACTGTCCCGGAAAAAAAAAATCTCCTGGGGATGCACGGTGCTGCAAGTCAACAACTTGTGGGGGGCCGGGAAAACATCCAAAGGTGACGAGGAGAAAAAAAAAAAAGACCCTTCATCGGCACAGCAACTGCAAAGTCCAAAACGGGTGGGGGCAAGAAAGGCCGGGGCACACGAAGGGGGGAACCCTACCGAACGCAAGGCTTGGCGAACCTGGACGCCGGCCTGTATACCTGAAACTGGTTGGCGGGCGACACGGGACTGCCAACACCTGCCTGCCGGGGGAAGAACTCGAGAATCAAAAAGCACGCATCATGAACCGGGGGCAGGCAAAAAAAGGGGGGTGTCGCCTCTGGGCAGACCCGACCTCTGGGTTTCCTGCTGGGTTTTGCAGCAAAAGAGTGGGGAACTGAACACGTGGGGGTGGCCTCCAGATGATCAAAGCTGCCGGAAAAAATGGGGGGCGGCCGGGGAGGGGGTGGTTGGTTCTCACACGGCGCAAAACGGGGGAGCCCGGGGGGATGTGAAAGAAAAAAAAAACTTGAACACGGACTTGTAAGGACGAAGACGGGGCCATCATGCTTGAAAACACTTACGGTGCATGGAAGAAAAAAAGGGGGGGTGAACTGTTGAAAGGGGGGGGGGGGGGGTGGAGGCGGGTGGTGCACGTCGGGGGGCGGGCCGGCCCGTCCGAAAGGACAGGGGACTGGGAACTCATCGAAAACGGGTCTGGTTGCTCCCCAGGTCAGAAAGTAAACCAGCCACAAGGGGAGCGGGGACGAAAAAAGGTACGTGCAGAGGCCACATGGTCTGGTCACACGCGCCTGTGGACCCGAGGATGAAGGGTCAAAAAAAAAAGGAATTATCAAAATCGCAACAAAAAACAAACCGGAAAAGTAGGGGGAAAAAGAGGATTCAAAAAAATGCTGCCATAATCACAACCGCACAGGCGTGGCCCAGCAAGCAAACGCACCGTAATGCTCCCGGCAGTGGAAAAGGAAAAAACAAATGGGAGCACCCAGGAAAAAAGCCGTCTTCAATTCAAACATGTAGGAAGGACACAGGAACCAGGTAGTCAAAAACCCCGGGAAAATCCAGGAAAAAAAAACCGAACCACAGCAAAAAAAGAAAAACTGTAAGGGGAAAGCATTGTAGAAAGGGAACGTATCATGTCCAGAAAAGGCCAATCACAGGGCGAACCGGCGACGCTCGAGACCAACAAAAAACCGGCCGCCAGAGGGCAATCATTATCCTGAGGAACCACCGGGTTGACATTCCACAAAAATAACAGTGGACCCAAACAGTAAACCAAATTGACCCTCAGGGTAGTTTTACCCCCGTAATGTCTACAACAAAAGGGGGAAAGACCTAAGGTTGGATGAGTATCGAGAAAAGATCACAAGGAGGGTCACGACCCGGTCTAAACACAACCCGAAAAACAGTTGAAAGTACCGGCTGCCTTGAACAGACTGATCAGGTTGGGGTGGAAATACAAAGTGCCGCAACGTGTGGGAGCACGGGGGGGGAGTTCAGGTAGCAACCCCGCTATTGGAGCGGGCTCAGACTTACATGGGTGGAAGTGGGTACACGTTGGGGAACACTCAACAGACGCAAACATAGGGCAAGCGAGGGAAAGCCGGCAGAGGGGAACAGGTAGAAGTTTCGGGGTCACAAAGTGAACATTGTAGGGGCACGGTTGTAAACTAGTAATAAAAAGGGGTCACCTGAAGTCCATTGACCCCCTAAGCTTCTTTTGATAATGGGTAGGACCCTAGCCAATGGTGGTGTACTTCTCACGGGCAAAGGGAGAACCTATTGGGGAGGAAAATTGCTGCCACCAACCAGTGTAACGGGGGAGAGACTTGGGGGGGGGGACAGTGGGTGACGGGAAGAGGTACGCAAAAAAAGCCAGTGCGCGACAGGGGAACGCAAGCAACGTGACGGGGGCGTGTTGGGGGGGGTGAGAACAAGGATTGATCGTAGGATACTGAAAGACATGGGGGCCAAAGGCGCGGGTAGGAACCGGCAAAGCCAAAAAAGCCGCCACTATCCTGTCGTTGGGGACAATGAGAGATGTTATCAGGTATTAATGGGCAGGGTAAAAGAAAGAAATGGCTGGTTGGGTTAAGGGTTCGATGTGTGAGGAGAACGCTTGGAAAAAGGGTTACCGGGGGTACTTTGTCTATGGGGCGAGGACCACGTAGGTTAAAAATGGTAGAGACGGGTTGCAGAGGAACGTTTAGTTAAGAAAAGAAAAAGAGGGTTTTGTACGTTAATCAAGCGGTTTGCAAAACGTCATGCGGGCCACTTTATAGGGAGGTAAAAAGGAGGAGCAAAATGAATATCCCTTACAAACAAAGGGGAGATCACGTAGATAAGCACTAGGGAGGGGGTAACTCGTACATAAAAAAAATCAACCAATCAACAAAACTCATAGTGGCACTGAGGGTCACACGAAGGAAGCTGGACTGAGTTTTGTAACGGGGTGAAGGGTGTGCTACGGGAAAAAAACAGTAAAACTATGGGGTGTGTGATCTAAACCGGGGGGCCAAAATGGGCCCGTAAGGCTTCAAACAAATTTGGGAGAAAGCGGCCAAAGGGACAAGGGAAACTGGGTGGTTGGCAGTCAATGTCGAGGTACTTCGTCACCAATCGGACGGGAAAAAGTGGGACCATCCACAAAACTTTGTGTGAAGCCCGTACAGTGGGGACACCACGGTTTCCCAAAACCTTGACGGGGACCAGGACTCGGAAAGTTCTAGGGGGATTAAAAAAAGAGTCAAAACGGGGGAACGGTTTCTAGAAAAGTTCCTCGTGAAAATAGGGGGAGGGTACCAGGTGATTAGAAATTTATGGACTTCAAAGGTGACTGGGGCACAATCGACCAAACGCTAATTAAGACTGGCCGTTCCCGGGGGCACATATTTCTGACCAAGTAACACTTAGGGTATAGTACAGTCCGTTACAGTGCTTGAGCCACTCCTTAATGAAGGATTACGAACTCGTCTCAGGGAAAGGGGGGAAGTTAGGATGTAGTTTGGGGGCGTTGGGGAAATGGGCAACAACTCGTCCGTGGGAGATGGAAATGAATGAGGAGAGTGGGAATATGGACCGTGGCTGGCCGGACGGGGACCAGCTGGGACAGTTCAGGGTGTGCAAAGCGAAACGTTTGGGAAGGGTTGGCCAGCGTTTGCACAGGGTGGAAGAAAAAACACCTTGAAAAACGACGGAGGTCCAGGACGGAGTACCGGGAAAACTAAGGACCCGGACGCACTCAACCGGGGCAGAAAGAGACCAAGATAACGTGTACAAATCGCGGGGCGTTTGTTACGTCGGGGCAACCTGGAAGCAAAAACTCTAAACCGTGCTTTGAGACGCCTAGGTGTACAGGTCCGGTCCTTCAAACCGGAAACCCGAGAGAAACGCAGATGTGGATTTGAAACGCCACAAAAGGGAATCGAAGGGGGGGAGGGGTTTTGGGATCATACTCATCACTCGACGCAAGACAACGGGTCAGCAAAAAATGGGGGCGGGAGGGTAAGGAAAAAGAGAGTCTGTATGTGTTCTGTGTAGGGTCGGCAGGGGGGGAAAAACACGGGATCTTGGAAAAAGTTACATTCTCATCACATCAAAAAGAATTCATAAAAACCCTCCAGGGCAGAGGCATTCAAAGGTGAACTCCCTGTTCAGTTTTTTTAACTGTAGAAAAAAAAGGGGGTAATAGAAGGCTACGGGTTCGTCTTAGTTATGTCAAAGTACTTGGGGGCCGCGGAGGTGAACCTTGGGTAAATGAAGTGGTGGGGGAATGTAATGTGTAGAAGTGCAAATCAACAAAGCCAACTGGGAGCGGTCTCAGGGGGGGGCAGGGAAAAGGATTGGAAGTAATTTTAAAAAAAACAAAGAAGGGGAGGGCGTCAAAACAAAGAGGGAGTAACATCGACTATCCAATAATCAAACATAACAACAACAACCCCCGGGCGGAGTGCGAAAAAAAGAAGCTCGTCTCGCCGCCTGGGGTTAAGCAACCTAGGGGCGTCCCAACCGGACGTAAGTCAAAGAAAGTCAAACTTCCACCTCCTGGGGAAGGCGTGACAATCGTACCACTTCAAAACATCCCAATTCGTGACACATCAAACTACGGTACACCATTCTTGTGCCAGAACTCAATTAAGGAACCAGTTGAAGAAGCCACCAAAAAACGGGCAGTCCCTGCCGGCCTTCAGAAAGGGGGGCTGGGTGGTACGGGAAAGAGGTTTCGGGAGCCCATGAAGGTAACGAAGAAGGAAAAAGGTGCCAATGTCCGACAGAACAGAAAAAGGGGGCCTTAAAACACGCCGCCAGTGGGACGGGGAGGGCGTGGGAACTCATTGGGTCTTACCCACCCAATAAACCTGATGAAAAAAAAATGGAACTTCAACCGGAACCATCTGGTGGATCGTGGGTTCACAAAGTGAATAACTTCAAAGGAGCAGCTCTCACCTAGGGGAACCTGCAAAAATCACTAAACGCAAAGGACAAGAAAAAAGAAAACCGCGCTGTGATTCCGGGGGGTGTTGAAGCGCCCGGAGCGGTCCCAGGGATCACGAACATAAGGGCACGAGGGGAAAAAGGAACTTGACCCCCGGGGCATACGGACAACCAAACGGAGGGGACACAACCCTCGTGAAGACAACATTGCGAAGAAATTACCAGGGGGGCCAAACCAAGGTGGTCACAGAGGTCGGGCCATCACAAACCCTCTTCGACACCAGTTTCTCAATAAAACAAAAATCAGGGGCAGGGTATACAGGACGAACGATGGTTCCCGGCAGCCGAAAAGACAACTCCAGGAAACTGGGAAACATGGGAGGGGGAAAAAAAACACGGGCTGGGCTTAAAGAATCATCATAGGGGGGGGGGGTCAGACCGCACATAAACCGACTATCCAAGGAACATCCAATCATGGGCAAGCCCCGGTGCCAAGGGTTCCGGACATCATGAAAGGAGGGGGGGGGGGGGGAACCAGAAAGTACAAGGACCTCATAATCCCCAAAACAGGTCTCAAACAAGTAGGAAGGGGGGGGAGAACCAACGGACGAAAGACGTAAAAACTCAAGAATATCCGCACTAAATCCAAACACACGGGCCGGGACACCGCAAAAATGAAAAAAAGGGTGACTAAACGGACCACCCATGGCTCACTGTCAAAGGTCCCGTTACAGCGGTGGGGGGGAGTGGGGACACTCGGGATTGTGGATTAACGCAACAATCCCTGGGGGGGGGAAGAACATGGGTCATCTGCGCCCGGTGCAAACGCAGGATAGGGCCCCAGTTCACGCAGGGGGGAAGGCGTGAAAAAAAGGCGCCATGGGTTTGGTGGGGTCACCGTAAAATACAGGCAACAGTTACACAACCTAAAGGGGGGTAATAGGAAACTCCTAGTAATGGAACCGGGTTTGAGGGGGGAAGGGGGAAGGGGGGGGGCCTACGCAACAACTGGCTATCTCTGGGGGGTATGGAGAAGGATAATGCATGGTTAGCAGTCAGGACAACTTGTGTTAAGAGGGAGGGGTAACCGGGGGGGGGACAGTGCGATATTACAAAAAAATTTTGCCTTCAGCTCAGAAAAAGGTACCTGGGTCAAACGCCGAAACTTGGGGGAAAAAACACAAGGACGTTCTCAACAGTCCCGACCCTGAACGGGCCCGCCGGTAACGTAGTAAGTAAAACTTGGGGAAAAAAAAAAGAGAGTAAGAAAGACCTTCAGTCAAAAAACCGTTAGAACCGAAAAACTGCCACACACCAGTCATTAGGTGCAAACCCAAAAAACGGTGTACAAATAAGAAAAGAGAAAAAAGCGGAGAGGGAAACCCCAGAAAAAAACAAATAGAAAGGAGAGGGGTGGGGGGCAAACAGGTCCTGAAAACGCTCGACCGTCTTGTCAGGTCATAAAAACGACACTGATAGAGAATTTTCAGAGGACATCTCAAGACAGAAACTGGGTGACCTGCATGGGTTGGGAAGGTGGAGCCAGAAAGGTCATGGAGGGAAAGCCCTTCAAGGGAACCGTCAAAACCAGCAACATCCATATGGAACCAAAATTCAGGGTGAAGGATTAAGCAAATAGTTTTTGGGTACAAAGGGGCCGTTGGGGAAGAAGTAACACATTTTAGTTACTCCCGGCAGCCAAAACAAGCGGAAGGCAGATTGACCCAAAAACAAACAGGGAAGGAAAACAAGAACCCTGAAATTGATCAACAAGAAACGGACCTGTCTCAAAAACGGACCGTTCATCCCACCGTTGCCACTATCACTAGTGAATTGTTAGCCGACGCCTGGCAAGTCTGCCAGGGGAAACAAAAGGTGGTACAGGCCCAAGCAGGGGGGGCGACTGATTACACTGCCAAAATCAGGATCTTGTCACAAAAAAGAGATCACGCCCGACCGGAAAGGATTCACGTGGACTGGGGGGTCAAAGACTACCTCAAAGAGGGGGCTACAGGTAGTCAATACGCAAGAAAAAAAAAAAACAAAAAGTCAAAGGGAAAATGCTGGGTGGACGTAGGGGGCGTACTAGGGAACTCAGAAACCACCGCACCGGTGAGGAAAAGAAGGAGTCAGAGACGCTCAGTAGAATCAAGCAAAATACAAAAAGACTTGGGGTCCGAACGGTCTTTGGGACCTCCACGAAAAAACCTCGGGTTGACTTAGGGTTGGCAGAAGGGGAGGGTGGTGAACGTACCAAGTGGGGTGGAACAGAGAGCAAAGAATTGCCGAAATGGATGCACGGTCGGGGGTGGTTTGGGACCTTCAGAAAGGAAGGAGGGGAGTAAAAATTGCATTTTAGAAGGGTCACAAAGGCCCTGTAAGGACGGAAACTCCGGCACAGAAGACCCTTCATGGGAACGACAAGTTTATGGTCTGGGTCATCGGGTGTGGATGGGGTGCTGACGGGTCGGTGTCAACGTGTACCGAAGTTGCGTCACGCAAAGGTACGGAATGATAAAAAAAATCCAATGAATCCGTTGGCTTGAAAAAAAACGGGTGCAAAACCCATCAAACAAAGGGTCCCGCTAGAATAACGAAAAAAAAGCCGGTCACATTCAGGTTAAAGGGAAGACGGAGAGCTGCGGTATTTGTCCGACTCCGGGGTGGGCGTTGCGGGAAGGAGAAAATAAAGACGTATCGTATCCACCATCTCAAAAACAACAAAAAAAATAGGGAGAAAAGGGGAAAAGAAAGATTACAGGGGGGGGGGCTCATTACCAACTAGCATCACAACAGGAGAGTAACCAGACGAGGCCCGAAGTAAAAAACACAGATTTGAAACTAAAGTAACGGGGGGGGGAATCCACACACAAGTAGAAAATAAAGAGGGTCCAGAATCATTATTGGAAACTTCAGAGTGACCAGTTAACTGAAAAAAAAAGAAAGGACCAGTAAACCCGCAAACAAACTCGGGAAAAAAAAGAAAACGCACGGGGGAAACACCCTTAGAAAGCGTCAAAGGCCCTACATAAAAGTGTGTACTGGGAAAATCGTCCCAAAAAACCGTGCGCAGGAGAGGAGAAAAGGCACCTGGGAAGGGACCGAGAAAATTAAGCATTACTCAGCGGCAAAAACCCGTCCATGTGACCCAAGATGCCTGAACACAGAAATGGGAACAAGAATTTTACCCTTTGGCGGACCAACGTCAGGGAGAGAATGGCCGTACGTCCAAAAAAAAGGGGGGGGGATTGGTAGCCGGACGATCAAAGAGGAGGGGGGGTCAGACCAAGGGGGTTCGGATAGGAAAACAAAGAATGTAAAAGTCAGGAGCTGGGACCAAAAAGGAAAGGTCACGGGGGGGTAAAACTCATTGGCAAAAAAAAAGCCGTGGACGTCCTGGGCGTGACATGGGCAGGACCAAGGTGAAATGGGATCAAGACTACTTGGGGACTTAAGGGGACAGGGGTTGGCACGACGACTACGGGTCCTCCTGACTTGGAGAATAAAGGATATGTGGGAAAGCCCATTGACACATGTCTTGAAGAAATGTTTCAGTTCCCTGTTAAATGGTGACGGTCAGAAGTACTTGCCGGTTGAAACATCTTACTTAAGGGAGATGGGATCAGTGAGTAAACCCAACCCAGACAAAAATGTTGGGGTTATCATGAAAAAAAAACTGGGGTAGAAAAAGGGGAAACGGAAATAGACTGCTGGACGCTGCCAACCAAAGGAAAGGGCATGATTTGGTAACGGTTCCATGGGAAGAGGTTGAGCCAACAATAAAAAGCGCCACCTCGGAACGCACATTTGGAAAAAGGGGGGAGTGAGTGAGACCGTAAATTTGATATTAAAAAGGGGACAGTCCAGGTCTATGAAGGAAAAGAAAAAACGAGGGGACGGGGGGGCACGGGGGAAAGCTCCATACAACCAAACAAACGCCCCTAATGAGTCGGGAGGACAGGAGAAAAGCGGGTGAATAAGGTCACTGTAAGGGGGGGGCAAAGAACGCCCGGCGGGGGGGTGCAGGGGGGAAAAAAGATGGGAACGGGCGACGGTAGATTGACCGGGAAAGCCTTGACAGCTACAAGATGGAAAGGATTCAGGGAAACTGGCGGACGGTTACATAAAAAAAAAACGTTGGGGAAAGAATATAGAATGGTTGGAAACTCTCCAAATCGGAGATCGTTGGGCGAGCGTATATCAGAAGACCAATTGGAGAAGTTCGAGACTACAAACAAAGAAAGAAATATAAAGAAGGGGACTTGGAAACAACCTCACATACCTCAAAAACCTCCTTTAGACGGGAACGGGAAAGAAAAGATGGAAAAAGTCCGGTTGGGGGTAAAAAGGGTTACCTGGGTGTGTGGACTACGTGAAAAAGGCAATGACCCTAAGAAAAACTTGGCAAAAAATTTAAAAAAATGTGCGTGATATTCAGTGCCACAGGCGAAAGAAGAGCAGTCACTTCAAAGGGGAATCCAGGGTTACGTTGAAAGTGGGGTGAAATAAAACTGAGGTTATGTGTAGGGTAACACGAAGAAAAAGGTACAATTGAAGGCAAACCAGGGGGGGGGGGTCCTGCCCGACCGGTTTACCTTGTTTCCGTCGTGGAAGAACGCGGCAAAACTGGTAAAAGGGGGGAAACGGTCGTAATTAGGAGGACTTCGAACAATGGGGGGGTCTGGAACCGGGAAAAAATAAGGGGACTAACCTGGGAATCGGAGGAGGACTGGGGGCGTTTCACCACTCGAAAGAAAGGCTTACTGAAACCCGGTGGAACACGTGGGCAGCCACCCCTTCCAACCCACATGAACTGGGGGATCAGGCGGAAAGGTTACTTGCGGAAAAAAGACACCACCGAAGGATTATGGGGGATGTTACTACGAGGATGGGCAAACCACATGGGGGGTCAGGAGGTGATTTGAGGGGATGGGTCTCAACTTTCACCCGAGAGCGGGGGGGGTACAAGGGGCCAAGGGGAGGGGGTCCCCCTTTCGTGTGAGATGGTGGATGGGAAGGGGAGAGGACAAGCCTTGACAAAGGGTAAGTGGCCGGCTAATTGGGGGTGGGGGGGAACTGTTGACCCAGGGGTCGTGGACATCACAACCTGTTCAAGACCTACTCTTAACGAACCACCTTGGCGGGCAGGGGAGGTAAGGGGGTTACCATCCCGGTTCGAGCCCAAACCGTTGTACTAACCCCAGAAAGGGGAAAAAAACGGGCTGGGGGGACGTTTGGAAGAGTGCACTGAACCAACCGGGCCTTCAGGAGAGCCTGAACATTTGTGGGGGCTTCTCCAAAAGGGTAACTGGGGACAAACCGGTAAACAAAAAAAAGCCAGAAAAAAAGATGGGGGGATGGTCAGCCAACAGACAGAACGGTGGCGGTTTTAATAAAAAAAAAAAAATGAACGAAAGAACCAACATTGCCCGGAAGGATGGGGTAGACGATTCAGTTTGTTCATTTGGAGTAAACTGGGGCCCTCAGGAGGAAAGAAAAAAAAGGGAAAGGAAGACAGAGAGTCATAACCATACTCTTATCAAATGCCAAGGGTCAAAAAGGACAAATGTTGGTGGCAGGGATAACCTTGATCGGTGAATGAGTCGGAGACTGTGAAAGAGTTCACGGGGGGGGGCGGGATCGGGTCTGGGGGCTTGAAATTTCGGTAGTGGGTGAAAGATGGTCACCGAAGGACAGGAGACGTGAAAAAAGGCACGGAAAAATGGAGGCGTATACGTCCGTGTAATACAAAAGAAGGAGGTATGAAAAAAACCCCCGGGGAGGCTATCCCCGGGAAATCACGAACAAAAAAAAAAAAAGAAGGAAAGGAAAAAAAGAGAGATAGAGACTCCATTTAATCCGGCGTTCTTGGGGGGAAAAAAACAGACGGAAGCCCGGCCCGGAAGCTAACTACCCGACGACAAAAAAAAGGGTGGGGAAAAAAAGGGACAGGGACCGTCGTAAAGAAGGGACCCGCAAGCAGAAGGACACGCGAAAATTAAAGGAAAACTTCAACTGAACTACCAGCTAAACACAACGGGTATTCCTCCACAAAAAAAAGGACGCGGAAAGTCAAAAAACCCGGAAGGATCCCTCGAAAAAAAAAAATCAGGGGTGGGGCAAAAACTGGGGGGAAGCCATGGGCAGGTACACCTGACAGGCAAAGTTAACGAAATAAATAAAAACATCGTTACACGGCCTAACCGCCCATCATGGGGACCGTGAAACAACGGGAAAAAAAGGGGAGGCTGGAGTTAGAACCCTAACAAAAAACCCCCCGGAAGATCCAGGGGTGCGACCTAAAACAGCCTGTTCAGCGAGGGTGGTTCCCAAAGGAAGGGCCCACATGACAAAGGGAGCTCAGACACGTACTTACAAACTAGTCACAGGCACAATGAAAAAGACCAAAAGAGGTAGAGCCTTAGCTTTTCAGGCACAGGTGTCAGTAAAAAAACCTGGGATCTGTTCAAAATGTAATCACCTCATACCGGGGGCCGATTGAGCATGGTACACATGGGGTTATCAAAGGCAAAGACCAATCGGTTTCCACCTGGTCAACTCTGCGCGCAAGAAGAAAATGACCGTGAACACCAGCTGTGGCCTGTCGTAAAGCCAGCCAAAAAAGACTCGGAAAACAAGTTTTTTGAGACCAAACCACACGGGAGGACAACGATAAAAACAGCTAAAAAGGTAAAACTGCAAAGATAAAACCGAAACTTCATACATGTGGGAAAGGGACTATCACGGGAGGGGGGGTTAAAAAGAGGTACCATCACATCAATGGACTCCCTAAGGAGAGAAAACCTTCTCTCAAAAGGCATCCATCGGGGGAAACTCAACTTGTGCCGTTCAGGCCTCAGGGTCGAGGGGTGCACGCAACAGTACCGCAAAGGCCTATAAAAAAACATGTCTGGAAAAATAAATTCAGGGGAGAAATTCTAAAGAACCATCACAGATAGGGGGGACAAAGCATAAAAAACTAACGGGACCGCGTCGGTACACATGCTAACCGGACCTTTGACGGTAGAAACCAAAAAGTTAGAAAGAACAAGAAAGACCCGGTGGGAAAACCGTGTGGCACGCGGGGAAGGAAAAGACCCTAGTAAAGAACCTTATGGTTGAAACCCGGACCAATCACCATGCAAAAAAACTTGGAGCCCAGGGGGGGCATCTAAACTAAAAAAAATTGGGACACAAAATACTGAGCCCTTTGTTTGGGGACCAAAACCAGGTCAGTTCAAGCGCACTGTAAAAAATCGCCAAAAAAAGGGTTGTTCAAAAAAAAAAAGGGGACCAGCTTGATCAGTCCGGAAACGGTTGATGATCTTGTGGGACCAGAAAGTCGGCTATCTCGGGACAGGCCACAGGGTAGGAGTCAATGGTGGCAAGGGCCGTCTGGGGCGGGACTTGGGAAATATCCGGACACGGGGAAGGGCGAGGGGACCACTTTTCAAACTCTTCAAAACTCCACCATCGGAAAAAATAACGGTAAAAAGGCAGGGCGGCGACCCGGGGTTCCCAAAACTCCGTGGCATCGGGGTCGAGAAAGGGAAAGGGGGGCCACGCCAAAAACGAAACGCGTTTCGTTCAAAGCAAAAAAAACCAGCAAGGGCCCAAAGCACCCCTCAAAACTTGACTTCGTGCCCCCCTGGCCAGAATACTATCACAGCGGCAGGGTGGTGGAAACTCAGAAAGAAGAAGTCGGGGGGTGGGGAGGAGGTTCCCCCAAAAAAACGACAGCTGGGAGTGAAAAAAGCTCTGCAATGGAATAAGATAATACTGTGAAGGACCGGCAGCACGGAGGAAAAAGTTGGGGGTCAGGGGCTAACTGGCAAGGGGAACATCGGGCCCATGACACCGTCCACATCAAGGCACCTTTTCGGGGCAGAATCCGAAAAGTAAGTGGGGGGCAGAGGGGGAAAAAAAGGAAAAAAAATTTGGCGGGGGTAATAAAGAACCACCTGAGAACAAATACCGGGAAGTAAGGAAAAGGGGACCCTACGACACTTTCGAACGACACGAAACCACCGTGGAGCCCAAAATCCGACCTTGCCAGCGGAAAAAGGAAACTCTGGAGTAAAAAGCAAATCGGAAGGACGGGGCAAGGAGGGGACAACCGTTTACTTCCCCGGGGCAGGAAAAAAAATGAGACAGAAATAAAAAAAAGAATCAGTCGCTCACCACATGGCCACTCCACTCCGGGGAAAGATCACGGGTTGGGGATGGTCAGCCAACGACGAAGGCCTGTTCTAACGGTTCCTGCCTGACTGGAAAAACCTATGGTTGACAAGCAATGGGCCGGAACCGGTCAGAAAACACCCAAGATGAATGTCAAACAAAACAGAGAAGCAGACTCAAAACCTCTTGAAAGGTCCACCATTGGGGGGGTTGGCCAGGGGAAGAAACAAGACCCTCGGGTTCCTGCATGTTGGAAATTCAAAGGGGAGGGGGGGGAACTGGGGGGGGACACACTGTGTGAAAGAAAAAACGGGGGGGTCAAAAAGAAAAAACACTGACATGACGCCTTCACCTGGGGGTGTACGAACTTGAAAAAAAACTGGTGGCGAACGAAAGAGAAAGGTGCGAGGGTTTACGAAAAAAAAAAAAAAAAAAAAAAAGTGCTGTCCAGGGGCCTGAACTAACGAAGGGGGGCATCACTTTTCCTGGTCAAACCGGGGGTTTTGTCACCAGGGAAAAAAAGGGGGAGGGAGCGCAATTGGGCGTGGGCATTGAACTGGGAGGTGTTCCCTGAAAAACTTGTCGACGGGTAACGTAATCAAAAAAAATGCTGATTCCGGACAAGTAGGGGGGGAAAAAAAAATTGTTGCTCATACCTCCGTGTCAAGCGGACGGAAAAAGAAAAATGGAGCAGTACGGCGCCAGACCTGCTGGCCAACCTCAAGGGTTGCGCAGGAGGGGCTGTTGAATATACCAAGGGGAAATTCCTCAGTCGGAAAAAAAACAACGAAATTGAGGGAGAGAAAAAGTCCTGCTCGGAACAGCCATAAATATCCGAACAGGCGAAAAAAGTGACCCTCATAGGCTAAAAGTAATTTCCGGCTGGGGCGGCGGCACGGAAGGCAAACGGAAAAAAAAAAAGTACATATCGTCCGGCGGCAGAAAAACCAGGTGAAGGAACAACAAAAAAAAAAAAACCACCCGAACAGAGACAAATAAAAAAAACGTCCGGAGAAAAAACAATGGAAAAAACAAAATTGAAAAAACAATGTACGGTCACCTCCCTCCCCCGCAGACTACAAAAAAAAAAACCATCACCTTCACTCCATACGCCAAGAAACAGGTAAGGCAAAGGGAACACTGGTTCCATGGGGCAAACCTCCTGGGGTCATTCCAAACCATAAGTAAACCCGAGGGTGTCGGAGGAAAAAAAATGAAGCTAAAATTCAGCCGCTAGGAGACTTACGATCATAAGTAAAGGTGGGTTGAAGGGGGACCACTTTGCCTACCCATGCAGGCCCAAAGCCAGGACAGTTGCAGAGGACACCTTATGAACACTCGTATGGGGGGGGGTGGGAACAGTTGGGACTCAGTGTCGGCTGGGGTGAAGCAAAAAGGGGTTCCATCCACGCGATGGGGTAGACTACTCAAACAACATGGCGGTGGGTGACACTGGTAAAACGGGAAACCACGCACAGCATTCATGTAAGGAAAAGACATGATAGACTTGAACCAAGGGCTTTACAAGGTAAAAACCTAACGGTTCTTAACGTGCAATGGGCTGTCGAATGGGCTTCTTGGGGGGGTAGACACAAATCTGCAACTTCAAATGACTCTGTGACAGGGAAGAAACGAAAAATGGGGGTAATACGTGGATCCTCAAAGAAACCTATTTTGCAGAGAGTCTGGGCCCCGGAACAAGTCACGAAAAAGGCGGGTTCGGGGTCAAAAAAAAAGAAGGCCGAGTAGACCCGCCGGACTCCATAACAGGCGTAAAGGGGGTGGCGTGAAAAGGTACCTACCCGGATGGTATAGTGGAAAGCATTTCGTAAGCTGCCAAGCAGAGGGGGCCGGTTGAACTAGTCACAAAAACCAAAAAAAAAAAACTCGGAAGGAATCAGGGAAATGAAAAAAAGACGCCGATGTGGGCCGTCCGTTTCCCAATGTCCCATGTACTAAAAGGTTGAACCAAGTTAGGTTGAATGTAAAACGCCTGGGTTGGTAGCGAAAGGCGGCGGGGGGGGAAGAAGGTCCATGAAAAGAGACAGCGGGCCCGGAGGGCGTGAAAACTTGGTCGCCGGACATAGAAAAAATTCTGTTAAAAAGAGGGAAAGTGTGTGGTGTACGCGGGACCGCCAAACAGCTGTTTGGGGCAAACACAGCAAAAGAAAAAAAGAATTCCCCCTTAAAGGAAGGGGCTGCCAAGATCAAAGGGGATAATCCGAGGCAGGTGGTCAAACAAGGGGGGTCATCACTCAAACTCCGGAAAGGACGAGAAAAGACTGGACTTACGGGGTGAACTGGTGAAAAAACACGTTTTGAGAAAAAATTCGCCTGCGCCGTGACCGGCAAAAAGCGGAATGTTGCGGGATGACAGTGTAAAAACCTGGTGCCGGAAAGACGGCACGGGGGAATACCAGGGCCCTGGGAGTGTGGGGGTCGGGGACGAAAAAGAGGGTTATGTCAGGAAAACCGGAAATGCAAACGGGACCTTAAAAAAAAAGCACACTGGAAACGCCGTCAAGGGGAACCGGTTCCTGCCTGTGCCCGACGCGTAAAAACTTTAAAAAGAGTTAGGGGGGGGGGTGATTGCTTCCGTTCGCGGGTGGAAACAAAATTCAATAGGGGCTTGGAAGGGATCGGCGGCGGAAAGTTCGTGCACCGAACCGAATTGCAGGCCGTCCAATTGTCAACAGAGCCTGACTGCTGCTGTAATCAAGGAGAGCCCAGGTCTGGGGCGGGAGACCCAACCTGAGGGGCATTAACGGAAAACGGATCGAAATGGGTGGGGCAGGGGGAGAGTTGTGAGGGGTCGCTTTCCTGGGAAAAAAAAAGACAAAATATCGGTTGAGGCGTCCCCGAGGTTACGGCAACTGGGGGGGGGGGGGCCGAGAATGGGGATGAAAAGAGGGGGCCTACCTATACTATTTGGCGGGGTAAGTGGGTAATCCAAAAAAAACATTGGTACCCTGTTTGGAAAAAGAACGTGTCTTTAAAAAAAGAGCACCTGTCAAAAACAAAAAGCGGGTGACCAGGGGGCGTGGGAGTACCTTGACAAGATCAAAAAGGGACTCACACTTTAAGAAAAGAGGGGAACAGGGCCCGCCATAGGGGATTGGCGTTGGGTGGTGTCGTGCATGCGCTCCGGCTGAGAGACTTATTGCTTCTTGTAAAAACTGCCAAAAGGGAAAAAAAAAAAACGGCAAAAAAAAAAAAAAAACAAGATGTGACGGGTGCCGCACACAAAAACCGGGAAGAATAAACGGTGGAGGGGGGATCTCAAATACTCCCCGAAAGATCCCGACATAACTGGAAAATCTGGGGGAAAGGTTAGGGGTTTGGACCTGTCGACAACCTGGCCGCGGCTAGCGGAAAGGCAGAAAGCCAAGGGGGAAAAAACCTACCATAAGGGGCGTAAGACATTGACATTTTACCAGGGGGGCAAGGGTCTAACTCTTTTGGGGGCGGATGTCTCGGGTCAAAAACAAACTGGGGGGGGAAAACATCTGGGTAGGCGGGGCACGCTGCTTGTAACTGGAATGGGGATTGGTTACGGAAAGGGGCCCGAAAGAACCTGTGAAAAAATCAAGGTAAGAGTCAAACGGGATTCAGTGGGACAGGGGGGTTGTCCCGTTAAACGCAAGTATGATGTGCTGACACCTTGCAGGGGGGCTATATCTCTGCCAAAAAAAAAAAAAAAAGAAGGGATTATGACAGGAGATATACGGAAACCTTTTAGGGAAGGGAGGGAAGCACTCGGGCGGTTGAAACCTGAAAGGGAAAGCCCACCGTTCCATCTTGAACCTCTAAAAGGGGTCTGCCAAAAAGGGGACCTCGTACAAACGGGCACCCGGAGAGCAGAGCAAAACGAAAATAGGAACCATTCGTTCTGGAAATCCGGTCATACCGGGGGACCCCCAGGTATTCCATAACAAAAAAACCAGGGCACCGTCTTAAAACCAAAAAAGGAAAGACGCGATTGGGTCTGGGAATAGGTGAACAAAAAAAGTTCGCTTTCAGTCAAGAACGACCTAGCACGGTCAGGGTCAATACAGGAACGGGAGCGTGAAAAAACAAACTGACAAATTCAACGGACAGTCGCCGAGTAGATTACAAGCCCCACGGGGAAGGGGGGCGGGGCCACGGGAACAATCTGGTTAGGGAGGAGGGGGTTCAAACGGAAGGCAATGAAGGAACAAAAAGCAGCTCAGCCGCGTGCCAATAACACTAACACGTAACCCCACAGACCTATGTGGCTGAAAGGTTGTTGTTATGAACAGGTGGGTTGAAGCTAACGGTGATCAGGGGGACAATGGGGGAAACGCAAAAGCTAAAGTGCCGCCTGTCGGGGCGTGGTAAGCTTTTGGCGCCGGGGGCAAGCCAATATGAACCAACGGGGGCCCCCCACTGACGGTCGGCCACTTACCGTTCCCAAGCTGGTCAAGAGTCATAAACAGCCAAAAAATATCGAAAAGTTCAATCCAACAATCTTAAAAATAACCGGGGCTAACGGGAGGGGGGGGGGCACAAGGAAAAAAAAGGGGACAAAGGAAAAAGCACTCCCAGGCCCATGTCTTTAAGGCACTTCGTGGGTAAAAAGAAAGAAACTCCAAATTGAGGCCAGGGGGGTACAAATAACAACGGTCGCCGATCAAAAAGAAAAAAAAAAAAAATTCACATTGGACCTTACGGGGTGCAGGATTCAAAAAAGGTTTGAAAACTAAGGGACCTCCGCAGTAAGAAAAATTTCCAAAAAAATAAGGCGGGGACCCCGTCTAACATACGCCATCAATCCGCAAAGAGAAAGGGTGACCCGAAGGGGAAAAAAGGAAATTACTTAAACAGGGGAGGTCAACCCAACAGGTGCGACGCAACTTCCCGTGCCGCAGGGGGGGAAAAAGGGAAGCCAGGATGTGAAAACTCCACGGACCTGTAACCTTTCCAGAAAAGGAGAAAGGGGGACCAGCAATCTGCAAGCCCGCAAAAGGGTCGGAAAAAAAGAAAAGTGACTAACGTCGACCACCGGCAAAAAGTTAAAACAGGAGTTCAAAAGACCTGAGAAAAAAAAGGGGGGGTGAACTGTGAAAAAAGGCTTTGACAACAAGACGGGATGAAGAGGTTGAATTTCATGATAGTGCATGGGCTACCGTCCTGCCGTGGGAAAACCTAAAACAAATTCCGGGGAAAAGAAAGTCGGCGACCCTGGGAGAGACTCGGGGTCTGTTCAGGCAGACATTTGAACTAAAAAAAAAAAAAACCCGTGAAGGGGGCTCTAGGAGGTCGTCCCGAAATCCAGGGAGGCAAGAGACAGCGCAAAAAAAAAATGCCACAAACGGGAAAAAAAGAGAACCAATTCCAAATTAGAGAGAATAACACATCAGTCTATTTACCTAACAAAATAAAAAAGGGAGTTGGGGGAAAAGGCGTCCCCACCACACAACAAAAACCGCCAGACGCCGGCTTGGGGGGAAAAGGATCTCCACTTGAATAAGAATCACAAAGAAAGCCGACACGAACGGACAAGTGTAAGGGGGGGAGGGGTCAACGGCGGGGAATAATCGTAAAAAAAAAACATTAAAACTGTAAAACCGCATCACTGGGCCGGGGGAAAATCCCTAAACTCGGGTAGGAGTGTTACGTAAAGAGTGACAACCAGGGGGGGGGCGGGAATCCTTAAAGCCACGAAGCCGGAAGGCGATGTTGGAAAAAGCGGAAGACGTGTCGAAAGAATTAGAAAGACCTGTCAAAAAGGGGAAAACCACAAAACTCCACTTGTCCAACCGAATCAACAAGAAACCTATCGTCAGTCCCATCGGGACGTTGACTGGCTACTTGAGGGGCACAAAGTGTAAGTTCCCGCAGGACGCAAAGTGGAGCCCTGGACAACCACCCGAAGATCGCTCACGATAAAACACTCCCAAACTGCCGTCCAACAAATGCACTGGAACGGGGCAAGAACCACTAACGAGAGAAGGTTGGGAAACTCTCACCGGGGGAATTTACAATCGGATTTTAAACCTCTGGGCAGACCAGTGCCGCAACCCCGCCCTTCGTGATCGTCAACTCAGAAATGACATCCTAAATATAGGGACAGGAATTGGTCAGCCGAACTTTGGGGTCCGTCCCCTAACTCGGGTGAACTGAACAGGTGTTAGAAAAGGGGGTGACCTGTGGAAACAAAAGTGGGGTGTCCTAATATGAAAATCCTTCTGTCCGGAAGTTAGAAGTCTGGTTTCCTCGAAAAGTTCATGACCTGTGGAAGGGGTGAAATGTTCCAAACCAAAAAAACCAGGCTGGGGAAAGTACTCTCTCGGGCATCCCAGGATTAAAAACAACTTTAAGAAGTTTTAAGGGGGAACTCATTGGGCGGGGGGCTGACGGGCCATTTTGAAAAACTTGAGGGGAGGAAAAATAAAAACGTCAACAATGCTGAGCCCCTGGCCGACGTACTGTAAAAGAAACTCCCAGGGGGTCCTCCGTACACCTACCAAAAGTGAGAAAAACATGTAGAACGGACGCCCCGGATTGAACAGGCTGGTGAAACTCTGAAGGGCGGGCGGGTGCCGTGGCCGGAAGGGGGAAAAGAGGG
>Ga0179593_1703719_pt1 | contig 21658 bp, 14 predicted proteins | sample CZODoug2_1_08_16_FD_185931 | JGI IMG/M metagenome (GOLD analysis project Ga0179593, IMG submission 185931) | Vadose zone soil fungal communities from Angelo Coast Range Reserve, California, USA - CZODoug2_1_08_16fungal (PacBio error correction) | ecosystem: Environmental > Terrestrial > Soil >...
CCCAAAGGTTCAGGAGAAGAAATTGTCCGTCATAAGAACCTTCTCGGACCAAACAACACCACCAGACGTACACGGCGGGAAACATCCCTAAACTACTTCATCACAACGTGAACGTCTTCCCGCACAATGAAAGAAAAAACCCGCTCCCGTCCCCCCTACTGATAATCCCACCAGCCGGTTAGGATCGAGATGCCGTGCTTCAGGCACGAGGGAGGCAAAGATCATTAGGAGCACCACGGTAGAACCAGCAGTTCCCCTCCAGGTTCCTAAGCAAAGGGAACGCCGTGGACAAAGAGCAGGGGTCGCCACCAAAAAAAATCCGTTCGGTAAACCGACCTACAAAAAGGAAAATGAAACATAGAAAATCACCCGGGGCAAAAAACATACCCTCACACACCAAAAGTCGAAAAGAGGGAACCAGAATATATTGGGGGGGCTAAGAGGCTCAACCAAACACAGGACCAAAGTAAAAAAACAAAACAGATCAACCTGGCACGCACTCTCCAACAACTTAAACGGCAAGGGATTTAAAGGAAACGAAAAAAAATTACAAAACAACAACTGTTAAACTTAGAAAAGACACAAAGAATCAGGGAAACCTAAGTTCAAACCTAAATTCTTTTTTCAATCTGGGAGAAAGGGTAGACATCGCGGCAAGTTTGTGTGTGTGTTCGCCGGCGAAACAGCAGGGGGTGAAATACACTGGAAGGCGCGCAACTTTAAAATGGGCAGAGAAACAGGGCACGACAAAAGCACTCGCGAAAAAGGAGGCAGGGTTCAAAGCTGCCCTTGATCCAGACAGACTGAAGAACAACAAGAAAAACCTGATTGGCAGTCGGACACAACAAAGGACGACCTAACTTAAGTACCTCGGCGGAAACAACTAAGCTGGCTGGCGGGAAACTATTAACAACTGTGGGCCAAAGTAAACGAATAGCTGGAAAAAAAAAGGAAAAAGTCAACACAACTTAAAAAACCTAAACTGTTGGACAGTCCTGTTCCACTGAAACCCCCGAAAAAACCAAAGCACGGCCCCACCAGGAGAAAGGTTGAGAGGGAAAAGGAAGAGAAGGAATCCCTGCAACTTAAATCCCTGGGCACTGACGGGATGACCAACTGAAAAACCATCCGAACAACTTCCATGTTCGGAACGGGTCCAAGAGACGTAAGGCAGGGGAATACCCCAGCTATCAATGCGAAAAAAACCTTGAGCTATTTTGTTCTCAGGGTTTTCCCTTTACCAGGGGCCTGCCACGAAGAAGGGAAAGCCAAAAAAGGCCAGAAGCAAGGGGATCAAGAAATCAGAAATCTAAGGGGAAAAAAGATTATAACAACCACGTTTGGCGGGGGTTTCGTTGGTGGGTAACCCAAACCATTTCGGACTTCTTTGGTCAGGAACGCATGGGGGGATGCAAAGGGACTATGCCCGTCGGAAAGAAAGGTGGGGGGACCTCATCTTTCGGCCGAAGGGGTTTTCCGCAAGGAGGCAGCTCTGTAAATACCAGGAAAGCTTGTAAGGGAATCACGGGACCATGTTATGGATTAAGCACGTCAACACTAAAGGCCGATACGAACGGCCAAACCAAGGGCTCACCAAGGTTTTGGAGGAAGTGCCACCCTCGGCCGACGGGGTTAAATCCTTTCTGGACCAAGCGTTTAAGCCAAATAAAAAAGCCCCTGACGAAGAATATTCATAAAAGTGGGGGAGAAAATACCGGTGCCTAACAGTTCTAGCGCAAAACAACGTTTCGCCTCCTGCTGGGTTTTTGATCCAAGGTGAAAGCATGAAAATTAACAAAGAGAAATTCCAGATCCAGCGAACCCACCGGTAGGCAAAAAGGGTCAACCATCCTGGGGAAAAAGGAAATGGGCCGGAGTGGGGGGCATAAGGCAACGACAAAGACGGCCAAGGAACCACGACAAAACAGGGGACCCGTCTTCCAGTATGGGTAACCCGCGTTTCCTGAAAAAATTAACCTCGGTAGGGGAATCGTTGGAAACGGGAGAGACACTCCTATCATTACTAGAAATACCTTACTGAAAGCCCAACGGCCACAAAATGGGGAAGAAGACAAGTCCGGATGAAAAAGAAAAGTTAGGACGAAAATCGAATAAGAGTCAAAAACCACGAACAGGCAAAAGAGGACCAAGCATAGGCAATCCGGAGAAAAAATTGCCAACATGTTCAAGGGGGGGGTAAAGGGGTAACGGTTGCCATGCAAAATGCTACATCACGCAAAAGAAAAGAATTAACGTAACATGACTTAGGCGGAGCTTCGGAAGGAACCCAACCGAAAGAAGTTTTGAAATGTCTTAAGGCTTTTAAAGAAGAAATATCTACTCTAAGGGTTTCAGGAATTGAGATCTCCAACTTTTTGGGGATGGAATATCATGGATGGCACCGATGTACGTAAGTAAGCCAACGAAAGGGGAACGACAAAACGGCCCACACAAAACCACAGGCAGATAAAAGGGGAGGCCAAGCGAAGGCCGCTGAAGTCGTCCCGAAATGGGTAGAATCGTCATTGTGAAGACCAGCCCGACGGGGATGCCCACGAAGTCCTGACATACATCTGAGTTGGGGGGGCCAGGGTTTCCAGGCCGCAAAAAACCAAAAGGGACAAGGGGAGGCAGCGGCCGAAGGGACAAATGAAATTATTAAGCCGGGTGGGGAAAAGGCCATCCGAGTAGAATAATGCCAAGCAGAGTGAAGGGGAAAGATGGCTCCGCGCCAGCGTTGGGTACGTGACAACAAAAAATCAGCGGGGGGGGAACGCGCCGAAAACGTCGGCCTTGAAGAGAGTTTGGAAAATCACCCGAACGGGCCTATTATATTTTCAGCCAAACTACAACAATGAAAAGAACTGAAGGTAGAAGGGCAAAAAAAAAAATCCGTATATTGGGTTTTGGGGGGTTACGTTGTCGTCACAAGTTGTCATTGCTAAGCCGGGAGCTTGGGCCTCAGAAGAAAGAGTTCCCACTTGAAAACTCTTAAACGAGGTGACTCTAATCCGGGCGGTGGTTGGGGGTATACTTGTTGGGAAAAAAACTAAAAGAACAGGGGTAAACTGGCCGCCGCCTAGACGGGTTCAGTAGGAAGACGCACGGTCGGGGGAGGTGACGCCACTGGGTCGCAGGTTGTGAAAAAAAGGCCATTGCTAGGGGGGGTCACAAGATGTGGCAAGGGGATCCAGCATACGGCGTGTTGAGGGGAAGGCCCACTTCTGCTCAAGAGGGAGTCTCGAGCAGAAAAACATAGCGAGGTCCCCAGCGGGAGAAGTCTAAAATTGTTCCCTGACGGCCCCGGGCGACAAAGAGGGGTAACTAAAAAAGTAACGGATGTGTATTGGGTCTGGGGGGAAAGTACATTCAGGAAAAAAATCACCTTAATGACGTGTGGCAAAATTCTCCCGGTCTGTGTGGACTGGTCCCCTCTCTGGACAACAGGCTGCCAGATAAACGCACCAACTGGACTGAGAGTGTGGGTGTTGGCGCGAAAGGAGCCTCCATCCTTGCAAAGAATCGGGAGAGAAGGGATAACGTCTATGGAAGAATCGGAACTTTGCCGCGGCGTGCCCACTCACAAGGGAGTCTGGGGGCGTGCTGAAAGCAAAGGACTGGGGAATCAGAGTTATGAATCATGCCCCCTTTGGAAGACGAAGGTGGGGAACAGCGGAATTTAGGGAAGTCTACAGTGGGGGGATCCCTCGACTATGTTTGTGTTTGGACGTCCCATTGGGCTTACCTTCAAAACCCTGCCTTTCAAGGAACGACCAAAGGGATACGTCAAACCAGAAACCGACAATCAGTTCATAGCAAAAAGCAGCTTATTGGGGCCCCCCGCAGGAGGGACGAACGTCCAAACCAACAGAAGAAGCATCGTTTCAAGTTACAAACCAAGCAACGCGGGAGAGGGATTCCCCCAACTTAACCTGTAATATTTAGTTTTTCGCTTTTGATGGTGACTCATTGTTCCCTTCCGTGTCTTTAAAAAAAATCTGAATCAAACGCGGGAAGCGGCAAACTGCTTGGGGTGTGGACGGAAAACACCCTTCTCCACTCTACTTGCCCCATGGGCCCTTACGCATAACATATAAAAGGGGAATCCTGACGGGAAAAAAACAAAGAGGGGTTAGTCCTGATGTATCCCTCAAGACAACAGGATAGAAACGCGGTCAGGAAAACGGGGAGACGTTGGCGGAGAGACAAGGAAGATTCTACCAAAGAACGCGAAAAGGTCTGGGGTAAAGGCGGCCTCAACGGGGCCAGGCCCATTATGAAGAGAAAGGGATACCTCCAAGGTTCATCGAGAAAGAGAGAAAGAAGGGCGCCAAGATTTACAGAAAAAGGGGGCCCTCTGTCTTATCCGGTCTGACCTGCAGAAGGGTCAAGCCTAAGGGGTGAGAGAAGACCACGACCGGGCCTGGGGGGGAGGAAACTATTTGACAAAAAAAAAAAACTGCCAAGGAAGGGGTGGCAAAACGCGACAAAAGACGGTTTTGAAAACCCCTCAGTGAAAACAACCGAGGGAACGAGCGGTCAGTTGGGAAGGAAAGTTTAAAAAAGAGAATAGGTATTCTAAAGCCATCCTGGGTTAGGGTGACAAACAAAAAAAGAAAAAAAACGTTCCCCAAAAGAAAGGGCCTGGTGGTCAGGGACCTCTCAGGGGTTGAAGAAGAGAGGCCACCATCGGTAAATTGGGGAGGGAACAAGAGCATCCGGGTTGGTAGGTCCTAAAAATGATCCCAGAAAACTAGAGTATCGAGGACAAGGGCTACGTGAGAGTGTATAGTAAATGGTCACCAACGCAGCGGTTGTGTAGTTGTTGGAATTACTAAACTGGATGGGAGAGGGACCATGCAGTAGACACCTACTAGGGGAACTACCAAGAGTTTTTGATGTTACGGGGGAGCGGTCACGGCCAACTAAAAACACGACTCAAATGCGGATCTTCCATGGACAATGGAATCAAACAAAAAAAAAAAAAAAAAGATTCATGACTGCCGTGAACCAGGGAACTCAAAGGGTGGCCATCCAAGGGGGTTCACACCAGAAGGATCTTAACCAGGGGACGGGTTCCCTCTGAAAGCAGTCGCGGGGGGAGACTACGGCAAAGTTCCTGTAGCGCGGGGGGAGGACAAGCCAGGGTTGGGGAGGGTCGACCTACTTTGGAGGGTAGGGGATCTACAGAAAAAAGGTTCCCGAAACTGCAATATATTAAAAAAACACCGGGTAATAGGGGGTGGTCACTGGCCCGACACGGAAAAGAACAGGGTGGCGCAGTCCGGATCTCCTACGGTGGGGAACAGGGCTTGGTCACAGGGGAAAGGGTACGATTTGGGGGGAACCTTTGGACCGCATAGGGACCCAGGGTCATACCTGGGGACACCCTGGAACTGAGATTGTAGTGTGGGGTCGGAAAGGTGACAACAAAGGTGTCTACAAAAGGGAAAGTAGGCAATTTTCGGCTCGTTGATTCACCCTAAGTACGGAGACACGGTGGTTTGGTCGCAGGGGTGCAACAAAAGCGTCAATAATAATCCGCCTAGGAACTGCAGGTGTTACATGGCCAGGTACTCCCATTCAAGGAAAACTGGGGTCCATCTGACCGGATAGTACGTGAGGAAAAAGCACACCCAAAGGGGCATCATAGGAAGAGTTGGGTTTTAAACAGGGACAACGGGGGGGAACAGACAGGGGTAACTTAAGTGGTTCTGTGCGTGCCAGGGGGCCCGTGGAAAAAAGGGCACTGCCCAGCACCCTAGGTTTACTCGAAGACCCGCCAAGGGTCACCGGGGAAACAAAAAGTCTCGAGGAAAAAAAGTAGGAAAGAGTACACAACGAGTGTGAAGGCTGCCACCAACTACAATTCAAAGACCGCAGTTGGTAACAACGTTTAAAAAAGTGGGGGGGGTAGCTGGAAGAGTTCTGGGTCCGTGGGTTTGGTGGGGCAGGGGATCAATGGTTGGACCTGCGGAGGGGTCGAATATCTACTCTTCGGGGAAAGCTAGATCCAGCTCTTCCACAAGGTCTGAGGAAGGCACGGAGCAAATGTAAGATAATACCGGATTATGAGCGTGACCACACCAACCAGACAAAGAGGGTTGTGTGCCGTGCGATTGAAGAGGAGGGGAGGTACAGCTTGGTGCCTTGCACCGGCTCTCAAGGTTAATGGTATAATCTTAAGGGTGGACACAGTTTACAGTTCGTAGGGGAGTACGAAACCTGCCTTAAAAGGCCACACTGATGGGAAACTTGTTCCTCCTGAAGGGAATGAGGTGGCCCGTGTCCCATAACGCCTACTTGTTGGGGGGGGAGTGACAAAGGATAATTCTGGGGGGGGGGGGTGGAAGCTGGGGGGGAAAGTCAATCCACTTTCTTGCCTAAAAACCGGAGGGGGAATGGTTCGCTTGGGCAAACCTCCTGGGTTCGACGCCCCCAGAGCGGCTCTGGGGGGCACTAAAAGGTAGAGGGTCAAACGCCGGGGGTACACCCCACGCCGATCCAAAGTGCATTTGGAAAACATTTTTGAAGAATTAGGAACCATGCAGCTGACGGAAACTTTGGGGGGACTTGGGGGAAGCTTGGGGGGGAAAGAGACGGCTCGTAGCATAAATTTCGAGCGTAACCACAAAGGGTCATCGAAGGGGAAGTCCCAAAGAAGCCTCTAAGAACCCCGTGTTTGAGGAAAAAGAGGGTTAGTGCAAAGGTATCTTTGTTTTTCGAGTTTGAAACCATTGTTTGGATTGGAAGACGGGGGTTTTTGATTGGGCGGGTGCGCGGATCCGCGTTGACGCAATGGAACGGAAAACTGGGCAAGAAGGGGGGTTGGGGGTTTTGAACGATGAAACAGGGTTCTGTGGAAGGGTAAAGACACCCAGAAAAAGAAAAGGGATACTTTTACTGGGGGGGAGGAGGGGGGGGAGGTTTGTTTAAAGGGGATAAAGGGGGGTGCGGAGGAAAAAAAATCTGTTTAAGGGAAGGAAAAAACACAGGTGGTTGGTTTGACTGTGTGGTGTTTGACAACTCTAAACCGGGGGGAGATGACTGAGCGGGAGCGGGGAAAAAAGGCAGACTTTTACAATCAACATGGGGAAGCAATACGGGAGGGGGGGGTATAGGCTGGTGAGGGAAGGGCATGTTCGGAAAAGTGGGGTGGGAAAAAGGGTCACGGGGAGGCGCCGGAAACCTGAACCAAAAAATTGACAGGGGGTCGAGGGAGGTTTTCCTTGGAAGCGAAAAAGGAGGGGGGTTTGGTTAGGGGGGAGCAAAGGGGTGGGGGGGGGACTCGAAAAAGAAGGTTGGGGGTTCCCCTAAACAGGGGGAAAAAAAAAAGGAACATTCCCACGTTGGGGGGGGGAAAGAAAAACAACAAAGAAGCCTGGAACTGAAAAGGCTGAGGGGGGTGGAGTTGTGGGGATACTAAACCTCAAAAAAACTTAATGATTATGAAAAAGAATATAGACGAAAAAAAGAAACCGAACATCTTTCATTCCAGGGAACCCCAGAAAGCATGTAAGGAAAGCGGAGAAAAAGGAAGGTGGGGATCGTGGAAACCAGCTGGTCATAGAAAAAAGGAACCCCCGAAGTAAAAAAGCCCGTCGCAAGAAAAAAAAAAAAAACCCTCCTCTTGGACGCAGGGCCGCCAAAAACCCCAAACCTCGAAAATCAAGGGCCATCGGTGAAAGCACCAAGCTCCGAAGAAAACAACAACAAAACCGGTTGTGCAAAGAGCCCAGCCCGGACGATATAATCAAAAAAGGCCGCGGTAGAAAAAAAGAACGCCAAAAAAGGCGTAACGGGGAAAAATCCTCAAAGAATAAAGGGTCGAGCACGTTGCAAAACGGAAGCACCTGTAAGGGAAAACCCCCCAAGGGGACTTCGGAGACCAGGGGAACCACTTCTGAACTTTAAACATAATGAGGGAACAGAAACGGAAGAGAACCTAACAATCTCAATCACAAGGAACAATTAAAACCCGGAGAGAGGGGGAAAAAAACGGGGACGTCTCTCAATAAAAAGGGAAAACCTTGCTGTGCAAACAGAGCACTTATGACTAATCAACCAAAAGTAACCAGGGATTCTCTCTCAAGGAATCCCCGCCCGAAACCCAACACCACGGGGTGACCCCACCTGAAGAAACAAACAAAAAAACAAACCGCCGGTCCTAGGAGGCTCGACGATTCCGCGAACACACGCAGGTTCTCGAAAAAAATGCCTGGGGCTGGGATGCTGGGGGTTAGCGGGACGCAAGAACGTTTCAACAAACTGAACGGATTCGAACAACGGGGGGGGTTGTTCCTTTGTTTCAACAGAGGTCCAAAGGTCCACAGCACGTCCCGAACCGTGTTCCTGGTTACCCGGGCTCACCGAAGGCGCGAAGAAACTCCAAGTCGAGGGGCTCACCCCGCCTTCCAAAAGAAACAAAAGCCACTCGGCGAAAACAAAGGACTCGTCGGGACAAGAGATCAACCATTATTTGAGTCGAAAATATCCCAGGCGGGAACCCTGTACTAATGTCCTGACACGGCACAGAAAAAACTGTCCGGGGACAAAGAAAGGACACAGCAAACTATCAAAAATCCGGAATGAACGTGACCATTCCGCCAAGATGCTGAACACAGACCACGGAAGCACATGCCAGGAAAAGAAGGAACTGGTCAAATAAGAAGAATAAAAACCTTGGGCATAGAAGCCACAAAGGAAAAAAGTCCAACAGGCTGAGTTAGGATATTAAAAGGCGCCTTTTGCCCGAAGGGTTCCCGAAGAGAAAGAGGAGCCTTACACAAGCTACTGTCACAGCATCACCATCAGCCAAGGGGGATGGGACAAGTGGTTTTATTTCTGGGGGGGAAAATCTCATGTAAGCCAGGGGGGTTCGGTCAAAAAAAACTTTGCGCAATTCATCACGACTCCGGGGCTGGCTAAAACCGTCGCAGGCAAATCACGGCAAGACAAGTTTTAAGAACAACAAAAGGGGTCAGCAGCTTTCGGCGGGCAGGGCCCAGGTGTGGGGCCAAAACAAAAAAGAAATACCTGGGCAAAGGGGGAGCCTCCACAACCCCCCGTGGGAAAATCCCTGGGGGTTTCATGGCCTGGCCTCTTTGGTCGGGGGCCCTTAAAATTAAATGGTGCATGGGTACCACTCGTGATAAGGGACGGGGGAATTGGGAAGATTGGTGAGAATACAATTATAAAAAACGCTTTTCCAAATCAAATATGGGGGAGTACCTGGGTTCTGAGCCAAAAAATGGTATTACCCCGTACGTTCTCCAAAAAGGGGACAGCCTTCTGAACACAGACAGGGGGGTTCCGCACAATGATGGCAAGAACATGGAAAAAAATGCAGGGAGGGAAGAGAAAGCTGGTCCTATGTGAAACCATCAACATCTTACCTTAGGAAGAAGGTCAAGGGTTCCCATGGGAAATAAAAGTAAAATGACGGTTGTGGGGGGTGGATGGAAAAATCAGACGCACAACTGAGAAGAAGATCCGATATACGTACCCTTCAAAACGAAAACTCGGGAATCAACCAGGGTTGAGAAAAAGAGACTCCGAAAACGAACTAAGAGCAGAAGTGTACTCCCTCAGAAAGGAAACAAAGGCACATTGTGATTGGCGGTTAAAAAGTGTCCAGCAAAAACCAATCGGAAAAGAAGCCAACGGGGGAGAAATGGGCCGTAGGCGGAGGGTGACGTCCAGGTGGTCTGAACAGGTGGTGGAGGACTGGTGTACACCACAAATGGGCCTATGGATCCGGATGAGGTTTTTGAGGTATAAAAAAAAGACCCCCTCAGTAGTAAGACACTAGTTTATCACAAAATGTGCCAAAAAATGTTGCCCAAGACACCACCAGAGTCCTTATAGGAAGCAGACGATAATCAAGTCAGCGATCTCTCCAACAAAGGATCTTTTATAGAGGGAAAGGTGGACGAACCGTCGGGCGTCCAGGGGGGGGTATTCCGGGGGGGGGGAAATAAGCGATTTCAAGGGGTCCATGCCCCTCTCCGCAGACAAAAAAAATGGAAACGGCGCTAGCCGACCAAAATTGTACAGTCCTTGGAGAGCGAAGGGGGGAAGAACCCGCGGCCGAACAAAACCGGTCAGTTCAACCACTATGAAAACCCAAGAAAAAGCGGTTCATCCCGGAAAAATGAAACCCAAAGGGTTCGGAAGGTCAGAAGTCACAGATCTGTCTTGGCGAAAAGAAAAACGTCACGATGACGGAAAGCACCGGGGAAAATGGGCCGAACTACAGAGAAAGGAAAAAAAGGCAGTCACCCAAACTCTCCAAGAAACCTTGTGGGAGACGGTTTGGGGCAGAGGGTGGTTCCCAAAGCCTCAGGGTGGCAATTAATACGATTATCGGAGGGAGCAATGGGAAACTGGAAACAATGAGAGACCCTCGGGGTTGTGAGGAACAACGAAGGGAAAAAAAAACCGCATGACAAGCAGAAAAAGAACCGGCCTCAGAAATCGTGGGTTCCGAAGCAAACGAAAAAAAAATTTTCCCTGGGGGGGGTTTCTTTAAAAGGAAAATGGGTCACCGCGGTGGGAAAAAAATTGACCGGGGTCAGCACACCGGCGAAAACGAGGGCCAAAAACCAAAGGGGAATTGGGCCTTAATCAGAAAAAAACGGCAGGGGGGTAAGCGGGAGGAGACATCCAAATAGGCAGGGTGGGTATAAAAAGGGATATCACAAACAACAAACGCAAAAGTGGTTTTTCAACGTAAAAAAAGGGGGGGGAGGCACGAGAAAGTGAACTCCAGCAAAGGTTACTTTTTCAAAGGAAGGACAAGGCATCTCCAGGGGAAAGGGGCGCAACGGCGTCGGCCTTCCCGAAAGAGGGATCTCGGTTGGGGGGGGTAGCATCGAGGGCGCATAGAAGGAGTGCCACCCCACATCTTCTGCCTCGAATCGTCGCCGGGTAAGGAAGGGCCCACGTGGCCCGGGGGAAGAAGGGACCCACGGGACACTGGGCCGGGGTGCGCCGTCTGTCGCACATGTCTTGAAACACTTCGGGAAGAGGGGCCAAAAAGAATCTCAGCAGGGGGAACAAAAAAACCTTGTTTTTCGACGTGGCCCATTCCGAAAATTAGACAAGCGGGCACCTAGGAAAAAGGTTTTCGACGAGTTCGGGGCTCACAAATGCCCACACTAGAACGGGGAACTAGGCAGCCCGCCCGTCACAATCATCGACAAAGTGGTCACAAATGCTATTGTCAGGGAATGGGGGGGGAATCTACGTCAAACCAAAGGTGAAATTCACAGGATCAAGAAAAAGAAAAAAGAGCATAGAACCGTACCAAACCCCCAAGGTCCCGATGCCTAATAGGGGAACTGGCGAGATGGTCCGTCAAGAGTGGGAAACATCCTTTTGGGACGGACGTGTCTTGACCAGAGAGTCATCTTAGGTCACAAACAGACAATAATTTTTCCTGAGAAAGGACTAAGCCAGGGTTAAGTTTTCCGCGCTGGGCGCATGTCACCCGCCACTGCCAGTGAATTTTGACAATGCTGGCAGGGCTGTGGCCAGTTCCCAGAAGGGGGGAAAGGGGTAAAGCATAACAATGTATGAGATCCTTCCCGACTCTCAAACATCTAATCATCAAGTCAGGGAAAGGAGGCAAAAGCGCCAGCATCGAGCACGGGGGCAAACTACGGCCAACCCGAACCTGAAAACCGCACGTCGGTTCAGAGAGTGCGGGCTGGTTCCTTTGGGCACCGGGTCAGGGGAGAGGAAAAAGAGCCTATGGAGCCTAAGTTTTTCAATAGGAACGACGGATTAGGGCAATCGAAGCCAGGAAACAAGGCCTGCGGATCCGGGTTTCGTAAAAAAGTAAAAAACCCCCCCAAAAAACCCCACCGAAGGTCCTAAGCCTTTTGCAAAGCAACATGCGAAAGCGAAGAACCAAAAACAGCCAAGGAGGACGATCGGAAATCCACGCGTTTTCGTTTCCTTGGGCAAAACAACCTGCGGGGGGGGGGCAACCAGGACAGAAACACAAGGAAAGTCAAGGGCTGGGTAGAGAAAAAAACACGGGTTAAAAAAAAGAAAGGCTAGCAAGTGTAAAAATGGGCGTTAAACCCACGTCTACCCAAAAGAAGACAGTGGAAGCAGACAAACAGGGCTTGGGGCCGACGAGTTATTCGGTCGCAGCTTCATGTCGGGGCAACAGACCTATCAGACGTTGATCAGGAGGGTCCCTAAACTAAAAAAATTCGGGAAGGGAGTCTGTCCGCCGTTACCGTGATAATTGAGCAACGTTTAACTACCCGCTGGGAGCTGGCCATAGTTGGACACGGAAACGGCGGGCCAATCGCCCATCACGAGAACCCAGACCTAAGGTTCAAAAAAGGGCTGTCCCATGGGGGGAGGAAGGCGCCTCGCCCGCCCGGCAACGCGGCCTGGAAGGTAGAAAAGATTCTTCAGGGGGACATCGCCAACCGGACGATCTGGACCCGGTGGAACCTTACGAATTGCTAAAAAATATGGAGGGGAATGATAGCTGTCGCGGCGGGGAGGATCTAAGAAGGGAACGTAGTGGTTGCGGCGGGGAACGCCGACCCCCCTGGGGGAGAAACACATCACCACATACCACGGAGAGTCCAAATCCGATGGGCGACTCTTTCTGAAACATCAAAAAAACAAACTCCGGCACACGAAGAGGGGGTGCCCCCCTCCTCCTCCCACCCGAAAAACACAAAATGCGACCGGGTTGTTGAACTTGGACGAAAACACCAAAAAAAAAAAAAGAAAAACAACAAAAAAAAAAAAAAAAAAAAAAAAAAAAAAAAAAAAAAAAAGCACAATACGGGCCTGGTCGCCATGGCTGCATAGGGGAAAAACAAACAATATTGGACCTAGGGGGAGGGACGGGTACCAACGGCATCAAAGGCCTGGCATCCAAAAAAACTGAGAGCTCCGGATTCAGTGGGGTGATAGGAGCAGATGCCGCCGAAAAACCCGCTGCAACTGACAATCTTAAGGGGGGGGGCGCGTACGGGAAATCGCGCAGGGATAAACGAAAAAGGAGTTCGTGCCTGGCTTTTCACCACAGACTCTTTACTTGGGAAGACCAAAAAAAGGGAACGCAGGACGTGGGGGGGTAAAGGGGACCCCGGGGAATTTAGGGGGTCTGCATTTCCAAGAAAGGAAAAAAAACGTGCTTAGGCACAGAAGGGGGGGAGAAAGTCACGACGTTGTGGGGAAACCCTTGAGGTGTCCGCAAAAGTTATGAACAAAAGGGGATGTGGGGCTTGGATACGGTCCGGCTCACCACGAGTCCCACACCTCGCTCAAAAAATATAAGTCGACCCGTGGCGAGAAAAAAAAAAAAGAAAAAAGTCGCCACCGGTGGCGGGGAGGGAAAGGCCGGGGGTTGTGAGCAAAAAGAGCCCCGGCACTTGACACCTCCCCGGAAAAGAAAAGGAACCACAGGTACAGCGGGGGGAGGGGAGATCCGCCTGGTACCCGTTTTTTCGGGGCACAAGGTAATCGGTTCACGCCCGATGTTTCTACGGGAACACCGAAAAAACAGCTGGCACGGCTTGTAAAAGAATCGCCCACCTTCCGGTCACAAACCGGAGGAGGTCTAGCAAACTCACCTGAAGCCTGTACGACCGGCGGACGTCCCACAACTACGCAGGTTAAAAGGGCAGAGGGAAGAACCACCAACTAGTAAAAAGTTTTTCTGTCAGAGTAGGTGGGGGTAACTGTATCGGCTTCGGTCCACAGGGTCTTAAGTCATTTCGGGTCTTCCTGTCAGCTTCTGAGGTCCACCAACTTCATGGGGGCCGTAAGGATGGCCGGTTTAAAGGGGGTCACGGGGATGGTACGTCAAAGCTGACGGAAATGTCATACCTTGCATGTTGCCGTAACAGGAAGGTCGTTGTCCGCCTGGGGCGGCTAGTGTCGGTAAATGACTCCTGACCCCGGGGGGGGGGAAAGGGGTGAAACCTTTAGTGGGGGTCGGGCGGGGGGCGGTAGGGTCTTTCGATGGGGGGGTGCCGGAATATAGGTGCACTCTTGACTGGTCCATTTGTGGATCGGTTCAAAAGCCAGGCGGCCGTTAAGGCTTTCGTTTTAACGTGAGGGTAAACCGCCGAGCGCCGCAGGGTTTCGCAAAGAAAAAACAGTGCGGGGGTTTTCTCGCGGCATGCAAGGGAGTCCAAGAAAAATGCAAGTTCGCACGGGACGGGGGAGAGGTGCAGGGGGAACAGTAACTTGAAAAAAAAACAAAATATGACGGCAGAACTGAAACCAGCGAAACAACAAAAAAACTCTTTCTCTCTTGGTGGGGGTTAAAATCCCTAGGAAGAAGTTAAACCACACTCATGTCCCGAACTTAGGAAAACGGGGGGGTGGGCACGCCCTATTTGCATGGTTTCTAAAGGAAGAAAGGGGGGGTTGGGGGGGTCCTGGAAGGGGAGAAAAAATCTTGGGTTGGGGGGCCCTGGGGACTTCTGAAGTGTTTGAGCTGTTTGACGGCCTTGTGGGGGGGACAACAACCCTGGAAAGGGGAAAAAATCCCCGGAGACGATCATTGTGGAATGTGGGGTCATCGGGAGGCGGGGTGTCTTTGTTAAGGAGAATTGTTGGGGGGGCGGAGTGTTATTTTTACGTGGCCCAAAAAGACAAAAAAGGGCCAGGGTCGTTTTCAGCCCCAGGGACCTTGCGGGGGGTGGGGTACAACTGGTAGTGCCCTTGGGTATCACCTAGGGCAGATGGGGGAGACGAATTGGAATCACCCGTTGTGTCTTTAAAGGAAGCATGTTTCATCAGTTTCAGAGTCGCTTTTTCACGGGGGGGTCGGGTAGAGGGGATTTGTTAAGAAATAACTTTCGTTAGCACTTTGTTAGAATGCTGGGGATATAAATACTTGATGGGGGGGGGGGGTCCGGTGGGTGGGGAACTGGGGCGTTTAGTTGGGGATAGAGCCGCTCACGAAAAACCCGGTTTTTTAGATTTTTAATTAAACTCTTTCCTCGGGGAAGGAACGTATAGCAGTTTCACAAAGTCACTCCTGGCCTCGATCCGGGCTTGTGGTACCAGCTGGGGTGGAAGCTTGTAGGTAAAACAGGGGGGAGATGCAAACTCAAAGGATTTTTTGAGAATAAAGGTTTTTGAACTCTACTCAGGTTACTAGGTGGGTACCACGGGCAAACTCCAAAAAATGGGGGATAATGGAGCTCAGCAAGCTTGCAGGGGGGGGGGGAGAGATTTATTTTGAAGAAGAGGATCAAGACAACAAACAACAAATATTAGGGGATGAAAAGTCAGCAACTCCCACCAAGAAAAGCTTGGGATAACCCCCGACATGATTTTAATCCTAAAGGGTGGGGTCCATCTGGGTCCACCCATTCCAATCAAAGGGAAAGGTGATCCCACACAAGGGGAAAAAAAAAAAAACAACCCCTCCCTCTGCAGGCTAAAACAGGCAATCGAACACAACACGGTCCGGGCAGGGGGGTCCGCCATAAAAAAAAATAAGAAAAAAAATCATGGAAAAAAACCAAAAAAAAGGGGCTAACGAAACATACCGAACAGCGAGAAAAAAACCCCCGCCTCTTAAGAAGAAAAAAAAAAAGCTCTAATAACCTTAACATTCTGGGACGAGGGAGACAAACTCTCCTACCAGAGAGGGACCCTATCCGGGAAAACGTTAAGCAGTCGACACCAGACGGCGGCGACAGAAGCCTTAAAAAAAAACGGTAAAAGAATCAAAAAGAGAACAGAACAACAGACGGGGAACAACCGTCCAACCAAAAAAAAAAGAGAAGCAAAAAGGGAGACGAGTTCGAAGAAAAAGGGACGCTCCTCACAGGCACGCCAGGTCAAAAAAATCCCCCAAAAAGATAAAACCCCAAAGTCCAGCGGCACCCTCGGATTGACTTCAGAGGCCAGAACAAAAGGGGGGTTACCGGCAAAAGCAGAAAAAAAACACCACCCTCAAACCGAGAGTCCTACCTACGGCAAGAAGGGGGGAAAAAAAAGACCCTTGAAACTTGGTTGGGAGGACTTCCAAAACCTGGGGGCGATCGGCGGCAAAAAGTGGGGGGGGGGGGAGAGGAACGGAAAAAAGTGAAAGGGAAAATGGGGGGAGGCGCGGGAACTTTCTCGGTGGGCCCCTAACTCAATCCTCACGGAAACTTAACAAAGAATCTTGTCAGTGTTTTTCCCGCAGGGGACAAAAATAAATCCCCAAGATCGCGAGAAAAACAAAAGCGCGGCGAAAAACAGAAGACGACCACTCCCGGACCCAAGGGTAACCGAACGACGGCAGAAAAACGAGGGACAAAAAGCTTAAAAGGATCAAGCGGTTGCCAGGTCCGGGGGGGAACGCAAGATCGACCTCCATGGCTCTTAAGAAGGTCAACATCCACCGTCCTCCTCTCGAGACGAGAAGAGCCCCACCGACAGGAATAGGGACCAAACACATTGTCCCTTCTTCTCCGTCCTCAGGGCTCATGAAAAAACGGACCCGGGCAACACGGGGCCCAATGCCGGTGGGAAAGGTCGACTACGAAGGGGGGGGAATACGAAAAAAAAAAACTGCAAAACTTCCACCTTTTCTCAGGGGGGAACCGGAAAGCCTCACTTTAAAGGCGGAAACTCTCCCAATCTAAAAAAGAAAGTAAAAGTTAAATACAAACAGGGAACGTTATTTTCTTGGTTTCAAAAAGAAGAACATTTGAAAGACTGCAGGATGGGGTAGAGGCTAGGGAAGCATCATGGGGACTTCTCGGTCCTCCCCTCGAGGCTAACCTTTTTCGAAAAAAGGGTGCGTCTCCTTGTTCCAAAAGATTATCATTAGGGGGGCGACAAAACCTTAAAAGCGAGCCAAAAGTCCTCGCCTTATTCTGGGGGAACCAGGACAAAGGCCATGGTCCAATGAAATCAAGTACTTTCGACGACGCCCCAAAGGGATTGTGGAAAAAAAAGGCCGCGGCAAAAGGCGAGGGAAAGGGCGGGGGGGGAACACGGCGTGGGGTTCATAGGAAAGGAGAGGGACGGTGGGACAAAGGACGCCGGGAAAGAAATAGAGGTGTCAGGGGACGCCCGGGGGGGTGGAGGGGGGGGGGAAAAAGGAAGTAGACCCTTACTCTACGAGGACTTGAGACGACCAAAGACCAAGGGGCGGCCAGCCTGGAGAGGGGAAACCCACCAACCCGGAGGAGGTAAGAAAAGGAGTGCCCATCACCCAAAAAAAAAAGGGGGGGATAAAGCTTGGTGCGGGGTCAACCATAACAGGCTGACTGCCGGTTAACCCCTTTCACTTTGAGGGAAGATGAGGGATGTACTCTTTGGAAAAAAAAGGGGTCATGACCAAACGACGAGCAGAATCCGTAGCACACTGGGGGAATTGAATCCAAAACAGGGTCTAAAAAAACAAGGTTCCTCAAAACTCTAAAGCTACACCAACACGAAACATCTCGAATTCAACGCTTACGTATACCATTATTCAAATTTCCCGCCACCGGGCCAACTCAGCCCCAAGAACGTGAGAAACGCCTAACGCATACAATATTAAAGGGGATCGTGCGAAAAACTTTGGAAATGGGGGGTGAGGGGGGGTAGGGCGGGGGTGGAACTTTTTAACAGACGTAGAATTGTGATAAACTTGTATTCAAAAAATGGCGAAGGTTGATTAGAAATAGTCAGGCCCATTCGATGTAGCAGGGAAAAAGGGGCAAAAGGGGCCCACTTAAAAGGAGAAAAAAAAAAACGCGCCCGATGCCTATAGGGGGGGAAAAGCGAAGAGAGAATTATAAAAACCAGGCAAGAAGGGGTAAATAGTGGGTGACCACCGGCAGATGGCAGGAATGTCATGGGGGAGGGCCGGGGGGAAGAAATCGGTACTGGGAAAAGAAAGCCCCGCATAATCGACGATGCAACGAGGACCGACATTGAAAAGAGGGGGGAAGAAGGTATGGGCCTAGAAACAAAACATGTCCTGGCCGGTGATTGTCAAAGGGAAAAAATAAACTCAACACTTTAGCAACCGGGACACTCGAAAGACCTTCAATTAGGGGGGAACAGACTTCTAGGTCGGCCTAAGGCTGTCCTAAAGGGTCGAAGAGGTTGGCAACGCTACTCTGTGCATCCACCGAGAAAGGAAATGAGCTTCAAGTCCGGGAGGAGATGAACCTCTACTTTCCAACAAGAAACATTTCAAGTGGGGGGGGGCGTCTTTTTTGGGTCGCGGTTGAAAACATTGGGAAGGAAGGCCGGGAAAAAGTTAAAGAAAAAGAGGGGGTGGAAAAAACTTTCCCCAGGAAGCATGAGTAATCATGGATCGGTCTTACCCGAGGGGGGGGGTAAAAGGTGGAAAAACCGCAACCTATCGGGGGGGAAAAAAGGTACACAAAGGATCGTGTCAGATTCGAGGCAGGGGTCTCGCAAAGGGGGGAAGGTGTCTAAAAAAACAAGAAGGGGGGAGGGGTGTGAAAATCCCCCGAGGAACCTAAAAAATTTCCTCCCTGCTAGGGGTTGGTCTTCCTCGTAATGAAAGAGGAAGAATAAAAGCCTCGGGGAATCGACCACTCAAATCTGCAGAAATAGTCCTCCACGGGAGGGGGGGTCGCCGTCCCTTGGGTTTTCAACTCCCATGGCAACGAAGGACTTGGGCCAGCCTTATTTGCAAATTGTCCGGTGGCTTACTGCTGCATCGCCCCTAGGCAATAAGGAAACGGGAAAAACACTTGGGTGGAAAAAAAAAAAAAAAAAAGGAAACCGCAGTTAGAAAAGATGGGGGGGGAAGCGCGAGTATAAAGACTCCAAATCAGCTGCCATCCTGAGGGGGTTTCCGCAGGGCTAGAGTGGGTCCACATGGGTTCGGAAGCAAGCCGAAACAAAGAAACTGACTCGGGAGGGGGATTTCCCAAAAAGACCTTAAAAAGAATTGGTGTTCTAGTGGTCCGGAGGGGCACGAATGTTGCTGAAGAAACCTTGACAATGAAAAAAGGCAAAAAACAAAAAGCTGGTGTTTGCTACCTTGGCCAGGAATCAGCACAGGGGAAGGAACATAAAAATCAGATGGGGGGGGGTTCGACGTCATCGGCGGAACCCTTCACTAACTAAAAGACGTCACCCGGGAACTGAAGGCATCTCCAAGGTCAGAGCAAGCAATGTGGGGAACATAGACGGAAACACACAACAAACAAGTCACAGGCGAAGGGAACACCTACAAAAAAGCGGGGGGGGTGTTCCAGTGTCGCGACGTCAACCGGCTTTTGGAAAAAAATTGTGTTAACTATGGATTTTTGGTGTCCTTCCACGCCTAGGGGAGGGGCCTCAAGTTTCATGGTAGGAGGTGTGTGGTTAAACATGGTGGTAGGCCTTAGGTTTGAGGGGTCGTGGTTGTTGGGGGGATAAGCTGTGTTGTGGCTGTTTGGATGTGATCCCATGAGGGTGGTCCTATTACTAAGTGGTGTGAGTTGGATGGAGCCGGAATGTGTATAAAGGCGTGACGGCGGAGGAACTTTGGCTTTGGGGTATAATGTTTTCTTTGTGTAGTTGTTTCCTCCGTCCCGTGGTGGAGGGGCTAACAACTGGGTGGGTTCCAGAAGGGATGTAAAGCAAGTTTCCAGAAGACCCACAATGGAGGCAGGGGTGGGGGGGTCCCTTGCATATTGCTGTCTTAGGGCATGGGGCAAAAAAAAAAACTTGTATTTCAGATAGTCTACCTACCGGGGGAGAAACGCAGTGGAAGGGGGGGTGTTTAAAAAAAGTCCTTTCCGAGGACACTTGGGAGAGCACGCGAGTGGGGGCTGCCTGATATCAAACCTAGGGGATCTGAGTAGCCGGCCAACCTCCTCGCATCACCAACTAACTCTCATGCAGGGGGGGAAATGGGGGGGAGGCTACGCATTCTCATAGAGAAGGGCAAGCAGTAGCCACAGACAGGACCGCCGTCTGGGCTTCCAGCGCGGAACGCGTGACCACGGGAAAGGAGCGAAGGGGGACGCAAGGGGGGGGGATCTCGTTACACGCTAGCGAGGCCAAGAGAAAGGGGAAAGACGGAACGGAAAAGGGGGGAAACCCTCAAAGCCTGGTGAAAAAGCGCCCAGGGAAAACAAACCACGTTCCGTCTCGGAACAACATCAGGCGGGGAACGAGGGTAGGAAAAAAAAAGGGGAAAAAAAAAAAAAGTTGTTGGCCAAACCTCAGACAACACCTGAAGGGGGAAAAGTGCCTAGAAGGAAAAAAGGACCTAGGTTTTAAAAACAACGAGGAAACGTAATGCCGAAAAAAATGGGGCCTCTCCCTGGTGACCAACCGCCGAACCAAAAAGAACGGAAGACCAGTTCCGGGGTTGGGGGAAAAAAAGGGGGGTACAACCCCCTCCCTCTCTTACTGAGCGGGCTTTTCAGGTGGGGGGAAAAAGATTCAGCGTGTTCCAAGGAATACCGAATATCCAGAGTCGAGCAGGCGGCCGGCAAAACCTTAGGGGGAAGGGGAAGTAACGGCTACAAAAAAAGGGAAGGGGGGCCCGTGGTGCAATGAAAAGGGCTGCAAATGATAGGGGGGGGATACAAGCTCGTCTCTACGGAAAAAAAAAAAAAGTGGGGAATTGTCTTACCGTCGGCCGCGGCCCCTGCGAGGGACTGGAAGGGAACATTGAAACATCTATTACGAAGGGGGATTAAAAAAAAAGATAGAAACCAGTCCATCAAAGCCATTGCCGGGACCGGGGGGAGAGGGATCTGCTCTGGCCTATGTCTAGAGAACGTTTCAGGGGGGAGCAAAAGGCCGGTCAGGTTGGCTACGCCTTCAGTACCAACCCTGGTGGGGGGGGGCTAAAAAAAGGAGGACCATCCGTTGGGATCGTTTCCGCATAAAAGGTTGGAAGACTCGCAACCAAGCGCTCAGAGCTGGGGGGTTCCCCCCGCCAATACATGAACAAGCCATTCGCCTGGGGGGAATGAAAAAGATTCAAAAAAAACGAAGGCCCTGTTTTCGCGGGCCCTGCTTGGGTTCTAAAAAGGAACGAAGGGGGGGGCTGTAAAGAAAAGCTCATGGGGGCCCGTTCGCTAAGACTGACATGGGTGGAGGGGGGGGGGGGGGAGGAAAGAAAAACTGAGGTGCATAAACCGCACGGACCTCCTATGAGGAAGGGGCCTTCGGACTGTAAATAGAAAAAACTCGGGACTTGTGCAAGGGTGGGATGACCCAGGGCTGTGAATAAAAGGGTACTGGGCAGGCCCAAAAAAAAAAAAAAAAAAAAGTGTAAAAAAAAGGGAAAAGGCAGGTTCGCAAGACCCGGGGAGCCCGGAAAACCTGGGCTGGCACTGAAAGGGAGGATTAAGGCTTGATGAATAAAAGAACCAAAAAAGAAACAACCTTGGTTTGGGACCCGGAATCAGTTGCTCCGGGGGGGAGCAAGGGATAACTGGGTCCCGACGAAAAAAAGCAAATGCTGGCGAAGGGTCGCAACCAGGTCACGGGGCCCCAAGAAAAAATAAAAGGGGTTTGTGACACGCGATGCAAATACTCACTGGAGGGGGGCAAAAAAAGGGGGAATCGCCCATGAATGTCACGTATCACCTGGAAGGGGTTGAGCGAAACCATCCGGGGGGGGAAACAAAACCACCCGGCTGAACATAAAGGCCATCTTCAGAACAATTTGGGGAAGGAGGGGGTGCGGCGTAAG
>Ga0179593_1288052_pt1 | contig 21657 bp, 24 predicted proteins | sample CZODoug2_1_08_16_FD_185931 | JGI IMG/M metagenome (GOLD analysis project Ga0179593, IMG submission 185931) | Vadose zone soil fungal communities from Angelo Coast Range Reserve, California, USA - CZODoug2_1_08_16fungal (PacBio error correction) | ecosystem: Environmental > Terrestrial > Soil >...
TACAAAAACGTACGAAAGACGGTAAACCGGGTCTGAGCGAAAAGGACCAGAGTGCAGCAGAAGGAGCCTGCATGACCAGGGCGAGGGAGCGGGGGGAAAGACGGTACACAACGGCTGTTCTCAAGTGACAAAGGAAAGGTTTACAAAACTAAGAAAAGAGCCACAGTTACAAGCCACTGGCCGGTATTGCATCTCACAACGTCCGAGAAAACAGTCCGTATGTCTTCTCATAAGAGGACATTCAGGCTGCAAGAGACCTCTCTAAGATTAGGAAAGGAGTGGAAGGTTCCACGGCGAGCGTGAAAAAACTCGTTTGATGTCGAGAGGACCGGAACAACTATATCGACCAATGGAGCGCTGCGATCAAACATTAGTGAACCTACACGCGGCAACACGTGAAGGAAAACCAAGAAAACGGAGGGTTGAGTAATCGCTTCCTCGAAAGGTTGAACGAGATCGGACCTGATCATCGTAGATCGTGCCGCGCCCCCCAGGAACCGCGAAAGAGGCAGATTGGTATAGGAGGGGCTGCACCGGTTATATGGGGCACTGCAGCAAACCTCAATTCATGCACGCCGGCGAGGAAAAATGGAAGTGGTTTCTAGCCCGAAATCGCCCAAAAAAATAAGGCGGTGTCGTTAATAGAGTGCAATGCCCTCCGCGGCATAATTGCAAATAGCGGGAGCACAAGCAGAAAAAAAATAAAAAGAAAGGGACTGTTCAGCTCGCAGAGAAAGGGAGGAAAAAAAAGTGAAAAAGGCGCTGAGCGAGCGAGAGCCACGAAACGAAAAGGGCCGGGTGGGCCGGAAACCGCATCGTCATCATCTGTCATGACGAACCACCGGCAACGTCTGAAAAAAAAGGAAAAGGAGACTTCTCCTAAACACGCTAAACTCGCGTCGTCCGCCACCAGATAGAGCTGAACCTGTGTACTTGGTCTCAGGGGACTACGAAGAAGACCACCCCCAATTATCCATCGGGGCCGTCCACTGCAGGCCAAGAAAGAGTTCAGCGAAACACAAGGCACGGGTCAACACAATAGGTTAAAGGGAGGTGAACCGTACGCGGAATTCATGCGTGCGGAGTTCATTGACAAGGGAGACATCGTTCACTTCGACTAGAGAATTGTAGCCACGGCGGAAAGGACAACCACACCCGCAATATCCGGGACACAAAATCCACAAAACATGCGCGCAAAAAAAGTAGAGGAACGCTGTGATTATAAAAGAGGTGCCCAGCGGACGCGAGAGGACGAACTGTCCATCCCAGCCGTGCCGCGCAAAAGGCAGGTCGGCCCGACTGATGGAGGAAGAAGAAAAATGAGGCGATGTGATAGGACTTGGCCTGCGCAGCCTCGAAAACCTAAAAGGAGGGGAAAGAGGAAAACTTATATCAAACGGGGTCACTGTTCCGCCACTTAAAAGGATCAAATGGGAATGTAGAACCGAATCAAGATACGAATGACAAAGATCGGCGCTGGTTCCACGGAGACGGAGCCGTTACGCGAAATCCCCGGGTACAAACAGCTCCTTTTCGATCTGTTCGGCCCGCGGCGCTGCTGCGGGTGGCCGAAGAAAGGAGAATCGTGGACAGACAGCTCAAGACGAGGAAAAAGGACGACTCCGGCCACCGAGCTACTTTACGTGGGGGAAGGTAAAAGGGACAAAAAGGGGGACTTTGTCATCATTAGAAGCCCGGGCCGAGATCAGAACAATGGAAAATACAAAGGAAGCAACGTCAAGCGAGGGCGGTTGACCAGCACGTCTTAAGCTAGAAAAAAAAGGGGGGGGTGGGGGGAAAAAAAAAAAAATCTTCTATCATGCCCTGGGCTCTCCCTACTGGGGCGCGCCGAGGAGTCATTGTGTCATGAGAAAAACCAGCAACGATCCGAAACGCCGCCGCTCCAGGTGATACAACTGCCTTCATCAGTAGAAAAACGCGAGCCTTTCCGCGGCGGAAACAAAGCGCAGATCTGCTTATTATTTGAACGGGCGCCCCACAAGGCCATAAGGGGGAGAAAAACAGTGCAAGCTCTTTGTCGTGCCACGTCCCTCGTAGGTTATAACTGTTCTCTCAAAAAACAAAGAGAAGAAAGAAGACACGTATTTTCCCTGTACCAACTGCACTGGGCTGTGCGCCCAGAGCCGTGGGTACCGAACTAGCCCTAAAAAGACTCCAAAATAGGAGAGTCCGGTGGAGGACTTCAAAAGGTATCGAGGATATTAGGTCTCGGGAGGAAACGAGCCGGCGAGGATAGAGCCGGTGAGATAAACGGAGCTCCAGTCTAGGGAGCCCATTCCGCTGCCTATGCATAAAATATGGTACCACCTTAGACAGCCTAAACTGCAGAAAAAGGTCACCGGACGTGAGGAGACGATGGGCCTGGTCATAAGGAATTCGGGCCGCGCAACGAAGGAAGAAAAAGAAAAGGGGACTCTTCCAAGCTGCTTATCCGGCCTGCCGGGCCATTGAAATGAAGAGGGGGGCAGTACCCAAGGGGGGACGGGGGAAAAGAAATGAAAGCCGGCCACGGCAGACAAATGACATGCGGCGGCCACAGCTCGAGAACAAGGAGGAAGCAGAATACTTATTAGTGCGGTGAGTGCGGCGCAACAGGCTAAGTACGGACTTCCACAAAAGCGCCAGAAGAGAAACTTGAACGGCACGATGACGGTATCTCAAAAAGTAACCCAGGTGCTCCGGTTAAAATGGCGACCAGAAAATCAGGGGGGGGGGGAGATTGAACGCAAAACTCATATACCACTAGCTACTCGCTGCTCTAAGCACTCAGGAAAGATGCACAAGAGGAAAGGACACCTGGTACGCTTCGCGGCAGAAAAACGAAGAACGCACCGCTGGGGTTCCGTCGGGGAGGCCGGGGGGGAAAACCAAAAGGCGGGACCTCAAAACTTTTCTCACAAAAAGGAGGGGGATGGGATGGGGCACGAGTTGAAAATGGGTGTTTTGGGAAAAGCAGCTGTTCCAAAGAAGACGAAAACAGTAACCTCCCAGGCTGGCCCGTGAAGAATAAAAGCAGAACGTGGGCTACTGAATGCCGTTAAAAAAAACGACAAGATGGTAACAAGGAGGAAAAAGAGCCCTGGGGTTTCGTGAGCGAACGTCGTCAAGTCAAGTGAGGGGGGGGAAGGGGAAAACACGTTGGAAACTTTCCTCTCTTGTGGGGCGAGCCCACTGCTTGGCGAAAAAGATAAAGTGACGAACATAAGTAGCGCGAAATATAAACTGAAAAAAAGTCTAGGGCCGGGGGGGGGGGACAAACAGGGCCTCTTACGAAAAAGTGTCGCCGGGTACGGGAAAGAAAGAAAACTGAGGAAGGGACAGGAGGGAACACCTTCCGGCCCAACGAAGTAATGTCGTGGGCTCTCCTCAGCGGGGAGAAAACTCGTCAGGGGACGGTTGTGAGGGGAGAAGGTTCCGCTCTTAACACTGGTCGTTCAGGAGTTGGGCGATGAATAAAGGATCTTCCGCCGCAACATAAAAACGAAAATAGCGGAATGTCACTCTGGGATTAACGACCTTACTCGGAGAGGAGGGTCTAGCCGTGCTTGGTGCTCGAGACTAAACTCATCGAGGGTAAACTCGGGGGGGATAAGGACGTGTGGCGTTCACGGATGGAGCACACCTGCCACCGCATAGAACTGGTAATCGCCAAGCTAAATACACCCCGCGTTGAAAACAACGGGAAAGCTGTTGCGGGAAGAGCGAAACTTCTATTTCCTCAGGATAGGACAGCGTCAAAACACCCAAAGGGGGAAGTAGGGGAGAATCACTAATTGATAAAGGGGTGCGATCGGCGCACGAGGGGGGACGGGAACAAAAAAACAAACCCACACGAGCTGAAAAAAACCGATGTTGATCTCCGCGCTCCAGTTGGGCGGCGCTCAATCCGATGAAGGAGTAGGGGACCGCGGGAAAAAGCGTTTCATCGCAGAGACGGTATGACGTAATCGTCAGGGGACTCCTGAGGAGGATTGCAGCTCAACCAGGTCCAGCAAAAGTTTCTTGAACAGAAAAATACAAGACTGTCCAAAACTGGGGGCTAACAAAGAAACGGCGGAAAATATGGTCGGAATTGGGAGCTGGAAAAATTAAGGGGGTAACTTGAATTACCCCTTGGGTACCGGAAGCAAAGGGAGGGGGCTGCAGACGAGGCTGCTGACGATCATACTCGAAGGCTCCCGAACACGGCGCGAGCGGGGGCCAGGTAATCCAACAACACAAGGAGAAGAGAAAAGAGGGAAAGTCTCGGGGATTGAGTGAAGCTCGCCCACTGCACGAGTAAATCCATCTCCCTTCAGCGTATTAATAGAGGGAAGTTACCACGGCGAGGTAATAAAGGGGAAAATAAACAGTTGGAAACCACAGCACGCCGCAGTTTTCAGGCACTGACGTCAGTTCAAATTCGAGGAACAAAACCTGGAGCAAAGGCCCAGGTAAGGTTAATTCACCAGATGGACATGCCCGTAGGAGAGACAAGAAATCCTCCATGAATTATACAGGGGGGGATTTAATCAAAGGCGATGAACATTGATTCCTCGTCCTAGCTAGAGGGCGCCGCCAATTGAACGGCGAACCACCCTTAGTGAGCCCTCAGCGCTGCAATTTTCCGTATCACAAAGCCAAAAGCAAGGAGTGTGGGGAAACTGACTCGAGGTGTGAAGAAAATTGCGGGGGGGGCGCGAGGAGTCGGACAAAATAAAACACGACAAGCGGCACGCGGGGTAGGAGAGGGCCTGGAGGTAATTATATTAATGGAAGGTGCCAGAGGAAAGACATACCGTGGACCTGCACAGAAGCGATACGGTTTTGGCGCGAGCAAGCAAGAATCGCCCGAATTTCGTTCCACAGATGGAATCAGTGGAAAGAAACCATGAGGCGGCGGAGGCAGTCGTCAAGAGCGGTAGCACTAGCCCCACACAAAACTTCACCGTTGCAGAGAGAAAGGAAAAAAAAAAAAAAGAAACAATCAGGGAGTGTGCGCTTCGAGCGAGAGCCAACGACGCCGGTGGTAAGAGGGACGCAATCAAAAGACGTCAAGAAAAATGGGGGAACTACGCCGGATGAAAAGCGAAAGAAAAAGCCGCCCACCTGCTGAAATGCTAAGATCATCGGTCAGAGCAAAAAAGAAGCGCTCAGGGCAAAGCCTGGGTCCAACGTTGAAGGGGTCGCAATAAAGGCTGCAACCACCAGAGCCGTTTAAAGCACATGCCGAAAGCTAAAAAGAAAAAAGAGGGGAAGACGGTGCTCAAAAGATAGAACAATCTTGGGAAAACGCGTGTGTGCAGGAGAAGTAAAAAAGGTACAACAGTCGGCGGTTCAGGAGGTCAAGGTCAAACAACAATCGTGGCACTGCGTCAGGAACCTGGGGTCGTAGGAGTGGTACATAGGAAGGAACCCCGTCAACTCGGCCCACTGAAAAAAGAGAAAAAGTAGGGACTTGTGTTACCAGCTGGGGGAGGAAGGAAGGACAAGCGCAAACCAAAAGGCCATGAACCAGGTGAAGTCGCCCTAGGGGACGGCGGAAGTGCCCGAAGCGGACGGGGAAGTACGTGGGAAGTAGACACGGTTAAATACAGATAATAGAAGAATGGGGGCTAACCGGAGATTCGTCTTCTAATCCCCGAGGAACGGAAATGGTCAGCAAAATCTTTACCCTCTAACCTGGGAAGAAAGTGAGATACCCCGAAACGAGAACAGGAAAAAAGATGGGGCCTACCTAGGCTTGGCGCCCGGCGGGTCGGGAAATATGAGGACGACGAAAGCCCAAAGGACCCGCCGGCTGAATATATCTGAAAAGCTCTAGATTGCGGGGGGGACAAGAATGTCATCTTTATCAGGGTAAACCGCTGATAGGGTCAGGAAAAGGTAAGGAAAGCTTGCCACGGATAAAAAAACCCGTCGGGTCCAGGCTCAACTGGACTACTTCCGGGAGGTCAGGAGAAACCTGACAGGGGGAGGTCCGGAAACAAGCATCAAAAAAACCAATTTCACCCGACCCCCACCCCAAACACCACCCACAACTCCCAAAAAACACCAAAAAAAAGAAAAACCAAAAAAAAACCCAAAAACAACACAAACCCCACCCAAAAAACCCCCCCCCCCCCCCCACTCTCCCACGTCCCAAGAAAGCGGACTGCAGAAAACGTAAGGACGGTCAAGGTGAAAAACTGGGAAGAATGGCTCACTGTGGAGCAGAAGAAGAAAAGTGTGAACCTGATCCGACGCCCGCCGTTAAACGATACAACGTAGCCAAAACCGGCTCCGAATACCAAGGAAGCCTTCCGCGTCGAACCACGAGGGACGGATGAGGAAAAAGACTGGCAACTCAAACACACATTCGAAGGGCCGCACAGCCAGCAGCGGAGGGGCCGGGCAACAAGAATCGGTTGAGAAAAAATTCCTCACAAACAACAACTTATAGAAGAGAGAGAAAGGGGGAAAGAAAAATGCGACCATCCTCTTCGTCATGTTCGCCCCCCGAGGCCTGTGGTGAAACCGGGGAGAAAAGAACCGCCTCATCAAGAAAGAAGAGGGGTGGCGGAAGTCAAAGTGGACTCGAGCCGGATTAGACTTTATCCCGGGCGTCTGTAGAAACTGCGGAGAGAGGGAAAAGCCGGTGAAACCTGGTCGGCTTAAAGTTCGGTAATCCCAGGCGGCTAAAAAAGGTTTCACAGTAGCCGCTATACTTCCCTGCGAAGATAAAGAAAAGGCTTGGAGAAAGTTCTGGTCGGACGTGCGAGTCGGCCGTCTGTGAGTATCATTAGAAAGGGAAATTCGTCACTCGCAGTTTGAGCCGGGGCACGACTTGACGAGAAGAAACTCCTGATTCCGGACCGTGGCCTCGCAACGATGATCCCGGGCCAGAGACCTAGGAAGGTTCGGAAAACAACGCAAAAAGTCAACTGCCTTGAAAACAAGATCGCTCCTAAGACCAGACCGGCGGGTACGACCGTGGGAGGGCTGTCAACCTCAGAGATAGGCGGAACTGCAGCCTAAAGATCCGGGAGAGGTCATTTGGGAGGAAGACTGCAAAAACGTTCGGGTTGTAGCGTCCAGGTGAGCAGTTAAATGGAGAAGATTCGGACCGACTAAGCCGCAGCATAAGACGAAGACAATTTGGGACGGCCGCTGCTGGGCCGGCATGCTCACGGCATAGGTACATCTAATTCCCCCGGGTACCACAAGAGTCCTTCCGGGCCCCAAGAAGGAGCGGAACAGGCGGGGGGACGAAGCCAGTGGGAAACGGGCCGGACCCCGGGCAAAGCCTGGTCCGTATCATCGGAAGGAATTGCTGCGCATTGTGTCGGGGGGCAACGAGGGAGTGGGGTGTGGGAGGCTCCTCCCACTTCGAACCAGTAGTAATGACGGCATTGAAAAGATGGAGCGGCCAGGGACCCTTTGACCCGGGGAAGAAAAAGGCTCCGAATTCCGCGGGAACTGGAACCACGCGACCATTGATGTCTTGAACCAAGGGGCAAATGGGGGGGGAGGGAGAAGAGGCGTGCCATCTTTGCCTACGGGAACTTGTCTCTGGAGGGGGATGGCCGAAGAAACTCGACCCATAGAAAAAAAAATCAACATGCGCAGCAGATTGGGAAAAATCAAAAAGAACTGTAAGGGGCCTGAGCAGTATGGAATCTGGGAAGAGGGGTCAGCCCAAAAATTCTCAGACACGCTTCTTACTCGGGGAGGGGCGAGCTCCGGCACAACGGCGTGTCCGTGTTCTTGGGGGAAGGGGATCGATCAGCGCTAATAGCCATCGTTGTTTCTTAACTTTGTCGGGCGCAAACCGGCTCAGAGGTTGGTGTCGAGTGTCGAGAAAGGGCTTTAGATCCACCAAGACGGCAGGGCGGACTTGGCACTAGCAATACATGTACATCTCGGGCGATGTCCCTTGGGGAAGACGACTCCAATCCAGAGCGAACGGGGGAACTGGAGGGGCTTTAATTCGAGCCAGCAGATGACACATTGAGACACACGCTCCGCAATGGAGGGGGGGCGGTTTGCAAAGGGCGCGTTAGCTCTAGAGATCCAGCCGCCGATCTGCTTAAACCGAGAGGCCGCGGCGAGCAAAAGGAGATGGGGGGCGATGCACCGGGGTGGGAACGATGGGGAGCGCAAAAGGTGGAATCGAATGTCCAGTTGGCGGCGCTCAGGGATGCAGCGACAAGGTCATCCGGCTCAAGGGATGTAAAGGGAAAAAGTAGGGGGTCTAAGGAAAGACGATGTTTCAAAAATTCCCCTTGACAGCATTGAGGGTCTGACAAAATACCTCCTGTACCGACTAGATGCAGGTCTGTTAAAAAGGTCTTAAAAGACGGAAGGGATTAAGGGCCAAGCTGGCGGCGGAGCGTGTGGAAACTTGAAGTCCAAATCGGTGCTGACAGGACAAACGGTGTGTAGCAAAGAACAGCCTCGCTACTGACTCATCAGCTGCGGGTAGAGCACCGGGCGAGGCTTAAAACATGCCCTGAGGGGCGAAAATTACCTAAAAACACCCCCCAAAAAAAAAAAAAAAAAAAAAAAAAAAAAAAAAAAAAAACCACACCACCAATGGAATGAGGGGGGTCAGGAAGGGGGGCAGAGATCGAATAACAGATTCGCGAGGGGGGGGAGGGGGCAGGGGTCGATAGCGGGATTGTAAAAGAGTAATGGGACAGGTGGGGGAGGGGTGGGGGATGTGGGTCGAAGGGGTGTCGGGAAATTCTGCTGGTATGGCCGGGGGGAGTGGGATGTGGGGGAGATGGGTTACACGGTTTGGGAGGGAGTGTGTGTGAGGGGCAGTGGGTTTGAGGACGTTAAGGTGAAAGGAGTAGTGGCGAGCAGAGGCCGGAGGGATAGGTCGTAAGAAGTGGATGGCGATGGAGGAGGTTCGGGGAGGCAACGGGGGGTTGAGAAAGCAAGGGGCGAGGAGGATGGGAAAAAGAAATAGGGGGGAGGGGGTGAGGAGAGGGGGGGCGCCGGACTCTGCAGCGATGTAAAGGTGAGGGGGGCGGGGGAGGTACGGGGACATTGGAGAGGGGGGTGGGGGAAGGGGCGATTGGGTGGTTGGGGGGGGTGTGGGGAAGTAGTGTAATGGTTGGAGTGGGATGATGGGGGTGGGGGGGGGTGGGGGACGAGATAGTGGGGGGTGGTAAAGAGCTAGCAAGGATGGTGTAAGGGATGGGGTGGGGGGGAGGGAAGATCGCACGGGTGATTACGGGCGAGAGTGCGGACATCCTTAAGTAGGGGGTTTAAGTAGGGGGGGCGGCAGGCTATGTGTAAGGAGAAGTAACGACCAAGGGGAATTAGGAGAGCGTTGCGTGGGGGGGGGGGGGGAGGGGTAGAGTGGGGGGGGTGGGGTTGGGGCGAGGGGATGGGGATGAAGGGGGAAAGAGGGGAAGTGGGTAAGTAGGTCGCGGGAGGGGGAGAGAAGGACGGAATATTTACGGGTGGGGGATAGAGGGTGTGAGATTGGGCGTTAGTGAGGGTAGGCGACGTAGGTGAGGAGGGGTGTGGCCGCGAGAGGGGGAAAGTTATCGATTGGGCGGATGTGAGAGGGGGAAACCGCCTGAAGGGGTAAGGGGAACAGGTGGGAGGGGAGGGGGGGAGGGTGACGGGTGGACAAATTCGGGTGGGGAGGGGGATGGGGGGGAGTTGGGGGGCAGTCGGAAGGTAATGAAAGTAGTTCGGGAGACTGGTTAGACGACGAGGGAGGGTGTTGGACAGGAGAAGGAAATGGCCCAAGTTCGGGGCTAGGGGTGAGAGAGGTGGCGCCGTGGGGTGTCGAGCCATAGGGGGCAGGGACGATGTACCGAATGTAGAGTGGGTGGGAGCGCGGGCGAGGGTGTAGTGTGACAGTGAGAGAGCCGACAAGGGAGCAAGGGAGTGGTCCAGAAATAGGCTAGCAGGGCTATGTGCGCAAGATCTGGATGGGGAGGTGGGTGGAGGGGGGGGGCGGAGAACAGAGGAGCTCTCTTAGGAGGGGGGTTAATGCTCAACGTTAGGAAGAGGTAAGGTGAGATTGGAGTATAGGAGGAGGAATCGGGTGGGGGCTTAGGAGGTTGGAAAAAAGATCGGGGCGGGGCAGGAGAGGGGGTATCATTATGGGAGGGGGAGAGAAATGAGGTGAAGGGCGGGGGGAGTCGAGGTACATTTTCGGCGGGGAGGCGTTATAGGTGCGGGCTGGGCGATTCGGAGGGGGGGAGGGGAAGGGCAAAAGAGTGGCTTGTGTGGCGTCGCGTTGAAAGGGGCTGGCCGAGGTGGGGCGAGTGGGGCAAGACATCCGAGGGGGGGTGGGGATGTGGGGGTGGAGAAGGGGGGGTGTAGTGGATAGTCGTTGCGACAATTGAGAGGTGTGCTGGGGGTAGGAGACTAGTTCGGAGGGATGGAGCAAAAAGCTACAAAGAGAGGGTAAGAACGGAAAGGGGGGGGTGAGTGGAAGTGAATGGGGGGGCGAGGGGGGGGATAGACAGCGGGGTTTGACGAGAGGCGAATTGGGAATAGAGTGGGAGGGGACTAGGCGAAATGGGAAGTGGTCTAAAAGGGGAGGGCGTGGGGGGCGCGGGTGAGAGGTGTGGGGGGACAGTCGATATTAACCACGGGAAGGCCGTCGCAAAGTACGTAGGATTTGGAGAGGAGGGGGGGGGATGGGGTACGATGGGGGTAGGGGTCAGGGGTAAGGGGGGCCGGGGGGGTGGGGGATACTAAAGGGAGGGAATAGATAAAGAGTGGTGTGATGGGGAGGTGGGGATGTTATGGGGTGAGGAGGAAGCGGTGGTTGGAAGAGTGGCAGTAGAAAGGCTATAAAGAAGGAAAAAAAAGGAAAAAGAGGGCGGGAGGGAGGGCAAGGGGAGGTGAGGAGGATGTGAGGTTGTAAGCGGGTTGAGAGAGGCGAGGATACCGAGTAGGAAGGGCGCGGGGGAGAGGGAGTGTGGAAAGGAAACAAGAGGAGGGGGAGGAACCGGTACGTGTTGGGGGCATCGAAATTGAACTTGCTAGGTTTAAGATGAAGTGGGAGAAAGTGGGTGTAACACGGTAGAGGAGGAGGAGAGAAGGTGTCAGATTGCTAGGGTTGAGGGTAATCTCGTCCTCGAGGGGGCGGGGGTGTGGGGTGGGGTTGAGGGATGGAGGGTTCGGACGCGTCCATAAGTCCTACAAAGAAAGAGCTGAGTCCGTGGTCAAACGACTTTTAGTAGGGGCAGCGTCTAGGGAGAGCGGGAACACGCACGTGTGGTACGGTCGGAGTTAACTGAATGACAGGGAGAGACCTCGGATAAAAGGCTCAATTCGAGACCGAAATGGTATGGCTGTGGCCGGGGGGGTAGGGCTGCATCCAAAGGTCAGCTAATGTAGTGTGGGGGGGGGTCGGTGTCTAGCGTGACCAGTAAGGGAGCCGTGGGAGACCGCTGTGAAGAGAGGTGGGGGAACAGGAGGGTGATGGGGGGGGGGGTATGGGGGAAGGGGGTGGGTGTTGAAAGTTTGGAGGGTCGTGCCGGTGGGGCATGCGGTGTGGTGAGGGGGGGCACTGGTATGTAGGTGATGGGGAGGGGGTAGGTGGGGGGGGTGGGGGGTTGAAGATGGGGCATGATTTCTAGAAGTAAAGCGGGGCGTACGTACGCGCGGGCAAGACATAACATCTGTCGTAGGGGGGGAGGGTGGGAGGGGCGAGAGAGGGAGAGGGGGAGAGAGGGGTTAATGGGGGGAAGTCGGGAGTGGGTGAGAGGGCTGATCCTGCGTGAATTGGGGGGTAGCGGGACGAAGGAGGCCCTCAGCCTAGGCGGGGGGTACGCGTGCCAGAGTGAAAAGACGGGGTACGCGCGGAGCGTGTCAAAAGTCTTCGGGGGGGGCGGTGCGAAAAAGTGAAGTAATAGCATCGGAATTCCATCCTTATCCGAAAGGTAATTTTCGTAGCTCGACCAAACGAAACAGCGGCCCTCTTTGATACCTGTAGTTTTAATCTCGAGGGAAGGGGCCTGTCCTCCCTACTAAAGTACGGGAGGGATGCGTCGGGATTCAAGCGGGAGCGCAATATGGCACCACCTCCGACATTGGGGGTTGGGGGGGTGTCGGAGCGCCTAAACGTGCCGCCGAACGGATTTAATCTGCATTAAAGACGAGCAAGACAGCACAATTAGATGCCGAGCGGCACCCAAAAGTCAGCAGCATCTTGTACCGAACCCGTCCTTAAAAGGAAGAAGAGAAGCCCCAAGAGACAGGCAGCTCGCTAAGGAATTGAGTCGCGAAAAAGATCTCTGAGGACATGGTCACTTGGGAGCGACGAAGATTCTAGCCCATTCCACCTGAAAAATGAATACCGTTAACACAAGAAATCGCAGGAGGCGCTCACTAAAAAAATAGTGGCAGAGGGGGGGCGCCCGAAGAACCTCTGGCTCTGACCACCGGTTATCAGAAGGCCGACCCCCGTAGTCGGGGGCCTGATGGTCCGGAGGTGGCACAAGCGGTCTACAGATGGTCTGAAGGGGAAGTGAACCTCAGTAAGGAAAACACCCGTCCACGCGTGGGAAAAAACGAAACAAAGCAGACAGTATGTAGCTTGGAGGAAGGCCGGGGTTACCTTCTTAAGGAAGAAAAGCGGGGCCGGTACCGTAAAAAGCAAGCCCGGACCCCCCAGGCCTCGCCCTTGCGCGAAAGCTGAGAGTAAAAGGGAAGGACGAAGGAAGATCTGAAGTTACCTTCCGAGAAGACAGCGTGAAAAGACCGGATCGTGCATGCCTGCTTGAATCATATCAAATCCTTCCGTCAAAACGGGGAGAAAGAGTTCAAAGGAGAAAGTACGAGGAGAAAGAGAATCTAGTTAAACCAGGGAAACCCGAGCGGCGGCTGGTTCAACCGGGGATCCGTCTGGAGAAAGCACTCCCCTTTAAACAAGCCGTGGGCGGCTGGGAACCGTAGTAGAGGCGTGGAACTAAAAAAAAATGCTCAAGAGGTCATGGTCCACTGACAGAGAATCGGTGAGCGGACGGACCGGCTTCCTGCCACCTATAAATCGTAAAAAGAAAGTCAGTGCCGGGAGAAACAAACGTACAAGAAGGAGGAGCGCAAGAGAAGAAAGCGGCCGACTAGCAAGTCCAATTGGGAAAAGAAACTCGCATCCCAAAGAGGAGGAAATTTCTAGCCCTTAGCGGGTCTGAAGGGACATCTTCTGATCAGCGCGTGAGAATAGAAAACGGGCGGCGAAACTGCCACCTCCAAACGAGGAAAAAGACCCAAGGGGGGATCCGGGCGCCCGCCGGCTAAGGGGGATCCCACCGTGGCGAACCTCTCTCAAAGGAGAGAGAGGGGGGATGTAGGCAGAGGCGAAACGACACACCACCTTGCCTCCTTGAGAAAGTGGCAGGAAAGATGGTCGGGACCACATCCTCACTTTGAGTAGCTCAAAGACCAGAACACAACAGTAGGGTGAAAAGATAGAGAATCATCACCATTACTGCAGGGAAAAGAATTGCTGGCACACGGGCTGGCGCCCAAGGTGCACATTGGTAACCCGCTGTCCTAGACAAACGGAAAAAAAAACTCGGTGACTCGCTTCGCCCTGGAATCAGGGCAGGAGGCGTCATCGGAAAGGAAGGGGGGCGGCAAACGTGTATAGTCGTTCTCTCGAACGTAAAAAACAAGGGCCGTCGGAGGAGGCGCCCCCGCGGCAGGAAAATATGTTTCACCTGTCCCGCTAAAAAGTGATGAGATAATACCGCCGCGCTGGGACGGGAGGGGAGAATGGAAAAGGAAATTGTCAAGACTCTGATCGTCCGAGGGGAGATAGCTCGAACGGAACCAAGTTAGGCAGTGTGATCCGGCACTTCAGAAGTTACGATGACTCGGCCGGCAAGTACCGTGCCTCAAGAACGCGCAAAGGAAAAGAAAAAAGAGGACGGCCAAAGTCAAATCTAAAGGGAAAAAAACGAGAAGGGAATAACCGGCGGGGAACGGAGTGGCGCCCGCACGGCTAAAGAACCGGGCTAAAGCCATGGGCATCATACAGGAGGGGGAGTAAGGGAAGATAATATCCAAAAGCCTTTTAAATAACATTGCAAACCTGAAGAGGGGAGCAGAAGCATAATAGAATCATTGAAAATCTTCCGAAAGGCATGCTCCGGCATATAAGGCCATCGCCTTCCCGAAGGGAAGTCAACATCCGGGCAGACCAGGCTCGGCAAACAAGTTTAGGAAGGGGTTAAAGGACGCTGCAATCAAAGAAAAGCCTTGCACCAAGTTAACGGACAGATAAGGTCCAGGTTAGAAAAGGAAAAAGGTGGGGGGGTCCTTCCTCGCTGGCCCCTTTCCTCGACCATTCAACCAAGGTGACGCAGGGCCACGGGCTACGTACCTCTAGGAAAAGGTGAAACTGACAGGAAAACCGCGTAGTTTAACCACGCACCATGTAAGAGGAAAAAGAGAAAAGGAAAGGGGGGGGAGTGCTAAATAGTGCGGCATTTCTTTAGGCACGGAAAAAGGGAGGTGGGGAACGTGAAGGGGATAGAAAAAGGATTTGCGACCAAGCAAACGGAAAGGCGGCATCTGGAGGGGAAGACATGAAGGAGAGGAGGAAGGAAGCCGGAGGATTCTGAGGAGTACTCTTTTCAAAAGAGGGCCTTCCTGTTTCTGAAAAGGAGGAGGATAGCGGATGGCGCCGGAAAGAAAACGGCGGAACCGTGTCGGGAGACTATCAGGAGATCCAAAGAGGTGGGATTGAGATTGGGGGGAGGCGCAAATACACTTAGTTCATGAGGGGTGGAACGAGTGGCAAAAAAAGGGATTGCAGCCGAACAACGGACCCGTCCGCTGTGTCAAGGGAGAAGAAACTGGAGACATCTGCAGTAATTTCAGGGTGCGGCAGAAAAGACTACCAATCAACCGAGGCTCAAGGATGCGTGCAGAGGATGTTCCGCACAAACAAAAACCTGAGAGGGGGACAAAAGAGGAAGCAACAGATTCCCTGTCGCTTTTGGCGCGGAAGCAGAATCAGATCCCGCCGCCGATCGCGCTTAAACCAAAACGTCGAGGCCCCAAACCCCAACAACGAAGTACCAACGGAAGGGGGATGGTGGAAAAGGCAAAATGGTTGCCCGCGCTGGAGGGGCACAGGGGGGATGGTGATCGCAGGGGAACCTGTTGCGTCCGAAGGCAGAGCACCGCGTTAAAAGGAGTCGGACCGGGAAACCTGTAACAGAGTCGACGGCCCTTGCTCTGGAGGTCGGTGACAGGAAGAGCCAGGAGCCTTTAAGCAAAAGACAAGGGGGACCGGCTGAGCTAAAGGTGTGCAATGCCTGCGCAACGCCAGACGGGAGGAAGCAGAGAGGGCGGCGCGCTGATCACCTTGAAATTTAAAGCTTGGGGGGAAGAAAAGGGAAGGGGTACCGAGGAATCAAAATCTCTTCGTCCAGGCAAGGGGCGACGAGCTTTCTGTAGGAACATAAGCAGAGTTCACTCAACCGTAGGGGAAAATGAGATTCTCTACAGAAAGGAGGATGAAGAAAAAACAACCATTCTCCAAAGACAGGGAATTGTCATGTGTAAAGCGAGTCATTCTTATTAAAGAAAGGATCAGGAAGGACGTATCTCTTTGGCTATCTTAACCAACCGTCATCAAAGGGGGCAGGTCAAGAACCGCTCAAAGAGCCCAATTTACTGGCACGTACCTGGGAGGGAAGGGGGGCAGCGCAAAGGAAGGGGGGGAAAGACCGGGGAAGGGGGGCTTCAGCAACTGGGAAGGACTTGCTACAGGCAAGAAAAATAAAAGAGAAGTATAAAAAGGGACTTCTCCAGCGGAAAGCAAATAAAGGGAGGTCCCCAGAGACCCTGCAAAGAGAGCTAACCAACTGTGGAAGATTACCACCCTTGCTGGGGAAAAATAAACGCAAAAAGAAGGGCCGAAACCAGAACTCACTTCGTTGGTGATAAAAAGCAGGCATCGTGAAGCTCATCTGAGAGACGGAAGAGATGGAAAAGAGAGAGGAAGCCACAAAGAAACCCGCGCCAGCGTCAAACTTTTCGCTCGTGCTTTCTATAACAGGTGGGGGCTGCGGGGCAAGTTTTAAAAGGAAAAGCCATCCCGTCCCTCCAGGAGAAAGCGATGAAACTTGGTACGCACAACTCAGAGAAAGAAAAGATGGGAGTCAGGAGTGAATCATAATTTCATTAAGAAGGGCAAAGGCTGGGGCTGAAATGAATATAGGTGGGAGGGGGCACTCTCCTCAAAAAGGAACGTGTTGAAGAGAGACGAAATGAAACATAACAAAGGGGGGGTTCAAGGGCAGGGGAATGATCAATCTATGTACCACTCCCAAAAAGACTTTTTGTGGGAGCGGAGCCACGCTAGTAGGACGAAAAAGGGAAAGGGAGAGGAAAGCGTATCTCCTAGATCGCCCCTCTCATTCGTCAGGCTATCTAAGGGCGAGCGCAGATCGCTCTGCCTCAGGGACACGGGGGCTTGAGAAGGGGGACCCAAAAAAGCAAAAAAGTAAATTCCAGGGTCGTAAGAGAAGGCTACGAGGAGAGAAACGAAACAAAGAGGGGAAGCGGGAGACGAAAAACAAATCGGGTCGAATTTAAAACGAGAGTGGAGCAGGCAGGGGGAAAAAAGTAGGAGGTGCAAGAGGTCACGGCAGCTCAGAGGGGGGAAGCACCTTAAGGTTAGACCAGAGGGAATGAAAAAACACCAAAAAAACTCTGTGCCCCACCTTCCACACGGAGAAGATCTGAAGATGTCCGCTTGTTAATGAACGAATCGAAAGGAAAACTGGAAGACAAGCCAGAAAAACTCAGGGAAGAACTTCGATGACCTTAAGAAGGGGAGAGAAGGACAAGGGGGAAGGACGTGTTGTCTGCCGCTCCCAAAACAACAAGGGACTAAAACTGATCGGCAACTGGACTCAGAATCTGACGCACTGGGGGACAGCTTTACCCGGCATCGGAAGGTACAAGTCGCTAACCCCATAGCAGATCCGTGATAACCAGAAATAGGAGGGATGGGAGCAACTTACGGGAAAAAAGGTTGCTCTCCAAGCCCAAGGTTACGGCTAAAGAACTTTAAAGGAGGCGCTCGCTGAAGGTGGCCTTCTGAGGGTTAAGGGCCCTGTGTAAAGCGGGACATGGGAACGGCCGCGCAATCTTTTTAAACACACAAGGGCCGGCAAAATCATCGGGTCTGGAAGGAAGGTGAAGAGAAACTGCCAAGGGACTCAAGGGAAACTTTCAATCCGACCCTCAAAACGGGAAAGAAGCAAAAGACAACCAGGGAAACTTCTAAACCTTCCCGAACGGGGGGGGGGAAGGGTGGCCATCTACTTGAATGAAAGAGCGGCGCGGAAGGGGGAGAGAAAGAGAACTGGTGAAGAGACCGAAGGCAACAGTGTTTCCCGGGTCCGATACAGGAACTAGGAGAACCACGGCTCAGACGCCCGCACTTACGATATAAACCGGGCGAAGCCTTCCCTCGTCGAACAATCCAGATCTGCCGTGAGGGGGAGATCAAGCACACCAACGCAAGAAAGGGAAGCATCGGATGGACAGTCTTCTTCTGATGAAATTTATTCGACACGTAAGGAAAAAAAAACAACAGAGAGGAAAAGAGAGAGATCAGACGGAGTTGGCCCGGACAGAAGCTGCTTGAAAGGGATTCCCCAGGGGGGGGGGGGAAGCTTGAAGGAAATGAGCAAGTCAAAAAATCTTCGCCTGAGTCTTACCCTTTTGGGGGGAGTCTCAGGGGAGCCGGCGGCCGCGCGGACGGGCGTATCCTAGTTATCCGAAAGTCTCGGACGTGCACAAAGTGGGGAAAGTCGTGGCAGGAGGAGGGGGAAAGGAAGGCTGACCAGGAGGAAAATATTTCACCTTCAATCAACTTCGAAAAAAAGAAGCGAAGCGCTGGGAGAGAAGAAGGAAGTGAAGGCCAAAGGACGTGCTACTCTGCCGGGACGTGGCTCTGACTTACGACGGGAGGGCAGGGGGGAAGGAAGAATCCGACTGGACTATGAAAAGAGGGGGTCCCTTAAATTTGCGGAGAAAATGCAAAGGAAAAGAAACCCGAATAGAAACCGCAAGCGACCCAAAAGAAGAGACCCTCAAGGGGGAGGCGCTCAAAAAAGAATAAAAAAGCGAAACAAGCAGACGAGAACGGGTCATTGCTCTATTCCTGGTTAGACTCCGCTCCAAATGAAAGGGTAAAGGAAAACATGTGCGGCCACTTGATGAGAGGTCCCGCATTCAATCTCGAAGCCGCTGTCGGGAGGGAGAGGCTCAGGAGGGAGAAGGAAGGAGGTGAAAGTCACCCTCCATTCATTCTTCCTTACCCACCTGGGGATGGGGGTTCCTGCTTGAGGGGAGGTACCTACGCCCGAACCAAGGGAAACTCCGTCAGTCAGAAACAACAGTCCTAAAAAGAGGGGAGGGAGAAGGGGTGTAGGGGGGGCAAAGGTGACGTTGTTTCATGAAGAAGGAGGGTCAATTCCTCCCATGGAGAAAAACACGCACGAGAGCCTGCCCGAAAGGAAGACAACGGGAGGGGACGGGTAGGAATTATTGAAGACGGTGGAACCCTACCAGAAAGGGAGAAGCAAACACGCTGCCAGATGGTTTCTTAGCGAATAGGGAGGTTCCTTCATTTGGCTTGGCCTAAACGTTAAAGGCTACGTGAGGGGGGGGCGGTGGAAGGGAGATACAACTGCTTTGTCATAGCAAATTGCCACTCAACATGGTACTTTGCAGGGACCGGAGAAAGAACGAAGTCTATCAAAACTTATCCTGGGGGAGGGAATGAGAATCGTTCGTCAGTTTTCGGAAAAAACGACGCTGCTACAGTGGCTGGCGGCCTTACCTTCCCTCGGTCCTTTCATCTCTAAGAGGGGAAAAGAAAAGATCCATCTGTGGCATGGGAAGACTTTGTTCTAAATCTTCACTTCGGGGGGTTTGTTAAGAGGCGCGCCACGCCGAGTCCTCCACAGAAAAGTCAGAGGCGGGACTGCAAACGGATACCCCTTTAAAAAGATCCGGCGAGTGTCGTTAAAAACAGGTGGCTCGAAACCTTCCTAAAGACGCTTCGGGGGACGGGATGGTGCAGGGAAGCCCACAGGAACACGGGTGATCGCCAGCAACCTCTCCTACCCTTTTCCAGCGCAGGCGGGGGGCGCGGCGAGAGCCGAAGATCAAGCCTCCTGTCAGGCTAAAGGAAAAACCCTTCGGAGGGGACAGAGGTCCTCCACGAAAAATGTTAGTGTAAAGGTGAAGCGGGCACCATGATTTTTTGGCGCTGGAGGGGGGGCGCAACCGCCTTTTCTCGACGCGGAACCGGTGAGAGCATGCTCATGCAGGCACTAGAAATCTTCAATGTTCAATCAATGGAGGGAAGGTAAGCTGTTCCCCATTGACGGGGGGAGGACCTCCTGCATGGCCGAAGGGAATGGACGGCCCAGAATTCAGGCGGAAACTCCATAAACTGACCATCACTTGCGGAAATGCGACCAGCAAAAAAGGAAGGGAGAAATTCCAACTGGGGGAGGAGCTACGGGGGAAAACTGGTGATCCTTGTAAACCTTGATTACCCGCCCCGGGTAAAACGGGCATCCTATCACCTGCAGGGAGGAGGCCTGCTGGGACAACCTTTCTATCTTCCACTGACCGAAGCCGGGGGAGGTACTATCAAAACAACAAAGACGTAGGAGGAAAGGGGAAGGAGAGCACGAACAGCCAGGGGCATGTCTTGGAATTTCCATGCTCAGAGAACCATAAGGGCGCCTCAGAGGGACGCGAATAGCTTTTTAAAATAGAGGTGACGGGCATCCTGCATAAACATGGACCCAAGCCCAGGCAGCAATTAAGAAACACTGTCAGGTACTGATCCTAGGTCAAAAGGTGAAAGGAGGGAGGCTGTAAGGAAATAACTCATTCATTCCAAAAGAGGAACGAGAGACGCTCGAGGCCCAGGAATCGACTAAAATTGCATTTCCTCCAAGGCTGAGCTTAAGCTGTCCCTCTCACTGTAATAGAAGGGGGCGAAAACCTGATCTCAGGCTAAAACACCCTTCGTGCTACCCAGCCCAGAAACATAAGTGAAAAAAAGAAATAGGGAGTATCTGCCTCTAACTGAAGGCGAATCTCTGAGGGCGACTGATCTCGACGCGAGGGGAAACGGGAGAACAAAGAAACTCGGAACGAGGGGAGGAGGAGGTAAAAGAGAAAAAGGGGATCAAGGTGTCAGTTGCTCCATCAGACGGCCAGTCCTACACGAAAAGCACGGGAAGACGAGAAAGGGTTAGGAAACGTTCGAGCACCAGAAACGAATACCAAAAGGGGCGCATGTCGGCAGAGGAAGTCCAAAACGGAACTGAGGGTGCGGAGGAAGATAGGAAACTAAAGAGAAAACCTACCGAAGGTTAGCGCGCCACACATAACATAACAACAGCTTGATCTTAGAGAGAGAGCTATCGAGAAAACACTCCAAATTGACCTCCGTTTGGCGAAGGCGAAAGGAAAGAAGAGGATAGTCCGAACGGCGCTTACAAAATGTCATCACGGGGCACCCCGGCTCGCGCTCGCTAAGAGCCGGAGCTACCAGATCGCGCTGCCGAAAGGCACATAAGGGTCATCAACATTGTCTCAGACCTCACCGAAAACAGAGAAGTTAAAGGCACTAAGAACTTGACTCAAACTATCAAGAAGACACGAAGAGAACGGAAAAGATACCATCTTGGTCGCGTTTTCAAAGACGAGGAATTCGGAAAAACCGTAGGCGGTGGAATGAGGTTCAAACTAATTTCCTTATAAGTCAGGAAAGGGGGACCAAGGAGAGGAAAATGACAAAACCAGTAAACGTCGTTCCCACCTACAAGCATTCCATGAAGGAAATGGGGATTAGAAAAAAAGAGGCCCGTCTACGGGCCGGCATCGCGTAACACTGGCCTCGGAAGAACCCCCATCCGTGCCGATTTCGGTCCAGGGAAAGGGAAGACCCAGGGGAGGGGAAGTGAAGATCCTTTATCGCGAAAAACTGCAAAAAGAGAAAAACCAGAGGAACGGATGCTGCGTTACGGAATGATCCCGCTACGCAACTTGGAGACAAAGATACCTGACTAGGAAGGAGATAAAACCAGAGAAGGAGCAATCAAGGCCAGGCAGTAATCCTGCTGTTCTAAGAGAACCTAAGGAAGAACCCGGGACCCCCCGGTGAGGGCGTCCCTAGCGCTCGATGCTGCACGCAGACCAAAAGCAGGGGGAAAGGCCGAGGAATCTGTGCGCTGCACTCCTTTCGCCGGCCACCGGGAAAATCATCATCAAGGCCCTTTCCACCACTCAGACGGAAAAAAAAACTCTTACGCTCACTGAGAGAAATATTCCGTCGCAAGAAGAAACGGGCCAAGGAGACAAAAGTCCAGAACGGCCTCTGTTACAGCCCTGAGGAAGAGTTCAAAGGTGAAGAGTATATAACAGCGGGCTGGTCTCTCCTCGGGGTGCCGAGCCTAAGACCAGTGGGACGCTAGCAGCCTCCAACGAGCCGTAAGTACAAAAACGGGGGAAAAGGGGAAGGTCGAAGAAAACATCTCATATAGGAGGAAGATTTTGCTCATGGAGAAAAGAAAGCGTCACACCCCAGTAGAGCGACAGCCCAGTGCACTCTTAGGGTCCACTTTCCATGAACTCTGTTGT
>Ga0179593_1337208_pt1 | contig 21656 bp, 20 predicted proteins | sample CZODoug2_1_08_16_FD_185931 | JGI IMG/M metagenome (GOLD analysis project Ga0179593, IMG submission 185931) | Vadose zone soil fungal communities from Angelo Coast Range Reserve, California, USA - CZODoug2_1_08_16fungal (PacBio error correction) | ecosystem: Environmental > Terrestrial > Soil >...
GGAGAACGGTTTCTACGTGGTGTAGGACTATGATTTCCCAGACGAAATACGTTCAATGGAAAGAGCTTTCGCCATTCTGGGTGCGGAGGGGAGGGCAAGCGTTCTGTAATAAAAAGGGCTTCAACCACAAGATTTACAAGTGATATCGAGGGGGGGATACCCAGACCGTCTAACTGGAACGCCCAGGCACTGAATACAGGGCCAACAAAGATGTTCTTCTCTACCGAAGAAAATCCAACCGGGGGCAATAGAAAGGGTACGTGCAAAAAGAAGGGAGCGTTAAATTTGCCGCCGTTGTTGGGAGCCTGATGAAAACGAGAAATGAATTATCATAAGCTTTAAATCGGGCTGCGAAGGAGGAAGGAGGGATCCCCAGCATCAGACATTGAGTTCGTGTCCGAAGAAAGTAAGCTGACGTTCGGATCAAGAAGGTTTGGGGGGGACTAAACAAACAAAGATCCTCTCGGAACAGTCCTGGGCGGGGGGCTGCCGGTACTTTTGGGGGAAGGCGGAAAGAGGGGCGTCCAGCACGCAAGAAGGAAAATTAGGATAGTGCGCTTTCAACCACTAAGGAGGCTCCTCCTTGGGGGGCGTAATGAATAACGTTATCCATACCTATGACGATTTTCAAGGGTATCTGCGAGACGGAAAATCGTTTCTAGAAATCGGTCCGTAACAGCGCAAAGAGACCTCGTCATTGACGGTCCCGCTGGCAGTTGGAGCGAAGATGCACGGTAACAAGCATTCAATCTCCTCGTACAAAAAAAAACAGTTTCGCAAGAAGGTCGAGGAATCTTAGAGATAAAGGAGGACGGGCACGCTGGAGCTTCCACCTGCCGACAAGGAGGCAATTTTTGTCTGCATACTGAGGTGGGGATAAGAGCGAAAGGTTGGGCGCTGACACGTTTCGGGGTAAAAGGATAGGGAAGCGGTCCTAGGGAAGGGCATCATCGGGCGAGTGTCTGAGAGGTCCAGCCAGGAATCTCCATGGGACGCGTGGGTGCTGGATGGAGGCATCTTCCCGCTTAACTATTGGGTTGGGGGGGGGAGGTCTAGGGTGGGAATGCCGAACTTCCTCAGGGGCACTAGGAATTATCCTCCCTCGGAGCACAAAGAGAAAACTGGATGCATTGGAAGGCGGCTTGGAGGGGACGGGAGAAGTGTTAAAGGGGGGAAATAAGACTTACTACATGAGTGACGAGGCGCTCGGATTACACAAACGCGAAATCATTACTGACACACAGAAGACCTTGAGTTAGACACCGTCGAAGGGGATGCCAGTGTAGCTGCGGTTATTGATTATCAAGAAACCGTGGGGAAAGGGGCCGGGCACATAGGTGTCGCATTGGACAATGTGGATTCCTATCATGGGGGCACTCCAGAAGGAGGAAAGGGTGGCTGAGAATATTGCGTCCACATCAATCTCGTGGTAGGGGATTCACTAGAGGGGGGGGTTCAGATCCTCGAATGTCCGCGCGACCAGGCAGAAGCACCACTAACGGATAAAGTCATCCAGAAGTGAAAATTTCAACAAAAACAAAATAAAGCATCCAAGACCGCCGGCAGAAATCGCCTGCAGGGAGGCATGGTAAGTCTCGCCATAAAGAAGATGCAGACTCTTTGAGTAAAGGCTCACAAATGGGGGAGGAAAAAAAAAAAAAAATAAAGTGCAAAAAGTGGTTAACTGAGAGGCGTCTTCGCGTCTCTTACAGAAACCATTCAGGCATCGCGCAGCTTCAAATGGGAAAAAAAAAGGCTGAAAGAAAGAGGGGGGACTTTACTGGAAAGAAAGGTGAAGATGGCGACCGAAGGAAAGGGCCGTCCAGTGGCTCCTCAGGGGCTCGAAAGCGGCTGAGGTTCTCTTTCGCGTTCTCCTGCGGTTGAGAAGAAAACTTTGGGGAGAGGTGGGGGAAGGGGAGAAAGGGGATTCTTTGGGGCAGGGGGAAATGATCATGCTATCTCTTTCAAGCTTACCTTCCAGGAATAAGCCTGAGCGCGGCTGCTCAAAGACGCGTCGTCAAGTGGGTCGGCAAGCTCCTACGCAGATACGCTGGGAGGGGAGGGGTAGAGGTAGTTGGGGGGGGGGTGGGCAAAACACGCCCGCACCGTGCGGGAACCCAACCCCAGGGAACTCTTGGTGGAGAAAACAGGAGACGTTGCCGAAGAGGGCGGGGTTCACCTCGCCCCATGAGATTCGCGCCACGCTGCAAAGGAGGGAGGGGCCAGTAAGAAGGGGAAGAGTCCAAAACACAACCTCAAAAGAGGAGATCAGAAACCGGAAGAGAGGTAAGTTCTTGGAGACGGCAAGGCACTAAAGGACCACGGCCGCTGAACGATCGAAAAAGTATATGTTGAACGGGGAAAAGGGTGTCGGGTCAGGAAGGAACGGGAGTCAGGAGCTCGAAAGCCGCGCAAAAACCTGCTGCGACGGCTGCGCGAAAGCGCTCAATACGAACCGACAGCGCAAGGGAAAGCTTCGAGAATAGGAACAAGACATGTACCTGTTTCTGAAGGGCGAAATCTTCAGGTGGAATTCAAAACAACGGGACACGCTCGACCTCGACGGATTTCCCATCGCCAAGGAGGCTGGGGAGAGGAGGGTACAAACTGAGAAGGGGAAAATCCGTCAAATCACGGAGGGGGTCGGCTCTATCCGCCAGGCAAAGCAATACCGAAAGATGTATGTCTGTTAAGGACAATCTGCCGCCGCCAGGGGGGGGGGAGAGGGAAGTGGTCAAGAGAGGGGGGTGATCCGCTCACCATCAGAAGACCTTGGACCGGATTGGGGAGAGCAAGAGACATCAGAAAAACCCACAATCTAAACAAGGGGAGGGCCAAGTCAACGCCCGTCCTACTGGGGGGCCTGATGTCGGCAGTAACGCAAAAGGACAAGCACTAAGAAGAGAAAAGCAGTAAAGTAAAAAAGCAGGATTGACAACGCTTTATCTCGCTCGAGAGTTAAAAAAAAAAGGGGTACAACCAGGAATAGGAAAAGGAGATGATCGGTGAGGAGGGGAAAAAAGACTTAGAGACGGGAGATCACCGCGTTGGAAGCATGCACCGGAGAAAAAATAAGCGGATAGGCCGGTCGACGTTTTTACAGGGCGGTAATTCAAATCAACAGAGAAACGGCGCATTCTAGTCCTTCAAGATAAAGATGGGGGGGGGGGGTGTTGAGATGGGAGAGATATGAAAAAGCCAGGAAAAGCGGAGCTTGTTAGAGGATCCTTGAAAAGACCGAACGGGGATACCAGTGGCACCCCTGCACAAGATGCAGGGGAAAAATTGGGTGCGTAGAGAAATAAATTCGCCACCGGTGATCGGACAGAGCTGAAGATCAAAGAGGAAAAAAAGAAAATTACTGAGGGGAAAAGCTCGTATGCGACAACGCCACTCCCATCAAGGGGGAAGACCTTGTCGATGGAAGGGAATTCCGTCGTACGCGTACGTGCTGCGACGGGGCGTGAAAAAGAAAGTAAGCAATGGATAGAACAGTTACGGTCGAGGGAGGGGGGGGATGAATTCTGTCGGGGGAAAGGGGGTTTAATTGTCGTTACAAGAAGTCTATGGGGAGGGAGAGTTCGCGCAAACGAAGATAGCCACGGGAAGGCGAATAAATTCTCCGCAAAAATAATTTTTGCGCCGGGGATTCGAAGATCGATAATTGTCTGCATGCCGGCTAAGAAAGAAACGTCTCGGAGGGGGGGAAAAAGTACAGGGGGGACGGGGAGTTTTAAGTCTCCCAAAAAACCAAAGAACGAAAAAAAGAAACAAAAAAAACAAAAACCACGAGTCCCATCGCATGGCAAGGGGAGCCCTTATGAGGGTGGGGGGGAGGACGACCTTCAACTGAAAGTGCGGAACGTAGCCTTGCTTCTCCCCAGCAAACCTAGCCTCGAAGGCTTCATAGGGGGGTCACAAAAAAAAACTAATCCAGAGGAGGGGAAAAAACAAAAAGACCTCAGGGAGAGTATTCTATGTGCCGAAAACTTTACGTGGATGAGCAGCGGAAAAGAAAAAAGGATTGTACGATGCATCGGCCGATAATCAGGTAAACCGTCGACGACGGCAGAAGGAGACATCCAAAAAAGAGGGAAGTGTGCCTGATAAGAATCCCGATCGCCAATACGCAAGAGAGGAGGGGAGGAAACACTTCGAAACTGCTCGTCGGTTGCCGAAGGGAAGGGCACTGGGAAGTCAGAGGACCCGAGATCCGCGATTGTGCGGCGCCTGATCGAATGGGTTCTGCACCGTCAGAAGAGAGAAAGAAAAGAGCAAAAAAAACGGGGATGGTCCTCATTGGAGCGGTGAGGAGGGGGACGAAAAAGAGGGGGAGCAGGGAGTGAGGGAAATTGAAACAACATTCATCGAGTTAACGTCGGAAGAGGAGAGGATTTATAGGTTGGGCAAATCGCGGAATTTGAGAGAGGTCAGCTGGGCGTCTGATTGGAAAGAGCTGAAACGCGAGAGAAAACGGATAGAGAGAATCGCGATTGATGGTGGAGAGAGCGAAAAAGAAGGAATAGGCCGCACTTGAGGGGAAGAAGACACGTTTTTGTACCGCCTGACAGACCCTGAACGGAAAAGGAACGGTAAGTTTAAGTGCAAGGGCAATAACGATCCAAATGCAGCACAAAACGGTTATACGAAAAGGGAGGCTTCTCTGCGAAAGAAAGGGGAAGGAAGTGTTTCATCCGCGTCCACGAGCAAAATTGTGTGAAGGGAAGGGACCTCAAGCATCTCCTGAAAAGGAAAAAATCCTATGAATGCTTTCACTCTGTCACCTAGGTGTGATCGCATGAGAAGAAGGGGGACGAACAGGGAAAAAGGACAGGTTCCACCACCGAGTCCTACGAGCCGCGGACGCTAATCCATCCCATCACCACCCGAAGTATATCTAGAAAGAAAAAAGGTCAAATCTATAATGTCCGAATCTACACAGGGCCTTCAATAGGTTAGAAAAGGGGCGGACCAGGAAAGGAAGAGAACAATCATATGCAAAAGTGAAAAACAATTCCATTGTACGAGCAGTTGCAAGAGCCCTTGGTATTCATACCAAAAGTCATCAGATTCGCGACAAAAGCAGAAAAAAAGGGGGAAAGAAGGATTTTAAGGGGGGGGGGGAAGCTTGGAAAAAGACATAAAAAACAGTAACTTTGAAAAGATCGTCAAGACATAATTGGCAAAGGGGACTTCGGAGACGTGATGGCATCCAAGGTTCATAAACTATCTTGTTGACCAAGCCGCGAACCGGACAAGAGTAAAAAGGAGGGAGCACGTCTAGATAAAGGGGGAAAGGGGAATGGGTGGCGCGGCAAGATGAGTGGAGTCAAGAATGAGTCCTTCAGTTTGCTTCTGGAGGTGGAGTAAATCTGTAAAAAACAGAAGTCCCGGAACAGAAGGGAAAAGGGGAAAGGGGGAAGTCGAAAAGAGGGATTTTGGTCAAAGACGTGAATTGGATGAGAGGAGCTGGCAATTACTTTCTTCACGCCCAAAAGAAAAGGGCCTGCTGAGCAGGATTCCTCAGTCAAATTCTCAGCGATTTTAGGCCGAAGGGGAGCATCATATAGGGGAGGGTCGTAAAACGTCCAACAAAAGAAAGGGTGTCATCGACACTGGCGTTTTAAAAGTACCGCTGATGGGGGGGGACCACGAGGGGGGGGAGGTCGGATCGTCGGCGGCAGAAAAGGAGGTGTGGTGGAGAACGTACGTCGTACGTGCCGGGCGGTCCAGAATAGCAGGGGGCAAGGAGGGGGCTGGTACCCCGGGCTTCAGACAGGTTGGCGAATACTGCGAAAATTGGTGAACAGAAAGGGTTACTGGGAAGGGGGAAGGGGCCAACATTCCGAAACCGCCTGGGGAACGTCAAAGAAAGGGAACGTAAAGAGCTCGGGGCAATCCATAGGGGAAAGTCAGAACCCCGGGGAGACCGGCTGGGCAAAAAAATTCATTTGCCGTCTGAAGAGTTGTAATGAAATCCTTTGAAGAAACTCTCTAAAAAAAAACTATCTGGGAGAAAAGAGGGGGCCGCGTCAGATACGCCGTCAAAAGGCGAATACGGGGGAGAAAGAAGATCTGCGGGGAAAGCGGTTCTCATCCTACGTTGAAGTTTACTATGGGTTGGGAAAAAGGAAGAGACTTCAAGATTAAACGCTATCTTCCAGGCGGGGGGGGGAGGGGAAGGGATGGAAAAGAGGAAAAAAGAGGAAAACCGTCTCCAAAAAAAAGGCGAAGTATGCTATGAGCCCTAGGCTAAAAAGACCCTAGGTCTCTGGCGGGCTGACCGTCACGGAACACGAACGCGCACATGAAGTTAACAAAAGGGAGGCCGCGCTATCGAAAAAGAAAAAGGGGGGGGCATAAGAATTAACTTAAAACAGTTCGAGTCGGAAGCCGGGGGGGGGGAAAAGACCATCACTAACCAAAAAAGCGAGCGGAAAGATCAAGGGGATGCGTTCGAAATCGCTGACGAAGGAATTTCAGGAAGAGAACAGTTGGCCTCTCAGCCCTGGCGGTGGAAGAGGAAGAAAGTAAAGCTTTACGCAGACTTGCATAAGAAGAAGGGGAGAGGGGGTGGACCAAAAAATAGACCACCAGGGCAAAGGGAAAGGTGATGCTTCCAGAATTGGGAGGGGGGACAGGCGGAAAGGCCCCTCAGCAAAGTGAAAGGATCCATCTGCTTCTCAAAAGATGAGGACTAGCAAAAAGAAAAGGGGAGTCAGAGCGGCGGTCGGGATCATCAACTTCGAGGTCCAGGAGGGAAGGAGGAACTGTAGTCGTTTCGCTGTACCTCAGGGGATGCCGAAAACAAGTAAGCCGAAGGGCCTTTCTTAGAAGTCCCGCTGCTTGGGGACTGGGAGAGAAGGGAGGGAAGAAAAAGGGAAAAAGGAGCGTACTGCTCCGGAAAGGCATCCATGTCGAATCTTCTGATTGGGGAACGGATTAACAAGAGCTTTGCCACCGGAAGGGAATCTTGCAGGGGGGGGGGAGGACATCGGTGTCTTTTCGAAAAAGGGAGAGAAGGGTGACAAGATCTTGCATGGGAGGGAGGAGGGGTAGGGCATCTCGGCCTAGGTTCTTATCAAGAATCCGAAGATCTACTGTTTCTAGGTGGGGAGGGGGCTTTGGCTGCCGTCGGTCGGTGGAGGCGTTGCCGCGGGGAACGATTTGTTCTTAGCTGTGGGACCACCGGACACGGGGGGAGAAGTCCTTTCAATCAAAGGGGCAAGGAAATAACAAACTCGGGCAGCAAAAAATCGGAAGGGGAAAGGACGTTGATCGGCTTTTAAGGGGGTGCTTTGAGGTCCTCCGAACGGGAGAATTCGCTTTGGGGGAGAGAAGATGACCAACAAAAAAGAAAAGGAGTAAAGAGATACGCGGTTTCCCTGGGGGGACACCGTCGCCGGTCTTGTCTCTTTTAGGTCGTATTATCAACAGAAAGGTTGACCGGGGGAAGGGAAGGGGGGGGATCAGGAAGGCAGAAGGCTTACAAAAAGTGGTAAAGGAAGAAAATGGAGGAAGTTCTGTTTCTAATGATACTTGAAGGGGAAATCAAGGATAAGTCATATTCTATTTTGTCGGAGGGGAAGCTAGAGACGCCCAAAGAAAGAGACCTGGGATTGAAGGGGGAAATCACCATAAAAACCGATCCTACACGGGAACGGCCTGCTCAAACTTCGCTTGTCGTTGAGGGAGGGGGACCACGAGGGCCAGGGCTGGTCTGCTCTAATTTTTGAGGATAAAGATAACCATTGGGACCCAGGAAAAGTGAGGTGGTTTATGCTCGCGATGGCGAAGGAATTCAGCTTTTCAGATGACCTTCGGACGGCGCAGCCAATTGGGGAGGAAGAGAGGGAGAGACCCCGACCGCTTGACGGCCCACAAAAAAAAAGACCCGGTTAGGATAGGACGAGAGGGACGAGACGTGTTTTTCATGCCATTCGAACTGCTTGCGTAAGTTGAGAGGGGGGGACACTCTGTTCTAAGTACTCTCAGCACACTTGGCATCGTTCTTGGGGGAACAGTGTCGGAAGGGGGGTCGGCTGCGCCGGAGACGTGTTAGAGGTCGTGAACCGATGGCATAATGAAGGAAATGCATAGAAATAGAGAGCTCTCACATCAAGGCGTCGGAAAGGTGTTCGCTAGGCAGAGACTAAGTAAGCTGTGACGGTGCTGTTGGAAAAAAAGGGAAAGAATCTGATTGAGTTTTTGGGGGGCGAGGCACTACCTTGAAGGAGAGTGATGGGGGAAGAACAATTGGAAAGAATTAAGAGGCGCAGATCGTCTTCAAAAAAAAAAACTACCCGGTCATAGGGAGAAAAGGGGGGCTCGTAATGGGGACGATCCAGTGATGCGAAAAAAAACCTCAGGACTGGGAGGAGAAATAAAAAAGTTGTCGTTTACTTGGAAGCCAATGATAAACCCGGACAACAATGCAAAAGGGCAAGCAATATCCTTAAGAGGGGGGGGGAAATTAGGTCCTTGCTAATGTTTGGAAACGTCGACTGAGAACGGGATTGACCTCGAGAGAGATCCTCTTCCATACAGAGAGGAGAATTCTGGGGACGACGCGCGAAATCCGAATCGACGGAAAAGAAAAAAAACGCAATTCGCAGCCTCGACAGCATGAAAAGGGATTCATCAGTGCGTATCAAGGTGGAATTCGTACCACCAGGAGAATAACGCATACCGAGAAAAGGCGGGGTGCATTGACATCGAAAAAGGAAGGTAAGTGGCCGTGGTGGTCGGTGAAATCCGGGAGGAAGGGAAAAAAAATCGGGCACCGGGGGGGGGGGGGTTCCCCCCCCCCGCTACGTTATCGGTGGTGAATAGAAAGAAGTCTTGAACCGGTTGGAATATTGGAGGGAAATTAATTCGGAAGAGAAACACGCTGCCTATATGCGAAGTGGGAAGGTAAACGATTCTGTTGATTTTCCAGGATCTAATCAAAAGACAACACTGGAAAAAAGGAGGGAGACCTGTCTAGACCACAAACAACAACCAAAAAGAATAGATCGTAGGCCAACGCGCGCAAGGCCATAGGGGGCCATAGGTAATGCATTAAAAAAAACCCTGAAAAATATCGGGGAAAGGCACCGTAGTTCTGAAAGGCGGCATTAGAAAAAAGTCGGGGCTCGCAATAACGGCTAGTGAGGCCCTAAACGGAATAGAGGAGATAAAAAAAAACACTGGGGGGGGGGAAGTAAAATGGTGTTCTTTGAGCCAAAGATCGTCTCGTACAATACGCGTTTGGGAAAGTTCCGCTGATTAGACTACTTCTTCCTTGGTCTACTAATGTGGTTGAAATGGGGGCTTCTTCTGGAAGGGAAAAAAGATGGTCCAGCGATTGCGCTCGCCTGCGAAGGAGAGATTTGGTGGGTTGGATTGGATCGTAAGATCTGGGGGGAACCGGTACAGCGATTTGGCTGTGGGAGCGGATCAGGATAGCATTAAACCCGAAAGAGGGTTACAAAAAAAACCGGGACCATCGAAGAGAGGCCGCGGGGGAGGGGGTCGGCCGATACAACCGAATAGTCAAAAGAGTAGAATGGATGCTGAACGGGCTGAGCGATCATCCAGGCAAGATACCGGTTACGGGGGATTTTAAAAAAAAATTGTCCAGAAACAACGCCAGCACTTGACTTGGGCGGAGGGAGTAGGGAAAAAGTCGATGGAGCGTATTGCGGCAGAAAGGGGGGGAGAATTACATATTAAAACGAAATGGGAACAGGGAAGTCATGTCGGTTCGAGACTGGCTATTTCTCGGCATTGAAAGGGGAGGGGTTCGAGAAACGTCAGAAAGTAACTCGCTCGGGGAAAGGGGGAAAATCGCTCCGCGCCATTTAAGGAGAAGATCCACATAGACGTCAAATGGTGTGCCGATCCGGAGAAGGGGGACTAGTGAGGGGAATGGTGTCGGCATGAGGCTCCAAGAAGACAACGTCGCTGAGGTGATGATCGCCAAGTGCGAGGGGGGTGTCGATCCCAAGGGCCCATCGCATGGCAACGAGAAGAGGAAAAGAAGGGGGAGGGCATACCGGAAAAAAGACAAAAAACCACGTGTCCTTGTTAATTCTACAAAAAAAAAAAAAAAAACATCACCGCCCGCGACAAGGGTTGCGGGGCTTATAAACAAATCTCCGAGAGCGAAAAAAAAAAATCATCGTGAGGCTTCGCGGCGATTGCATGGCCGGATGGAAAGAAGGAAGGTGATTATCGCTAGATAGGATGGCATAATGGAGAGACACTCGGCTATACAAGAAACCACTTCTAGTCCGGACGGCCAGGGAAAGAAAGGGGCTAGTCCGACTATGCAAATGTCTGAGCAATAAGACTATAATCAAGGGGGAAGAAAGAGAAATTCAGCCGAGATGGCAAGTAAAACACGTGAAATCCAACTTCAATTCTTTGTAGACTTAACTGCTTGTCGTCAAGGGAAAAAAAGAGGGTAGATTCAAAAAGATTGAGTCCGCGGATCGAAATGGATGTAGGGAAAGAAGGAAGCTCTAGCGAGTCATAAAAAACAGCATTTATGGGGGGGGGACAAAAATGGGGGATTAAACCTGTTCTAACTAGGGGATTAAGTCAGAAGAGTTGAGGGAAAGTAAAAAACCTCCCGGCAGCGAGTTCCTAGGATAGGAGAGGAATGACTTTGGTGAGGGCAACTGCAATAAGTTAAAATCTCGTTCATAGGGGAGATGTTCGAAAAGGAGGAGGAATCGGTACTCACCGTATAGAGAGGGTACACGAATTGAGGGGGAAAGAAGGAAAGAAGCGGACAAATCAGCAGGGGAGAATAACGGAATAAAACCTTGGACTCCTGCAAAAAATCCCATGCCCCCAACACGGGTGGAATGGTATCTTGCGGAAAGCAAGACAGCCCGGCACGGTTGAACTTGGAAAAGAGGGGGGGGATGCTTAGTGGACCGAATGGGATGGGGATCGGTGTTGAAAAAGGCGCCCTCTGCAAGGAATGTAGTCTCGAAGAAAATGAAGATCTCCGAAGCAAAAAAGGGTGCGTTCATCTGGGACAGGCCATTTTTTATAGGGGGAATGAGAAGGTTGGGAGGAGACCTGAGCAGTCCGGGAACACCAAAAAAGAAAATCCGAAACCAAATGGCACGCACCGCAAAAAAACCCCTCACCCCCTCTAACATGTGGACTTAGTGAAGGGAGAAAAAAGAAGGCAGCGGGGAGAAGTCATAAAAGGAAAAGAAATGGGGGGCAAGAAAGGCAGCGCCTTAGCAGCCGAGGACCCCCTAGAGAAGAAAAAGGTCAAAAGGTTGGCTGCTGACAGGTGCAGCTCCGATGCCTGCATCCTTTCCATCAGAGGAGAAAAAATTTCGAAAGCAAAAACGAAGGGAATTGTTCTTAAAGGGGGAAAATAATGCGCTAAAGGACGGACAGGATCGTCAGCCCGAGAGATTAAGGAAGGACGAGATTACGGCGACTAGGGTCCAGAAAAATCTGTTGACGGATCGCGCGACCGGAAAGAGAAAAAAAAAGAGATTCTCACCAGGGAGGATCATTAAAAGAAAAATTGCCTGATGGCGCGGCGTAAAATCTGAGCAGAGGAGAAGGCAGGTCTGGCGGTGCGGGACGGAGCTGTGAGAAGGAAAAACGAAATTCCCGGAAGAGAAACCCGGGATGAATGTCTACTCTTCTGTTTGGGGGGAGCCAAAGAGAAAAAGATTTGTACTTAAAAGAAAAAAGTCCAAACGGGTAAATTCTTCACCAAAGCAAAAAGCCATGGCCTGCTTATAAACAAACGGTATATTAGGGATTAAAAACTCTCATCGGGGGCGAACGCCCATGAGAAGACCGATCGCGTGGTCGTAGAAGGAGACAAGCCCTTGAGAGGGGGAATAGTACAATTGGCGTGTTGCAGTAACCGACTTTTTGGGAGAAAGGTTTTTGATCGTCTCGGCATCAAAAATGAGTGGGGGGAGGACATGAGGACTTTGCCTTTTCGGACCAACCGGGAAGCAAAAGTCACGAGGTCTTATCCCCGGTCGGAGAAAAGGGAGGAAAAAAATTCGCACTGGGGGGGGAAGAGGTTAATCGGACGCCGATCCGGGGGGACATCCTGCCCTAAAAAAGAAGGGCGCATCATTGACGTAAGGGACGTTCGGACATCCAAGGAAAAGCGGAACCCTCATTATAACCGTCTGTGCAACTCTGGCGGCCGTCGATGTAAATGGTCGGAAGCAGTGAAAAGAAGTTGAATTACATCTAAAAAAAAACAAAACCACAACGGAGGGGAAGGAAAGAGAGGTGGAAAGGGGGAGGGAAAAAGGAAGTGTTCAAGAGTCCCGAAATTCGATCCTGGCGATAGCCAAGAAGCGAAAGGAAAGCCGGGATGACGTGGCGAAGTTTAACTTGGATTTGCCCTGAGAAAGAGAAGGAAGGGGAATTGCGGGAGGGGAAAGCAACAGAGCGGCGTCAAGATAACTCCTGCGTCAAACCAAGGCGAGTAGTCTCCAAGGGGCTGAAGCCCCGGAGGGCGAAGAACTCGCGGCCTGGCTCGCTTGAGCAAAAAGTCCCCGACTCTCATTATACTAAAAAAGAGGGGTTACTAAGAGAAAAGAAAAAAACCCAGGCGAGGCCAATCTCAGCGGTGACTGCACCAGAGGGGGTCGATGAAAGTGTCGAAAGGTGCTTTTTGAGAAAGGATACGAACAAACTCTATCTGCATTATAGGCAGTTCGAAAAGAGGGGACGGAAGGAGGAGTGATCCTTGAAAAATCCTGGAGGGGCTTGTCGAGTAGGAAGAGGGAAGTAAAAATTTTTCTCATTGTGGGAGACCATAAAAAATTACAGCTCTTCACAGGGAAAAGGTTTCATGCTTCCGGGACTTTGGGCACGGTGGGCAAAGGAGGGAAAAGAGTGACCGGGAAAAACAGCAAAGGAAATTCATAGCGAGCGTTCAGTTCTCGCGCCAACACATGGGAGGGATCGGGTCTGGATCTATCAAAGGGGTTCGATGTTCACTTGGAACGGAAGAAGGGTCATCCGGGGGGGGGGGGGATGTTGAAGGGGGAGAAGTTACCTAGGAGTGACAGACTGAGGATTCCGAATCTATCGGTCTGGACGAGAGTAACTCAGGGGAAAGCTATTTTCGAAGGAGGAACAATTTCAAGGAGGGGGGCGTACAAGGGGAGAATCCGTTCCGAGAGAGGGGAGAAGGGGAAAAGGAGGACCGGCAGGAACTTTCCAAAGGTCAGAGCAATTCTGCCAATGGGGGGGGAGGCGAAGAATGGGTTCTATTCTAGGGACGCGACAAGTTTCCAGCCAAGAAAGAGGGGAAGGAAGGTGGCTCTGATAAAGCAAGCACCTTTCTGATCGGCATCCTCCATGAATCAAAAGGGGAGAGGGGGTACTTTTCGAGGGACCTTCAGGTACTGGTCCTTCGGGATGTGGAGGAAGAAGGGGGGGGGGGACAAGGGGGGCCTAGAATCACAACCTCAGGCCCTGATCATGAACTCAAAGAGAAAGGGTCCATACATTATCATGCGGCTGGTGAGGGGGAAGAGGGGGCCAAAACCGGACTATTCGAGTTTGCGCTTTGGTGGGAGGGGGGGGGGGGGAAAAAAAACGAATATTTGAACGGAATCGCAGAAGAAATGGGGAAAGGGACGTCGCCGGGCTGGAAGGTTTGGAAAGAGGGGGGTTTAAGTTGCTAGTATCAAATAAACGGGGGAGGGGTCCGGGTTGCATTGGGATGTTACAGGCAGAGGTACAAACGTGGGGGTAGAGAATATGGCGGACGACCTTATGAGGGGGGGTAGAGGAAGTTCAACATCATCGTTTCATAGACCTCTAGACTTGGGGGTGTCGGATCCGAAAAGTCTCTCGACATAGACCAGAAAAAGCGTAGCTACTACCGGGGGAGGCGAATGACTAAACCACAAAGCCGATCCTCGCGAACCTGGAAAAGATCTTCTTTTTCAATCGCTCCAAGAAAGAGATCTGATATACAGGGGGTCGCAAAATCCCGTCTACAGGGGGACTTTTCTCCAAAGAAGTTCCTGTTTGGTTCTGAGAGAGGAATCAGGAATAATGGTCGTTTCAAAGCAAGTCGGAAAGGCTAAAGTAAGGGAGGGAGGTATAACCGAGCCCGGGGGAACCCTGACGGCAAAACCCTTTAGCTAGGAAAAGGAAGAGAATTGGAGCTACTTTTTTCCTTCAGGGGGGAAGGAATAAGTCAGGTGCTTTTTAAGAGGCGTCGGCTTTCCTCTATTTCGGAAGGAAAAACGGGGGAGAGGTTCTTTTAATTGGAGGGGGAGGCGGCCGTCCGACCGGGTTTAAAAAAGTGAGGGATAGAAGGCTCTTCCCTGCTATCAGGATCGCTCTGCTCAAAAGCGTCTGCAAGTCTTGCAGGGAAAAGTAGGAAGATCCAGGGAGGAAAAGGAAAGGGCTGGGAGGTGTTCGCGATCGGATATGTTTGGGTGGGGAAGAACGCAAAGTGCGCGGCTGGTGAAATGGTGAGAAGGGAAGGTCAGCGGGCGCGTCGCCTGGTGGTGTATCAAAAACAAAGAAAAAGGGACATTCAGCCGGCAGGAAAAGATTTTCTATAAGGGGGAGAAAAAAAATCAAGCACTGCGAGCATCAAAAGGGGGAAGGGCTTGGTCGTTTCATTGAGGCAATGCCCGACACCTGCCCGTTCGAAGCTTACGGATCGTCATTAGATGTTGGGACGGAAGGTGATGTCTAAAGGGAAACGGGCTTCGCCAGGGAGGAAGGGGAAAAATCCCTCCTAAAGGGAAAACAGAAGGCGACTGGGCTCGAGAGAGCTCAGAAGAAACTGAAGAGGGTAAAAGCAAGCCGCCGGGAATGGCCAGCCTAGAACGAATGAAAAGGGGGGAATGTGGTGAGCAGTCGGAAATGTGGAATTCGCAACCCAAAAGAAGATACCTCCATAGGAATTATGACAGAGCAAAGGGGAGAAGTGGGCTGTTGTTGTCAAGTAAAAGCGACGTAAACTCCGTAAAAGTGTTCGCGAAGTTAGTGCTGTAGAGGGTAAGCCGGGCCGCATCCTTTCTGAGGAAGAGGGTCTGGCGATAGACAACTCTTGTCGTCCTATATCACGAAGTTCCTGGAAAGGGAGGGGGGGTTCCCGAAAAAGAAGAAAGCCGCTGTACCGGATTGTCTATCATAGGGGAGAGAGAAAGAAGCTAACAACACACAAAATACTCTAGAAAGCCTACGCATCGAAGCGTCCTAGGTTGGCCTAGTTCGCGTCATGGCAAGTCCCCATGAAAAACGAAGGAGAAGCCTATCCGAGAGGTGAGGTCGAAGCGGCATGAAACGAAGGCGTGAAGGAAAGACTCTCGATTTTCGAAGGGGGAAAAATAGAAAAAGAGAAAAAAAAAAACAACAACACAACCGAAGGGAAAGGAGAAAAGGAGAGATCTCGGGCAAATCGCGAGAGAAATCCGTCGGTTGGGGCATGCCGCCGGAGAAAAAGCATCGGGGGTCTTCTAACACAGTTTCAGGGGCGGGAAGTCCGACCGCTTCAAAAAGAGGGGAAGGCTGGGGCGCGGCATGCATCCGGAGAGATGGGGGGGGGGGGGGTTAATTGTCGAAGCTGATAAGAACAATCCTTAAACAGTGGGACTTTGTGAGTGGAACCTGTAAAAGCAGGGAAGAAGTGACCACCGAACCTGAGAATCTCCGGAAAGGCGGCATAGGGTCGACCACATAAACGACATATAAATGAGCCACAGGAGGGAGGAAAGCAGGAAGTGGAAAGAACGATCACGGGGACTTTGACGATGGCCAAAAGTACCTACCACGAAAAGCAATTCTCCTTGGGGGGGGCAGGTCAGGAAATTCAATAGAAGGCGGATATTCTTCAGCTGTGGAGAATGAAACCGACCAAAAAAAAAAAACCCAAAACCAAAAAAACACAGGGGGAACTGGAGGCTGGGTTATGGTCGAGGAAGGAGAATGAAAGGCCTTGAGGGTCATCTGGATTGCGGATTTCTCTCGGGTCTCCAGGAGAAGGATCAATGATGGGGGATGTAGAAAGACGCGATGGCGAAGCCAGTTAAAAAGGAACTACCAACAGCCTGGAAAAAGATAATTGTTTGCCGACTGGAGCAGCTTTACTCTTTATGGTGCGGGCATTCTCCGAAAATAAGCGTCGTTGAAGAAATTTAAATGTGGCGCACAGGATCGGGGGAAAAAGAGAATTGCACGTGTCTCAACAGGGATCACTGGGTTTCTTTTCAGAAAGATAAAACTGAGAAGCGGCAAAATGACCTTGTCTTCTCCAAAAAAGAACCGAGTAAGCGCAACTTCTTTCTGATGGTAAAACAAACTCAATCCGATCGCTGAACCATCAAAGGGCAAAAGGAATAAGGGAGGTAGGTCTATCGGAACCTACTTACTACTCCTTTGAATAAGAAAAAAAAAAAAAAAAAAAAGGGGAGGAAATAATAAGGAGGATCAACGAAAGCGATCCGCATGAAATCACCTACGTTCTCAAGGACAGAGAAAACGGCTACTTCAGAACGAGCCAAGTGTTCCTGAGCAATACCCGAGAAAAGAGAAGAGGATAGACCCCTAGAGAATTCGAAAGACTCTGGCCCTGTCTCTTTGAAGAGAAAGAACGGGACTGGGCAGGGGGGAAAGGGGGGGCTCTGAAGGGGAAAAAATCAAAAATTGAAGCCTGCGCCGGGACTTTAGTTGAAAAGAAAAGGAAAAAAAGACTCGAGCGAGGGCATAAAAACCTCACGTTTGGGGGGTGGTTAAAACGTGTCTAAAAAAATTATAATATAGATGTGAGTGCAAGGGGCAAAAAACCGCAGTGAGTGCAAAGAGGGGAAACGCTCAGGAGAGGGGGAGGAAAAAGGTTTAGGCCTCTCTCATTAGGGTCTTGACGGCCGTTCACTTTATATTTCTAGCTCATGAGAGGAATAGGGAACACCGTAGTATAGGGGGGAAAAGATGGGGTGGACGAAGATCAGCTGAAAACGGCGTAGCCAGCCAAGGATCGTATGGTTGGACCGCCTAAAATAACGGAAACCCATTCACGGCCACTGGAAAAAGCTGGATAATCATCAATCCGAAAACTGAATCCAGTCTACTTTTAAAACGGGAAAAAGGTATTCTTGGTCTGTTGAAAAGAGGTTCCTGGGGGTCAATCCAGGGCGAGGACCTCCAACGCTAAGGGAGGAAGTTAGGATGACCTCCATCTAAAAGCCCACAAAAAAGGAAGGGAATGAATTAGCTTTGAACAGGCCGATGAGGAAGGGAGTGCATTATCATTTCCTTTGGGGGAGACTGAGAAACGGGAGAAGTCCGTTAAAAAAGGCTCACCCAGAATGCCGCGGCCGGACTGCATACAAAAGAAAAAAAGCGGAAAAATGTATCAGGAATGACCTAGCAGAAAGTCGGAAAGGAGGAATGCAAGATGAATCAGCTAACAGAGGAAGGCAATATCTTTTCAATAAATGGAGGACAAGTAGCAGACCGTAACCCCAAGGAAGAACCCATGTGAAGCGCGCAGTGGCAAGAAAACCGTTTTGCCGCATCCGTTCCATAAGAAATTCGATACCGATGGCGAAACATTTGGGGAAAGCTCTTGGAATGTGTGGAAGGAGGTATCAAGAAAAGGAATGTACGAAGGATCGGACAGACAGAGATTTGATGGGATGAGGGCGCGTGGGAGGCATCATAGTGTAAACGAAACAGTACCTGTTTCGGGGGGGAAGAGAAAGAACCCTAGAAAAAAATGAATAAAGCGGAAAAAAGACTCAAAGGGAATGGGATGTAAAGAGTTAAAGCTATCATATCCTTTCATTTGACTGAGGGAGGGGGTAGTCGCTTTTGGGGGAAGCCTTAAACGAAAAGGAAATAAGCGTAAGCCAACTTACCTGCGAAGGCGGATAAGCTTAGGGTTTTTTTCGCCCAATAAACAGGATTGAAATTGCCTTCACGAAAATGGGGAGGGACAATCTTAAGTTCTTCGACACGCCAACAAGACCGGGCAGGCGATGCAACGGAATATGAAATCATTTCAAGCGGATTGGGGAACGTCAGTCCAGGGATATCGAGTTGGAGGAGAACCAAAAAAACCTTTCAATTTCTCGCCTTTGTGAAAGATGAGATTTGACTCAACGAGTTTTTTGACTGGATCGTCGGCGTCAGGACCAAGTGGGTGTTTAGTCGGAGAAGGAGGCGTACTTTCCGTTGCGGAACCCGGAAGTAGAACGAGGGTAGGTTAGCCGCCAGAAAAGGAGAAATAAGGAAAAAAGTGGGTTGCGCCAGGAGGCGCAACTCACGAGAAGGGGAACACAGAAAACACGCCAAAAGAATCGCGGCATCAAGGGAAGTAAAGTGATTAGGTCACTCAAATATAACTCAGGGTCCTCTTCATTATCTGAGAAGCCAAGGCTGGATTGGGACGGGATGATCGGGGGGGAAAGGGAAATCTGGGGGGAAAGCGGGAACATCTCTCATCAACACCCGGGAGGGGAAAAGATATTGTTCCCGCTTTCAAAGTATTTCCATAAAAGGAAGAAAAAATTCGACTCTGCCAAGAAGCTTTGCGGGAGCCGGTGATCCTGAAGAAATTTGAATAGGGGAGGGTGGTAACAAGGGAAAAAAAAAACATGGGACGCGATCTGCCGCTTTCTCATGCTGGAACACGAAACAGATTAACCTCCTGGCAGAAAAGGCGGCAAGTAATTCGCCAATGGCTTAATCCACCAATTCACCATACCTAGTTTAGAAGGATGTGACCAGCTTGGTAGGAAAAAAAAACGGTACAAGCGCAGGAAAGGAAGACCACCATTGGGTTATGACAGCGTCACCGAACGCGCGGACAAAAATCATGCAGACGCAACAAGAAGGTAAGGATTTGCCTCAAGGGTCTTGGTTGGACAAGGAGAACTAAAAAGGGGGAAAGGATAAAAGGAGGCCGTTCGAAATCTTCTAAAGGGAGGAGGGATTACCATTTGAGACATACCACTGTCGTGGGGGACGTGCGAAGAAAGTAAGCTTAACTCTCGCGATAAAAAAATGGGGTTCTATTTGCCAAAAAAAGAAGAGTAAACAAGAAAGTCACAGGGAAAGGCTTCATGAGGGCCGGACTGTCAGGTTTTCAGGGGAAATCGGGACGCACAAGCCAGATGAAGGATCAATGAAATAGATTGAATATGACTTCCATAAGAAAAGGGGGGGGCGGTCATCGGTCGGGATCATCTCGGGGTCAGAGGGTAAGTAAAACAAAAGACCGGGTCAACCAATCGGGTTTCAAAAGAACACCGAGGAGAAGGGACCGAGAAAGGGAAATCAGAAAGAGATCGCTTGAAACCTGTCCCTCGTCATTGAACGCGGGAATATTTTCAGAAACGCTGCAAATGCCAAATTTCGGAGGGAGAGGGACAGGATAAAGCAAAACGTCGCGATCTTCTGTTCTGGATCCGGGGGGAAAGAACGGAGAGCAAGAAAAATGCAGGAGAAAAATTCTGGGGGAAAGGGGGGGGACGGCATAAGGATGGGGTGTCTATTCGCTCTAAGGCGGACGACAAGGGGGGGAGCAGGTTAAAGATATCAGGAGGGTTCGCTGTGAAGACTAGCGTTCCGAAGGACGAAGTAGATACCTGTTTCTCGGGGGGGGGAGGGGGAGGGGGGCTTGCAGTCGTCCGCTGGCGATGGGTCAAAATCTTCAGGGTGTACACAAGGCTACTTTCTCAAATGGAACTGAGAGGGATCCCGATCACACTCGGAAGCGATGAAAGTGAAGAAGGAGGCTGTTGCGGGCGGGAGATTCTTGAGGTCCTAACGATTCTACAGTCGCTTTGCTCTTGTGGGAGCTACGATAAACCAAAACGCATAAAGGGCGGGGTAAAAGAGCGGAAATAATAACCGGTCCCGTGAATCCAAAGTCGCCTGATTCAGGGGTGCTCGTTTATTTCATCGAGTTCCCAGAAAAAACAGGGGGGAAGGGGTTTCAGGGGCTGGGAACTGCAGGAGTAAAAAACGTTGATATTCCGAGAGACACCTCTGAAAGGGGGAGAAGGACTGAAAAAAGATCTCGGGGGGGTCGATATTCACGAGAGGGTTCTATCGGAAATCAAGACCCGAAACGGAAAAAGGCGGAAAAGGGAGAGTTTCATTAGAGAGGGGGGCCCTAACCATAAAGCGATCAAGCGCCGCCGGAAAAGAGAAGGGAAAGGGAGGGTTTCCACCGTCAGAAAAAGCTATCTCTTCCTATAAACATGTGAGTAGGGGCCCAGAAACACAAGGAAAAACCATAAACCCGGTCAGGGGGGGGATGCCCGCGATCTTCTCTTGGTATTGCGGGGAGAATGAAATTCTAGAAAAGGGGAGTCAGCTTCAATTTGAAAAGCAGCGGATCTCACCCGTTGAAATACTTTCTCCCGGGGGATATAAAAAAAAGGAAACCGACGGGAGCGAAGGGTGGTACCAACGAAATTAACGAGTTTTTCGTCTTGTCCTGGTCAAGGGGGTCTGGCGTTTCTTCTTGGGGGCTACGCGCCACTTGACAATCGGAAAAACTGTGGACTGTGTAGACGGGTTATGTTTCGTCTCAGTCAGGAAGGGGGGGAGAATGCGTATAAGAGGTGCAGCATGTAAATGAAGCCCAGGTCGCGAAACTGATCAAAAAGACAAACTTCTTTGAGCGGGGTGGTCGGAAGAAATCATCCAGCAATGAGGAAGGAGGCGTCTTGGGGGGGAGAAAGAATGAGTTTTTGGGTGGGGTGCAATCAACCTGTGCGCGGTATTATGGGGGTGATACAGAACAAGGACTAAATTTTCAAAAAGATCTGGGAATGACCAGCCCCCGGTAATCTTCGGGGAGAAAAGTTAGATGCTATGGGCTATCCTGGTGATAGAAACATAGACCCGAGCCCTGGATCAGCACAGGAAAGGAGGGGTAAAGAAAAAGGGGAGGAAATGCAGGGACAGAACAAAACTCTCTCGGCACTCTGATAATGTCGGAAACAATACTGGGGACCAAATTGTGTATAAGGAGGGAAGTCCGCTGGGCCATCGCGTTAGAAAACATCCCATCCGGATCGGCGACCTGGCTGCAGAGACGAGATAAGAAACTTCAGACAACTCTGCCGGCATCTCATGCCTAGGAAAGAAAAGACCAGGAGGGTCATGGCTTATCTTCAGTTTTAAGAAACCTCTCATCAAAAAGCTCCAAGATCTCGGAAAAAATTTCCTGGGAAAAGACGCACAAGTTCTAAATTTCTTGGTGGCGGGAGGGGGGGGATTCAACACGAAAAAAGACTCCCGTCTACGCGTGATCTTTCGGATCGATAAGAAGGAAAGGGCATCACCTTTTGCTAGGAAGTGGAGTTTAGTTATGAGAAGGAGATTACGGAAGGGGCCGAGATGCATCATGTAAGGGGGGAAGGGGAGGGTATGAAGTTCCAGGATACGCTCACCAGCCTCAGTCCGAAGGGGAAAGATTTGGAGGGAAAATGAATCTATACCATAGAAAAAAACAATCAGATCTAGATAAGACACATCGCGCCGGAAAGCTTGTTGGGAAGAAGGGGGGGGGTCTTAGAACCACTGAAAAACGTCAACGCCTAAGACGCATGAGTGCCGATCGGCAAGTAAAACACAACGCTTCGTGCTCCGGATCAAAGCGATTTGCGCTAAACAGGAAA
>Ga0179593_1393287_pt1 | contig 21656 bp, 27 predicted proteins | sample CZODoug2_1_08_16_FD_185931 | JGI IMG/M metagenome (GOLD analysis project Ga0179593, IMG submission 185931) | Vadose zone soil fungal communities from Angelo Coast Range Reserve, California, USA - CZODoug2_1_08_16fungal (PacBio error correction) | ecosystem: Environmental > Terrestrial > Soil >...
CGAGGGACAGAAAGAAGACAGGTGAGGACCTCAGAAAAACCAACTTAACATGTCGAAGAAAGGGGTGGTCAATTGGACTAATGAGGGGTATGCAGGGGAAAGAAAAAACGCGCGCTTCTGGAAATATTATCTCCATACCGCACACGTCTAAACTCAAGAACGATTTTAAAAAGGGCTGGACCATTTTGGCGGGGATCAAATTTATACAGTGTTCAGGGAGCGAAAAGAAACACAGACACAGGCTGTGAGGGAAAAAAGTCTCAGATGTTGAGGGTTTGTAGAAAAAGACTGATGCCTTTAGTGCATTGTTATCGTAGAGCGCAGGAAAGGAGGAAGGGGAAGCACAACCATCAAGGGGGGGACAGAGGGGAGGTGCCGAAGCTCCGGCTCGGATTCTTGATCAGTGTCAACCGTGCGAATTGAAAAGGATCGAGCTTCCCCAAGGAGCCGGTCGAGGAGGAAAATCATGCAAGAGAGGAAGGGTAGAAGCTTCCATCACTGAGGGAAGGTAGGAGACCGCGGGCGCCAGCAAGCTGGGGACTTCTGCACTCATAGTCAAAAGGGGAGAATCTTTTTCGCGAGTAGAGGGAAGGCACAATCCCGGGAAAAGGAGGGGGGGGGGGTGGTGAACCAACGCCGATGGCGCGGCATTACTGTTGAACGAAAAACAACCCCTCATAAGGGTCCAAAGAGTGGAAAAGGGGGTCCAATTCTTGATAGGGGGTCCAATTGGAAAAAGAAATGAACAACAGCAGACATGGGGCTAGGGGGAAGGAAGTCATTTTACAAAAGGGCGACAGGTGAAAGTCAAAGAAAGCAAAACAAAAAAAGGCAAAGGGTAAAGGGAGAAGGAAGGGTTCCGTTCCCCGATCCTCAAAAGTGGCGAGTTGATCCCGGTCCCAACACAAACACTGGGGCCTACGGATGTAAAAGGTAAAAAAAGGAAAAATGAGATAAGACTTGTGGGGGGGGGGGACAGAATTTCCAGAAAACATCGATTATCCGATGTGGAGTGAAGGGGGCCAATTCCCGAAACTACAGTGTAACGAAAGGGGGTCAAACTCCTGACCAAGGGAAGAGGTAAAAGGGAGAAAAGGAAAGACTGAAGCGAAGGGGGAGGTGCTTTAGAGGAACAGTATGTTTAATCTGAGCATTTACAATGGGATACCCAGATTACCACCCTGATCGGGTGGGGGAGAAGATGCGTGAGGAAGGTCCTCCTAGGGTCTTTGAAATGCAAAGCATCGAGATCATTCACCAGGGCTACGGACTAAATCTTGAATCAGAAATCCAGCGTTTTGTTGACAGGATACCTTTATATAGAGAAAGTAAAAAGGGGACCAAAAGGAAGGCAGCGGGAATCAGGGCAAGCTAAGTCTCTTCGAAATTTACAAGGGAACAAAGAACACCAGTTACTCGATCCAGAATCTGGGGTCGGTTCAACGGGGAAAGACTTAGGGTGGGGGGAAGCGAAAAATTGGTGGATTCGATCGGGGGGGAGAAGGCGCTCGCTTATTTACGGAAGAAGGGGTTGGGCTTTGGGGAAGGGGGGGAGGGGGGGGAGGGGAGTGGGGAAAGAAAGAGGCCGTTTAAAATAGGAGGCGGTTGATGGACGGCTATGGTTGTGGGAAGAGATTCTCCACGGCTATAAAAAGAAATATTTTTCCGGTGCAGGGAGGAGGAAAAGCAAAAAAGAATCAAAGGAACCGGAAGGAAGCATCATTGTGGTTGGTCTCAGAATAGACCTCGAAAACCGAGTGAAAATTAGGGGAGGGAAGAGATGATCAGGGGATCGCGGGAAAAAAGGGCCCCGGGGGGGAACTACGCGGTCACGTGAGTCCTCCGGAAAAGGACAAGTCTGCTCATGTGGGGGTCTTTTTTGGGGCATACGTGTGGGGGTTTGGTCCGCGTACAGAAGGGGCACAGTCATTTATTGAGAATCAGGAACACGAGACGGGAGTCTGAAGTGGATGCTGGGGGTTTAAGCGAATGTTCTTGGGGATTCATTCTCGCGCCATCCGGAAGGCAGGAGGGTAAAGAAGTAGCTAGCCAGGGACTAAAAGAAGAAAAAAAGGGGATCAAATAAATCAGGCTTTCAAATTCCCCACTGGTGGATACCGCCAGGCCAATTTCGAATAACTAGGGTTGTCAAAAGGGAGGGGGGGTAAGAAGCGGGGTAGGACAACACTCGGCGGGGATAGCGGAACAGGTGGGTTTGAATTCTGTATACTCAGAGGGAAAAAACAATGTTGGTATCTGGGGAAAATCCCGGGGAAGACAGACCTTGGCGTCCGCCCGAGGGAGCAGCTGGAGAAAGTTTGATGTCAGGGGGGAGAGAAAAAGGATCGTTAGTCTGTCTTTCAGTGCCGGTGATAGGGTCGAAATGGGACATAATCCCCGACCATTGGGGGGAACCGAGTCGAGGGTTTGATATGGGCAGACCAATAGAATGAAGGGGGGGTGGAAAAAACCTTGAGTATAAAAAAGATGGCCACCCATATGGGGAAATCGTTATATTTAGAACCAAATTGGAAAAAGGATGAATTTTGTGCTATACTCTCTAGGGGGGACGCCCGAGTCCGTAGAAAAGGAACCCAGCAGAGTGGTGGTTTAAGAAGAGGAGTTACAAAAGAACACAGGAGCTAGATCTCGGCACACAACAAACGGAGAGAGGGATATAAAATCCTAATGTGAGAAAAACGCCGAGGGAGCCAGAAAACGAAAGCGAAGAAGGGGAGGGGGGGGAAGGGCTTAAGCTACGGAAAGGGAGAGGCCAGCACCCATATTAAAAAGTTGAACCGGGGGTAGTCCACGAGCCTCACACGAGAGGAGCAAAAATCTTTGGGGAAAAGGCACATCGCTGATACCATCGCGACGCTGGAAGCACATCATTGCAACAAGAAAAAACAAAACGTGGCGGCCCGACAAGATGGGTCGATATGAAACTGGGGGGATAGATAGCACCAAAGAAAAAATTAACAAAAAAAAACCATAGCGGAGAACGACCGCAGACTGATGTCCGATTGCGGGGCAAAAAGAGGGGGGGGCCAGGAGGGGGGGGAGGATAAGGCTAGCGGGGGCCTCGAATTGTGCTGCCCAGCGCCGTCTCCGCACCTAAAAAAGTCAACGTAAAAAGGAAACAACCTTAGAGAAAAAAGGAACAAAGAAGGGGAAAAAAAAAGGCAAAAAGAAGATTTGAGAAAGAGTTTGATTGCGAACTTGACTTGATCCGTGTAGCTCACAAGGTGGAAGGGGAGAGTACCTCGCGAGGGGGCCGAAGCGGGAGAGGGTGAAAATACAACATACGCTCTTCAGAACGCTGGGTGATCTGGGGGGAAGCTTGCGCATAGGGGTGCATATACTCAAAAACGAAAGCAACTCACCAAATCAAAACGTTCAACGGGCTCCTGGGCATGAAGCCATAGTGGAAATGGCTTTCCACGCGTTTCCAGCGGGTAACGCGAGAAGCACAAAACACCTAAAAAAATAATGGGACAGAAAGGAAAGGGGACGAAAGGGGGCTCACGAAATGGGGGGGGAAACTAGGCGGCGAACGGGGTTGGGGGAACCAATAATCTTAGACAAAGGGTCATTCAACGGGTACATCGGGAATCATACAGAAGGGAACCAGAGCGCACAACAAAAAAGAGAACTTCGGGGGATTAGATCGAGAAGCCGGAACTCCCGGGCGAATAGCCATCAAAACGTAAAGGACAAAAACAAAACACAGAAGACAATAACACCAAAAAAAGAAGGGGGGGACCCGAAATTCGGTAGGAAAGCAAAAAAAAAAAAAAAAGCAATCAAACCACTTCAAAAAACAAATCAACACTTAAACGAAAGGTAGCAATACGAGCTAGAAAGCAGGGAACAGAGAAATCACCAATCAAAGTATAAAAGCCACAACAAGGGATAGAAAGTGGCATCCATGAAGCAAAAAAGGGGGGAAGAAGGCAACTGGGTCATTGGAAAGTAAAGCCAGTTTAGGGAGGAAGGAGAAAGGGGAGGTAAGCTTGAAAAGAAGGGATCTCGAAGCTCGATAGAACCAAAACTGAACAAACAACAAAAGGCTCAAATAACATGTAGCACACAGAGGAACTGAGTAGAATTCCAAAGGAAGGGGGTCCCCGAGCCAATAGAAAAAGGCCATAGCGCTCCCCAGATAAGTTGGCTTAATCATGCAGGGCTAAATCAAAGTTTAAAAAAAAAAGGGGTACCTCAACCTCCCCCTTACTGCCGGAAAGAGGAGAAAAGGGGGGAGATCGTAGCAGATTTGCATCTAAAGGGAGAGGGGTGTACGGTGCGTACAGGAGGAAAAAAGATGAGTTTGAACTGAGTAACTGTATCTCAACCATAAGAGAAAAAAGTATAGAAGGGGGAAGGGGGGGAAATTATCAGGAAGGGAAAAAAAGGGTAGTGTCGGAAAGGAGGGAATAACGTGAACACGTGGGAGAAATTCTTGACCGAGGGAAAGAGTCATTCCTCCAGCTGGCACTGTCATTGGAGGGGGGTTGCGATTGCAATGTCGAACGGTGGGGACAACAGGAAGTAAAGAAATAGGAAAAAAAAGGTCTTACGGATGGGAATGAGGGGGAAAAAAAGGGGGATGGTTGTGGGCCCAACTCCGATTGGGAACAATGACAAAATTCTGGGGTTTTGACGCTATACAACCCGCCGTCGAGGAGGGGGGGGGGGGACCAATAAGGAAGGGGGGAGGAAACAACCACGGGGATGTCAACGGGGGGTGCAGGCGAAAGGAACAAAAGTTACCTATGACCGAAGAGGAATAGGTACTCCCTCTCTAAAAAAGGGAAGTCCTGAACTCTGGGGAGGGACTACGGATCCCGGGGGGAGGAAGGGTTGTCTACGTGCGAGGTTATAACCCTGCCACTTGGGTGGAAAGAACTGAAGTGAATCAGAAATAACTTGAGATGCAAAAGATATCCTTCCGGTGGGTGGACATAAGAAGAAAGGTTTTGGAGGACAGGTAGATGGAAATCTAGCCGGAATCAAAAAAAAAAAGATGGCCCGCGTAAGGCTGGATCAGTAAGAGAAAACCATGAATAAAAGGACCGTAACTTCCTCTTTGAAACCTTGGGGTGGAAAGACAAAGGACTAAAGGTCAGACTGTTTTTCTTCACTCGAAAAGGAAAAGTTGTAGAGCCCGTTTGGCCGGGAAGAAAACTTGCCCAGTAGAAAAACAAAAAAAAAAAAAAAAAAAAAAAAAAAAAAAAAAACAAAAGAAACCTCTTGGGAAAATTTGTGAACTTAATCAGCCGTCAACAGGCTCTCGGCACGCGTTTGAGGCCCATCATAAAACATCTTAGCGACTGAACCCAGGGGGGTTGGGTAGTGGGTTAAGACAGGGGGGAAGGAGGGACGAGATTGAAACGGGGAAGGAGGGAGGTCAGGGTCAGTCGGAAGGAATCCTCACCACAAGAAGATAGAGATCATCATGACTGACGGCACTAGGAAGACAAGAGGGACAAGACATTCAGGAAAAGGGCTACGACAAACCAGGTGGACAGGACCCCGGTGGGTCATGGGGGAAGATAAGAAGGATTGGGGGGAGGGAACGAAAAAGAAAAGGAAAAATGGCTATAGAAAAGGACCAACAAATTCCACACTCCAGAGAATTTGGGGGACTTTGCCAACACTGTTACAAGGGCCTTGGAAAAGAGGGGTAACAACAGAAAATAGGGGGGCCAAGCTAGCATAGAAGAGTTGTTTACAGAAAGAACAAAGAAGCAGTCAGTCACCGCGATAGGGGCAAGGAGCAGGGGAGGAAAGGAGGTAGAAAACAACCCCGCCTGGGACTGGGAAAGGGGGAGAATCTCGAAACGCCGTCTCGGATTCGTGATCAGGTAAAAGTGTGTAAAAAAGAATGTTGAATGGCTAAGGGAAGGAATTAAATTACGCCGAAAGACCCAAAAAGAAAAAAACTCGAAGTAAAAACCGTATTAAACACCAGAAAAAGAAAAAAAACAACGCGGGCAAAATCAGAGTTGCCTATCTACGAGAGTTCACTATTGACTAAGAGGGGTGTCTGACAGGGGAAAAAGGAAAAAATCCGTTGGACATTCTATCAGGGGTCTAAGGATCCTTAGTTAAAGGGTCGCGGAGGGGAAGTGACTTAATTAGGAGGGCGAAAAAATAGGTTGCAATCAACCCCTTTTGAGGGGGGAAAAAACGGATGAAGGGGGGGAAGGGAACCTCCCACGGTTAAGGAGAACCATCATGAATAATGAAGGGGTGTGCTTCTGTATCTGAGAAGGGAAAATTGAGAAGAGGGGCTTAAACACAAATTACAGGGAGATGGGGCCTAAACAGGGCAATACAATCCTCCTAACTAAGGGGGGGGGATTACTTTGGAGAAAGGAATACCGGGGGAAGGAAAGAAGAACTCCTGTTAAGGGAGGGGGCTCCGGTACCAACTACAAAATGCCTAGGCTGGGGGAGAGAAAAGAGAGTGGAGGGGAGAGGGGGGTGGCGGGGGGGAACGGAGGGAAATGCACAGGAGGGTATTATCTTGAAAAACGTTCCAGAAAGGTAGCCGGAGTGGCGCAAGGAACCAAGACCCGAACTATCCAAACGGTCGGCCTTACGACGGACTCTATCCCAGGGAGAAAAAACAGTGTAAGACCTGGAAGGGAGGGTGCTTTAGACACGTCACCTAGGGGATTTGGGGTTAACATCTGAGAAGGGTTAATGCCCAAATTAAAGGAAAACTGATCTTGATTAAGAAGGGACGGGGGGGAGGCGAATTGGGGAATAAGGGGAGGTAGGAGGCATTCAAAGAAAAGGAGAGTGCTATCAGGAAAAGGACGAAAAGAAGCAAGGGGGGGGGGGTTGTTTCCCCCGGGTCTAAATTCTAAAGTACAGGGAGTGAAATCAAGCCTTCAATCTAAAGAGGCTAATGTACAGGCGGGGACAAAAAGGAAAGGAACAGAAAATGGCTCTCGAGAAAAATCTGGGGTGTTGCTTGGGCTACTTAGAAGACTGAAGGTTGGGGGTGTGGAAGGGACGTTTCGTGGAGAAAAAGAGGGCTACTGCGATAGGAAGCTCGAAGAGACCTTCCTCCGTGGGGGGGGGATGGGGGGGCCTTTGATGAGTTGCGGGGTAAATACCAAGGGGACGATCTGGAAAGAGGCGGTTTTGGTGAGGAATGTGAAGACCATGGACTAGCGCACCTGAGGGGGCGCTGGAGCGGAGAAAAAGGAAGAACGAACAAGTGGAAGACGTATTAAACTCCAAAAAAAAATTGGTGGGGTGCGCAGGAGCCGATCCCGCTCTGATGGGGAAATAACTTTAGGTAAAGTCTCTCGTCCAAAAACAGGAAAAAAGGACGAGAGGGAGAAAAAGCTCTGGGAAGAAGGACCTATTTATCTCCCATTCGCTGAGGTGGTGGGAACTACTTTTTGGGGGGGTTTCCAAAAAATGGTACCCTAGGGGGGCAATAGGGGGAGACCGTCATGATAGACCTTCTTGAACAACAAACCGGGTGGGGGAGGCAAGTTGTGGGGGGGGTGGGGACTGGCAGAAGGGAGGATCATGAAGAAATCCCAAACAAGCCACCGACCACGCTATAGATCAAAGCACGCATTAGGAGAAGATAACTACTGGGAGAAAAAGGGGCTGAGAATCTCCACCACAGGGGAGAAACTGGATGATCAAGTCACAAATTAGAATGCAAACTATTTGGTTCAAAAAAGACCTACTGGACACCGACTTGGCAGTTGGATGTATGACCGGTTGTAAGATTCAACTTGGGAAAAGACGCTGACCTAGGAGGGAGAAAAAGGTTTCATGGGATGGTCAGGTTCTGTAAAAGAACTTGAGACGCCGCTTTAATAGGGAGTTCAAGAAGAACACTAGATGAGGGGACGGGGGGGGCGGGACAGGAGGTGATAGTTCGGCAATGGTCAATACTCAACCAAGGTGGGATGGGCCCGCAGAGTGATTTTTACCCAATGCTGAAAGGAAGCTCGCTCCCCGATGAGGCATAAAGAAGGGGGGACCGTCAAAAACAAGAGTTGGATGGACACTTCGAGAAACAAGGGCAGTGCGTAAGCGGGTGCTGGAAATCCAGCTCAAGGAGACGGCAAAAAAGCACATCAATCTATGAACTTTTTGGCGCCCGAGGGTTCGCGATGTCCCGGGATCAATCAAAAAACAAAGGGGAGGAAGTACATAGATTATTAAAGAAAAGGACGATATACGACGGCTCGGAGAGGAACGCCAAGCGTCGCCGGACGAGGGGGATAACGGACACGGGGAAGGGGATCAGGGGGCATAAACAAAATCTAAAACAAAGGGGAATCTTTTTGATAGGAAAAAAGAAGCACGAATCAAAGCTAAAAAACCTAGGTGGATTACGCAAGCGAAACGGCTCTCACCGTACCTCGGGTTGGAAAATCAAACGCAAACAGATGCTTCCCAATACAAGGGTGAGGGGATGTTTAAACAGGGGGAAAAACTAAGCACAAAAGACTGGGAAGCCCTACAAGACGCGGATATAAAAAAAAACAAGCGTCAAATCGAAGTCTTCAATTTATGGGGTGCAGTGAAAGCTAGCGGCATAGAAAAGGGTGTCTGAGGAGAAGAGGAGAAGAGAGTCCTCAAACGGGCGAATACAGCTAGAAAAGTCACTATTTAAGAAGTTACCAAATTATGGTTGGCAAATGGAAGGGGTGGGGGGGATGATGGGAGAAGATCTTAGCAAGTGAGGGGGAGAGGGGAGCGATTTGGCCGTCCGATTGCCTGTTTACGAGGAATTGGAAATTGTCAGAAAAAAGAAAGTGAGAAGGGGACCAGAGAGTGAGTGAAAAAGGCACTCCACAGAGCATCACCACACAAAGACTGTAAAAAAAAAGGGCACTTTGAAAATACGGGTCGGGGGCGAATACTTGTCTAAAGAGGGGACATGCAAGGGAGAAATTGCCCGCATTTTAAAACAACAACTAGCAAAAAAAAAGCAAAGGGACAGATAATCATCCGACGCGAACGATGGACACGAGAGGAGGAGGTTTGGGGGCGAAGAAAAACTTGGCAAGCGTGGGAGAGCAGGGGGAGCAGGGGGGTGCCGGGATCAAATTAGGAGAAAGGCAAAAAAGAACATGATTAGGAAGAGAGGTACTGGGAGGAGAGATAAAAAAGGAGAAACGTGGAAGGCTGATCAAAGATGAATTCCAACACAAAAACATAGCAGCAAAGCAAAAAACCGGAAAAGGGGGGCGGGGAGGTAACCTCGAGCACCAAACCACCTTAAACTTAAAAAAGTCGAAATCGGAAAAAGAGGCATTATGAGTCAACCAATCCAAGTAGCGCGGCCACACAAACGAAGGGAATGACAACATATGGGGGTCAGACGACAAGAAACCTTGTTGTGTCTGGGGGCCGCCGGGGAATTTCGGGGCTAACTGGCTTTCAGGGGGACCATGTTCGAGACAGTAAATCTAGATAACCAGGTAGGAAATGGGAAAAAACCGGAGGAGGGGAAAAAAGCTTCAGACACGAAAGAGGAAGAAGAAAGAAAATAGGGGGATGATCTATTATCCTAAGGACAAACGCGAGGAAGGAAAACGCCATAGGGCATAAGATGAAAAGTGCTAATACTAGACGATAAAAGAGCAAATGTAAAACACAAAAAATAGTGAAAGTATAAAACAACTAACAAAGGGGAAGGAACCTTCGAGAAGGAAATCTAGTTCGGAGGAAAAGCCACGGGGCACTAGGCGGCGGAATGGGGCGGGGACAGGCGCCACCATCGACTACCAGATTGAGTTCGAAAACCTGAGGAACTGGGATCTCAATAGGAAAAATGAGGAAGGGGGGGGGGGGGTAATGGGGGGGGAAAAAACGGGACATAAGGGAAGAAAACACCGTTGGAGGGAAAGGAGGGGACCGGGTCGCCACCCACATCGGAGGATACGTTAACGAACTCCAAATCAAGACTTGTGGGAAGGGGGGGGTTTGGGGACGGGAGAAAAGGAAAGGGGGCGTATAGAAAAAAAAGAACGAAGATAAAAAAAAAACACCATTACGGCGATTGTGTACCGGTGGGTGGGAAAGTTGGAAAGAAAGAAGCATAAAGAATGGGGGTCCAATGGAGTGAGGAAAGTTTGTCGGCGCAAATAAGGGAAGGGGAAGGGAAATGTGATAAGAATTGGGTTCTAAAAAAAACGGGGACAAAAATACATGAAGGATTGGCAGGGGACGAAAGAAAAATCAACTGAATCAGAGGTGAAAAGAGGGGCCCCACGCGAGAACGGGGGGTCCCGTGCGTAATTGGATAGTCGAGGGGGGGTATACTGCCCGAGAAAGTGGGGATGGGGGTAAAAAAGAAGGAGAACCTGGGGAATAAAGTCATACCAAGAGAAGAGGCAACAAGCGTGGGGGGGAAAAAAAATACGAGAAAAAGGGATAGTGCGAACGAACAGAAAAAAGAGTGTGTTGGGGGACAGGGGTTAATAAGAGGGCGAGAGCCTAAGCTAAAACCCAGGAAGACGGACCTACTGATAATGAAGGCAAACACTTTTAGAGACAAACGACTAACAAAAAAGAAAAAGCATGAGGTGTGCGAATCAAACAGGTAAGACCTTTTAGAAAAAAAAAATTACAAGTAAAGACTCTGGAAAAGTAGGGAGGTGGTTTGGCAGACTGTGCCGCTTCATCCGCGGGAAAAAAGAGGACCACGGGGGGGAAGGGGTACTAAGGAAGGAAAGAACTTTCAAAAGGAAGGGGAAGGGGTCTTTAGGTAGTAAGGGGAGCAGACTAGGATACGGAGAAACAAAAAAAGTATGAATGCGCTGACGATCGAAGACAGGAACAAGAAGAGTGTAGACAAGGTCGGGTTAAAACACTTCCAAAAGTGCATTTTTAATAGGGCTTGGGGTATGCGTTGCAAAAAAGATCACTGGAAGGGAGAAGGTAATGGAGAACCCACCCTGACTAACTCAAAGACCGATGATTTACTGTGCCTTTTGGCAGGGGAGGTGAACAACACTTTAACAAAAGTAAAATGAGACGCTCCCATAAACAATAGGGAAGAACTAAGGGGTAGTCGGGTCTCGAAGGGGGGGAGGAAAAGTAAACACTTTAGGAGAAAATAGAAAGGTTTGGGAAGAGAGATGGGGGAGGAAAGCCAAAAACTACTTTGAGAGAAAAGGAGAGGAGGGGAGGAGGGAGAACACCATAAAGAGAAAAAAGAATTGGGTTTCCACAGCGCGTTGCTAATGTTGAAGAAAGAATTCCCCAGTCTATTACTGACAAGAAAACATTACACATTATAACCAAAGGGATTCCTCCAGGGAAGAAGATCGGAACCAATAAAAAAAGGAGAGGGCGAGGTGAGGAGTAGTCACGCTGAGGCACGGAAAAAGCGGGACAAAGGGGCGGCACAGAAAGAAGAAAATCTGGTTGGGAGGAAAACTCCTGACGTGGGAAAAAGGGTTCTCGCGAAGAAACTTTTTGTCGGCCAAAACTCATAACGGGCAATAGGGGGGAAGGTTAACCAAGCAGGCCGTAAGTTCCCAAGGGGGGGAACAATCATTGAAAAAGAAGAAAACGTGGGTGTTGAAATAAGGGGGGAGAGGAAGTGGGTCAGGAGACTGGAAAAGAGAAAAAAAAGGAGGAAAAGGTGCGATGAGGAACACTGTCCGACATCCGAAGGTGTGGCTGACTGGTGGGAAAGAGCGGGGGAAAGAAAAACCAAAAAAGGAACGACGAGGTGCTCAGTACCACATTAAAAAATTCACATAGAGGGGAGCTGTTCCGCAGGAAAGAAACTCAATCGGGAAAAGATATGGTGTAATCGCTGGGAAGAAAATAAAAGATTAACCCAAACCTTCCGGACTCCAGCAGAAAAAAAAGGGAGACGAAGAGGAACAATTGTGTTAATTGGAGTACCGTCCAAAAATAAGTTGTGAAAACAGCTGAGCATGGGTCTATCCCGCGGAAGAAAACCTGAGGAGTGGGGGAAGAGAAGTTGCTTGCGGAATCCAGGAGGAAAGGAGGCGAATAAAAGGAGCAAGAAGGCGGAGACATCGGCTGATAGACGAAACCAAGGTTTGGTTTGAACAGGTTTCACTCAATGGTGGGGAAAAAGATGGTACGGAGGCGCGTACGCTCCATGGACCGCGCAGGATCAGAAGAGACGCGACAAGTCCTGCAGAACCAACACGTGGAGCGAAGGCCGCGCAATCGGGTGGGGCTTGGAAAAGAAAGAGGGTCGTTGGGGGAAGCATACTGGGGTGTCGAGCGGGGGGGAGAAGGCGAATGCATGGGATAGTCATCTCAAAGGTTTGAAGGGGGGGGGGGGTTAATTTGTAAGGGATTGGGACCCGACAGATTTGGTTTTCCTGTGGCTAGGGGGGATTTCCGTATTGGTGTTGGGGGGGGGGGGGGGGGGACTTAAGGGGGGATAAGAGACGCAGCAAAATAAAGAATCCCACGGGGGGGTCAACATTGCGAGAAGAATCCTACAAAGTACAACTCAGAAGGTTGTGTGCGCTATGGGGACTAATCTTAGACCGAGGGAAAAAGCGGGGGACAAGGGAGAGAGACCGCGAGCAATCAAAAAAAATCGAAAAAAGAAAACAAGAGCTGAAGAAAAGGCGAGAGGAGGGGCAAGGGCTGTGCCAAAAAGGCTAGGGTTTTGTGATTGGGGGGACTAAGTGGGGTTGAAAACCGGAAGAGGGCGAAAAGAGGACGATTGAGAGGGAGAAAGCCCGAAACGTAATTCGAGGTGTAAAGTCGGTGTGGGGGGCGAATTGGGGTACGGAAGACTGATGAACAAAAAATGGTCAATACAAAAAGGGACCCAAGAGAGCACACGTTAAACTGAAAGAGATGAAGGATCGCAAGTTGTAGGTCACCCGTAGGGAAAGAGAGGGCAAATGGGACTAAAGGAAACGCCAGGAAAAATGGGGAAAGGATGGACAATGAGAAAAAATTCACAATGCAAACTAGATTGGGGTCATCATCGGAAAAAAAAAAAACCGCTTGGGCAATGACGAGGATGGGACAAGGTGGGGTGGGAAGTGGGGGGTTCACGAACTTAGAGAAATTTGTCATTCGGGAAAATCGCAAGGAGAAGCAGCCAGTGAGGCAACGATATATCAGCAGTGAGGGAAAATCTGTATTACTGAGAATGCGGTTTGAGGGAGGGTCAGTCTGCGGTAGAAAAAAAAGGTTCAGACGCACCGAACAAAGATGGATGGGCCGGAAGGGCTGGTTGGGAAAGTTGGGCACAAGAAAAAAGGACTGCAGAAGCCACGCAAGCGATGAGTAAAAAACGAAAGGGGGCGACCCACGACTTTGAGGGGAAAAGGTCAGTGAGGGAATTGAAGAGAAAAAATAACGTAATCTGGGGTGCGTATGCAGAAAAGGAACGGGAGCCGTCTGGGGAAGCCAGGATAGGCGGGTGATCTGGGGACGCCTAGCGGAGTCGAAAATAGAAAGGACTTTCATCTCAAAAAAGTAAACAAAAAAAAAGAGAGGGGGAAAAGAGGATGCAATATGAAAGGATGTAGACGGGACTCTTTCTTCTAGAAAGAAAATCAAGCTAGAATACGGGCGGAAAAAGAGAGTTCTCGGAAAAAAAAAAAAGAGAGCATCAACACGAAAGCACTTTGGGGGGATCGAACCTCAGAACGTTCAAAAAGAAACAGGGGGTGACGTCAAAAATAAAGATGAAGAAAAACAAAAGAAAAAAAAACCAAACCGGGGTCAAAGTTAAGCCGGGAAGGGTCTTAAAAATAAAACCAACGCCAAGGGCAAAACAATAGTAAGTGATGGAAAAAAGGTGTAGAAATAAACGGAAGGAACTGAAAGACACGGCGGTTCGGAATACGAGAACTAGAAACAAGAGGGAAGTCCCCGGAAATAAAAGAAAGAGGGGGGGACGAAGAAAGGGTAAATCAAGAAGGGGGTGTAAATGAAGAAGAGTCTGTCTACCTAAGAGGAAAACAGAAAAGGCAATAAAAGGAGAGGGAAACGGCGAAAGTGACCTCAAGGATGACCAACTAGGGAAAAAGGAGGTTTGAAAAATGTTGCTTGGGGATATAGTGTAGCTATCACAAGGGGGGAAATTGAGATTGGGAAGCAGAGAAGGTGAAAGAAGAGGAAGGATTTACAAAAGAGCTTACAGAAGCTTGCCGGAATGTGGGAATCTCTGGGGCCAGTGCTGCTAGAAGGGGGCCATATACTAAGAAAGAGGAAACCACCAAAAGTTGGGGGAACGAATGAAAACCAGTTGCAAAGACTCAAAGGGTAAACCTTCCGACCAAATAACCTCTGTCCTAAAACCCAAGTAAGAAAAAGAGAAACACACATAAAGCGGTAAATGGTCACAGGAACAGACATTAAGGTGAAAAAACGAGGATGGGACTGACGGGGTTTTGCCCGAAAGATAATCACGTTAGGAAAAAAAAAAGGGACCCGGGGGGAGAGGGGAGAAAGAAAGAGGACCACATGGTGAAGGAAGGTGACGGACGTCTCAGAGAGCGAAGTTGGGAAAAAGTAATATAAGAGAAGGGGGAAGCACAGAAGGAAAAAACAAAAAACCATAAAGGCAAGATTGCGGAAATTCAAGTAAGGGGTGAAAAAATCAGAAGAATACCCCCAAAAAAGACCCCAACAACAAAGATTCAGGCAATGAGGAGAGCGCTATACCAAATAAATCAAGTATTCGCATCCAAAAAAAGAAATTTATATCGTGAAAAAGGGGAGACGAACTACTCACCTGGGGTGCGGGGAAGAAAAAGGAAAGGAGCGTGATTGACAAACCAGGAACGAGGCGAGGTACGCATAGTCGAAGAAAAAACCCAAAGGGGAAACAAGTAAACAAAACTCACCACGGGGGAGGGGGGAAATCGTCAGAAAACGAAAAAGTAGTCCCATAAAGGGGATTGATCATGTTATTACAATGAACTCATGAGGAAAGAAGAAAATCCATAAGGGCGCCCCAAGAAGAAAGGTGAGGGAAACTATGCTAGGGAATTCGACAAGGGAACAAAACAGCGAGGGAAAGGATAAAACCTCCAACCTGCAGCGCTGCGGCGACCTGGCCATTATGGTTGAAGCCTACGTCCCGGAGATCTGAGGTTAATGGGAAGTGCGGAGAAAAAAAAAAATCCCGATGAAAAGGAATTGAGCTCAGAAGAAGATAAACATGAGATAGGGGGTACTCAGAGGGTATCCACAGGTTTATGGGAAGGGGACTTCGTAAAAGCTTTGAAAAATCAACTCTGCTTAGGGAGGTTAAACTTAGTAAGTAAACTTCTCTAAATCCAGGACACGGGGGAAAGTGGGAAAAAAAGGTTGTTTGGTGTGCTGGATAACTCAGGGGGAAATGTAGTGTCGACTGAACATGAAAATAATACATCAGGAGGAAAAAAAACTTACTAGTTTAGAGGGGGGAGACCAAGATTAATGGGGAAAAAACAGATCAGATGGGAAAAAATAAATTACAATTTCTGAGTTTTTCGCATCAGAGGAGCCCGCCGTCGAGGATTACCTAATGTTTTGTGGAAAAAAAAAAATTCTAAATTCAAAGGGTTGAAAGAGGACGGAGCAAGAGAGCAAAAGAGGGAAAAAAAAAAAATCAGAAGATAGGACTACCCAGGGCGTCTTTGGGGCACCGCTGGGGTCGGGGGGCACTTAAGACGGTAGGGAGGGATCAGGAAAAAGGGGTGAACCACTCAGACGTAAAGAGTCCTGGACGAGACTTGAATACGCGGGGAAGGAAAAAAAAAAAAGAAAGGGGCCAACTGATGCAAAGAGCGGGGAGACTGGGCCTTGGAAGAAAGACCGCGAGACCTTGGAAATCAACAAGGAGGTGTGGAGAGCTTACCTAATAAACTGGAGACTACGAAGAAAAAAAGAAAGGGAGAAAAGGCATTACCTTAACTTGGGGGGGGGTCCGTACAAAAGAAGGAAAAACATCTTAGAGCTGGGAAACACCAGCAGGGACTGTTTCGGATCGGTTATAAAAAAGGGGGAAGGAAAAAAAAATGGAACCAGGGAAGAAGAGAAATCAGTGGTAAGTATGTTGAGGCGTGGAAATCCTCCGCCAGGAAGAACGCAGGGGGAAAGACCCAAATAAGAAAGAATTCGAAATTTTTTAACCGGAGGTAGGATGCTCTGTAAAAAGGAAATATAGTTGAGGGACGGAGGAAGAGCGGAGACTATATCCGAGAAAAACGTGATGAGTGAAAAAGAGGAGAAAAGGGAGCAAACTGGAAACAATAATATGGCAGTGGAAAAAATTATGGGGGGAAGGAACCTTTGGGGGGGGGGGGGGGGGAGTTGCGTAGGGGGGGATTAAAGGTGGTTCACCTCACACTCTGGAGAAGAAGTTTAATGATTAAAAAAGGGGGGAACAAACGGAGGAGCCAAGAACATTTCTCCATATACTTGAAAAGGGGAAGCAAAACGGGAAAAGGTGCAGGAGACGAGACCCGGCTTTAGCGCTCGCAAAAGGTTGGGGGGTAGGGCAAAAGGTCACTGAAGGAGGCAGGTCCGCGAATGATAGGTTTACGGGAGATAGTATTGGGAAGAGAAAACCCGACGGGGGGGGGGAGCAGAATGTCCGTAGCATCAATCTAGGGGTAGAAGTGTCAAACGCAGGGGGAGAAAATGTTGAAGGGTCGGACGTAGAATATTCCCATGACTCCACCTAAACAGGCGGAGGGGAGAAAAAGCATTAACCTAAAAACCAGTCTGCCTGAATCTCGAGGGTAGGGAAATCTGAAAAGAGCACAACCTAGAAAGTATGGGCTGGAAAAAAAGCCTGGGGAAAGTAGGAAAGGGGGTGAGATAGGGTCCTAAAGTTTGAATGTTGACTTATGTGGGAGAAAAACAAAAAAGACCAGATAATTTGAAAGGTAGGTTCAATTCGCACCTGGTCCAAAAAAAAAGGTAAAGGAAAAAAGAAGGAAAAAATAAGGGGTTTAGGATTCAGTGGCCGGTGTAGCCACTTTAACAAAAATTGGGAAAGGAGGGCTCGCAAACGTGCGAGAGGACTGTCATCCAAGGAAACAAGAACGAACACTAGGGGAGAGGAACACAAGGGCAGCCGACCCCCCCCGGTGTTGGCGCAAGACAAACCATTCAACCCAACTTCTGAATGGCACGCCAGGCCGGGGCACACAAAAAAAAGGAGGGAAGACCAGGAAGGGGGGGCAGGGAAGGGGAAAAGGGAAAGAAATAACACTCTCCGGACTAAACGTAACTCCGAAGAGGGGTCCGAACAAAGATCCGGAAGGGGGGGGGAGGGGGGAGTATCCTCGCACCAGAGGGGGGGCAGCTGGCAGTTTGAGGGTCTACAAGCATTATTAAACTGGATGGTGGGCAGCAGGGAGCATAGAAAAAGGAACGGAAGTATGTCTACAGGGGGATCAAAAAAGGAAAAGAAATCCCCGGGGTGGGGGGGGGGGGGTAAAAAGTTTACAATATGGGGAAAATCAGATTCGGAACAGAACATAATTAAAACTGGTCCGACTGGGGGGAAAAGGAGAAAGGTAAAGCAGAAAAAAAAAAAAAAGGGGGGTGCGAGAATCGCCACTAGTTTGGAAACGATCATAAGGGGGGGGCGGTGGTGTGTGCCGGACTTTAGTGAAAAAGAGGGGCAGACGGCAAGGGAGGAGAAGATTGGACGATAGGGTGGAGGGTGCGTGTGCTTCTTCTTGGGAACGACCAGTAACTGGACTTCAATGGTGAGGAAGGACTACTCAAAGGGGGGGGGGGTTGGGGAATAAAACGCCTCTCAGGTCTCTCGCACCAAGGAAAGAGGGGTTTGAAAGCTTAGAGATTCTAGAACAGCAAGGGAACTAGGACAATGAACCGAGAGGGGGGGGGTGGCACAGATCAGGGGGGTCGAACAGAAGGAGAGACCGCGTCTAAAAATGTAGAAGTCAAGTCTCCGGTACAAAAGAAGAAAACATAATAAAAAACTAGCTCAGGATCCAGAAACTACGGGGAGAGGGTAACGTAGAGATTAAAAGAGAAGGAAAGAAGTTTTTGAGACTGGGGGGGGGGTTGGTCGAGAACCATAGGCAAGAGGCGACTTAACAAGGGAAAAAAAAAAAACCAAACAAAAAAACTGGGTAGGTTTCGCACCAAAAGATAAAGTTGTCGTTTGACCGTTTGGGTGGTTGGGGAAGGGACGCAGGGGTGACGCGAGGGTGACCATTAAGAACGGGCACCAGACCCAGTAACGAGTTGGGTCTGGAAGAGCGGAAGGGGAGAGAAAGGGGGAGCAATAAAAAAAGCAAATAACTGCATACAAAAGGGAAAAAATGGGGGAGACGAAGAGAAAGCAGGGGCCGAGTACAACCTTAATATCTGTGGGGGGGGTCAAAAGTATCCGGGGGAAGGTGAGGGGAGAAAAAGGGGATGAAAAGGTAATTCTTTGTTGGTTAGGTTCTAAAAAGCTCAGAGCGGGAAAAAAAAATGGTTTTCGAATGGTAACGAATGCCTAAAAAGAAAGGCAAGGGGAGCCCGAACGAGGAAGGGGTAGTTTAAGATTCTCAGATAACGAAGTTTTCGGTCGGAAAAGTCTGAAGGGGCTACAAAGGGGGGGGAGAAACCATAGGATGGGAAGCTACGGCGGTGTGGTTCAGAAAAAGGGGAAAGACAGAGCAAGCGAAAGGAGTGAGTACCAATGTTGGACACTTCAAAAAAAGATCGTGGAAGGGGAAGATGCTTTATTCGTAGCACAGGCAGACTTTCGTTATTAAGAAGAGCGCCGGTTCCCATCTATCGGGGAAGCGCATCCTCGCGTGAGTGTGCTGACATCGAGGTCAGGCCAGAAGACACATTAATTGAAGGGGAAGTCGCTCAGAAAACATTATGTACATCTAGTATGCCAATGGAAATTCCAGAGGAGTCGACGACGATCTATCCCGAAAGCGAAGAAAAGACTGGGAGCAGAGAGGGGTCAGGGTAATCTCGTATGACATCTTACATACACTGGGAACCGGGGGAGAGACACGTACAAAGGAAGGTTGGTGTGAAGGAACGTCGGGAATAGGAATAATGCTCTTTAAACACCGGGGGGAACTAAGGTGCAAGGGAAAATATCCACACAGAGGCTAAAAAAAGGGGGGCACAAGGAGAAGGGGATTTGAAATCAAGGGCAAAAACGCATAGGTGCGTAGGGATAGAATCCCAGAGAAAAGATGAAAGGAGGAGGCTCAATAATGTGTGATCAAGCGATCGTGAAAGACAAAGGGGTTGGACGAAGGAATGGGAAAAAGGGGGAGGGTGAAAACATTAAACCTCCAGACGCTAAGAAGGGCGAAAGGCCAAAAAGGGGCAGACAGGTGATGAAAGATTTTGCAAGAGGAAATTCTGAAAAAGGGGGGTACTGGGGAAAAGAGGTAAGCAGGGGGAATTTGGGGATATTAACGACAGGCGATTGACGCGTTCAGACGGACGATGGCGAGCTACTTACGGCCAAGCTATGGGGAAAGAGGGACCGATGGGGGAGGAATCTCAGGCACGTAGCCTCACACAAAATAATCAACAATTCCGTCTCTCGTGCGCTAGAAAGGATTGGAGGGGGACCGGTCGGGGGGGGGAAGATTGGAAATGGGGGAAAGCGAAAACAAAAAGAACACAAATCAACACACCTAAGAAATAATTGGAACAGAGAATCATGGAGAGAAAAGAGAGTACACATACTCTGGCTCGTTGGTTGGAAAGAAAAAAAGTTGATAATCGTTCGATAAGGTGGACAGAAGGAAGAATCGAGACTAAAACGAAAAAAAAAACAAAAATGAGGAGATATACGATAGTGAAGATAAGGAGGGGGGGAAGGGCATAAGCAGCAGAGAGGATAAAAAATTCAAAACAAAACTCTCCTAAACAGGGAAGATTCGGAAAAGGAAAAAGGAGTAAAAAAGCAAGAAACAAACAAAAACAACAGGAGCGTTCAAAGAGGGCTAGGAATACGCGGTAAGAGAGACATACAAACATTTCGCGCACACAAAACGACAGTTATTAGAAAGTGAAAGAAGTGGCGCGGAGCACAAAAAAAGTTGTAAGGCGCAGTAAATTTTAAGGGAAAAGGGGGAGAGACGATGCCTAAGTAGGAGGGGGACATTAGAATTGCTCGGAAACCAGGGATAATTAAAAGAGCTAAAAGGGACAAAGAAAACATGGAGCCAGAAATAGGGAGGGAAAGAATGAGGGAAGGGGCCCACCCTCCTGATCATAGCCCTCAAAGCAACGATCACCAGTCAAGGGAAAGAAATGCGGAAACCAGGATGCTCAAGGCAAAAACATAAAGGGGAAGGGATAGGACACCGAAAGGGGAACGTACTTCAACGGAGAGACTCTTCCATTTTGGGGCAAGGCCGACGTCAAGGAAAAAAAAAAACGGTAACGAGCTACCAGTGGGGGGAGAGGGGGAAAAAAAAAGAAGCTACAGAATAGAAGGGGCAACACTCCTGGTCTCCAACAAAAGGTTAGGGAACGGCGGGGGACCGGAAAACCCGTAAACGCCACTATGTCACGGAGGGCTGGTAAGATCACCAAATGACGAGGGGTTAGTGGGGGGGGGGGGGGGGCATTCGACAGTTCCCGGGATGTTAAAAACAGAAACCAGCAGATGAAAACACAAACACGTATAAATACAGTTGTTAGACTGGTAAGGGGGGGGGGGGCCCGGGGGAAAGAAACGTGAAAAGGGGACACCAGTTTGTATCAAAGAGGAAAAGGCCGGAGAACAATTAAAAAATTACCGAAGTTGGAAACACAACATATAAGGTAGGTAAGGAGGAAAGTAGAGCTGAAAGGAGATAGACAGAGGAGTAGAAACGGAGATCAATGAGTGAGATGGGGGGGGGGGGTAAGGGAGGGGGCAGAGGGAGGAAAATTTGAGTGGTTAGGCTGACGGTGGGCAATAGCAGGTAACAAGACAAAAAGGGGGAAAAGGCGGGGATTAGTGGGGGGGGAGGGAAGGAGGATTGGGGGGGGGGGGGACAAGGCGAAACAAGTGGGGGAGGAGAGGGGGAGGGGGATGGAGGGATGAGGGCAAGAAGGGTCAAAATGGCACCAGGTGGGGAAACTGGTGATGGCAATGGAGTAGGAGCAAACGAGATAGTATATGAAGATAGACTCCACAGCGAGAACGCCTCTGGGCGCCTAGGAGTGAAACGGGAGAAGGGAGGAAAAGACAGTGAGGGGGGGGGGGGAGAAGGAAAGAAGCGTAAGGTAAGAATTCGACGGGGACCAGAAACTGTGTGGAACACTGATCAAATAAAAAGGGCAAATGAATCGAACAAAACGAAGGATTCCGGGGTGGGGGGGAGATGAAAGAAGGAACGCGAGGGAAAATAAAAATCACAAAAAAGTATGCGGTACCTGACCTTATGTCAGTCTTTCCCGTAGACAACAACGACTAAAAGTAGCTTGGCTAAAGCAGGGAACTGTGGAAAGCACGGGTATACCCAGGGGAGGAAAAAAAGGGCAAAAAGAAAAGCGGGGAAAAGAGGATGATTTTATGAAAATCTCCGCGCCGCTTCACAAAGAACGCGTTTGAGGGAACAACGCAGAAACAAACAAGGAAAGTTGAACATAAGGGAAGGAGGAGAGCAGTGCAAAGGGGGGGGGAAGGAGGCGGGACGGGGTATGGTCCGACAAGATTACCG
>Ga0179593_1484102_pt1 | contig 21656 bp, 31 predicted proteins | sample CZODoug2_1_08_16_FD_185931 | JGI IMG/M metagenome (GOLD analysis project Ga0179593, IMG submission 185931) | Vadose zone soil fungal communities from Angelo Coast Range Reserve, California, USA - CZODoug2_1_08_16fungal (PacBio error correction) | ecosystem: Environmental > Terrestrial > Soil >...
GGGGCGGGGGGGCAAGGGGGGGGATGGCACACCGACGATATTCCTATGTAGAAAAAATCGTAAATTGGAAAGGCGGAAAGGCAAAGCTTGCTCCCCGAGGGCTGTCCGGGGAAGGGTCCGAAGTGATTCCGAAAAGGTGGCCTTTGTTGAGGAATGTAGACAAAAGTGAGACGACCTCAGCCAGCACGACAAAAGAGGGAGGCAAAGAGTGAAACAGAAAGGAGCCTAGATGTCATCCGGTCCCTGAAGAAAAAAATGTGGCGAACATCGATGAACCGTGAAACAGACAGTATGCCAAAAACACAGTAATTTGGAGCTCTATCGTTTACAAAGAAGGGGGGGGGAAAACGACTTACGACAAACCAGATAGCCAGAATGAAAGGGGCCGCCAGGAGGAAGAGCGGGGACCGTCAAAGGAAGGAAACCGTAAATCCCTATATGGGGTGGTACAGGGGGGAGTGGGCCCGCTATCAACTCATAAAAACGACGCAAATGTAACCAGGACACGAAAAAAAAGAGAAGAATCAAGAGTGAACTGGGACTGCTTTGGGGGAAAGGGGGGGAATGGGGGGCGAACAGGGGACGAAGGCAAGGAACTTGAAGAAGAGAGGGATTTGAATGGTCAGGGGGTTAGTTAAAAGAAATCCTTTAGAACAAGATATGAAAGGGGGACACCTAGAAGTGTCAGGCTATTATCTGAGGGGTGAAATGAGGTTGGGGAAGCGGCAGAGAAACTAAATAGCAGAGCGAAAACGAGAAGTTGGCGATTATAGATTAGGGGAAAAAAATTGAGAAAAGGAGACAAATAACGGGAAACTTGGTAGAGCAGATCCATACCCATAAAATCGCGCATAAAAGAGAGGAGAGGAGGCGGAAATATTCGTGCGAGTTGGCCATGGCTCAATTTTGTTTCGAAACAAAACAGTCACAAATGCAGGAGAAAGTTTTTGCAGAGGAAGGAGGGGATAGGAGACGGAAATCGTAACCTTGCGATCAAAGAGACGAAAGAGCGGAGGTGAGACGGCTTTCGGACACTTAATCACGGGGGATTGGGGACTTTTGTGGTAAGTGGGGGTGGGGGTGGGCTTGTGAGAGGGGGGTGGGGTGGGCGAGGGGGGGTTTTGGGGGGGGGGGGGGGTGGTGGGGGGGGGTGGGGGGGGGGGGGGGTGTGGGTGGCCTGGGAGGGGTGAGAGGGGGGGGTGGGGCTGGGCTGGGGGGCGGGGGGGCGGGGGGGGGAGGGGGGGAGAGGGGGGGGGGGGGGGGCAGGTGGGCGGGGGGCAGGAAAAGCCCTGTCCATTGCAACGGGTCGGAGAAAAAATAGACTATTCGTGGAAGTAAAAGCGCCAATCTGGGCGTCGTGAAAATCTCGGGTAAGGGCGAATTGGAGAGGAGTGAAAAGCATCTCGTTGGGGTAATCTAAAAGTTGGGACATTCGTCTAGGGTACCAATGGAGGGATAGAAGTTGTTGAGGGAAAGTGGGAGGGAAGAGGATTTTCTCTTTGACATGAAAACAATGGTACGTGCGGCCGAGGGCAGAGGTGTGTCGAAAAACGCGCTAACATGCACCGTAGAGCCTGTAGAACTGGGGGGGTTATTGTGAAAGTTGGGCGGGGGTCCGACTGAAGAGGCAATGAACAACGAAATATGATACACAACAAAAACAGAAAGGACACTTTATCCCTGGCTGGGACTGATCCTGCGGAGGGGAAAAAGGGGAAAGAAAAAGCAGATTTCTTGAGCAATAGAATCGTTGAAATGGAGGCGAAAGTCTGCAGGGTGCCCGCAAAAGCGCAGAATGTTGAAGAAATTCAGGAGCAGAGAAGGGAAAGAGGGTGCGGTTGCTTTTTGATCTCCTCGAAGTTTTCGCGGGCGCTTGCAATAATTAAGCAGTTGCACTGAAGCGACAAAAATACTCAGCAAACAAGGAAAAGAAGTATTTGGTGGAAGGTGAGGAATGTAATGAAAGCAGAAAACGTCCAAAAAAGTAGCATAGAATACACTGGGAGCGAAAGAAAAGGAGTAAAGATGGCGACATCAAGAGCGGGAAAACCTCATATATATTCCTCAATAGAGGGTATTCAAATCTAATGATAGAAGGAAAAATATGTCTTGGGAAAAAAAGGGGAAAACCAGAGGGGGGGGAAACCAAACGAAGGAATAATAACAAAGCGCCACGGGATCCAGGGTAACTTATTTACCACTGTTGGGGAAAGTGGAAGATCCGCGAGTGGGTCATTCAGAGACAGTGTTGCGGATAAAAAAAAAAAAACTGGACAACAAGAAAGGGGAGGGGCGTATAATCGGAGGGGGACCGTTCCTTAGAGCGTAGAACAAAGGGGAAACCAACTCCTTTGTGAAGACGGAGCCGTAAATGTTGAGGTAAAACGCTTCAGACAAAACTGGGAAAAACACAGCCTGATTCTTCAAAAAAGGGACGCTCGCAAGTTCTGGAACCCAACGCGATTGCAGGGGGGGGACCAACTAATTACGTTCGATAAAAGATTTGACGAAACTGTTTCAAGTGAAATAGGATCGAAAAAAAAAAGCCTTAGCAGACGTGACTTGAATGCGCATCCAATCGCAAAACCGGACGCCAACAATCGGCCACGGGACAAGTAAAAAAAGGAAAAAGGGCAAATGGTCAATGGGGAAACAAAAGAACACTAAAAAACGAAAAAGACGCAGAAGTGGAGTAGAGTTTTTACTCTAAGCGAAGAGGATAGACGGAAAGTAAATGACCCGAGTGACGAATGCCCATGTTTTTCAAGAAATTGCGGGGACATAAGAACAGCACCCATCAGGAGGGAAGACGGGAGCCAGGCAAGGCCTCTCCGAGGGGTATGCAGAGGGGGGGAGGGATCCCGCGAAGCAGATTTTTGTCGAGACGCTCTCTATTTCGTTCCGAACATAGGGGGAGATCAGAGTCCAACTTCTGTACGACGCTAAAATCGGGGGAAGGGAGGGTTTAACGCGACAGAAGACGTCAAAAAGACCTTCGTAAAACGAAAAAATAAGAACACTCTTGCAGGGGAAAAGTATACCGTGGGGGGGGGAAATAAAACGAGATTAAGGCCACTATGGGGGGGGGACAAAAAGCAAAGGAAAGCACACATCATAAAGCAGCAACGCGAACAGAAAAACAAAAGGCTAAAACCACAATTGCGAAAAAACCCCTATGAACAGCCTGTGGGGAATGCATTCGTGAAGGAAATGGGTCTTTCATTACCGGGGAAAGGGGAAAACAAGGACCCCTCTTGTTGGGGACTGCGGGTGCTATCGTGGCAAAGTTAAACCCCAGAAGGGAGGTCGTTCAGAGACGCAACCAACGACCAAGTGGACGAATGAGGCAAGAATCTTCTGAAAAGGGGGTGAAAAGAGGAAGAAGGCAGGAGTAAAGGGATAGAAGATTGCATGGAGTGGCGGAAGAGGGTATGTCACAGGCCATCGGGTCGGGCAATTGGGGGGGGGGTTTTCAGAAAGGAAAAAAAAAAAGCTAGAAAATTGGTCCACATCGTGGGGGAAAGAAGTGGGGGGTGGGTATGTGTGGCGAGAGCACTTGTGGTATTCGCATCACTTTAAAAAAAATGCAAAGAGGAAGGAAAATTTAAGGGAGCTGGCAAAATATTTGGCTTCCCAGTAGGAAAGGCAAGGAAGGAAAGTCATTATTGCAACAACAAACCAGAGGCGGAAAACGGTTTGGGTGGGGGTGGTGGGTTTAAACGTGGGGGCAGGTGGGGGGTGGGACGTGCAACGAGGGGGGGGAGGGCGGAATCGGAGGGGTATGGACGGAAGTGGGGTGGGGAGTCAGGAGCGTGGGGTCTCACCGAGTTGAGGGGGGTCGTACAAGCCGGGCTGTGGTGCCTTGTAGCAGCTGGGTGGCCCACGAGGGTGGAAGAGGCGGGAATGAGAGGTCGGGGTATAGAGGAGGAGAACGGGGTGCGTGAGGGGCGGGGGGGCAGAAACGCTGGGCGGAGGTGGGGCAGTGAGGGAAGAAGGGGGGAGGGGAGGGGGGGGTGTGTCGAGCTAGTAGGGGTGAGGAGACGGTGGGTGGGGGTAAAGGGATTGGGGGTGAGGAATGGTTGATTAGGGGTGTGGGGGTTGGTGGGGGGTGTCGGGTTGGTCAGAGGGGGGAGGGGGTGGGCAGGGGTTGATGGAGGGAGGGGGGGGGGGAAGTAAATGGAGAAAGGAGGGGGAGCAACAGGGCGGTTGGGGGAGAGTGGGTCGGGGTTCGCAGGGGGCGAGAATGGGGGATGTCGGAGTGTGGATGGACGTGTAGGGCGCACAGGGGTAGAGCCGGGAGAGGGGGGGGGGTAAGTAACAGGCGGGAGGCGGAGGGGGGGCGGGTGGGGGGAGGACAGGGGCGTGGGTGTGATTCTAGGGCCGGGTGTGATTTGGGGTGGGGGGGGCGGGTAACGGGAGCATGCCTATCGCTCGTGTCAGAGTCAGTTTTGGCGGTTGGGGGCGGCATGGGTTGGGTTCCGGGAGGTGGGAGTTGGCAGGTAAGGGGGTGTGTGCGGGAGTGCAGATGTGGGTTAAGCTGCCAAGCGGCACGGATGGGGAGGGGGGGGGTGGTGAAAGGGGGGGTGAGGGTGGTGGAGAAGAGTGGGGGGGGGACATGTGAGGGGTGGGGGTGAAGGGCATGGACCGGGAGCGTGAGAGGGTAGTCGTTCCGGTTGGGGGCGGAATGGTGTGGGTGTTGGTTCCGAACGTCAAGGGTGGGGGGTGCGTGGGGTGTACGAAGTGCGGGATGTCGAGGAGGGGCTGGATCCTACCGCACACTGGGGCGGAAGGGGGGTGGATGGGGGGAAGGGGAAGGGGTGGGTCCAGCAGGGGGAGAGGGGATGTCTGGGGGGGGAAAGGGGTGCGGGAAGGAGAGATCGAGCGGGCAGGTGTTCCGAGGGTGGGTGCCTGCGGTGTTGAGGGGGGGATCAGTACGGCCAGAGCTGGGGGCCTGTGTGGTGCAATGTGTTGCTGATGAGTCGGAGGCTGAGGGTGGTGGGGGGGGGGAGGGGTGTATTAGTGAAGCGGATGGTCGGGGGGAAGGGCGTGTGGGGGAGGGTGGGGGGTGGGGGGAGTGGAGTGCTTAGTGCTTGGAGAAAGAGAGGGAAGGGTTCAGGGCAAGGCGGGACGGTCGGTGCGGTGGGGCGTGACTTGGTCCTTGGGGGGTGGGGGGGGTGGGATAAGCAGAAAAGGATAGAGGAGGGTTTGGCTGCTGCGTCTATGTGGTGGTGGGGGGTGGAAAAGGGGATGGGGGGCGGGGTTGGAACGGGTTGTTGGTGGTGACGGGAGATGGGGGAGTGTAGGGTTCGAGGTGGGGCGAGGGGAGGGGGGGTGCGGGGAGGTGTGCTTGGGGGCGGGGCGCAGGTCGGTGGGGGGCGATTGGGTTGGAGGGAATAGGGAATGGGGGCGGAGGAGATGGGAGGTTTAGTTGGTCTATTAGGGGAGAAGACAACTATCCAACCAACCAGGGGCACACATATCAAAGAAAAAAAACGCTTGACGAGAGGTTGGGGACAGTTAGGTACAAGAGATGGGTTGAATCCGAAAAATGGGATCCCAAGCTATTAAACGCGGGTCATACCGGAGTGCCAAGGCAACCTACATTTTCAATCTCTATCCCTTTTTCTAAATCGCCTGTTGTAAAAAATACCTAAAGAGAAAAGGAAAAAACATCCAGCCGATCAAGGCCTCATTAAAGGGGGGTAGCGGTGTGCAGGGGAACGAAATCGCCTTTCGCCCTATAAAAGGGGGGTGGTTTGAAAGAGAAAGAAATCGGCAAAATGTAGGCGGTAATGCAATCCAAGGGAAAAAAAGCATAAAACAGCGAGTCACTTCAGCAATTGGAAAGGGGGGGTTCCTGGCAGGGGGTGGACGAGCAGGAAGGCGTTGGAAGCTTCTCTTAAGGAGGGGGCTCGGGAGTTGGAACTTGCAAAGTGACAATAAAGCTTGGAACCCCAACGGGATAGACCAGAGGTGCTAAGAAAAGATAAGAAACGTAAAGTGATTATTTCCGGATCTTTCGCATAAAAAACTAAAGATTGAGAAAGAGTAAACTAGAATGTTGGCTTAGCGGGGTATGAAGGGGAGAGACGTCGACATACGGGCAAAGACAACGGCAGAATGAGGAAGGCAAATCGCGCATACAATGAGGAAGCTGCTTCCGGGTCCGGGGTGCTGTGGTGGTGGGCCTTGGCGAAAGGGATTCTCCAAACATGGGCACGACATGCGGATTGTACTTCAGGTTGATGGGACGCTGAAGTCGGGCTTCGGGAAACGTGCGCGGATGAACAAGAAATTGGTCAGAGAGGGGGCGGGGGGTTCGGGGGAGGGGAGAAACAAAAAAAATGGGGGATAGGTACATCGGGGGCGAAATGCCGAGTTTTGGTGGGGAAAATTCCGAAATATTCGATGTGCTCAAAAAAGCAAGTAAAATGGGGGGGAACGAAGGCCGGTGCGATGAGGAAGGGCAATCCGCTTACAGATGAGAAAAGGAATGGTGGGGCGGGGAAAAAAAAAGCGACGTATCGAAAGATTCTTCTTGCAGTGTCAATAAAAGGAAGGGTGATACTGGGAAAGGGGGGAGCGAAAGGATGCCGGGGGGAACCTGTATGGGTTGGTGAATGCGAAGCCGTGTTGGGCGAGACTATTTGCTCGTCCCGAAAAAGAACGTTGCGTCACGCGTGCAGGGGTTTGACTACACTATACGGAAGCGCTACGCTAAAAGTCACGGACAAGAAACTTGGAAGGGGTGGACGGCAGGGTGGGGGGGGGGTAAGGGAGAAACTGGTCTGTCAATTACAAAAAGAGAACAAAAAAAAAAAAGAAAAAAACAGCGTATAATCCCGGAAAATCAAGGGATACGGGGGGTTGATGAAAAAAGGGGAAGACTGAAGCATTAAAATGTTTTTTTGGGGTTTTTTTTTTGTTGGAGGGTCGGAGACACATATTGCTAGGATCCTGGCCTATTAGAGAGGTACAGTCAATCATTTCGCTATATCTTCAGTTTTCCCCGCTCGAACAAGCAGAAGGTCAAAAATGAGAGCTTGGGGGGAAGAAAGAGTAGCTTGAAAGGGGATGCTCGCGCGGACAAGTGGTCCGGGCTCTTGTACAGGCCGCAGTGGGCAAGGGAGGGGGGGGAAAATCTATCTCAACCAACGAGATGAGAGAGAGTTGTTTTGTCTAAAAAAGGGAAACGGAGGAAGAACAAACGCAAAAAACGTAAATATGAAAACAAAGCAGCCTCATAAAGGGAGGAGGCAGACGCCAACAATGCAAGGGTCCGATCAGGGGCAAACCGCCGCATCGGGATGGGAATGAAAAACACGCCAGAGGAAGCATGAAAACTGTAGTCAAAAGGAAAGGTTTGCACCAGCGGGGGCCAAGCGCAGGGATAAAACAACAGCCACCAACTTATTTCCTCCTCATTGTTGTTGTCGGACTCGGAGGGGGGGAAAAAAATGGCAGCCGCAAGGACAGGGGCGTCGAAAAAAAACGGCGTTCCCATCACAATTTTTTGGGGGCTTATCCGGAAGAGGGAAAGTCGCGTCGCGGATCCGTTTACTCCAACCAAAAAGGCCCGGAGCAGCAACTTACAATGGGGAAAAAAAAACGCGCAACACGATTAAGGGCCAAAGTCAGGGGAAAAATGCACACTGGGGGGAGGAAAGAACAAATGGCCGAAGCACGCTCATTGAAAAAGGTAGATTGAACCAAACAAAGGATGCAACGTACCAAAAAGACGATAGAAAAGCACCGCTTGCGATGGAGAGGGAGGGACAGCGTGGTACGAGGAGCAACGTATTCAAGAAAAGGCCTTCGTATTTTCCCGTTCTGAAGCGCGCCAGAGTGCAAAACAGGGGAAAAGGGACATCACAAGAAAAAGGCAAGCCCAACAGGAAAGGAACATATCCAGATGCCAGTGGAAAAAAACACAAGAGAGCACATCGTCGCACCCTCGGAGGAAGGAGCGGCAATTTTTAAACTAAGGCGAACGAGAGCAAAATAAAGAGGAACAAGAAAAAACAGGGCGCGTGCCCATGGTGTGTGGAGGACAGAAAAAAAAAAAAAACAAAAAAGTCCATTTCCAAAATTAAAAAGGGGGGGGCAAACCAAAGGACCTTGAATAGCGCCAGAGCCCATACTGTAATGAGTCAGGATGGGTGGACTTGATCTCTCTCAGCCGAGAAGGGTTAGTCTTCTCCAAATTATTGACCATAAATTCAGAAACGCCAACTCATAGGGGAAAACCTCTGCTGCTGGGGCTGAGGTTTAAAAACAACTAGGAAAAAAACATAAAAAAAAGTAAAAACGGAAAAGAAAAGAGCAGAAAAGGGCTAGCTCATAACGGGGGGTTGAAACCAAGCTCAACGATTTGCAAGCAAAAAAAAATCGCCCACCAAAGAGGGTGCCGCCCGCGAACATCCACAAAAAGAGAATGAAAAAACCAAATTCCACACAGAATTCCCGCAATCCACATACGGCCTGTTAGTAAGGCCTTTCTGAATGAAAAACGAGAATTTCAGCACCTCAAGAAAAGGGTGGGATGGGGGGGACCTAAACGGAAGAAAAAGTAAAAAAAGAACTAGTCTGCAGAATTCTTTGAGGAAAAACCCCGCTAAAAAAAGTCTGGCATAGGCAGGGCTGAGATGGCACGAGGAAAAGGGAGGTTACCAACCTTGGAAGATACTTATGAAAAAAGGGTAGCTTGCAAAACTAGGGGCAGGGGAACTACTGGGGCACGTGTTCACATCAGGGAGGGGGGAGCAAATTTGGGAAAACGAGAAGGGACCATCTACGGCTACGATTGAAAGAGGGGTTTTCGACGGGGGAGATTGGGGGTGGAAGGTTGGCTGGGAAAGTTTTGAGGCTCTCTCATGGTTAAAGGATCCCATTCAGAAAACAAAGGTCCACCGATTAACCACTTTTTAAAAGACTGGGACCTCTATTGAGGCAGGGCAAGAAAAATACGCACCAAGGAAAGCAAGTTTTAAAAAAAAAATATACGGCGGGGGGTTGTTACAGAAGGTGGAGCCCTTTCCGTATAGGGTGAATATCCCCCCTGTGGGAAGAAAAAAATGAGTACAAAACCAAGGAGTGATAAAAAAACAAAAAACGGGGGGAAGAGTAGAGAAGGGGTACGCCGAGGGGGATGGGGCAAAAATTGTTCTGAACGGGGCGGTTCCTTCCAAAAATACAAGGCGCCAATTCTTAAAAACCATCCTTCTCGGGGTCATAAAATTTGCAGCAATTGAAGGGATGGGAAGAGGGGATCAAGAGAGAATAGTTTTTGGTTTGGGGCCACAAAAAAAAAAGTATTTCAGGAAAGTGGGCATTCCTCGGGAAATTGCGCAATCCGAAAAAAGGATCTTCAGCCAAAAATGACAGAAACAGGACAACCCAAAACGACTGTGAAAAGAGGGGGGGAAAAACAGGAGTAGCAAATGGTCAAAAGAATTTTAAATACCAAAAAGTTGCTCCTAAATGAAAGGGGACAGAATACTAATGCATAAATCTATCCCTTGGGGGCAGAAGACTCGATGGAAAAAAGCAGGGCCGAAAAAATTACCCAGCACGAAGCGGAAAAAAGAAGGGAATGACCGAAAAAAAGGCCAAGAAGGGGTCAAGTCCGCCGAATCGCCTGCAAAACCAGACGTGGGGGGTATGTGGGGTCACCCGCACGCACAACAAAATCGTCGTATATGCAGGGAGCACGTAAAGCAAGGCGGCACGAAAAGATGAGAGAAAAGGCTAGGCGTCGGAAGGGGAAAGGGGAATTGTGTTCTGGAGGGAAAGCATGTGAACGCGGAAAGATCGATATGTGCGCGTGGGGCAGGAAGGGGGGTCAATAGGGGACTGAAGCGAAGGGGGGGGGAAACCAACAAACGGGACAAGCTACCTGTATTTGACCAGGGAAGGAAAAGTCAGTGATTGATTGCCTCGGGGGTGGACAGAAAGCGAACTAAATTATAAAGCGGATTGGCAATTACTCATTCATTAAAAATGGGAGACGGAGAAAAAATAATGCGAGAAAGGGAGATCATCACCAAAATAACGTATGTGGCAGCTGCGGCTGCAGAGAAGAAAGGGGGCTGTCCGGGGTCTTGATTTTGGTCCAGGGGCGAAATGGGTCATACTACCAAAAATTGGCGTCTGACGGCATTAATTAAGGAAAGTGTCCGCATGGATCGGAGAGGGGAGGGAAAGCCGATCCCTGCAAGCGCGCATGGGGCCTATGGGGAGTTGGCGGCTGGGTGGAGGATGAAGATCTGGCTATGGACAGGAAGGGGACGAATGGCCATGGCCGGGAACGGAGGGGGGCATATTTGTTAGAAACTGCAAGAACGGGAAAAAGGGGAGGAAGGGGCGCGATACGGGCGATCCTCTTACCAAATGTAAAAATTCCGTCATCTGTGGCGGCGGGAAAACACAAATGAATGATAAAAAAGGGGTAGCGACGTGGCAGGTGACACTACTGTACGAAACTAAAAAACGGCGCGATCTAATCGGGGATACAAGGAGGTCAGCTAAGGGAATTTTTTGGGCTTAATCTAGGGCAGAGTTCCCTAACAAAGGGGGGGCAGGCAAAAGGGGAAGTGGGGGGGGCATAACAGGATTCACACCGCAGGGCGGATCAGAAGCCCAAGAAAACTGTGAGTTTGATGGGGAACGCTTGGGTGGCGGGAAAAAAAGAGAAACGGAGCGCAAAAAAGCTCTCAAAATCAAAAAAAAGGCAGCTTAAATATACACCATTGACGGGGGGGCGGGAGTGGAAGGCAGGGTGGGGGGACCTCAACTACCAGATGGATAGAGGAGTCCTCTCGAAATGATATTTGAAACATGCCAGAGGGAGAGGCAGAGAGGGGCATGGCACGCTCGGATCATCCTATTGGAGAATCATTAAAAAAGTGCAGCACCGGAAAAGAGGAAGATGGATTTGTATGCTCTAGAGGGAAAGGGTGCACGCTGGATAAAATCCCATTGCAAAAAAAAAAGATAAACAACAAAAGAGAGACACACACCGAGGTGAAAAAGAAAAAAGAATATTTGGGTGTCTATACCTTCAACTGCGGGATTTACACTCCCCTAAAAGTCCCTAGAAAAATACAAACAAGCCGACACAAAGGCAAGAAGGGGTAATGAAGAAAAAAGAAGGGGAACAACCGGCAAGGGCCGGGATCGAAAAAATGAACAAAGAGAAGAGAGGAAAGAAAAGGGGGAGAAACAATTCTTGTTAGTGAAACATTATGTCCATCTTTTTCAAACTAGAAAAAAAAAAAAACCGAAAAAGGAATCCAGGTGTACTTATTTATTGTATGGGGTCGAAAGGGAGGTGCATTGGCAAAAAATTTTGCTGAAAGAAAATGCCGCCCATACAATCAATTTCAGAAAATTTTTCATTAGAATGAAGCTGGGACCTGGGATGCGTAGCCTAAAGCGGGGAAACCAAATGGAATGGCCAGTTCCAAAAAGTGACTTTGCTTAGGAGAACTCGGAGTCACCGTCCAAAAAAGTAAGGAAAGCACAGCGATGAGGAGCCTCCAGACGTCCGATAACTGCGCAGCAAGAGGTTTCAAAAAACAAACAGAGTGGAAAATTCGACTCTTTCGATAAAAAGAGAGTTTGGGGTCACTCAAGAAAAAAGAAAGGAGAGTCATCTTTGTTAATTTATCGCCTTAGCTCGACCCAAGTCCTGCTCCAGTTCCGGGGAGAAGGAAAAAGACAAAAAGCGGCGGAGAATCAGAAAAAATCGGCCAAATTTCTCCCCAAAGTCTATCAAAAAGGAATAAAAAGCAGCAATATCGCTCCCCCAGCAGGAGGGACACTGGAAAATAGCTTGGGGCAGGATGAACACAGGAAAGCGGCCAAGACTGGAGAATTTGAACGCATTTACGATGCAAAAATTGGGGGGGGGAAGCCATAAAAATTTCGCCGTCCAAAACTCACCCTGAAGTCAGCACAGGTATTCGGCCGCCCCGCGGAAAAATTGGGTTGAAAAAGGTGATGTGGTGACTTAGCAGAAGAACCCAGGGAAGCCGGGTCACCGATCTCATTGGCCTCAGCAAACAAAGCCCGGAGGTTAAGAAGAAGGAAAAATTTTAGGTGAAGGACGGGGGAGCAAACGGAGCAGCACTTCTCGGAAAGCAGATAAAAAGAAAGACCGATTGTAGGCCTCAGAAGTCCCTTGGGGGGGTTCAACTCTGAAAAAATTTGAAAGCCGCCATGCACAAAAACGCACAGAAGAAAAAGCTATGGAAGAAGGCAGCAGAAATCGAAAAGGTAAAAAAAGGCCCAAAAGGGGGGAAGAAAGGGACCGACCCCCCATGAAACGGAACTCTACTTTTTTTTCTGGAGGGAGTTCAGCCTGGTGAAGGAAGACCTCTACAATGGGGGAAAAAGACCACGACCATGTTATAAATAAAACGAGGGAAAGAAACGAGAAAAAAAAAAAGGGCGACGAGGCGGAAACCACAACAGCTACCAAGATGAGAAGGGTTGCGATGAGAGGGAAGCGCGGAGGGGTTTTCCTCCACAGGTGGAAAAGAAAGGAGTCCTTGCAAATAGCTTTTCACGACTGTAGCACACGGTGTCAAGAGATTCGTGCTATTTTTACAGGAAAACGTGGAGAGGGAAACCACTCTGCTACACATCTGGTTTAACCACGCGTTGTGCAACCGACGTGGTTGGGGGTAGGGGTGTTGTGAAGAAAAAAGTGGTAGGGGGAACACCATTCGCAAACAAACACAGAAGGGAAAAATGCCGGAATACCTTGGGCCTTGGGATCGCGCTTCAAATCATGCAGATAGCAGTTAAGTGAAGAACTGAATGGGGTTGTTAACGACTGGGAGGGAGGCTCATCATTGGCAAACCCCGGTGTTCCGAAACAATTTGGTGGAAAAAAAACACTGCGCAGGATCATAGAGAGGAAAAAACCAACAAAACAAGGGGATAGATAGAGTGATGAAAAAAAAGCAGTGGGAGTTGGAAAAACATTGGGTGGGGTTTGTCTGGCACACCGGGAGAAGAGTCCTAACCATATACGAGAAGAATCAGTGAAAAAAATTCTTCACATGGGGCACTAAAAAGGGGATGTCAGTATGAAAATCTCACCAACAAGAATGTAAATAAGCGTGGGGAGGTAATCTGCCCTTTTTTTACATGGGGCGCCGACAGGAGGCGAGCTCAACCAGTGCAACACCAACACTCTTAACGTGCAAAAAAACTATGGGGAAGTGCCAAAAAAGGGGGGTGGGCAAGAAAGGTAACCTAAAGTAACGAGAAAAAAGTGAAGAAAGGATGTCCAGATGAAACACAGAAATTTGCGCGAGAAATTTTCGCGCCTTTGGAAAATCCACGCAGAAGCCAACCTCATGCAACAGACTATAAGAAAGGGAAGCGGGGAAGGAACCAAAATCGGCCAGGAAGGCCGATCCGTGGGTTTACTGGGGGTTGAACGCGAGCAAAAAGCAAAAGCGGGGAGGCGGCAAATGGTAGATAATTCAAGCCCGAGGCACGAAAAGAAAGAAACATCTTCTGGGTAGTTGGCGGGAAGGAATGCAATTGTTCATGGGAGGGAATCATTGTCGAAAGGCCTCGGAGGGGGAAAGAGCGAGGGGGCGCTTGTAGTGGCGTTTTCAGGGGCCTGCTCGCTGGAACCCAACTAGTTAGGGATCAAAGAGAACTAGGGAGGGAGGCGTCAGGGGGGGCCGGAGTCGCGGGTTGAGGATAATACGCATAAAATTAGAGAGCGGAAAACGAGGGGGAAAAAAGGGTGGGATTACATTTGATGGTATATCTGAGGAAAAATACGGGAGAAAACGGATAGAAGATAAAAAAAAAAAGAGCGCGACCAAAGAGGGGGCGGGAAGAACGCGAGAACGGTCTTGAGGTGGAGGTATTTTGGTGGCGCATGGGGATGGCTCCAGCGGAAGACATTCGGCATTTTCTGTACAGGGCAGGGCCGCTGAGGATATCTTCGAATAAATCGGGAAAAAACGAGCAATGGGGCAAAAGAGGTGCTATTTTCGGAGGTCAAAAACAAAGATGGGGATAGGACACAAGTGGGGCGGGCGCTGAGGGGTGGGAGGGCCTCCTCGTTTTTGATGGGAGCGGAAAAAAATGGACGGAAGAAGTCGCGGGAAAGAAGAGGGAAAAACAATGGATGAAAGACGCCTTGTTAAGGTGTCAAAAAAGTAAGTGATGAAAGAGGTTCAGTCGTTCAGGGGCAATCGCTGGGCGGATACACATTGACCTTCAGGGGGCAGAGAAGGGCGGGGCATGCAAAGAAGTTTTTGCGGACGAGTTGTGCCTAAAAATGGGGTACGGTTACTTCCCGAAAAAGGGGTTTGGGGGGACACAAGAAGGACCGAAATACGCAGCCGGGGAAGAAGGATAGAAAATAATGGGATGGTGGTAAGGAAGGGGGGGTGGCTTGGGAAGAGCCAACGTGGAGGAAAAGAAAAACTAAGAGGATCGCAAAAAGCAAAACATGCATTACTATACACTTTATCCCAAGATGGTTCATGGAAAAAAAAGGGCCAACGGCAGGGAAAACAAAAACAATATTATGAAAAAAAAAAGCGATGAGAAATCTCGTTGTTTCATTCAATAGCTGCTCATATATCTGGCAGTTTCCAAGAGCGGGAAAGCAGCATTGGAGAATCACTGTACGCATCTTGTCCGCCGGAGCAAATGATGAGCCGGCTTGGATGCAATCAGAGCGAGGGGAAAAAAACAAGACAGCAGTTGAGAGACAGAAGAAACAAACGAGAGAAGAGGGGGGTGGTGGTCCGATTCCCGTGAAACTGCGGAGGTGAAAGAAAAAAAAGTAACCACGATGACTACACATCAATCTCAATGGCGCGGTAGTCAAGATTCTTAACCGATTCAGACACATCAGTCAAAGGGGGTGGGCCGAGCGGGAAAAAATGAAAAAATTGGAAAACGATATCATCGACAAAAGCTAGAAGATGCTGGGTAAGGGGTCCCCAGCTTTGCCAAAGCGAAGAAGACAAAAAAGCCACCTAGGCGGGGTAATGAGGGGAAGCTCCTTTTTTGGGGGGTGGGCAGACGTGTTTAAATGTGGAAGGTCAGTTCGACGTGGGCAACTGGCACCGACTGCCGTGCACGATCGCGGGGAGTGCGTACTTTTGTGTCTGGGGGGGGGTATCCGTATCTCAGTGGCCTGGTCGGGAGAGGGGGAGATGAGTGTAGAAAAAATGCCCCAGTGGACACGACAGGGGCAAAACGACGCAAAGAACGAAGAAACGGCAGGTCGCGCAAACAGCGCACGCACAGCAATGTCCGCAGCGAAAAGTTATGGGTAACGAAAATTCAAACCGCCGAGAAAAAAATCAGTTCAAGCGCGATTGGGTCAAAGCAAAACGCGATGGAGACATGGAAGGGGAAGAGGAAGGACAGAGGAACCAGATCGTAAAGGACGGGAGGGACGCGCAGAAAAACGCAAAACGCAAAAAAACCTCCTAGCAGAAAAACAAGATCAACATTTCTAAAACCAAGGAAATTCCAGGAAAAAGGAGGACAGTGGGAGTAAAAAAAGAAAAACCGAGACCAGAAAACAAGGCTGAGCTGTCGGCCTCAAAAATTTCGACTAAACTAAATCAGAATCAGCAGGAATGGAATAAATCAAGAAGTGACGGAAAGGGGGCAAGAAATGGACGAAAGCCACAAGACCCGCCCCGGATCCGCCCAGGTTTACGAATGACAACGCCCCATACTATGTATGCATTTGTGTGCACTTAGCTGAGCTCAAAAAAAACGACCCGGATGTTGAACAGCCGCTCCAGGGAGGGTCAATTGGTCGCAATTCCTAGGGGCGCTCGACTGATAAATAGTCGAGGGTGCACAGACAGCAATCACTGGGCTACCGCGAAAGGATGCGAAGCAAGAGATAGGCTAAAGAAGAAGACCCGGGGGGGAGAAGAGACACACATTACTTCACTATTTGCAAAAAGCAACCCCAAACGCGCATCCATCGCTATCAATTCGAGGAAGGTCTCCTCCGGCGCCACTCCTCAACAAAGAACAGAAAATGCCCCAATGGAAAAATGCAGAAAGGGGAAAAGCAAGGAATAGCCATGTGGTCTTCAATGTCACCTCCTTGGCTTGATACCAGTGCCGCCACCAGGCTGCTCGCTCGTTCACCGAACCAGGGAACCACACCTGAAAATAAACGAGTTCCGAAGAAGACCGCAAATGCGGCATGGAACGCTTGAAAAAACCCGAAAAGAGCTGGAACGCTCGGATTTGGTCAACGGAAGGATGGTGAAGAAGATAGGAAGAATAAAATTATGCGGGGAAAGTAGACACACGTTTCCAAAAGTGACAAAGGGGTTGTCGTAGAAAACGGATATGAAGCAATAGGATACGAGAGTTTTAAACGGGGGGCCCGGTAAAGGGGGGGGGGGGAGGGGGGGGGGATTGGAGGCCTACAGAACTTGGGGTCGTACAAAGAAACAAGGAAACCAGCTGAAAAGTAAAGGGGGGGGACAGCAAATATTAGAGGGGGATCAAAAATGAAATGCAGGGTGGAGTAAAAATGAACGAGGGGGTGTTTACGCGGGCGCATTTCATGGGGAAGGACGGAGATACGATGAAACCGGTGTGAAAAATGTTGGACAAGGAAAAAGGGAGAAAGACATCTCTATCACAACAACAGGAGGGAAAGAGATGGGGGAGGTCAGTGGCGGTTGGGCAAAAGATGGGTTTCTGAACACAGGTGGGCTTCACGAAAAGAGGAAGAAAAAGGACAAGTAAGTCAAGGAAGAGGGGGCAGAAACTTGCAAAAACGTGTCAGATTGCAGAGGAGCCACCGCGCAGGACTTTACCTGAAAAAGGGGGGCTCCAGCTGTGGCAATTCCGTGAGGGGGAAGGGAGAGAAAAAAAGGGGAAAGAAAAACATACAAACGCCGTAAGGGAAAAAGGGGGCTGCGTAGCAGGGTCTCCACCCTTTGCGAAGGAACTAAAGTTCAGGTAAAAGAGAGATCAGGTTGAAAAAGTGTGCAGAGACAAAGGCACAGATGGGAAGGCTATCCACGGTGGCCATAAGATAGACGTTGGATCCGAGCGCCGCGAAGGAAAGCAAGAATCCAGCGATCCTATGCCGCATTGACTCAACGTAGCCTGGGTGCCGTAGCCGAATCGCACTTGCAAAGGCCCTATTCAAACCGTGGGGTTACTGGGGGGGCCAAAGAGCACAACCGAAAAAAAAGAGGGAGGATGAGAAAATGGTAGAGGAAGAAAAGAGGCAAAAAAAAAACCGAAAGATTCTATGGGCGGTGGGGGACTGAGGGTTTTGTGGCTGGCAGCTGCTTTCTCCTAGAGCAGGCGTAATAAAAAGAGAAGTATTCGCGTTGGAATGGAAGTCACAATATGATTAAAAGGTGAAGCACAACTTATAGACATGGAAATAGGGACCTCGTTACTTAAAAGGTGCAAAACTGAAGGGGGAGGGGAAGGGCCGGTTTTAATAAGAAAAGAAAGATGCATAGCGGGTAACTATTATGGGGCTAATTAGCTATGTTAGGTAAGGGGAAGAGGCGAAAATCATGCGAGATCAAGAAGGGAAAACACGCGCATGACCCACTATGAGTTGTCGAGACCTGAAACGCTATAAGGGATGAGCCGGGCTGGATTTTTGGGCATGCAAATTTTCTTCCAAAAAAAAGGGGGCATCAATGCCTGATTTGACAGTTAAAAGGGAAGAAGGATCGTCGTGAGAAAATGCCAGCCAGGCACGGAAGCTCCTGGTGGCCCGACTAGTGTTAGAGGGAAGAGGACACTGCATCTGGGATAGGGGTCCTTCGGAAAAAGTGCCGATGTGAAGGCAACCGGCGGTTGGGGAGCAGCAAGAAAAAATGGCCGAAGCCTGGAGAAAGGTGAGATCATAAAAAAAAGCTGAATGCACACAGGGGCGGCGGCAGCCTTAATCAGAAGTGTAGAGTCAGGGGAAGGTGTCAGAAAGGAAGGGAGGGGGTTGGAGAAAAGCTGGAAATTGACATGCGAGGGGAGGAAGCAAAGGCGTGGCATCTAATGCAGGTGGGAGTAGGGTTGCGCGTCAAACTTTACGTCTTCACTCTTCCAGAATTGGTTGGTGGGAAAATTGCACGCGTAAGCAACAAGGAAGGGGGGAACGAGACGTAGAAGAGAGTTGGTGGATGGGCAAGAAAAAGGGGGTGGGGGATGTATCCGCAAAAGGAGGGAATGACCTCGTACGTACAAAAAGCAAAAAACCATGCAGACGGAAAGAATTACAAGGGATAAAGCGTATGGGAGGGTAGCTGGAAACAGGGAAAAAGGCCCTAACAGCAAGCAAAAACCTAGGCGAGGGACGGTGGCATTCCAATCTGATGAACATATATCTGGCATGGAGAGGGAAGGCGGCAATCATTAAAATGATCATTTGCCTTCTCCGGAGGGCACAGGATCTTGCTTGGGATGCTCTAAACTGCGGACCGTTGAGCGGAGAGGGCATAAGTCAGGAAATTGAGGAACAGAATCAAAAACACGGAGGAGAGAATAGAGGAGATTTGTTTGTCGATCCCGGAAACGCAGGGGAAAGTGACAAGAGAAAAAGTGTCGATGAGACCAAACTCCTGAAAATCGGAAAAGTAGTCAGCATTATAAAAAAAAAGAAGCTGAGCGTGAAACTAGATAGTATGGATGAAAATCAGCGCACAAAAAAAAAATTATCTCAGAAAAAGAGACGTCAGAAAGGGGAAGGGACAGAGACGGAATCAGAACCCGCCACCTTTATCCATGTGTACGGATGTACTAAAAAGGGGGGTGATGGTGGATGACGGAGGGGGAGTGGGAGACGAAAAAAAGTTTGTTGTTGTCCCCCCGGGCTCAAAAGACACAAGGGACCCATCACAATCAGTTTTCTGGGCAGTAGATCCTGAGGAGCTCGTAAGAGAATCCTTTGAACACCAAAATTAACTTGACCGCGGGGAAAAAAGACCGGTCAAAGGAACTCACAGAGGGGGAACTCACAAACTTCATCCATGCAAAACCCGCCTTATTAGACGCAAGGGCCTAAGAAAAAGGTCCATGGGGCGTTCCGAAAAAAGGGGGTCAAAGAAAGGCGAACGATAGCGAAGCACGACTTGTGACCCGATGCGTTTCATTAAAGAGTTAGGCCCTTATTACCGAACCAGGCCCAGGCGTAAGTTTCCTTGATTGAGCGCAGGGAAAAAAAAAGAAAAAAAAGAAAGGAGAAAAAAAAAGTCCAAAGTTCGCCACACCCACAAAAGGGCCCTATCCCAGCTTCAGGAAAGCAAAACACAAGAAAAATCGCGCCACAGTCGCGTCGGAAGCGTCAAGTTTTTTCACGAGGACCAGGAATAGAAAGACCAACTGGAGAAATAAAAGGGAAGATGACCATGGGGAAAAAAATGGCGCAAGCGGGCCAAAGGAAAAGCAAACCCGGTAACAGCGTTTAGAAGCCGGGCTGCAGAGAATTGGTAAATGTGCGGATCCTTCTCTCCCAGGTCTCAGCTAAAAAAAATTTGGCGCAAGAAACAATTATTTAAGACAAAGGAACGTTGTAAGATCGTGCTAAATCTGTAAGCTTTATGAGAAAAAAGGCAAGCTCCGGTACCCAAAAGTAATGAAACCGCTAGTCTCCGTATAAGACCGTGGGGGTTTTCCAAACGATGAAGTGGCGGGGGGCAAAGCCTAAATGCCAAGCACGAAAAAAAGATGAACGCGACGAAGAGGCTCACGCCGCCTCTGCTTCCAGAAAAAAGGACCCATTTGCGAGCCAAGCCCGCAAAATTTCCAGCAGGACAGTAACTTTGATGAGGGAAAGGGGGGGGAAGAAGGGGAGGGACCATTAGACGGGGACCGCCAACTAAAGCCAAGGCTGGGGAGGGGGTGCCGAGGCACATCCACAACCCCAACAGTAATATTTCGGCACGGCGATCTTAGGGCGGGACAAGGCTACCGAAAAAAAAATTAAGGGCTCGGCTGGATTAGGGTCTTTGCCGGCGAGTTTTCCAACGGGACGATGCTTATAAAAAGGGATAAGAGGGAAGGAGGTGCATTGGAACTAAGGCATTAGGATCGGAAATTGGTTAGAAGAAGAATGAACCAGAAAGAACTGTGGTCCACTCTTGCACACCTTACTAGTTGGGGGGTGTATGGGGGTCTGTAAGGGGTTGGGGAATAGATACCAACGGTTTGGGGGTTCGGGGGAACATGCGCAACAAAGAACCGAGGAGAAAAGGGCCGGAATCTATGGTCTCTTACGGGAGCCTAACGGGATGGATGACTTGATCCGATCCAGCCGAAATGCGCGTGAAAAGGGTGTTGCAGAATATGACGGAATTTTTTACTACGTGTCTCCTGGATCGTACAATGTGTGGGAAAACGCAAACCGTGGAGAAGAACAAGGGTTTGAAAAAAAGACAGACGGGCGAAAGAAAACACAACAAAACGTAGAGTGAGGAAATGAAGCGGGAAGCACAGACAGTGTCGTTGGGTGTTCTGAAAACCGGTATTGCAAAAAAATTCCAACTATTAGCGAGAAAGCAAAACAAAAGTCCGCATTAAACGGGTGTCCAAATGAGGCCGCTCGCCATTAGAATCTGTCAGTAGGGCCGGAACGTTGATAAAGGTTGAACCAGGGGTGCGCAGGGTGGGAACGACAAAAGTGACTCAGAGCAAAAACAACAGAAAAGGGAAACAAACAACTACACCACTCCAAGATTAGGTTTCCACACGGAAGTGGGGAAAACAGCTGCTAAATAAAGGGGGAAGTCAACACCGTTGACTCAAGAAAACTGTAAAAAAAAAGAGGGGGAAAAAAAGTTGTGCATACCGTAGGGATAAGCTTGGGGAAGATATCCCTTTTTCAAGGGAGAAAGCGTGAAAACTAACCGCCGGAGATTCCCCCAAATCAGAAGGAACAGCATATCCATGGTAAAGTGCCGTCCACGACTAAAGCGCACGTGCAGCCGGGGGGTTGGGGTGGAGTTGAAGAGGGAAAGCAAGCGGGCCGGAAGCTCTACAGATTAAAAGAAAGGGCCAGGGCGGCACGAAAAAAAGAAGGGTCCTCTGGCAATCGGGGAAAAGCAAAAGTGTGGCAAAAATGGGGGGGCCGGGCGTGGAAAAGGCGCGGGAGGATCTCTCTGGGGGGCGCGGGGGGGAAGGGGGAGTCGGTTGAAATAGTGGTTCTCGTTTACCCCACGGATATTACAAGGGAGCAAAAAAAAGGGGAGTAGTCTGACTGAAAGTGAAGGTGGGGGAGGGATCTCGCAAGAAAGGGTAGAAGAAGGGGAGTAAAACGAGAAGTTTCGTATCGGAAGGGGGGAGAAACTGGAGAGGCTACAATATCTGGGAGAGAAATCAATTTCAACATACTCGCGCAGACCCAATAGTAGGGCGTCTTCGGAGAAGGGAGAGAGAAGGCGGAATTTACGGGGCTGGGATTTGCCTTGCACGAATTTTAGTGCAAAAAGAAATGTCATCGCAATGCGGGAGGGGTTCCAAAAGTCTGGGTTAGCTTCGCGGTGAAATATACTACAGAATGGCGCGTATGTTATTGTTGAAGGGAAGGCGGTCAACTGAAGACGATTTAGGTTTAAAGGAGAAGATGGGGGGGGGTTTGATGCCGCAACTGTTTGGGTGGAAGCAAACTG